>Ga0208684_1000136_pt1 | contig 68394 bp, 60 predicted proteins | sample MalvireepMed_b05_FD_184245 | JGI IMG/M metagenome (GOLD analysis project Ga0208684, IMG submission 184245) | Marine viral communities from the Global Malaspina Expedition - Malaspina viral metaG DeepMed_b05 (SPAdes) (version 2) | ecosystem: Environmental > Aquatic > Marine > Oceanic | place... | reverse complement strand
TACGCGTTACTCACCCGTCCGCCGCTCGTCAGCAGATAGCAAGCTATCTCTGTTACCGCTCGACTTGCATGTGTTAAGCCTGCCGCCAGCGTTCAATCTGAGCCATGATCAAACTCTTCAGTTTAAAAGTTTTCGATCGGTGGAATATCCGATCTAATCTTGCTCAAGAATAAAACTGTCAACATTCACGTAAATGAATTTTCGACGAGTTCTTACTTGAAATCTTATGCCTCCACAACATCTCAGTAAGCACCCACACGAAATTGTCTGAACAATTTGTTAAAGAACTTTGCTTCGTGTTTCACTCGAAGCGGGCTGCGCATTCTAAAGAGTTAATCTTCAATGTCAACCTCTTTTTTCTGACTGGTCCGAAGTGATCCGTTCCGTTCAGAGCGGGGCGCATTATATAGCGATTAAAATCACTGTCAACCCCTTGTTTTTCCTTTGTTTTTTCCGCTTCTTAAAGAAGCCGTCTCAACTCAGGAGCGGCGCATTATAGAGATCTCATCTGCGCCGTCAACAGTCTTTCTGAATTATTTTTCAAGTTCGAACAAATGATGCTTTTTCTTGCCCATGCGAACCATAAAGAAACGACCGTACATCGCATGATCAGGGGCAAATATCTCTTCACCTTTCATCAGGTCAGCCATACCGTACGCGTTACCATTGATGATCACAGCATTACGACCAAGCGCATCCTTAACTTGCTTGCCCTGGCCCATGCCAGCCTCAGACAGTATTGCAGTAAGAGGTTTGTCCGCGAGTCCTGTAGTGTCGAGCGCACTTGATGGAAGTCCGTCCTGCTTAATCTGCTCCAGTTCATTCTCAGCCAACTGTGTAAGGTCACCTGAAAATAGCGCCTCGGTGATACGGCGAGCGGAATCAAGAGCTTCTTGCCCATGAACCATACGAGTCACTTCTTCCGCCAGAACAGGCTGTGCAGTCTTCCGGCCCTCGATGGTAGCGTCATGAGCTTCAATCTCTGCGATCTTTTCGACAGGCAGGAAGGTGAAATAACGAAGGAACTTATAGACATCCGCGTCCGCAGTGTTCATCCAGAACTGGTAAAAAGCATATGGCGACGTCTTGGATGGATCTAACCACACGGCACCAGACTCTGTCTTGCCGAATTTAGTGCCATCAGATTTGGTCACCAACGGAACGGTCAGGCCAAATGTCTGAGCGCCATTCTGGCGACGGGACAGATCGATACCGCCGACAATATTGCCCCACTGGTCTGAACCACCTATCTGCAAAGTACAGTCGTAACGACGGTTCAGTTCCGCAAAGTCCATTCCCTGAAGCAAAGCGTACGAAAACTCGGTAAAGGAGATCCCAGCACCTTCGCGATTCAGGCGTTGCTGCACCGACTCTTTATTGATCATGGCATTAACAGAGAAGTGCTTACCGACATCACGCAGGAAGTCGAGAACATTCATTTCTCCAGCCCAGTCGAGGTTATTTACAACAACGGCTGGGTTTTCAACACCTTCGAAGGCGATAAACTGGCTGACCTGACCGCGAATCTTATCGGCCCAGCCTGCGACAATGTCTGCCGTATTAAGCTGTCGCTCGGCGGCTTTAAAACTTGGATCACCGATCAATCCTGTCGCGCCACCTACCAATGCGATTGGCTTATGTCCGGCATCCTGAAAGCGACGCAGAACCAGCAAAGGCACCAGGTGCCCGAGGTGAAGACTGTCTGCGGTTGGGTCGAAGCCGCAATAAAGAACGCGAGGACCGCCGTTGAGGTGTTCATTGAATTCGTCTTCAGCGGTGATCTGATTCAGCAGACCACGCTCTTTCAGGTCAGCAATAAGTGCGGCTGTCATGGGAGCTATCTTCACATTTCGGTTGTCGGAAAGGGAGCTGAACATACCTGATCAAGGTGCAAAATCAAGTTCACCGGGTAAAATGCCCAGTGATTGTTTACACTTTCCTGCGAAATGCATACGAGGATTCGATAATAAGATGGCTCTGCCCGGGCAACTACAGTATTTCCCGTTACGTCACCTTATCGGTGCCGGGCTCGGTATTCTGCTGCTACTCATTCTGGTTCTTCTCCCGGATTCCGGCGAGTCAACCAAGCAACAGACCTTTGTGATTGACCTTCCTGAGGTCTCGGAACCCGACATACCTCCGCCGGAGCCTGAACCCGACTGGGAGGAGACAACAGTAAAGAGTGGTGACAGCCTCTCAGTTCTGTTTGATCGGGAGAGTCTCAGTGCTGTCGATGTCATCGATATCGCGAAGGCTGTTCCGAGAGATGTGATCAACCTCAAAGTTGGTCAGACCGTGCGTTGGGTACGGACAGCTGATAATAAAATTTCACAGCTGGAGATTATTCTCTCGCCTCTGGCGCGGCACTCTCTTGCACGCAAAGACGACGGCACGCTGTCTTATGAGCTGATTGAAAGGACAGCAGATTATATCCCTCGCTTTGCCTCGGCCACGATCGATAATTCTCTGTATTACGACGGATCACAAGCCGGTGTTCCTGACCAGATACTGTACCAACTCGCTGCCATTTTCGGTTGGGATATCGACTTTGCACTGGATATCCGCAAAGGCGATTCTTTCAGCATCATCTTCGAAGAAGTGCAGCTCGATGGCGAACAGATCGGCTATGGCGATATTCTGATTGCTCAGTTCAACAACCGAGACCGGGAATTAACTGCCGTCCGCTACGTCGACAGCCAGGGGCAGGCTAACTACTATACTCCGGAAGGCACGAGTATGCGTAAGGCCTTCCTGCGCAACCCGATCGACTACTTCCGCATCAGCTCACGCTTCAATCCCAACCGTAAGCATCCGATTCTGAACACCATCCGCGCACACCGTGGAACCGACTATGCTGCACCGACGGGTACCCCGATCAAAGCTGCAGGCGACGGCAAGGTAACCTTCGCCAGCCGCAATGGCGGTTATGGCAACGTTGTTGTCATACAACACGGCCAGCGCTATCAGACCAAGTATGCTCACATGAGCAAGTTCGGGCGTGGCGTGCGGGTGGGCCGCTACGTTAAGCAGGGGCAGATCATTGGTTACGTAGGTACGACCGGTGCCTCCACCGGCCCCCATCTTCATTACGAGTTCCTTGTCGACGGCGTCCACAGAGATTCATTGCGGGTAAAACTGCCTAAAGCAGAGTCCATAAAATCTTCTGAAAAAGCGGCCTTCCTGAAAGAGTCGGAAAAGCTAACGAGCTGGTTAACAGACTTCAGTGTTTCTTCAGGCCCGGACGGAGAATTTCAATGACGTTATGTATCGGGCTGATGTCGGGTACAAGTGCCGACGGAATGGATGCTTGTCTGGTTGATATCACGCCTGAAAAGGTAACCGTGATTGATGCGTTATGCATTGATTATCCGGATGAAGTATCAGACTTCTTCAAGGCATTAGCGGTCAGCGAAACGCTCAGTGCTGAATTGATCATGGATGCCGACCGATTAATTGCGCAGTACGGTGTCCAGGCCGTGGTTTCTCTGCTGGAGAAGAACGAACTTTCAGCCAGAGATATTAGCCTTATCGGTAGCCATGGGCACACCCTGCGGCACCGACCTCAGCCGGATGGCTTCAGTTGGCAGATCGGCGATCCGTCATGGCTGGCCGAGTACACAGGCATCACTTGTGTCGCTGACTTCCGACGCAGAGATATTGCCGCTGGCGGTGAAGGCGCTCCTCTTGTACCGGCGTTTCATCAGGTTGCCATGCAGGCACATCAGCCGTGCGCGGTTCTCAATATCGGCGGCATCGCCAACCTCACCCTGATCGATGCCGATCAGGATAAGACTCTCGGTTTTGATACCGGGCCGGGCAACGCGTTAATGGATGAGTACTGCCGCGTAATGACAGGTTGCAGCTGTGATGCTGGAGGCGCATCTGCTGCGCGAGGAGTGGTCATTACCGAACTGCTTGATGAGTGGCTGAAGCATCCGTATTTTGCAGAAGTGCCGCCCAAGAGCACGGGACGTGAACTCTTCAATCTGCAGCAGCTTGCTATTCCTGCCCACTATTCCCCTGATGACGTTCTTGCCACCCTGGCGGAACTGACGGCCACCAGCATTGCCGATGCTATCAAGCGGTATGCGCCGGAGCTTAAAGAGCTCTACGTCTGCGGCGGCGGTCTGAAAAACAGCCACCTTATGGAACGCATTAAAGCCCACACAAGTGGGTTAAATGTTCAGTCGACAGAAGCGGTGGGCATACACCCGGATTGGATGGAGGCGATGGCCTTCGCCTGGCTCGGCTGGCGAACCGTCAACCACCTGAGTGGTAACCTGCCTGCGGTTACCGGTGCTCAGGGTGAGAGAATTCTCGGTGGAATTTACCCGGGGAGTACGGGCAACGGCTATCAGAAGTAAGCATAGCCCGCACTCTCAAGACGCTTACTTTCCTGATCAGCGGATGAAACGCCTTCGATAAAGGGCGGCAAGTCAGTGAGTTCGATACCTCTTTGCCCCGTCCAGTGGCGGCACACTTTCACATCGATGATATTAAATGCATCAAGGCGCGCGGCAAGATCTACGAGCGCCTTGTTGTCTCGATAATTGTCACGCTTGAACAACTCAATCTCATCCCCCGAGAGAACCAGCATCACTGGCTCGCGAGTGCGGTAAACATCCTGACCCGAAGCAATTTTCTCGGCACGCTGGAGCAGCGCAAGCATTTCATCCGCTGAGTGCTCCTGTATGCGGGCCTGAAACAGTGCAGGAATATCTTCAGCGGAGGCAGGAATGATTTCAGCCGTTACTTCACCTTCCTGAACGGCCTCTACCGGGGCAACCTCTGAGCTGGCGTCAGCTGTTGATGATGTGTTCTGTTCGTCCTGATTGCCATGGGCGAATAAAGAGCATGATACGAGTAAAGCAGTTAGTACAATTCGCATGGGAACCTCCCTGATGCGCATCAAGTCAGATTGCGAATGACGAACCACAACCACAAGTAGAAGAGGCACCGGGGTTAGAAACAGCAAACCGGGACCCTTCCAGACCTTCTTTATAATCCAACACGGAGCCGACGAGGTAACCGTAGCTAAGTGAGTCTACAAGCACCCGCACGCCTTGGTGGCCGATAAGAGCATCATCTTCCGCTTGCTCATCGTCAAAAGTAAATCCGTACTGGAAGCCGGAACAGCCACCACCTGTTACAAACACTCTGAGACACAGCTCATCGTCACCCTCATCTTCGAGAAGGTCACGGATTTTTTCTTCTGCCGCCTGCGTCAGTTCGATTGGAGCGGCCTGCTGAACTGCTGTCATAGTTACCTTGGGAAAGATGTTTTGGATAAGTCTTGTAGGATTATCTGCTTAACCCAGTGAATTAGTCAACTTTTGCCATTTCTGGTTGAGTCACGCCAGTGCCAGCCTTCGCTGATGCCGACCCATGAATCAATTGCCCGTTTACCTGAGCACCCAATACCATCTCCATTGATGCATAGTGGACATCCCCTGTTATGCGGGCTTTTTTCGCTAATTCAATGTAGTCGTAGGCATGGATATCACCATGTACCTCACCATTGATGATGACATTTGGGGCTGTAATCCGCCCTTCCACACGCCCTTTGTCACTGATACGCACAGAGGCTTTAGAACCCGGCTCAGCGATCAGATTGCCTTTCAGGACACCATCGATCTGGATGGCACCTTTAACGGTAACGTCGCCGCGGATTTCAGTGCGAGCCGAGATTACGGTATCAAAATCTATATGGTTATTGGTCTTAGCACTGAACATCAGGCCTCTCCCTCGGAATTCCAGTTTCGGGTTTCTTCCACCCGTTGTGAGTTCTGCCCTCGCGATTGCATCACAACCTGCAGTTGCTGCGGAGTAAAGCCATCCGGTAGATTCAGTATTCCCTTCAGCTCCTGGAAATACCGGAAGCGGAACGGAATGCCCAACTCACTGATATTGTCATCCAGGTCCCGGAGGGCGATAACTTCCTGCTCACCAGATCGCAGGCCAATCACATTGACGGCTACTTCGCCCTGAACATAGTTAGTGTTATCGACTACCTGGGTCATCATGACGGCATAGCTGTACTGATTTGCACTGATCGCATCAAGGTCTATCCGGCTGATACGCAACCCCTTATCGGCACTTCCGGGGGCCATGATGCCTTTGTAAAACGCAACTTCCTGCTCAAGTACAGAAACCTGATCCTTAAGATCTTTTACAGTATCCCGAAATCCATCAGCGGCCTGACGATCAACTTCACCGCCCTTCTCTAATACAGCAACGCGCTGACTTAAATCTTCAATGGTTTTCTCACTGGTACGGAGACCGTCTTTCAGATAACCATTCTCTTCTTTTAACACTTTCATCTGTGTGTAGCTGTCGAAGTACCCATACAGGTACCCACCACCCGCAGTCACCAGAATCAGAATAGCGAGCCAGAAGGCCCGCCAGAAACGATATCCCTTTGCCCGGCGTACAATGACCAGTTCGTCCTGAACACTGCCTTCAACTACTGCCATGTTCTACCTCCAGAACCGATCATTAAGGCATCAGAGCAACGTGTTGCAGGCCCATGCTTTCTTCAAAGCCAAACATAATATTCATGCACTGAACGGCCTGCCCGGAAGATCCTTTGACCAGGTTATCAATCGCAGACAGGACAATGATCTGACCTGTGTCTTCGTGATAATGCAGGGCCAGACGGCAAACATTGCTGCCTTTAACACTTCTGGTCGCTGGCTGACTGCCCGCAGGAAGCACGTCAACAAAGGGTTCATTTGCGTAACGCTCTTCATACATTTTCTGCAACTCTTCAAGCTTCTGCCCCGGCACCTGAGCATAAAGGGTCGCAAGAATCCCGCGGATCATCGGGGCGAGGTGAGGTGTAAAAGTAATATTGACCTCTTTGCCACCCGCAGCCGCTTTCAGCTCCTGGCGTATTTCCGGAAGATGACGGTGTCCAGAGGTGCCGTAGGCCATAAAGCTGTCGGCCGTCTCGGCAAACAGCGAGCCGACTTTCGCGCCTCGTCCGGCACCACTCACCCCTGTTTTGCAATCGGCAATCAGCAGCTGGTCATCAATCAGTCCCTGCTCGATCAATGGAATCAGACCCAACTCGACCGACGTTGGGTAACAGCCGGGACAAGCAACAAGACGTGCTTTGCTGATGTCACTCCGATACACCTCAGGCAAACCATATACGGCTTCTGGGAGAATACCCGGTGCGCCATGTTCCTGGCCGTACCACTTCTCCCATGTGGGCACATCTTTCAAACGGAAGTCTGCAGACAAATCGACAACGCGGGCACCTGAGTTCAGCACGTCTTCTGCAAGAGCATGGGCAACACCATGAGGTGTAGCGAAGAACACCACATCACACTCACCCAGAGCATCAGCATCCGGCACTGTAAACTCAAGGTCGGTGTAACCGCGCAGATTAGGGTACATATCGTCGACTCGGACACCTTCTTCACTGCGTGATGTGATCACTTTCAGCTCAGTTTCTGGGTGGTGTACGAGAATACGTAACAGTTCTACACCGGTGTAACCGGTACCGCCAACGATGCCAACCTTAATCACAGACAATCTCCGTAGTGCTCTAGTAATGCTCTATGTGTTTTTGCGGCGGTAAATCCTAGTGAACATCACGAATCAGCGCCGCCGGGCAGCGGCGTCCGGGTGAGTTTCCAGCCGTGCCGCAAAGATGCGTATAATAGCTGGTATTCTGCACTCTTCACACCATAAGGCCAGAAAGGAACCGTCAATAGTGACCCCGTTACGCCAACTCTGGCAAAACATGATCACGCTGTCTGATAACCAGATTGGATTGGCTGGTCTTGCTCTGTTAACCGGACTTGTCAGTGCAGGCCTGATTACGCTTTTCCGCTTGGCTATAGAGCTGCCTCTTGTCGCATTCTTCCCTATTGGGTCGGCCGAAAACTTTGAGGGGATGTCCCAGGAAGCACGGTCTTTACTTCTGTTGGGCGGTGGCGCTCTTCTGATTCTTTTATTTTATTGGGTGCCACAAGACCGGCGAAGCATGGGAGTGACTCATGTTCTGTTACGGATGGAGCGTCATCAGGGTTACTTGCCTGCCAGAAATATTGTTCTGCAATGGATATCCGCCGTTATCGCACTGGTCAGCGGACACAGCGTAGGTCGCGAAGGCCCCGCTATTCATATAGGCGCAGGAACAGGGAGCCAGATAGGACAACACACCGAATTAGCCCACCACCGCTTACGAATTCTGGCCGCCGCCGGCGTAGCCAGCGCTATTTCTGCGTCATTCAACACACCGATGGCGGGCGTGATTTTCGCCATGGAAGTGGTATTGCTTGAATACAGCATCCGCGGTTTTATTCCTATTATTCTCGCGTCAGTCAGTGGTGCCATTGTCAGCCGTGCGGTTTTTGGTCACGAGACTGCGTTTGGTGTCCCGGCACTGAATCTCACTTCATTGTGGGAAGTGCCGTACATCATGCTCTTGGGCGTCGTCGCCGGTCTGGTCGCTACCGGATACATTTACCTGGTTAAAATACTGCAGCGCCTCGGGCACTTGCCTCTGGTCATCCGCTGGGGAGGCTTAACCCTGGCGACACTGGCCATCAGTTGGTGGCTCCCGGAAATCCTTGGCATTGGTTACGACACAGTGAATGATGCGCTGAATGGCAAAGTGGTATTTACGACCTTACTGCTTTTACTTCTGGCGAAAATGTTCTTATCCAGTTGGGCAGCAGCCGTCAGTTTTCCCGCCGGTCTTATCGGCCCGGTACTCTTTATCGGTGCTGCGCTTGGTGGGTTGATGGGCCAGCTTTCTGTCTGGTTAGTGCCGGACTATCCATTGTCCATTGGCTTTTACACCATGCTGGGTATGGGCGCTATGATGGGTGCGGTACTCCGAGCCCCGCTGGCAGCGCTGGTTGCGCTGTTAGAGCTGACAGCGAACCCCAATATTATTATGCCGGGCATGCTCTCTGTCGTAATCGCCAGCCTGGTGGTCAGCGAGGTATTCCGTTTACCGTCCGTTTTTCAGGTACAGCTCGGGGGTAACGTTCAATACCAGACACCCAGCCCGGTTCGCCAGATGTTACGCAACACCTGGGTGGCTCAGGCCATGCAAAGCTCCGTCGTTGAGGTTCAACGCAAAGTCGGACGTGAAGCCGCTGGTTTTATTCTGCAGCGAGACCCGAGCTGGCTCCTGATCGCTGGCGAAGATACTCTGATAAGGCCTGCTGCCGTCGCAGAAGCGCTGGAAACAGACCCGGACGCAGAAACGATTGACCTTTTTACCATTCCGGCGGATCGCCAGGCGGCGGCACGTATTTCCTTGAAAGCGAATCTGCAGGACGCCTTAGACCAGATGCAGTCACATCAATTACAATGGTTAATAGTGTATCGAGATGAGCGACGACATCAGTTTGCCGGTGTTGTATCGCGCGAAGACATCGAAAGCTATTACCAGTACCGTCCGGCACAAGGGGCCTGATTCATGACCTTCCTCTGGCTGAAAGCCTTTCACATCATTGCTGTCGTCACTTGGTTTGCAGCGATTTTTTACCTGCCGCGCCTGTTTGTTTATCACGCCGATGCGACAGACGAAATTTCACGAGAGCGCTTCAAAATCATGGAACGCAAGCTCTACCGGGGCATTATGACCCCATCCATGGTCGTGGTGATTGCACTCGGCCTCTGGATGTTATTCATGAACGCCGGCTTTTACTTCAGCCAGGGCTGGATGCACGCCAAACTGACGCTGGTCGCGCTACTCGTTGTTTACCACTTTTATTGTGGTCACCTGCTGAACGTATTCAAAGAAGACCGGAATACCCGAAGCCATGTGTTTTATCGCTGGTTTAATGAAGTTCCGGTATTTATTCTGCTCGGCGTCGTTATTCTCGTCGTCGTCCGACCGTTTTAATTCCAAGGTATTTTTATGACTTATTCTATTTCTCAGTCAGAAGCGTTGTTTGAAGCTGCTCAGAAACACATCCCGGGCGGCGTTAATTCTCCGGTGCGTGCATTTAAAGGTGTGGGCGGTACACCTATTTTCTTCGACCACGCGAAAGGCGCGTATGTATTCGATGCCGACAACAACCGATACATTGATTACGTCGGTAGCTGGGGACCAATGATTCTCGGGCATTCTGCCGACGAAATTCTGGATGCCGTACGTGCCCGGATGGACAAAGGCCTGAGCTTTGGTGCGCCAACGCATATTGAAATCGAGATGGCGGGCGAAGTCTGTAAACTGATCCCGTCAATGGATATGGTTCGTATGGTTAACTCCGGTACTGAAGCGACCATGAGCGCCATCCGCCTTGCTCGCGGCTTTACCGGGCGCGACAAGCTGGTGAAATTTGAAGGTTGTTACCACGGGCACGCAGATTCACTGCTGGTAAAAGCGGGCTCCGGTATGCTGACTTTAGGCGTACCCACATCCCCCGGTGTTCCTGCCAGTGTTGCTGAAAACACCATCACTCTTGATTACAACGACCTCGATAATGTCAAAGAGTGCTTCGCCAGAATGGGCGACGAAATTGCCTGCGTCATCATCGAGCCAGTCGCTGGAAATATGAACTGCATTCCCCCCTCAAAGTCCTTCCTTCAGGGCTTGCGCGAGCTTTGCACAGTGCACGGCATCGTACTTATCTTCGATGAAGTGATGAGTGGCTTCCGCGTGTCACTGGGTGGTGCGCAGCAATACTACGATATCACCCCAGACATGACCTGCCTGGGTAAAGTCATTGGTGGCGGCCTTCCCGTTGGTGCCTTTGGTGGTAAGCGCGAGATCATGGAATATCTGGCGCCGCTTGGTCCTGTGTATCAGGCGGGTACTCTGTCGGGCAACCCGCTGGCGATGGCTGCCGGCCTGGCCATGCTGAAAGCTATCCAGAAACCAGGATTCTATGACCAATTGACCGCCCGCGTTAAACAGATGCTGGACGGCTTTAAAGCAGCGGCAAATAAACACGGTATTCCGTTCACCTCCACCAGCGCAGGCTCTATGTTTGGCCTGTTCTTCACAGAGCTAAACGAAATTAACGGCTTTCGTGATGTCGCAGACCACTGCGATGGTGAGCGCTTTAACCAGTTCTTCCACGGCATGTTGAAGGAAGGTGTATATCTGGCGCCATCGTCGTTTGAAGCGGGCTTTATGTCCATTGCGCACACAGAGCAGGATATCGACGACACTATCGCGGCGGCTGACCGCGTAATGGCGACCCTGTGACAGGAAGCCTGCTTCTACTTCTGGTCTCTGCGCTCTTTTGCTGGAGCGCACGACCTTCATCTCAGAAAGAGTGGTCTGGTGAAAAGGCGGCTGATTTTGCAGCCGGCCTGATTATCGCGGTTGCTGCTGGCGGCGAAATATTCGGCGCCGCCACCGGCAATGATGCCGCTGAAACACTTCTGTATGGTCTGGCGTGGTACGCCGCGCTTCCACTGGTCGTTCTCGTGAGAACTATGCAAGCAGCCCAGGTAATGGGAGCAGGCGAATACTGTTACTGGGACAGGGTAATCTGGGGCCGGATTTTACTCGTTTTATGTGTTGTCTTTGAGCTGGCACGCCGCAGCGGTGTCGCGGAGTTTATCCCCGCAATCAGCGCTGTTATTGGCGCTGCCTCACTACTGGCCTGGTCACTCAAGCCTCGATTATTTATGGGACAGAAGTTTCTGGTGGCCTCTCTGTGGGGAATCGTAACCTTCACTTACCTCACTCATGGCTACGAACGTTTTTCTTACGAGAGACTCAGATCCAGTGTAGAACTGACCTACCTTGCGATTCCTCTGGTGATCCTGCTCTATCAAACAAGCCTTCATCATCGCCAGCAGGTTAAGAAGTAACCGCACAGACGTTGACCATACTTTGTACAACTCCCGTATAAGAAATCAGACCGAGTTATTGATAAACCGGTCGTTATTGCGGGTAGCAAGCCTCTGAACCTTGTCTACACTCAAAGCAGATACCAATATAAGGAATGTGGTTACTGCTATGAACCAACCCCCTGCAATAAAAAAATTCTATCAAGATGCGGACCGGTTTTTTCTGACACTGAGCGTTGCTTTACTCGCGCTCTCGTTCGCACTGGCCAGTTGGAACAACACCTGGGCGGAGGCGTTTCTGGTCGGCGTTCCTGCGGTTGCTGTACCTGCAATGATCAGCAAGGCCTTGCCAGGCCACCGCTTAACACGTATCTCATTTGCGGCCTCGCTGATGGTTTTTTCCGCTCTGCATATTCATCAGGCGCATGGCCTTATAGAAATGCACTTTGGTATCTTCGCGCTGCTTGCTGCACTCCTCTACTACCGCGACCATCTCACTATCATCACTGCAGCGGCCGTGATCGCCGTCCATCATCTGGTGTTCAACTACCTTCAGGAAATGGGTTCTGGGGTATACATCTTTGAGTACCACGCAGGTCTGGAGATTGTATTGTTACACGCCGCTTTCGTCGTTTTCGAAGCTGGCATACTTGTTTATCTATCCCGTAAAAGCTGGGCGGAGTTTCTTCAGAGTGTGGAGCTACTCAGCATTGGTGAGCATCTGCAGAAAGAAGGGCAGATTGACCTGTCTTATCAACTCGATAAACCTCAGTCTTCTTTTGGTCATACATTTAACACCTTCTTCTTTCAGGTAAATGAACTCGTCAATGAAGCACGAGAACTGTCATGCGAGATTTCGGGGATCAGCGATGACTTTGATAAATCATGCAAAACCGTCGAGATGGGATCAAGTAAGCAAAGCGACGAAACTGACCTGATTGCCTCTGCGACTCAGGAGATGACCAGCGCGATGGAGGAAATAAACCGGTTCTCAGATGAAGCAGCCGAATCTGCAACGTCTGCAACCGAAGTTTCTTCTGCCAGCGATAAAGAAATCCGCGCCGCAAGAACCAGTATCGAACGCCTGGAGCAAAATATTAAGACTGCGAATACGGTGATCGAAAACCTGGACTCAGAAAGTAACAATATCGGCTCTGTGTTATCTGTAATTCAGGGTATTGCAGAACAAACGAACCTCTTAGCACTGAATGCCGCAATTGAGGCTGCCCGTGCGGGTGAACAAGGGCGTGGCTTCGCTGTTGTTGCCGATGAAGTTCGCACCCTTGCGTCACGTACGCACGAGAGTACCGAAGAAATTCAACGAATGATTGAACAACTGCAGAAGGGCTCAAGTGAGGCAGTCAGCGCCATGGAAACATCACTCAGCGGTGTTGGCGAAAGCGTCAGCCAGATAGGGCATATTGATGAGCAACTGACGCTGATTAAATCAGCGGTAGAATCAATGAGTACGATGAATCAGCAAATTGCACAGGCTATCCGAGAGCAGAATCTGGCGGTCAACGAGGTCAATGGCAATATTATATCAATCCGTGAAATTGGAGATTCTAATCTTGCACTGGCACAGGCCTCGAAATCGAAAACGGGTGAGTTAGCCAATATGGCTGGTAAGCTCGCGAATTTACTGGCTAACTTTAAAACGCACTAAGAGCGCCCCGAAAAATAATAAAAACGGCCACTGATTCGTGGCCGTTTTTTATAACTGAAACTCCAGCTCGTACAAGAGATAACTCAGCATTTCATCATCTTCGTTAGCGAACACTCGCGCCCGTTCAAGCAGTTGACGTGCACGTGCACGTGCACTGTCACCAGCGGCTGCATACGCTTTTGCCTGTCGATATAAAACGTAGGGGTTTCTGGGCTCAATCCGTCGCGCCTGATCAAGGTATGTCAGCGCGGCGCTCCAGTTGCCTGCCTGAGCAGCATCGTCTGCCTGACCAAACAGCATTTTTACCGCGGGATGATCAGTGCCATCCTGATACTGGCCGTAATCCTGAGAGGCCCCCTCTTGCGATGATGGCGTCGCACATGCAGCCAGAAAGCCAGCCACTGCAATCAAAACAATCGTTCGAACCATGAGCGAATCCCTTTACCGATACTTTGGACCCCTGACTCACAGGCAATCCTGTCTTGTGCCTGCCACGACGCGGGGAATGCATACACCTTACCAGAACAACCGTCTTCGAGTAATTGCCCTTGCGGGTTCACAGGGATCTCTATCAGACTTCTCGACGGAGCCAGCGGTTCCGTTCCCATTCTCCTGAACGATTCCTGCCAGATGGGTAATGCTCCGCTACTGCCTGTGAATGGCATTGGGGTATTGTCATCCATGCCCACCCAAATGACGCCCAAGTGACGATTATCAAATCCAGCGTACCAGGCATCCCGTTGCTCATCACTGGTACCTGTCTTGCCCGCGAGTGGCTGCGGCAGGTCATTGAGCCTCCGTGCGGTACCTTCGCGAACGACGGCCTTAAGACCTGACGTGAGCCATTCCATCGTCACCGGGTCATACACCTGCTGACCGCGGATTGCATAAGATGAAAGCATATCCCCTTCTGCAGTCGTGACCGCATCAATCGTTCGTAGCGGCATCAGAAAGCCTTCTGACGCTATGGTCTGATACATCTGAGTCATCTCGAATGGCGACAACGACATCGCACCCAGTAGCAGCGAAGGATATGGCGTAAGATCATCACGGATACCTAAGCGGACCAGTTCATCAACAACCTTCTCCAGCCCAACCGTCATGCCCAGACGAGCAGTTGCCTGATTCAGTGATCGCTGCAGAGTCTCCTGCATAGGCAGCATCCCGTGACTTTTTTTATCGTAGTTTTTCGGCTGCCAGAGACTGCCATCCTGCCCCTCTACTGTGACCGGGCTGTCGTCAACCAAAGTACCCCAGTGATAGTTACCGCTGCGCAAAGCCGCTAAGTAGACTGCTGGTTTAGCGAGAGAACCAACAGCCCTTTTCGCATTTAACGCCCGGTTAAAACCAAAGAAAGACGCGTCACGCCCACCGAGCAATGCGCGAATTTCGCCACCATCCACACTGGTGATCACCGCTGCCGTTTCCAGCTTGCCTTTCAGTCGCGGAGCACGTGTTTCTATTGACGAAAGATGCGCCTCCGCAGAGCTCTCAACCGCGCTCTGCACCCACGGATCGAGTGTTGTAAAAATCCTCAGTCCTTCTGATTGCAGATCCTGCAGACGATAATCCTGCTGTAACTGCTGCTTTGCGAGTTCGAGAAACGCGGGATACTCCCGCTGACCTGCTCGTTTCGGTGACGCGGTTAATAAAGGGCTGCGTTTAGCACGCAGGCTTTCTGCTTCGGTAATTACCTGATTTTCAGCCATCAGGCCAAGGATCAAATCCCGACGATCTTTCGAGCGTTGCGGATTGCGACGCGGGTTATAAAATGACGCCCCTTTCACCAACCCGACCAGAGTTGCGATTTCGGCGTTATCCAGTTCCCTCAAGGGTTTGCCAAAATAAAAACGCGACGCTAATCCGAAGCCATGAATACTGCGCCGCCCGGACTGCCCGAGATAAACTTCATTAATATACGCTTCAAGAATTTCTTCTTTGTCGTAGTGCAACTCCAACAGCAACGACATAAAGGCTTCCTGAACCTTACGGCTCAGTGATCGCTCATTGGTAAGAAAGAAATTTTTGACCAGCTGCTGAGTAAGCGTTGATCCGCCCTGCACCATGCGCCCGGCATTGACGTTGGCCACCATCGCCCGGGCAATGCCGGTTGGGGATATTCCCCAATGTTCAAAGAATCGCTTATCCTCGGTAATAATCAATGCGGCCACGAGCACCGGCGGGACATCTTCAAGGCGCACCAGTTCGCGGTCTTCATTATGAACAGGGAAAATGCCACCAATGTACTGAGGCTCAAGACGTACCAGAGCCTGTGCGCTTTGTTGGTCAGACACCTTTTCGACACGCTCTGACGTCAGTGTCACCTCAATAATCCGACTCGGCTCCGGACCATCCCAGAATGGAAACCCCCGGCGGTATATACGCCATGTATTCCCGACTCTCTGGTACGTACCCGGCCGATCAGCCGTCGCGCTTTGCCTGTAGTCCGACCACTGCAGCTCAGCCTGTAACTGCTCTGGTGACAGCAAAAGCCCTGGGTACAGGGCGAGAGGACGAGCGTATACTTTCGCAGGTAACGCCCATTTTTTGCCATCAAAGGCTCTGCGCACTTCAGCATCGAGATAGATCAGCCAGGCAGCGAAGACCACCAGCATTACCGAAAATAAGCCAAACAGAGTCGCTTTCCAGCGGCGCGGCTTTGCTACTCCCGGATTCTCCGTGCCCTGTTTTCTCGGCGGCTTCCCTGTTTTTTTATCAGTTACTGATTTCTTAGGTACTGATTTCTTAGACATGGATTTCTTAGACGCTGCCTTTTTTTCGGTTGGCTTGTTGGTAGGTTTCCCTGACATCCGTTCAATAGCTCCGGCAAAACACTTGATGAAAATAGATGGTCACAATTTTTGTAGGCAATAACAGAGGCTATATCGACCCCGCTGACAGTATCGGGTTCCCGAATGCGGGTGTCTATTTCTATAATCGCCCTGTTCCTATAGTCACTTCGGTGTACCCTTTTCACAGGTATACCTTTGCGGCTACAGTTAATTCAGGCTCCCGGCCAGACAATCAGTCAGATAACAACACAGGTTTATGAATATGCTTCCCTCCTCACTCCTACCTCACTGGCAAGCAACCGAGCCTCAGCTTGCATCTCTGGCAGAGCGAATGGGATGGCAATGGTCCGATTTTTTTACAGGCCTGAACGAAGAGCAACAAACGGCATTACAAACCGTGATTGCTCTCAGCGACTATGTTGCCGATGCCTTCCCTCGTGATCATGAACACTTATGCGCCGCCGTGAGCGACGGGTCGATCAATATTCAGATTACCCCAAAGACTATGAACGACTGGCTCGATCAACTCGCGCATGAGGCCAGTACAGAAGATGAGTGGCACGCGGCACTGCGCAAACTACGACGCCGCGCTATGGTACATATCATCTGGCGGGATGCACTGAAAACAGCCAGAACACTGGAAACGACGAAAGCGCTTTCTCAACTCGCCGACCTCTGTGTCGTCCGCAGTATTCAGTTCCTGTCGCCGTTACTTGAATCCCGCCATGGCCAGCCTGTGGGTAAAGAATCCGGCGAACAGCAGCACCTCCTTGTCATTGGTATGGGAAAGCTCGGCGGCTGGGAGCTGAATCTAAGCTCCGATATTGATCTTATTTTCGCCTACCCCGACAGTGGCAACACCACGGGGCCGAAGGTCATCAGTAATCAGGAATTCTTTATTAAGCTTGGCCAGAAACTGATTCAGGCGCTTGATAAGCAAACCGTCGATGGCTTTGTCTTCCGTACTGACATGCGCCTGCGCCCTTACGGTCAGAGTGGCCCTCTGGTGATGAATTTCGCTTCTATAGATGAGTATTACCAAAGCCAGGGGCGCGACTGGGAACGCTACGCCATGGTGAAAGCCCGGGTAATGACCGGAGAAGAAACGCCTGAGGCGCAAGAACTGCTCGATATTCTGAGGCCATTTACCTATCGCGTTTACGTAGACTTCAGTGCTTTCGAGTCGCTGCGCTCAATGAAAGCCATGATTAATGCAGAAGTGCGCAGACGTGGACTAACCAACAATGTGAAGCTGGGCCCGGGCGGCATACGCGAAGTCGAATTTATCGTACAGGCGTTTCAGCTGATCCGTGGTGGCCAGGAAAAACATCTTCAGATACGGGAACTCGCCGATGTCCTTGATATCCTCGCTGCTGAGGGCTACCTGCCGTCGGGTGCCACCGAAGAGCTGAAAAGCGCCTACTTCTTTTTGCGTGATACCGAGCACGCAATTCAGAGCTTACGGGATGAGCAGACGCAGGAACTGCCCACTGACCCAAGCGACCAGACACGCATAGCAGTCTCAATGCAATGCGACGACTGGGAAGCCTTCGTCACCTTGCTGAATCAGCACCGAAGCATTGTCAGCCACCATTTCGCACAAATCGTAGCGCACGACGACGAGCAGGATGACAGAGAAGCCGACCACGTCTGGCTCGACCTCTGGCATGGCGAACTGAACGAAGAGGCTGCCAGAGATTTCCTTGAGCAGTATCCGTGTGCTGGCGAATCTGCCGTGCGCGAGCGCATCGATACCTTCCGTGAATCACGCCCGGTGACCAATATGCAGCAGATAGGCCGCGAACGCCTTGAAGCACTGATGCCTTCGTTACTGGAGCAGGTCTGGGCGCAAGACAACACCGAAGAAACACTTGAGCGGATCATCCCTCTGCTCGAAGCGGTACTCAGACGCACAGCGTATCTCGTTCTGCTCAGTGAAAACCCACAGGCGCTGGAGCAACTGATTAAACTCTGTTCGACATCCAGCTGGGTCGCAGAATTCATTACCCGAACACCACTTCTTCTCGACGAGCTTCTGGTGCCGGAATCTCTGTATCGACTGCCCGACCAGAGTGAACTGCAGGAAGAACTGCATCTCCGTTTGTTGCGCATCGAAGCCGATGATCTCGAACAGCAGATGGAGCAGATGCGACAGTTTGTGCGTGCTCACAAACTCCGCGCAGCAGCCTGCGAAGTAATGAACAAACTGCCTCTGATGAAAATCAGCGACTACCTCACCCGTCTGGCAGAAACCACCATGACCATGGTGCAGAATCTGGCGTTCGAGCAGATGGTCGCTAAGTATGGCTATCCGACTGACGCGAACAAAGAGCCCGTATATACCCCCGAGTTTCTCATTGTGGGTTATGGCAAAGTGGGCGGGCTGGAATTGAGTTACAGCTCAGACCTTGATCTGGTCTTTATTCATAACGGGCACGCAGGCGGCTACACCACAGGTGAACGCAGCCTCGACAACGGCGTTTTCTATACCCGCATGGGTCAGCGCATGGTCCACTTCTGTAGTACGCAGACACGATCAGGTGACCTGTACGAAGTCGACCTGCGCCTTCGTCCGTCAGGTAACTCCGGCATGATCGTAGCGTCTCTTAACGCCTTCAAAGAATACCAACAGAACCATGCCTGGACCTGGGAGCATCAGGCGCTGGTCCGCGCACGCGTAATCAGCGGGTCCAGTGAGCTGGAGGCAGGCTTTAATGACATCCGTCAGAAAATCCTGACATCACAACGAGATATTCCTGAACTGCGCGAAGAAGTGCGAGCCATGCGGCAAAAAATGAGGGATAATCTTGGCTCTAAAGATACGAACGGCCAGCAGTTTCACCTGAAACAAGATGAAGGGGGTATTGTTGACATCGAGTTTCTGGTTCAATATGGCGTACTGGCCTGGTCACACCAGCATCCTGAGCTTATTCAGGTCACCGATAACATGCGGTTGCTGGATGCCTTAACGAAGGCCGGTCTGATGGCTCCACAAGACTGTCAGACCCTACAGGAAACCTACCTGTCCTACCGAGCCGAAACTCACCGGCGTGCATTGCAGAAACAATCCCTGCTCCTCGAGAGCGACTCCGTGTCGGCACTCGGATTTGATGCACGGCGTAATGATGTGACCCGACTGTGGAAACTCTGGCTTGAACCTGAGCAGTAACCACTGCTAGGCAAGCGCAGACTGCTGAACGTTTACTGAATTACCGAATACAACATTACATTTACGAGTGAGGTCCTTATGCTACCTTCCATGTCTGACCGTGATGGTCTGATCTGGCTTGACGGAGAGTTAGTCGACTGGCGCGATGCCAAAGTTCACGTACTGACTCACACCCTACATTACGGTATGGGCGTCTTTGAAGGTGTGCGGGCTTATGAAACTGATCAGGGCGCGGCGATTTTCCGTCTGCAGGAACACACCGACCGCCTGTTCCGCTCCGCACACATTCTGAATATGAAACTGCCTTACACGCGAGAAGAGCTGAACGAAGCTCAGCGTGCTGCAGTACGTGAAAACAACCTCGACAGTGCCTACATCCGCCCGATGGCGTTTTACGGCTCTGAAGGCATGGGCCTGCGTGCTGACAACCTGAAAGTTCACGTCATGGTCGCCGCCTGGGAATGGCCGGCTTACATGGGTGAAGAAGCAAAAACTCAGGGCATTAAAATCCGTACCTCAAGCTACACCCGCCACCACGTGAATATCACCATGTGTAAAGCGAAAGCGAACGGCAACTACATCAACTCGATGCTGGCCTTGAGAGAAGCCATCGACAGTGGCTGCGAAGAAGCTCTACTACTGGACAACGAAGGCTATGTTGCTGAAGGCTCAGGGGAGAACTTCTTCCTTGTTCGTGACGGCATTATTTACACGCCAGAACTGACCTCATGCCTGGATGGTATTACCCGTAAAACCATCATCGAAATGGCTCAGTCTCTGGGTTATGAAGTACGCGAAAAACGCATTACTCGTGACGAAGTCTATGTTGCCGACGAAGCCTTCTTTACCGGAACCGCTGCAGAAGTACTGCCGATTCAGTCTCTGGACGGTCGCATTATCGGTAAGGGTTGTCGTGGCCCAGTCACCGAAAAGCTGCAGACCATGTACTTTGATACTGTGACGGGCAAGAACCCATTCAATGCTGAGTGGATTACTCCTTGTAAATAATTTCTCTGATTTTATTTTTATGTGAGTAAATTAAAAAACCCGGTTTAACCGGGTTTTTTATGCTCTTATACTTTTTAATATTTACAGTCGTACCTGCCCGTCACGAAAATCTATTTCGGTAATGCATTGACTGAATTCCCCAGAAGAGAATGCCCGTGTCTGAGTGGCACTGCCCGACACGCCACCCGTCGTCGAATTAGTATCCAGCGTTAACGAAAATTCTTCATTTACAGAGCCAAGGTCGAGTGTCTGCTCAATGCTAAAAGCATTACCGTCGACACTGGTGAAGTTTAGGGTCTCATCCGGATCAGAGATGTACCCTTCAGCCCAGTTAATAATCCAGTAAGTATCCTGAATATATCCACCCGCCGCACTGCCATCACACAGAGTGGTTCCCCTACGCTGGTGCGTTACAAAGTATTCATTGTCAGTCAGGCCTAGAGAAGCCCGGTTGGGCTCGGTCAGTAGCAGAGTAAACTGCCCACCTTCTGCAAGCGTTGAGACCGTTAATGCATAGGTACGCCCTGCATCAACGTCCATCAGCAGCACTTCGTAAGAGTTTGAATTTTCGCTCTGTTCGCTATTCAGAAAACCATCACTGACTTCGAGATCAAGGTTCGGGGCTTCAGTACTACTGAGCACGATGAGTACTTCACGATCCACCAGCGGCGTGTAGGTCAGTTCAAATTCAGACGCGGTTTCCGCGACGCCTGGGAGAGCGGTTCCTGTAACGCGTGAATTAATCACGATCGTATCGCTGTCCGTAACAGAGAGTTCTGAGACAGAGGGCTCGGACTCAGGACCACGAAGGCCCGGAGCAAACGTGATATCAATAGTGAGGGGCTCTACTGAACTACCGAGATCCACAAAATCACTGGAGCCACTGCCGCCTCCACAACTAACCAGGCCACTCATAGCAAGGCCCAACAACAAGGGGGCTGTAAAACTTCGCAATGTTGATGATCCTTCTTTGACTCCAGAACCCCTGATGACCGGCATGCACACTCTCCCGTGACCGCACTCGATGATTCAATAACATATCAAACTCTACCTGAGCGATCTGTAAATTATGTGTGAACTCCTTGGCATGAGGGCCAATACTTATGGTGGTTCTTCGAATAATCATCAAACCGTAACGTCGAAATTGCGCAAATGACCGACCCCATCAGCGGTAGTTCTTCTGTTATTTGACAAGAATGTAGTCCAGTTTCAGCAGAAGACTGATCATGATCAGCTTTCTGACATCACGATGGTTTAATAAAGAAGGAGGATGTTTACTTCAACTCGCTTATCAGGCCTGGAGGGAATCATGCAATGGCGCAAGGAATACGATGAAAAACGGTTATCGCCCGATGCTGCAGTTAATCTGCTGAAAGACAGCAATAATCTGATTCTCGGCATGAGCGTCGCTATGCCACCTGCCTTGCTGAAAGCCCTGGGTCATGCTTTTGCAAAAGATCAGCTACCGCCACTCAATGTCTATTACATGCACGGCACCGAAGCGCTGGCAGACTCTCTGTTAAAAAATGAGCTCGAAGGTAAGTTCACCCCTAGGTGCCTGTTTTTAAGCAGTCACGACCGCAAAGCCATCGCCGGACTTCAGAACCCGCATTGGGTTGAGTTCGTTCCGTGTGCCTTTCATCAGGTGGGCCGCCTGCTAACTCAGCAGGTTGAGCCTGACTGTTTTATGGTGACGGTATCTCCAATGGATAAGCACGGCTATTTCAGCTTGGGTACCAATGCCGATTATGGTGCTTCGGTTATTCGTAAAGCGAAGAAAGTCATCGTTGAAGTGAACCCCCATATGCCTCGCACCTTTGGTGAGTGCTCAGTGCATATCTCAGAAGTTGACGCGCTTATTGAGGCAGACAACGCCTTATCCGAAGTGACTGAACCCGCCCCCTCTGAAACTGACCAGCTGATCGCTCGCCAGGTTGCCGAATACATTCACGATGGCGATACGCTACAGATGGGGGTCGGCGGCGTGCCTGCGGCCGTCGCCCGATTGCTGGACTCACACAAAAACCTTGGGCTCCATAGCGAGCTGTTTTCTCCAGCCATCGCCGCGCTGATTCAGAACGGTGTGATTAACGGTCGGGAAAAGCGATTGATGCAACATAAGCATGTCTACACCCTCGCGATAGGAGATCGTGCGATGTACGACTTTATGGACGATAACCCATCGGTTGTTGGTTACCCGGCGTCGTGGGTGAATCATCCATCCGTGATACGTAAAAATCCGAACATGGTGTCGGTAAATTCCGCCATTGAGGTCGATATTACAGGTCAGATCAACGCCGAATCCATTAAGGGCACACCGTTTTCTGGCACCGGAGGTCAACTTGATTTCGTCCGTGGTGCTTTTGCTTCGCATGGCGGCCGCTCGTTTATCGCCCTCCACTCTACTGCAAAAAAAGGGACGCTGAGCCGCATCGTTCCTGAGCTATCCGGCGGGTGTGTGACTGATACACGCATGGATGCCCATTTCGTTGTCACTGAGTTTGGCTGCGTCGACCTCAAAGGATTGTCTCTGCCGCAGCGCGCCCGGGCACTGATTGATATAGCGCACCCGGCCTTCAGAGATGAGCTGGAAGCGCATGCACGCAGCCGCCGTCTGATTTGAGCCTGATAGAACTTCAACAGCCAGATAGCCCAGAAAGAAGTAGCAGCCAATCTTCTTACTCAAGCAGGTTTCTTTGTCTTTTTCTTTCTGCGCCGGAAAGTGCTTTTACCTCCGCCCGGGTTATTCGATGTCATCGCAGGCATAGTCGCTACTCGCGCAGCGGTCACAAGTGAGTCAAGCTCCTGATTCAACGGCTGCATAAAACCGTTATAGCTACCCTGCCCCTCGCTGATGTCATTCAGTTGTTTCTCCCAAAGCGCAGTCATATCGGGGTGTGAACAGGATTCTGGCAAAACCGAAATCAATTGTTTCCCAGTCTCTGTTGCCTGAATGCTTTTGCCCGTGCGCTGTAAAAACTTACGTTTGAATAAAAGCTCAATGATACTGGCACGGGTCGCTTCGGTGCCCAGACCATCGGTATCCTTAAGCACTTTACGCAGTTCGGCGTCCTTTACATGGCGAGCAATGCCCGTCATCGCCGCAAGCAGGGTGGCATCGGTATAGTGCTTTGGTGGCTCTGTGTGTTTCTCTTCGAACACAGGTTCGCCACTCCACACCGCCTGCCCCACTGAAAGATCCGGAAGCGGCGAAGATTTTTTATCTTTCGCCGGCAAAAGCGCTTTCCAGCCTTCCGTCAGCGTGATCCGCTCCCGCGCGGAGAATGATCCACCAGCAATTTCAAGATTGATACGAGTATCTGAGTAGCTGTACAGATCACAGAATTGCATCAGGTACTGCCGGGCGATAAGACGATAAATTTTCGTTTCAGAGTCGCTTAAATGTCCGGAATTTTTTTTCGACGTAGGAATAATAGCGTGGTGCGCTCCGACTTTTTTGTCATTAAACGCCGGAGATCTTCGTGATTTATCTGTGTACTGAATCATTTTTTCAGCATCCGTCAGTACAGAACGGATTGCGGCGCTAATCTGGGGCATTTCCTTGTGGTGGTCGCCAGGGAGATATCGGCAATCGGAACGAGGGTAGGTAATCAGCTGATGCTTCTCATACAAGCTCTGACAAATATCCAGTACTGTTTTCGCTGCCATACCGAAGGCTTTTGCGGCATCGATCTGTAGAGAAGACAGGTTATAAGGCAAAGGTGCATTCTGCTTACCCGGTTTTTTATCAAACGCTTTTACCTGCGCTGGCTGCTGGCGAATCCGGTTTACCACGTTCTGCGCAAGTTTTGGGTTCAACACCCGTCCATCTTCATCCTGATAGGGCCGGCAGGCCTCACTCGGCTGCCAGCGCGCATGGAAGCATAACGGCGCCCCCTCATTAAGATGTATTGAGGCCTGTACTTCATAAAAAGGCTTGCTGACGAAATTGCGGATTTCCTGATCACGGCGGACCACCAGCCCCAGTACAGGTGTCTGCACCCGACCGACCGAGAGCACCCCACGATTGCCCGCCTGCTGGCCCTTAATCGTCCAGGCTCGCGTGAGATTTATGCCGTACAACCAATCCGCACGACTGCGCGCCAGCGCAGAGACAGAGAGCGGTATAAATTCGCTGTTGCTACGCAGCTCACCCATAGCACGCTTGATTGCCGATGGATTCAGGTCGCTAACCAGTAAGCGTTGGGCATTACGGCGCTTAGTCTGTGGCGTTTTCAGGTAATCAATCACCTCATCCACTAACAGCTGACCTTCGCGGTCCGGGTCGCCCGCGTGAACCAATTGATCGGCCTCCTTGACCAGTTTTCGTAAAACGCTCAGTTGCTTCCGGGTTTTAGGTTTGGGCTGAAGCTGCCACTCGTCAGGTGAGATCGGCAGATGGTCCAGCTGCCACTTTTTAAAGACGGGGTTGTAGGCCTCCGGCTCTGCCTGCTCGAGCAGATGCCCGATGCACCAACTGACGACGTCACCATTGGCGGCACGAATGCAGCCTTCTTCTTTTTTATGTGGGCGGGGAAGAACCTCGGCAATGGCACGGGCAAGGCTGGGTTTTTCGGCTATGAAGAGGCGCATGATGGCGAACGCTTAAGCTGTATAAACAGCCAGTAGTTAACCATCATACCAGTGCGTTAGCAAACAGAGTGTTAACGCGAAAGCTTTTAACGTCAGGCGGCCACCGGTGGCTTTGCCCAAATTACACCACGGTGCTTTTCGTATATATCCCGGACCCACTGTAGCGCTGGACTATCAGACCACTGCTGGGCCGGACCCGCCATTTTTTCGCGGAATTCAGCAGTACCATAAATAGGATGCTGTTCTGGACAGGCTAATGGCGCCAGTAAAGAAGCAGCTGTGATATCCGCCACTGTCAGCTGATCTCCTACCAGATATTCTCCTGCCTGCTGAATACGTTCTTCCAACCAACGGATTTCGGCATCAATCTTCTGCTCTGCACGGGCGACGTCCTTTTTGTTAATTTTCAGCTTCACTTTGAACACAGGCTTAATAACCGGATAAAAGGTCCGCACGAAGACTTCTTCCCAAGGCTTCGAGAACTGCGTCCAGATGTCTTTGATCAGAGCATCATGCGCAAACCCAGGCAGGTAAAGGTAGCGAGCGACCGGCTTACCTATCGCATCAAACCTCTGCTGAATAGCGACAATCTCTTGCTCGTATGCCGCCGGCATTGTCTTCAATGGGCCAAATTCACTGTTCAGCCAACCAACAATGCGTGGGCTATCCTGCACACAGGTTTCACCCCGCTGCACCAGAGGCACAGTTGTTTCGGCACGCTTACCTTTAACCAGCATGGGCAAGGTATGTACTGCAGGCGTCAGTGCGATCTCGTTGTACGCAATCCCTTCATAGTCGAGCAGCCAGCGGATTTTCTCGCTGTAGTGAGACATATTAATTGTGAAGAGAGTAAGCGGTGTATTGGCTGTCATCGAGGCGTCCTGATGTCCGTGGCATTGAGATATACAGGTGTCCATCATACAAGTTTGTATGCGGCCAAACAGGTCTGATCTGGACGCAATGCTAACTCAACGGTCAATTACAAAGGGATACAGATCTATATCAAAAAAAATTGATATAGAATTCAAAATCACTATACTGGCTAACATGAATGATCCGACTACCCATGATTTGACCTTAGCCAGACTGGCTCTGGCATCTAAAGCCGCAGGAGACCCTCTGCGCATGGGAGTCATGAAACTATTGGGGCAGGGTGCATTCGGTGTACTTGAGCTTTGTCAGATCTTCGATATCAAGCAGTCGAGCATGAGTCACCACCTGAAAGTGCTGTCGCAGGCCGGGTTAGTCAGTAATCAGCGCGAAGGCAACAGTATCTTTTATCGCCGGCCCCTGAATACGGGCGACGATGCTTTCAGTAACTGGCTGCGTAGTTTGTTCCGCACTATGGACGCTGCGCATGATGATATTGATCTCAGCCCGGCGGTATCGGGCGTACTTGCTGAACGAGCAGAGGCTTGCGCCGGTTTTTTCGCGCGACACGCCGATGACTTTCGGGAGCAGCAGGATCTGATCGCCTCGTACGAGCAATACGGTGATGCACTGGCGACCATTCTTGACTCGCTGGGCTACCGTCCCGGTCAGGGCTCAAATAGTGGCTACGCTTTGGAAATCGGCCCTGGCGAGGGAGCATTTCTGCAACCGCTGAGCAAGCGATTTAACGGCGTAACTGGCCTGGATATATCGCCAGACCTGCTCTCAAAAGCAGAAACGTTCTGCTCAAACGAGCAACTGAGCAACGTGGCACTCGTACAGGGAGATACACGGAGCCTGCTGGAGTCACAAGAGAAAGCAGGCAGCTATGACTTCGCTGTTGCCAATATGGTGCTGCACCATGTGCCGTCACCCAAAAGTATTTTTAACGATGTCGCTCAGCTTCTGCATTCTGGTGGCACGTTTTTAGTAACCGATCTGTGTCGACACGAACAAGTGTGGGCGCGTGAGTCGTGTGGAGATTTATGGCTTGGCTTTGAACCTGCCGATCTCAGTCAGTGGGCTGAAGAAGCCGGGCTGAAGGAAGGACAAAGCCAGTATTCCGGTTTAAGGAACGGGTTTCAGATCCAGTTCCGCTTATTTCATGCTTGAGTGCATTTTTTTGAGGAGTCGCAAATGAGCGAATATTCAATTTTTACTTCAGAGTCTGTTTCTGAAGGTCACCCGGACAAAGTCGCTGACCAGATTTCGGACGCGGTACTGGATGCCATCATTGCTCGTGATCCTTACGCCCGTGTTGCTGTTGAAACATTGGTGAAAACGGGCATGGCCGTGGTTGCCGGTGAGCTGACCACCTCCTGCTACGTCGACCTCGAAGAAATCGTGCGCGATGTCATCACAGGCATTGGTTACAACAGCTCTGATGTCGGCTTCGACGGCGCGACCTGTGCCGTACTGAACGGTATTGGTAAGCAGTCTGTTGATATCAACATGGGTGTTGACCGTGCTAAGCCTGAAGATCAGGGCGCGGGCGACCAAGGCCTGATGTTCGGTTACGCGACCAACGAAACCCCGAACCTGATGCCAGCGCCTGTGTACTACGCGCACCTGTTGGTGCAGCGTCAGTCGGAACTGCGTCGTAACGGCACCCTGCCTTGGCTGCGTCCGGATGCAAAATCTCAGGTCACCATCAACTGGGAAGGCGACAGTCCGAAAGTGGATGCGGTTGTACTGTCAACGCAGCACGATCCAAGCATCTCTCTGGAAGAACTGCGCGCTGAAGTGCTGGAGCACATCATCAAGCCAGTACTGCCCGCTGAATGGCTGCATGAAGGCACGCTGTACCACATCAACCCGACCGGCAACTTCGTGATCGGTGGTCCTGTGGGTGATGCGGGCCTGACTGGCCGTAAGATCATCGTTGATACCTACGGCGGTATGGCCCGTCACGGTGGCGGTGCGTTCTCTGGTAAAGATCCATCAAAAGTTGACCGTTCTGCGGCTTACATGGGCCGCTATGTCGCCAAGAACATCGTTGCTGCGGGTCTGGCTGACCGCTGTGAAATTCAGGTGTCGTACGCCATCGGTGTTGCTGAGCCGACGTCTGTGTCGGTTAACAGCTTCGGCACTGGCAAGGTCAGCGACATCGAGCTGGCACGCGTGATCCGCGAAGTGTTCGATCTGCGTCCATACGCCATCCAGAACCAGCTGGAACTGCTGAATCCTATGTATCAGGCCACTGCTGCCTATGGTCACTTTGGTCGCGAGCCTTACGAGATGACCTACGAGTACACCGAAAACGGCGAGAAGAAGAGCAAAACCTTCACTGCGTTCACCTGGGAGCGCACTGACAAGGTCGATGCACTGAAAACCGCCGCTGGCGTCTAATTTCAGCGCTTAATTTTATTTATTTTCTGGTCGCTGGTATTCCCCGGCGACCGTAACAGCAAAAGGGCAAAAACATGACCCAGTTTACTGATTACAAAGTTGCAGACATGAGCCTCGCCGATTGGGGCCGCAAAGAAATTAAAATCGCCGAAGGCGAAATGCCAGCCCTGATGGCGCTGCGCCGTAAGTATAAAGAATCACAGCCATTGGCCGGTGCTAAGATCATGGGCTGTATTCACATGACCATTCAGACCGCCGTTCTGATCGAGACTCTGGTGGATCTGGGCGCTGACGTCCGTTGGTCTTCATGCAACATCTTCTCAACTCAGGATCACGCGGCGGCGGCCATCGCGGCGGCTGGCATTCCAGTATTCGCCTGGAAAGGTGAAACCGAGGAAGAATTCCTGTGGTGCATCAAGCAGACCATTCTTGCCGAAAAAGACGGCGACAAAGTATGGGATGCCAACATGATCCTGGACGACGGTGGTGACCTGACTGAGATGGTTCACAACGACTTCCCAGCACTGCTGAACGACATCCACGGTATCTCTGAAGAAACCACGACCGGTGTTCACCGTCTGCTGGAAATGCTGGAAAAAGGCGAACTGAAAGTACCCGCCATCAACGTGAACGACTCGGTCACCAAAGCGAAGAACGACAACAAGTACGGCTGTCGTCACTCTCTGAACGATGCCATCAAGCGCGGTACCGACCACCTGCTGTCTGGTAAGAAAGCACTGGTGATCGGTTACGGTGACGTGGGTAAAGGTTCTGCCGCGTCTCTGCGTCAGGAAGGCATGATCGTTAAAGTGACTGAGATCGATCCTATCTGTGCCATGCAGGCGTGCATGGACGGTTTTGAAGTCGTTTCTCCGTACATCAACGGCGAAAACAACGGAACGCTGGAATGTGTCGACGCAGACCTGCTGGGCAAAACCGACCTGATCGTAACGACCACGGGTAACGTGAACGTGTGCGACAAAAACATGCTGCAGAAGCTGAAGAACGGCGCCGTTGTCTGTAACATCGGCCACTTCGATAACGAGATCGACACCGCGTACATGCGCGAGAACTGGAAGTGGGAAGAAGTGAAGCCACAGGTACACAAGGTGTACCGTGACGAAGCCGCGGACGACCACCTGATCCTGCTTTCTGAAGGCCGTCTGGTGAACCTGGGTAATGCCACAGGTCACCCATCACGTATCATGGATGGCTCGTTTGCCAACCAGGTACTGGCGCAGATCTATCTGTACGAGCGTAAGTTCGCCGACATGATGGAAGCCGAGAAGAAAGAAAGCATCTACGTGAAAGTCCTGCCGAAAAAGCTGGATGAAGAAGTGGCCAAAGACATGGTTGAAGGCTTCGGTGGTGTGATCACTAAGCTGACAGGTGATCAGGCGAGCTACATTAATGTTGATGTAGACGGCCCATATAAGCCAGAAGCCTATAAATATTAATGTTTGAGCGGAGCTAGCTGCATCGCCAGCTCTTTGTTGGATTTGCTCCGGAAATGCTCATGTATGATTTATACACTGCGCGTTCCGAAGCAAATCTGCCTCGATCTGGCTTCTTCGCTAACGCTCCTTGCTCCCAGCAAGACTGTAAGAAATGAGCGGCATGTCAGCTCAAAACAAGATAATGGGTAGCGGCGAATACCGCCTCTACCGGATTAAGAGAAGTTAAGATGACGACCTTAAGTTTTGAATTTTTCCCGACCAAAACCGAGGAAGGGACAGAAAAACTCCTGAAAGTGCGCGACGAACTCGCTGCCTTTAATCCAGAGTTTTTCTCGGTGACCTACGGTGCCGGTGGCTCTACCCGCGACCGCACCTATGCCATCGTCAAAGCCATTCAGGAACGTGGTATTGCTGCCGCGCCTCACCTGTCATGCGTCGGCGACAGCAAAGAAGATCTGCGCTCACTGCTGAATGAGTATAAAGACCTGGGCATCGACCGCATCGTTGCTCTGCGTGGCGACCTGCCCAGCGGCGCAGGCCTGGCCAGCAGCGAACTGCGTTTCGCCAATGAGCTGGTTGAATTCATCCGTGAAGAAACCGGTGACCACTTCACCTTAGAAGTCGCGGCATACCCAGAGATGCACCCACAGGCGACCAGTTTTGAAAGCGACCTCGAACGCTTTGTAAACAAAGTGAAGGCAGGTGCGGACAGTGCGATTACTCAGTACTTCTTCAATGCCGACAGCTACTTCTACTTTGTTGACCGGGTTCGTGACATGGGTGTAGATATTCCAATTATTCCCGGTATTATGCCAATAACTAACTACAGCAAACTGGCACGCTTCTCAGATGCATGTGGTGCTGAGATTCCACGCTGGATCCGTAAACAGCTGGAAGCCTATGGTGACAATACAGAATCAATCCAGCAGTTTGGTGAGGAAGTCGTCACTGAAATGTGCCATCGCCTGCTCGAAGGCGGCGCACCGGGTATTCATTTCTATACCCTGAACCAATCTGAGGCCAGCCTGCGCGTCTGGCGGAATCTGATCTGATCGCCTTCTATGCCACAACAACTGTTCATGGCATCAACGCCACTGCATATTCTCAATTCCGTGGCGCTGGCGAGCCAGGCACCTGGCTCGCCTTCTTGTTTGTGGCTTATCGACCAACCCAGCGTAGAAGAAAACCCTTACGTTAATCTTATCAAAGACTGGCGCGACTCGCCCTTCAGCGAAGTGCGGATCAGTCAGGGGCATATAAAAGGTACCAAAGCGAAGCTGGCAAACCGTAAACGGATCTTTGCCGAGATAGATCATTGGGTCGATCAGTACGGGCCCGAGCAGCTATTCACCGGTAACGACAGACGCATTGAGTTTCAATATGCCATGTACTGCGCGACATCTAAGCGCAGTGACGTGCAAGGCATCTATATGGATGAGGGTACTTTCACGTATGTAGGGCGTGAAGCATCCGCCAGCTTTTCAGATCGTATTGTCGACAACTGGCTGAAGAAGCTGACCTACGGCTTTTGGTGGAAGAATCCTGCGACCATTGGCGCATCTCAGTGGGTTTCTGATGTCTATGCGGCGTTCCCTGATCTGGTCCATCCTTTACTGGCACAAAAGAAATTACATCCTCTTCAGCCTTGTCATGCTGATAACCCTACAGTACGAAGTTTCTGCTCAATTTTGGTCGAGCGCTTCGGTGCTGATCCGCAGACATTGAAAGACCTCAGTACGGTGCTCACGCTCCCTCATGAGTCAATTATCGCAAAGCTAGATGGCTATCGCGAAGCAATGGATTCCGTGATGGCAGAGATAATCAACGACGGCAGAATGGTCGGCGTCAAGTATCACCCGCGTAACGCTAATCCGGATATTCTCCGTGCCGAAAGCCGTAAGGGCGCGTACGTGATCCCGCATAGAATTCCGTTTGAAGCGATTTTACCCCTACTCCCCTACGAAGCAACCATCATAGGCGACCTGTCGTCGACACTCATCAATGGTCGCTGGCTTCGTCCAGACGCACGAATTATCTCTATCAAGAACCCGGAAGTCCCCCTGGCCAATGAGTTCGAACAGTTCTTCTCAGAGATCGGTGTTACCACCGTTAATGTCGACCAAGTACTCCGAAGTACAACTTCCTCTCTTTAACATATCGCGACTAACCTACAAAAATGGCCCGTTAGTCCTCCATTGTACCGCTGAGGGAATAGTCAATTGGCCAATAAAAGCTGGAACCCAAATCACAAAACAATGACAATAGCGTGACAAATGTGAAGTTTAAGGATACCTCAATGGAAATTATCGATCTGTCCCAGGCAGAATTGATAGGCCAGGGGCGAGACCGCAATTGTTACCGCCACCCGCTCATCAACAATCAGTGCATCAAGGTTTCGCGTAAGCCACAAAAGCAAACTCGTCGCGAGAGAGCATATTTTGCTTATCTGCTGAAACAAGGTGTAGACACCTCCAAGCTGGCACACTATCTGGGCACTATTGAGACAAGCCGCGGAGAAGGGGCTGCCTGCGAACTTATGCTGAACGATAGCGGAGAAGTATCTTCAACACTGACAAACGTCGTAAAACATAAAGAGTTGCCTTGCGAGACCGTTCGAGCGCTTCTGGATGATCTACGTGAATACCTGCTGGAGCAACAGATCTGTGTTCGGGACCTCAGCCCGAACAACATCATGTGTCAGGTTCAGAACGGGCTACCACGCTTAGTCATTGTTGATGGGGTAAGCAACCCAGGGGTGAACCCCCTAAATATTCGTATTCCCGCGCTATCACGCTACTTTATCCGTAAGTCCTGGAAGTCTCTCGAAAAAAAGTTCGCGGAACTATCGCAAGGGCCGAGCATGAAGGCGGTCAATGAACTCAACATTGCTATACCTGATGCGGCGTAATTGCTGACGTGTACATAAATTAAGCTCTGAGATATGATTGTGCGCTTTATGTGAACGGTCATTTCTATGCATCTGTCGATGAACCTGCTCATCAAAAATGAGGCAGACATTATTGCTGAAAATATCCGGGTCCATGCGGCTTTGGGTGTGGATAGTTTTGTTGTGATGGATAACGGCTCGACAGACGGTACTCTCGAAATCGTTCGATCACTTGCAGAGACTTTACCGATCACCTTGATTGAGCGCCCTACTCTGGATTACCAACAGAGTAACTGGAAAACCGAAATGGCAAGGGTCGCCCGTAAAAATTATGGTGCTGACTGGACGATTGCGAACGACGCAGATGAATTCTGGATCCCCGCGCCCGGCTCTAACCTTAAAGATGAGCTGACACGGACAGGGTCGATCATTCACTGCCAACGCAAAAATGTACTTTTTGAACGTGATGCATTTGATAGTGGCGCGGACTTTTTCACACAGAACCTTTGTGTCTCATCTCCAATAAACTACCGCAAAGGTGGCGAAACGGAAGAGATTGAGCGCTCAATCATGCTCGGTAATATCCACGGAAAGGTTATTGTTCGCAGTCCTGGGATGCTAAGAATCAAGGGCGGCAATCACAGAGCATGGCATGCCTGGGGTTGGCTGAACCAGAAGGCATCAGAAAACATTACTGTCTACCACTATCCGATCAGGTCCCGCGAGTCTTTTGTAGCGAACATTGAGAATCGCTCGGCACTGCTCAAGAAAGGGGTTTCCAAAATGGGTAACCACTACAGGCGCTGGGTAAAGCTTTATGATAGCGGGCAGCTGGATCAGGAGATTGGTCGTTTAACAGTTCCTGCAGACAGGAAAAACACCCTACTTGATCTGGGGATTATTTGTGAAGACAAACACCCTGCCGATGTCATCACCCAGGCGTTGAGTTCAAGCTGAACACATCAATTCAATCCCGGTATTATTCCCGGTACGACTTTTAGAAAGCGATCCATGTACAACATCGTCTGCTTAAAATGGGGCACTAAGTACCCCGCCGAATTTGTGAACCGCCTGCACAATATGGTTCGCCGTAATACAACAGTGCCTGTTAACTTCTACTGCATCACCGATAATGCAGATGGGCTTGATCAAGGGATCAACTTCCGCATGCTGCCCGATCTGGGCATCAAAGGTTGGTGGTACAAGTTGATGCTGTTCAAATCTGAGCTCTTCGATATCACAGGTACCACTATTTTTCTTGACCTCGACGTCGTGATCACCTCGAACATTGATGAGCTTTTCACTTACGAACCGGGTTCATTCCGCATCATTAAGGATCTGAAACGCGGCTTTAACAGTTCGGTATTCCGGCTTGAGATTGGAAGTCAAACAGAAGTATGGGAACGTTTCTGGGAAAACAAAGAAAGTATTATTGAAAGACTCCACGGTGATCAGGACTGGATTGCTGAAGCAATTCCAGACCAGATGAATGAATGGCCCCGTGACTGGGTTGTATCCTTCAAGAAACAATGCAACGCACGGGCAAAGCGTACATGGGGTGCCATCGGACGTGTTCTGCTTAAACTGGATCTTTTTCCTACGACCAAGGGGTACGCCGAAGTGCCAGAGGGTGCAAAGATAGTCATATTCCATGGAAAGCCAGATCCCATTGATGTTATGGACGGCCCTTGGGGAGTATGGAAAGAAGCGCCATGGATCAGAGAATACTGGAAGTAATATCGTGCTGACAAAAATACGCAGGGATGATGACAACAGGTCTCTTATTCAGCATTTTATGAGAACCTCGGGTGATGCAGGTCGCGGCCGTGAACTTATTCTGGGTGATATCCTGCTTGACCACCATGTATCGACGGTAGGCATGCTCTCAGGAACATCGATGGTTCTTAAGCTTGTGAAAGCACGCACCTGGCACGAGCACATAAAAGTATTCTGGAAACGAAGCAGAACACATACCGAATACACGGGGGCTCAACTGCTGAACTCCATCGGTATTGCAGCGCCTGAAGTGTATGAGATGGGCATATCTTTTCCCATTCCAAGAAATGCGCTGTACATAGGTTACTACCTGATGGAAGACCTGAGAGATACTGGATTCAAATCACTCTCAGAGATGCAGGATCATTTAAGCGTCGAGCAGATCTCAGCATTAACACGAAATATCTCTGATACGTTGGCGATCCTGGATCAGAATTCTGTCCTGTATTCTGACCTGCATCTTGATAATATTTTTTGCCATCAAGGAAATATGTCACTGAAATTTATTGATACCGGTGCAAAGCGTTACAAACGTCGTAAGGTATTTGAAAAGAAACACAAGAAGGCTATCCGGAACTTACGCAGCAGCATAGAGTTATCCTGCCTCCAAGGGACTGAACTCGATATTTATTGTCAGAGTCTTAACAAGTAAGTAACCAGGCGACAGCACAACAAATGAACACTCACGGCGACATCGCTTTATTCGTTATCGAAACTGAACTTCAGTATCTCGCGAGCCTGGAAATCATCAAAAAAACCCGCCCTGAACAGGTCATCGTATTCTCGTACTCTGAATCTCTGTCCCAGAAACTCACCAGTCGTGGTGTTGACCATGTGTATCTCGACAGGGACTGGTCAGGCACACTCCAGAAAATCATAAAACTGAAGCGCTGTCTGAAGTCGGTCGTTAGCAGGGTGCGCTCAGCAGAGCCTTTTTCAAGAATACTGCTCCATACACCCCGCATTGATCAGGTTCATCAGAATCTTGTTATTCATGCGCTTCAACGTAACTTCAGGACAGTCCCACTCAAACTCAGAATGGTACCGGATGGGATACTCAATACCATCGTAGAATCAACCAACGATACTTCGAAAGTATCACTGAGAACCCGGCTGAGATATTTGAAGTATCTGCCATTCCCTGACCTCAAATATCATTATTTCTCTGGCTGTCGTATTGGGATAGATGATCCACTGTTCGACGTTCTTTATTCTTTTTCGGGCATTAAAACAAATTACCCTGAGGAGAAACTGCAATACATCGACATAGCGATTGAACGCAAGGCCGAACCTAAAAAGAAAAAGAAGGCCCTCGTTATAGGTCAGCGACTACTGGACCTGAACCTGGCTACCCCTCACGAAGTGACTACAATCAGTAACCGCCTAAAACTTGAAGTTGAGAGGCTGAACGTCGATCAGGTGCATTATCTCGGCCATCCAAGATCAAGCAATCAGGAATTCAACAACAACTATAACGTTATCGAGGAAGATATCTTCTGTGCAGAAGAGCTCTACAGCAAGACGCACTATTCCTACGTGCTGGGCTGTACATCAACAGCGTTGATCAATGCCAAAATGCTCCTGTCCGACAGCGTGGTGATTTCCGTAGGTATGGATACGCTGTATCAGAACCGCACAGACAAAGGGAATGCGTTACGGTACACCTTTGAGTCCGCCGGTATCGTCGTTCTGTAAGCAGGCCAGTCCAAGGCTGGTGAGAAGTACGAACCGTGCGACCATAAAGTCTTTAAAGAACAGATCTACGGTAAGTCCTGCTACCATAAACGAACTGACTATAAACAACAGAACAAGCCCACCGGACGGTACAGACCTGATAGCAACGCACAATAGAATCACCAAAACCAGCATTAACGCCGTGAAGCCGAGGTACCCCATTGTAGCAAGCGATTGAAAGTAAACACTGTGCGCCTGACTGAAATATCCCTTGGGAGCTCGAATCTCAACACCGCAAGTAGCAGGCCAGTGATCCAGTTGGGCATGTTTAAAAGAGCCAGTGCCAACCCCTAAGGCTGGATATTCATCGGCGATACACCCGCTCAGGCGCCATAATTCGAGGCGCTGCCCCAGAGAACCCGAGGAATAGCCACCGACGTATGCTTTGGACAGTTCGTTTTCCAGATCACCATACCTCGCCGTCTCTTTTATTGTCATACTGGCACCCAGTATACATACAGCCAATAGTGCCAGGGCAATCCAGTTTTTCATTGAAAAAAGCAGATATGCGAAAACGCATAGGGCGGCAAGAACCACTATCCCCAAACTACTTCTCGTCCCGCTTTTATAGGTAACATAAAAAGCTGCAACCGCACCCAGTAACGACAGTACTATCAGTGGCCATTTAAATTTTACAGTTTGAAGCTGCGTACTGATGACCAGCAGCATGCCAGCAACGAGCGCCGCATAGTTACCAAACTCAACCGCATTCTCCACCGCGTCCCAACGGCCGTGGGTGCCGTCGTAGAGTTCTTTGAGTGCATAAACACCTAAAGACAGCCCAGCAACAATAGTAATAAGCGCCACTTGCCAACGCCGGAAGCCAGTGGCTTTCATCGCAATACTCAATGGAATCATCGCAAGCAGGGTAACGTACGGCTTCACCGAGCGGAGAGGCGCCATCTCATAAGTACGAAATACCCATGAAAACAATGAAACCATAGCGACCAGAGCAAGGCTCACGGCTAGCCAGCGATACTGGTAGAGGTGTTTAGTTAAGTTCGCACCTTTGAACGAGAGAATGCAGCTGAACAGAATCGCTACCTGAAAAGCCAGTACGCCGGTTTGACGATGCCATGGCTGAGCAGCGACGCAAATAGCCAATACCAGTAGTAGGGATAAACGCGTATAGCTGTCATGATCAAACAGCCTTTTAACGCGTGATAAGAAGGTGGAGGACAATGCTATCTCTGTGATATCTGGTTGGTGATCAGTCTTTATTCAAAGGATCGACTGAACCTGAAGTTCAACACTGTCGAGGTCGGGAATCATCGCGGTAACCCCCTCAAACGTCACTGCGACCTTATCAAACTGCCCCATGCCCATGGCTTCGACTTCCTGTAGATCGTTTTCACCGACGTGCATCAATCGAGGAATACCCTGCACGAGGATGGCATAGAAAGGCATCTGAGGATTAGCATTGACCCCATTCACGATAATAAAGCGCGCATCAGGGTTAGGCGCCGGCGCAGCCTGACCGCTCATCAGTTCGTAACACAGAGCCGGAACCAGAGTTCCACGCCAGTCGAGGCGACCCAGTACCCAGTCTGTGCTGGCATTTGTCGTCAGCAAGTGCGAAAACGGAATAACCTCGGCTACCGTCACGTTCGGCAGAATAAGATTACGATCCTTCAACGGCACCAGCAGGCAGTCGACCTGTTCAGGCTTATTATCCGCACTGGTGATCTGGTTTTCGCTCATAATTCTCTGTCCATTTCTCTTTCAGATGTTCAACCAGCTTTAACGCTAACTGGTACGAATCACCGACGAAGGTGACCCTGCCTGTTTGAATCGCACTTTCAGGCATGGATGCGTTTCCACACCCTTCGGGCGCCTGAACCCAGATATCTGTGCCTTGCGGCAGCGCCGAGATACTCTCGGCTCCATCACTACCCATGCCGCTGAAAAGGATGCAACCGAAACGCTGCCGGGCGTGATTAAACACCACGTCGATCACGCCATCAATGGACGGTCCGTAAGGCCCATCCCAGGATGTACTCCCTACACTGATTCGATCCATACCAACCAGGTCGAAGGTCGTTGATACAGGCGCAATCAGCACTTCTCCAGCGGCCAGTACCGCTGCATTCTCGACATTTTTAAGTTGATACGCAGAATGACGCCCAACCGCCTGACACAAAGCCTGCTCAAATCTTTCATCAATATGCTGAGCGTACACAAACGCTACCGGCAATCCGGCTGGAAGCACATCAAGAAATTCTTTCACGGCTTCCGGGCCGCCGAGGGACGCTCCAAGTACAAAAATCTGCAAAGGAAGCTTCGAAGCGCCATCGGCAAATACATCAGGAAGCGGAATCTCCCTGTGTTGCTTCTGTTCCCATGGCATCTGACTGACTTCTGCCGCTGGTGCTGGCGTATCCGTCAGATCCCGAAGCTTTGTCAGTAGCTTCTTTTCCCATCGCAAAAAGCTGGTGCAATGATTATCTGGCGCATCGTCCAATCCCACCAGAACTGGCGCTTCACCGCTCAGTAAAGCGTCAAAACTCTCGCCACAAACGTCGTCATCATCACGAAAGGTAACCAACCATGCATCGGCATGAGTCTGCTCTATCGCCGCCAGAGTCATTCTTGCAGCGGGGATATTCAGGATTACTTCAAACCCCAGCCGCTGCAGAGACTCTGCCAGTATGCGTTGCTGCAAAAGGTCGCTGTTTATCACAGCGACTTTTGGGCTGGCCACTCAGTAAACCTCATGTCCCAGGAAGGCATTGATATTTTCCAGAAGCAATTCTTCCTGGAAGGGCTTACCCATGTATTCATTCACACCAATACTTCTTGCGCGCTCACGGTGCTTATCACCCGTCCGCGAAGTGATCATGATGATCGGCAGATCTTTTAAGCGCTCATCGTGACGTACCAGAGAGGCGACCTCAAAGCCATCCATGCGCGGCATCTCAATATCGAGCAGCATCACGTCAGGCTTCACATCCTGCAAGACTTCCATCGCATGCATACCGTCTTTCGCGGTCATTACTTCCATACCATGGCGTTCGAGCAGACGCGTAGTCACCTTACGTACGGTCACCGAGTCATCAACAACCAGTACTTTAGGCAGCCTGCGCTCCTGTTCATGACGCGCTTCTGCCGCTTTATTATCCAGCGCTTTCGCCTGTTGATACTCGAGGCTGGTGTAGGTCCGGATCATGGCTGGCAGATCGAGAATAATAACGACGCTACCGTCACCGAGAATCGTACCACCAGAAATGCCACGCACACTGGCATACTGAGGGCCGAGGCTCTTCACCACGATCTCACGGGAGCCAAGCAGCGCATCGGCCTGCAACGCAAAAGGAACCTGGCCGCGAACCAGTAGCAGAGGCAACGGCATATGCTGCCCTGATATTTTCGGGTGCGAATGCTCATCGAGCATAGCCCCCAGATAACCCAGTTGATAATCGCGGCCAGCGTAGTTAAAGAAGCGCTCGCCCTCTGGCTGATCGTACAGGTTTTGCAGTTCAGCGACAGAAGCACGAACAATGCCCTGAATGTTATTCAGAGGTACCGCATAGAGGTCTTCACCAATACGTACCATCAGTGCGCGGTTCACAGATACGGTGAATGGCAGGCGCACTTCAAACTCACTGCCTGAACCCGCTTCAGAGCGAATTTCTACACTACCGCCCATCTGCTTAATTTCGCTGCTAACGACATCCATGCCGACACCACGACCAGAAATCTGAGTGATGACTTCTGCGGTCGAAAAACCGGGCTGCAGAATAAACTGCAGAATGTCGTGTTCGGTCGGCTCGACGCCTTCCGGCACCATGCCACGCTCTCGCGCTTTCTTGAGAACAGCATCCAGGTTAATCCCTTGTCCGTCGTCACGTAAGGTCAGAACCACGTCACCGCCATCACGTCGGATATCAAGTTCAATGCTGCCCTTCTCGGGTTTACCCGCTGCCCGGCGCTGCTCTCCACTTTCAATACCATGGTCAACCGCATTCCGAACCATGTGCTCAAGAGGCGAAATCATACGCTCAAGGATGGTTCGATCCATTTCACCGTCGGCGTTATTAACTCGCAGCTCGACCTGTTTATTCAGCTCAAGACTCACCTGACGAACAATACGACGCAGACGCGGCACCATGCGCTGGAACGGAACCATACGAGTCTTCATCAGACCTTCCTGAAGCTCGGTATTCACACGACTTTGCTGGAGCAACAGCGTCTCTGCGTCACGGGTTTTACCCGACAGGGTTTCCTTAAGATCGATAAGGTCAGATGCAGACTCCATCAATGCTCGCGAAAGCTGCTGCATTGCCGAATAGCGGTCCATCTCCAGAGGATCAAAGTCTTCGTAATCTGGTCCATGACGCTCCTGGCGGAAGATCACCTGAGCTTCGGTTTCAATATCCAGACGTCTCAGCTGATCGCGCATCCGGTCCAGCGTCTGATCCATTTCCGTCAGGGTTCCAGCAAAATCGCTGACCTGTTCTTCCAGACGACCGCGCCCAATGGCGGTCTCGCCAGCGAGGTTTACCAGGCTGTCCAGCAGATCGGCCGATACCTTTACAAGCTCGGTCGGTGCTTTGCGCTGCTGCGCCATAGCCGGTGGTGTGCGCTCTGGCGCCGTCTCAATTTCTTTGCCGGGAAGTGGCACGACGGCCAGCTGCGAGTTTTCAGTTTCAGCATCGGCTGACGCTTCTTCACCCAGCTCTTCTGTCAGTGAAGAATCACTGCTGGAGAGCGTATCAACATCACTAACCACATCCTGAGCAGAAACAGGTGAATCGACCACCAGCTCCTTCTCGCCCAGTACCAGGACGCCGTCACTGTCGAGCAGGTTTGCGACATCGTCAATTTTTGACTGCAGATTTTCCTGTCGTTCATGGATGTGTCTGAAGAAGGTGTCATCGAATCGCGCTTCACGTGACAACGCCTTCTGAATATCCGATTCGAAGTTATGCGCAGTGTCACCAATGACAGACAACCCGGCAAGACGAGCACCGCCTTTCAAGGTATGAAGAACACGCAACAGCTCGTCAGCACCTTGAGTCGATGCCGGTTCGGTGCGCCATGCCTCGACACCCTCATCCAGCGCTTCCATCAACTCACCAGCTTCTTCGAGGAAGATGCCAACAATTTCACGATCGCTTTCATCGGCAGTTTCAGACTGAACCGCGTAGGCTCGTGAATCTGCAGTCTCCGTTTCCTCAACAGGTGCCTGCTCAGTCCCACTACGCTGCGATGCTACCTTCAAGGCTTCAATCATACGTTCAGGATTCTCCGGGCCCTTGCCCTCCCTGACCGATTGCAACTGGGTAAAGAGTAGGTCGTGCGCACTTTGCGCTAGCGGCAGCGTATCTTCGGACAGATCAATAACGCCGTCGTTAAGGCGTTCATAGAGTGTTTCCAGTTCATGGCACAAGTCAGCAACTTCAGGCAGCTCAGCCATTCGAGCGCCACCTTTCAGGGTGTGCAGCTCTCGCTGAAGCTCGGCCACTGGCAGAAGGTCGTCGGGTGTTTTTTCCCACTTCTGCATGATGGCTTCAATAGCTTCGGTAATTTCTTCCGCTTCCTCCAGGAAGATATCGAGAATCAGATCGTCTTCCTGCTCTTCGATGTCTGCCTGTTCCAGTTCACTCAATGACGTTTCATCAACCTCTGGAACGGGTGGTGTATCTGCAGCCTCCTGCGAAAGCATTCCTTCAACCACAGACGACTCTGGCACCTGAGGCTCCGAAAATTCAGCGACAGGTACCTCTGCAGACTCTTCGTCGGCCGGGTCTTCTGACCGCGGCTCTGGCTGGTCTTCGATTTGCTGAGACTCAGGGAACTGCCAGTCACGCACGCGGCGGACAGTCTCCGACACATCAGGAAGGTCCTGACCAGCGGCCAGACAATCCATCATATTGAGAAGCTCTTCGTGAGCGTCGCTGATAAAACCAACCAATTCTGGCTCAGGGTGAGCTGCGGCCTGTCCCGCTCCCTGGTAGAAGTGATGCAGCGCCAGAGCCATTTCTTTCACAGCAGGAATACCAGCATCGTCTGCAGCCTGCGCCGCCGAAGCCAGATCTGACGAAATAGTATCGAGCACTTCCGAACGATCTTCTTCCTGCCAGGTCTGCAGGAGTTCATCTGCTTCGATCAGGGAGTCCATGCCGGAAGCCAGAAAATGACTGATCGCCTCAGTCGAAATGCCAGCCTGCGAGTCGCCCTGATACATCGGCTGAAGCTGCTCTGTTTCAATGACAGCGGCACGTTCCATTAAAGGCGGTGCTTCTGGCATATCCTCAAGCAGCATCAACTGATCGACGGTCAGATAAGAACGAAGCGCTGCAGACGCATCATTGAGCAGTGATGCGAGGTCCGGTGTGTTCGGTAAACGGAATGCACGAAGTTCTTTCGTTAATTTTTCAATGACAGATGCAACATCGGCGAGCGGAGCCAGCTCTGCCATGTGAGCACTTCCCTTAAGAGTGTGCAGAGCGCGCTGCAGAGCATCACTGATCTGGGTGCCACAGGCCGTTTCGTTCGACTCGCTAACAAACTCATCGACAACCGCAAGATGTGCTTCAGCTTCGGCAATAAAAATTTCCAGCAGCGCGGCGCGATCTTCTGCCTCCTGCTGAGCATCGGCGTCTTCTGCAGCCTCCGGATTAAGGGTTTCTTCCAACACGTCCATGTCTTCATCCGGACGACTTCCGTCTGCATCGAGATCAGCAGAAACCTGATCTTCAAGCTCCGGCGCATCATCCCCTGAGCCTGGCAGAGTCGCCGGCTGGTTGCCTTCGGCGGTGGCAAAGGCATAATCCATGTAAGGCTGAACATCAATTGAAGCGGCGCGCTTCGCACGGAAATCTTCGATCAGGCCGGGGAGCTGCTCGACCACACGATCAACGAACGCAATCATGTCATCGTTAACGGAAATCGTTTCATCGAGCACGCGGTTAAACATGTTTTCGACAGACCATGCCAGCTCACTGACATCGTCTGCTTTCACCATACGCCCACTGCCTTTCAGGGTATGGAAAGAGCGCCTTACCGTGGTCAGGGCTTCACTGTCGTCCTGATTCTGGCGATAAGCGGGCCAGAACTCGCCAAGAGTTTCGGTAACTTCTTCAGCTTCCTCGAGGAAGACTTCAATGATCTCATCGTCAATGAGGTCATCGTCGGCATCTTTTTGTGCAGAGCTTTCAGATTGTGTCGGGACCTCATTAACCAGTTCTTCATTGAGCTCATCATCAAGCTCAATGACAGGAGGCGTCTCGGCATCATCCTTGGCCAGGTCCTGGTTGCTCTCTACCAACTCATCGTCAAGACCGAGCGCTTCAGAGAAGCTGGTGACATCAACCGCTTCATCGGCAAAACCTTCCGGTAGCTCAACATTTGAGAGATCTTCAGACGCCGCCGCCTCAATACCGCAGCGCTCCATCAACTTACTGAGCGTATTCTCTGCACGCTCAATAATGGCGATATCGGTGGTAGTTGCTTCATCTGAGTAACGCTCAAGGTAATACTCAACACCGCTGAGAACTTCGGCGACCATATCCATCACACCCCACTCAGGGGCTGGGCGGTCGGCCAGTAACGCTTGCTGTACAAAGGTTGAAAGGTCAGATAGCAATACCGCAACGCGCGGCATTGGGATCATATTCAATGACCCCTCAATCGAATGCAGAAGGGATGGAACCTCCTGTAATTTCTCGGTTGACCACTGGTGAGCAATGTAAGAGACGACGCCGTCTTTCACCTGCTCCAGTACATTCCGCGCTTCACGCAATACTGCACGCTGAGCATCAGACATTGCACTGTCGCTCACCGACTTGCTGGTATCGCCATCGCGGATCATGCCATTGAGTGTTGCCTCGACATACAGAAGTGCGCCTGCAACATCGAGCAATTTACTGTCCTGCTCGTCACTGGCCTCTGCTTCCAATAGCGAAACAATCGCGCTTTCCTGCTCCTGCATCACCCGTCGCGGCATTCCCAGCCCCAACATTCCCATCGTATCGGCAACCTGACGGACAGTACTTCGGATCGACGTGAGAGCGGGTTCGCGTTCTGCAGAACCACGGACGACCTGATCCAGCTCATCCTTAACAGTAGAAATTTCTTCAATCAGAGCAGTTAATGCACCCGATACAGCATCAGAGCCTGCGCCCATGGCGTGGTCTTCAGCATCTTCCGCATTCGGCAGAGCTTCAGCCAGCCTGAAACGCTTCTGCACCAGGCGAATAGCATCACCACGTACATCGGTACGGGCCACGTAAAACAGCAGATTTTTCAACAGCTCTTCAGCGGGCGGACGATTTATCGCCGCAACACCTTTATCAAGGCCGGTTTTCAAAAGCTGATCAAGCTGACGCAGCAGAACCTTTGCACTCTTCGGCAAGCTTTCCTGTTTCAGTAACCATTCACTGAACGCCAACGCTGGCAGCCAGACAATCCCCTGAGGTGTACCTCCCATGGACTTATTTAATTTGGCGAAGAGCTTGTTGATGTAGTGCTTTGCGAGATCAGGGTCACGATCCTGCAGCAGCTGCAAGGTTGCGGTCTGCAACATCTGCCGTGTTTTACGCAACCATGGCGAGAAGTTGGGTTGCGTAAACAGATTTTTCTGCGCTCCGGTTAATGGCGCATTGTGTTCGACATAAGGCGTGAACAATGATGTTTCAGACAGGAAGTTTTCGCCTCGGGTCGAGCGTAGTTCATTCAGAATGGGCAACAACACGACGGGCAGATCCCGACGCCCGACCTTCACATGCTCCAGATAATGAGGAAGCTGAATAATCGCCTGCATCAGGACTTCAAGGCCGTCCTGTTCATTGCTCAGGGAACCCTCGGTCAACGCCAGAGCAACCGCTTCCATCTCTTCAGCCAGCAGCGCAGCTCCGTAGAACTCCACCATCTGCAATGTTCCATGCACCTGGTGCAGGTAACTTAAACAGAAGCGCAGACGGCTTCTGTCTTCGGGGTGTTCAACGTACGCTTCAAGTGCCTGCTGAGCCTGTTGCAGCGTATCCTGAATTTCCCCTTTTACCCATTCCAGGGCGATGTAGTCCTGACTCATCGCCTTGCACTCTCCCCTGTCGATGTGGATTGTTTGCGGACAAACGCGGTCACCTGACCGCTGTGCACCGATTCTAATAACGGATGCTCCCAGTCCACCATTTCACCGAGCCCGATAACCAGTAAGCCTCCCGGCGCAAGACGTTGCGCGAGAGCATCAAGAATTTCCCGCCGACGCCAGCGACGAAAATAAATAAGAACGTTCTGACAGAAGATCACGTGCTGCGACTGTAGCGGACAACTCTTGAGATTAAGAATATTGACCTGGCTGAAGCAGCAGCGGCGACGCAACTGAGCGGCCACTTCTACCTGCTGAGAAGACAGTGGCGCAATAGCCCAATTGTGGTATTCAACCGGAATACGCTCCAGCGCCCGCAACGGGTAACGGCCACTGCGAGCCTTGCGCAGTACAATGGTTGAGATATCGGTACCAGTAATGGAGTACTTCAGACCGGTCGATGCGAGATTCTCTTCGGCAAGCATCGCCAGTGTGTAGGCTTCCTCTCCAGAGGAACAACCAACACTCCAGAACTCCATTGTCTCCTCACGGGCCTGAAGGCGCGGACGCTGACGGCGCATATGCTCAACGACCAGCTGCAAAGCATCGGGGTCGCGGAAAAAACGCGTCTCCTGAACAGTGAGCCTGTCGACCAGTGTCGACCACTCCATCACACCAGAAGGGCCGTCCTGAATCTTTTCGTAGTACTCACCATAGTCGCGAATGCCAAGTTCCAGCATGCGCAGACCCAGGCTGGTCTGTAGGAAAGAGCGCCGCTGTTGGGGCAGAAACATCCCTGTGCGCTCCTCCAGCAATCCCTGCCAACGATTAAACTGTACATCGTCTAGTTCAGGGACCGTACTCAGACCATTGCGGATTGACTGGCTCATGTATCAGACCGTTGCGTCAGAGCCCTCAGAGAGTGCTCTGCTCTTCTTCGGTTTCTTCATGAAATTCTGCGCCACTCACTGTTTCAGGCAGCTTAAAGCCGGCAACAGATTCACGCAGCATATTCGCCATTTCAGCGAGGTTACCAATCGACTTCGCAGTCGCGGTCGTACCGGCTGAGGTCTGAGATGTAATTTCCTGAATCACGTTCATCGTGTTGGAAATATGACCCGCAGACGATGCCTGCTGACGTGCGGCGTTGGAAATGTTCTGAATCAGTTCTGCGAGGTTATTCGATACGCTTTCAATTTCTTCCAGCGCCACACCCGCATCCTGTGCCAGACGGGCACCACGAACTACCTCGGTGGTGGTCTGTTCCATCGAAATAACGGCTTCGTTGGTATCGTTCTGAATCGTTTTAACCAGAGCTTCAATCTGCTTGGTCGCCGCCGCAGAACGTTCTGCCAGACGCTGTACTTCGTCCGCAACTACCGCGAAGCCCCGACCGGCGTCACCCGCCATCGATGCCTGAATAGCCGCGTTCAGAGACAGAATGTTGGTCTGGTCAGCAATGTCGGTAATCAGGGAGATGATGTCACCAATTTCCTGGGACGACTCACCCAGACGTTTAATACGCTTAGACGTTTCCTGAATCTGCTCACGGATGTTATCCATGCCGCTGATCGTCGACTGTACAACCTCAGAGCCTTTGTTCGCGATCGCAACCGACCGCTCCGCAACCGCAGATGATTCAGAGGCGTTGGCGGATACTTGGTCAATCGACACAGCCATTTCGTTGATCGCTGCAGAGGCACCGGCAATTTCCTGAGCCTGGTGTTCAGATGCTTCAGCAAGATGCATCGCTGTCGCCTGAGTTTCCTGAGCCGCCGACGATACCTGTACCGCAGTATCATTAATCGAGGATACCAGTACGCGCATCTGGTCGATCGCAAAGTTAATCGCGTCGGCAATAGCGCCGGTAAAGTCTTCGGTTACGGTCGCGGACGCTGTCAGATCACCGTCTGCAAGGTCAGCAATTTCATCAAGAAGACGCAGAATCGCAACCTGGTTCTGTTCATTCGTCTGACGAGTATCCTGCTCTCGCTGCTGAGCATCTTCCTCGCGCTCACGGGCGCTCTTAGATTCTGTACGGAAATAGATATACGCAAACAGCAGTGCAATAAACGCAAGAACATAACCACCCAGCTGAATCATGTTACGTTCTTCAGCGTTATTCTGAATTTCATTGGTCAGAACAGAGGTCTGTTCAAGCAGAACACGAGAATTCTGGAAGATATTGTCGGAGGCTTCACGAACCTGGAAGAGTTCAGGAGAGGTTTCCAGAATTTCGTCAACAGAGCCCGATACAAATTCAAACAGCTCAGCGACTTCAGCCAACGCATACACCGCTTCTTCGTTCGTTACCTGAGAAATATTCATGGCGATGTTGCCCTGAATCATACCGTTCAGTACCCGACCGAACAGCGAGGCGTCACGACCGAAAGCGTCCGCCGCCATCACTGCGTCATCACCACCTGCCAGTACCTTGTTTACTGAGCGGACGATACGTTCCGCGAGCCAGGACTGACGTTGGGCAACTGCAACCTGCTCAGCAGGGGCGCCACTTTCAAGCAGAATATCAACGATCTCATCGTACTCAACCTGCAGTTGAGGAATCGTTTCAGAAAGAAGTTCGGCCACTTCGTGAACCGAGAGAACAATCTGTTCAGAGCGAATAATCTGGTCAGCATCTTCACGTACGCTGCTCCAGGTTTCCTGAACACCCGACTGCGCGGCATCTTCTGACGGAGGCAGGCTCGTTGCACTATCACCGGAAGCGAGATATCCCCAACGCTTATCGAAGTTATCACGGGCCTGACGCAGCTGAGTAAATGCGTCAGGCTTACCGCCTGCGGCTTCCACTGCGTTTTTCGCCAATTCCTGTGACAGAACCCGTAGCTCACCCGAGTGCTCGAGATACTGTTCATCTTTTGTGGCCAGAATGTTGACCCCAATGGTGATACCAATGAAACCGATCAGGAAAACAAACATCAGAACAATGGCACTGAAGTTACTCTTTTTCCCCTGATTTACTGTGTTTCCACTCATGCCGTCCTCTCCAAACTCGCTGCATGCTTATCCGACCCGACGGGCCAGTAAATTGTTATTATTTTCCGTTCCGTGTTTATACGGCGATATTCATAAACTCAGGTGATCTCAACAGCTCACCAAACTCCATGACTGGCCAGTTCCTGCCATCGCGTTCAAAAGCTTTCGCAACAAAGGGCGCGAGAGCATCAGGCACCTGCGGCACAGGCACCTCCCGGTCTACCGGAAAACTTTGCATACCAAGCACTGCGTCTACGAGCAGGCCGGTAAGGTATTCATCCTGCTCAATCACCAACACCCGCTGGCTACGCCAGTTACCACGGGATGGCTGACCAAGCAGACCATTGAGATCCATAACAGACACCATACGTCCACGGACGTTGGCTATACCCAGCACCCAGTTTTTGACGCCAGGCACACGGGTTACTTTTGGCATCTGCAGAATTTCCACGACATCCGCCATATTGGCGACGTATTGCTCATTACCTAGCAGAAATCCGATTCCGCGCCAGGTCGATACAGTTTCAACCTGCTGAGGCAGCGGCGACGCAAAACGTCGGCTGCGATTTTCCATCGCGGTGAGCAGAGCAAATGGTGTCATGCCTTCAGCCTTCTTCAGTGCCGATCAAAGCGTTGATCTCTGACAGCAAACGACTTTCAGAGACAGGTTTAACCAAATAGCCTGAGGCCCCCTGACGCTTACCCCAAACCCTGTCGGTCTCCTGATCTTTGGTGGTCACGATCACAACGGGAATATTCTTGGTTTCAGGGCTCCGCGTTAGCTGACGGGTTGCCTGAAAGCCATTCAGGCCAGGCATAACAATATCCATCAGAACAAGATCCGGAAGCTCTTGACGAGCAACCGCGACACCATCAGCACCGTTTTCTGCATTCAACACTTCGTGGCCGTTTTTCTCGAGCACCGCCCGGAAAGCCTCGGTTTCCGTTGGTGAGTCATCCACCACAAGAATGCGCGCCATGCTACTTACCCCTTACTTATTTCGCGTGCTGACGGATAGAACCGAGCAGCTCTTCTTTACTGAATGGTTTGGTCAGATACTCATCAGACCCAACAATACGACCTTTGGCTTTATCAAACAGGCCGTCTTTACTCGACAACATGATGACTGGGGTAGACTTAAACTTGGAATTATTTTTGATCAGGGCGCAGGTCTGATAGCCGTCCAGTCGCGGCATCATGATATCGACGAAAATAATATCCGGGTCGGTATCGGCGATTTTAGCCAGGGCATCGAAACCGTCAGTGGCTGTAATGACTTCGCAGCCAACTTTTTTCAGCAGGGTTTCGGCAGTACGACGGATTGTCTTACTGTCGTCAATCACCATGACCTTTACATCTTGAAAATTATCGTCCATACGACAGGCCTTTCACCATCCAATTATCTGTTGTTGTTTTACTCTGATTGGCCAAAGAGTTCTGTGACTCAACCCTCAGACCGGCAAGAGCCCCCGACTGTCCTGCAAAGAATACAGAAAATCAGTCGTTTCCCCGGGGCCACCGGGACGCTCCGCTTTTGTATCACACTCCGCCCGGGCAGGCTAGAGAGCATACCGGGAACCCTGCCTGATGCAACACACTGTCACTGACAAAGGCTCGACAAAACGCTGAAAAAGCCAAATCGGATACGTTACAATCCGACGATTAATTATTCCTGTCACTCAGATGACTGACCACGCAGCGGAGACGCAATGACTATAAGACTTGGCGTAATCATGGACCCTATTCAGGACATCCACTTCAAGAAAGACACTTCCCTCGCGTTGTTAAATGCAGCACAGGAACGAGGCTGCGAACTCTGGTACATGGAACAACCTGATCTCTCTATTCAGAAAGGCCGCTCATATGGCCGCATGGCGCCCTTAAACGTGGCGATGAATCCAGAACACTGGGCTGATCTGGGTGACTTCGAAGACCGTCCATTGGCGGAACTCGACATCATCATTATGCGCAAAGACCCACCGTTTGATAGCGAGTTTATCTACAGCACCTACATTCTTGAACGTGCCGAAGAGGAAGGTGTTCTTGTTGCTAACCGTCCTCAAAGCCTGCGTGACTGCAACGAAAAAGTATTCGCTACAGCCTTCCCTGACCTTATGTCACCGACCATCGTTGCGCGACGTGCCGACCTGTTGAAGGCATTTCACGCAGAGCACGAAGACGTAATATTTAAACCGCTCGACGGTATGGGTGGCTCCTCCATCTTCCGACTCAAAAAGGATGACCCTAACGTCAGCGTCATTATCGAAACTCTGACCGCTCACGGCACACAACAGATCATGGCGCAGAAATTCATTCCTGAAATCACATCGGGCGATAAGCGCATTCTGATGATTAATGGCGAGCCCGTTCCGTACAGCCTCGCTCGCATTCCTGCGCAAGGCGAGACACGCGGCAACCTGGCCGCCGGCGGACGCGGAGTCACGCAAGAGCTCTCGGAAGACGATCGCCGCATCGCCAGCATCATCGGTCCTGAGCTGATAAAACGCGGCCTGTATTTTGTTGGCCTGGACGTCATCGGCAACTGCCTGACAGAGATCAACGTCACCAGCCCGACTTGCGTGCGGGAAATTTCGCGCGACAGCGGTATCGACGTCGCCGGACAACTGATCGATACACTACTGGAAATCCGCCGTTCCAGTGTGGACAATTCCTGAAGGTGAGAGCAGACTTGCGCGCACAACGACGGAGACCCTGACAGACCATGAGTGCCCAGACCGTATCAAGCAATGACCGCATGATGTTCGCGATCTTCGTCGCGCTCATGGTGCACGCCATGCTAGTGCTGGGCATCAGTTTCAGTGCGCAGGAAAGTCCGGCTTTCAGTTCGACACTGGACGTCACCCTGGCAGGCTACCGCAGTGATGAAGCGCCCGAAGATGCCGACTTTCTTGCCCAGGAAAATCAGCAGGGCAGCGGCACTCTGGACGAAGCGCAGATGCAGACCACGGACGTTGAAGCCGACTTCCACGCCAACGACATCCGTGAGAACGTACGCGAAGAACAGATGCCAACGGCTCCGCGCCTGCAGGACAGCCAGCATACCCAAGTTGTTTCAACCACCCGCAGTCCTGATAAACAGCAACAGCAGATTGCAGAACAACAACCGCCTGCCCCAGATATTCCGGACGGCCCTCAACAAAGCTTATTTGAGCGCAGCCTCGAAATCGCCAGCCTGCAGGCTAAGTTGGATACCGAACGCCAAATGTACGCACGAATGCCGCGTATTCATCGTCTGACCGCTGCATCTACAATGAAAGCGACCGACGCTTACTACGTGAATTTATGGCGTCAGAAAATTGAGCGAATGGGTGCCATTAACTATCCACAGGAAGCTGAAAACTGCTACGACAATTGCCGTTTACGGATCTTAGTGTCCATCAACCCTGATGGCAGCATCCATGAGCTCGCAGTGCTTGAGTCTTCGGGCCGCAGAGTACTCGATGAAGCTGCCACACGAATTGTCCGCCTTGCTGCTCCGTTCGCCCCATTTACCAACGAAATGCGGCGCGAAATGGATAGACTGGAAATCATCCGCACCTGGCAATTCACCGGTGACCGTTACCTCTCGGGGTCAAACTGATGCTTGAACTGAACAGCCTGCGTAACCACCTGTTGATTGCGATGCCCGGCCTTGATGGCTCCTGGTTCGGCGGCACGGTCACCTACTTATGCGAGCACAACGCGGATGGCGCGATGGGGCTGGTACTGAACAAGCCCTCCAGTATTGAGTTCAGTGATATCTGCGAACAGCTGGATATTGATCGTCGTAGCCACATTACGCCTACCATCCTTCAGGGCGGACCAGTCAGTCCGGAGCAAGGTTTTATTCTGCACGAAGAAACCGGAGACTGGGGCGCCACCATGAATATTACAGAGAAAACCCACCTGACGTCGTCTCAGGATATTCTGCGTGCGATTGCTCAAGGAACAGGACCTCAGAATTACATGCTTGGTCTTGGCTACGCCGGCTGGAGTGCAGGCCAATTGGACGAAGAGCTGCGCGAAAACGCCTGGCTCACACTGGAGGCAACTCCCGACCTTCTTTTTCGCCTCGACCAGCGCGACCTTTATGATGTTGCACTCAGTAAATTGGGTGTCAGTGCCGAATTCCTCAGTGATGAGTCAGGCCATGCCTGATACTCCTCAGATTCCTGATCGTATCACTTCCGTCATGGGGTTTGATTTTGGCACCCGACGCATCGGCATTGCTATTGGCCAGCGCCTGACAGACAGTGCCAATGCTCTGGAGCCCATCAAAGCCAGAGACGGCGTACCCGACTGGGACTCTCTGGAGCGCATTATTAAAGAATGGCAACCTGACGCCTTTGTCACTGGCTTGCCACTCAATATGGACGGCACCCCTTCAGAAATGAGCCGGAGAGCGGCAAAATTCTCCCGCCGTCTGGAAGGTCGTTTCCATCGCCCTTCGTACACGCAGGACGAGCGCCTGACCAGCTACGAAGCGAAAGGCATGGTCATTGAAGATTCTGGGCATCAGAACTTTGGTGACTACTCGGTAGACGGCCTCGCTGCCTGCCTGATTCTGGAAAGTTGGATGTCAGAACACCCGAAAGCAGGAGACTAATGATGAATCTGCCGGACATAGAACACATTACTCAAGACCTGGCTGAGCAAGTCAGTGAGCTGATTAGCGAGCGCCAGCTCGACAACCCCTTATTGGTCGGTATCCGAACGGGCGGCGTCTGGGTTGCAGAACGTCTCAATGACACACTGAAATGTGCCGACGACGTCGCCACACTTGATATCAGTTTCTACCGCGATGACTTCACTCGTCACGGCCTGCACCCGAAGGTTCAGGGGTCAGAGCTGCCGGATTCCATTGAAGACCGACACATCATCCTGATCGATGACGTCATCATGAGCGGCCGAACCATACGCGCCGCCATGAACGAGCTGTTTGATTATGGCCGCCCAGCCAGCATTACCCTTATATGTCTGCTGGATATCGGTCGTCGCGAATTACCGATTCAGCCAGACCTCTGCGGAGCGACTCTGGCATTAAATGATGGCCAGCTGGTCAAGCTGACCGGCCCGCGCCCTTTAGTTCTGACTCTGGCCTGAACAGGAACACCACATGACTGATCCCAACACAGTCCAGCTCACCGAAGACGGACGCCTTAAGCACTTCCTGACGACTGAAGGCCTGAGCCGCGAGCTACTCACAGAAATTTTAGACACCGCGGACTCATTTATCAGCACACAGGAGAGAGCAGTAAAAACCGTTCCTCTGCTGCGCGGTAAAACCGTCGTCAATCTGTTTTTTGAAAACAGCACCCGGACCCGTTCAACCTTCGAGCTCGCAGCGAAACGTCTGTCGGCGGATATTCTCAACCTCGATATCGCGCGCTCGGCGACTTCTAAGGGGGAAACCTTAATGGACACCCTCTGGAATCTTGAGGCCATGTACAGCGACATGTTCGTTGTACGCCATTCAGACTCAGGCGCCGCCCATTTCATTGCCGAACAGGTAACGCCAAACGTCGCCATTATTAATGCCGGTGACGGTCGCCACGCGCACCCGACTCAGGCTATGCTTGATATGCTCACAATCCGCCGTCACAAAGGCGATATCGAAGGAAAAATCGTTTCTATTGTCGGCGATATTCTGCATTCACGGGTTGCCCGCTCTCAGATCCACGCCCTGCGCACGCTAGGCGCTGCCGAAGTCAGAGTCATTGGCCCCGGAACCCTGCTACCTTCTGATATCGAAAGCATGGGCGCCGTTCCTTATTACGATATGAAAGCGGGGCTCGCCGACTGCGACGTGGTCATCATGCTGCGCCTGCAGAAAGAACGCATGCAGAATGCATTGCTTCCATCGGAAGGCGAATTTTTCAAACTATACGGTCTGACCGAAGAAAAGCTCGCGTTTGCTAAACCCGATGCCATCGTTATGCATCCGGGCCCGATCAACCGCGGTGTTGAAATTGAATCGGCCGTCGCCGACGGCAATCAGTCCGTCATTTTGAACCAGGTCAGTTATGGCATTGCCGTGCGGATGGCCGTGATGGCCATGGCTATGAGTGGCCAGCAAACACCGGTAAACAGTGAGGAGCCTGCCTGATGAGATATCTGCATATTGCCAATGCACGGGTAATCAATCCTCAGACTCAAACCGATGAAGTCACAGACGTATTTGTTGCCGATGGTCGGATCGCTACAGTCGGCCGTCGACCAGACGCCGGTGAAATTGAACATACGATCGATGCCACCGGCCAATGGTTAATGCCGGGGCTGATTGATCTCGGTGGTCATCTGCCCGAACCGGGTTACAGCCAGAAAGGCAGCATTGCCAGCGAAACAGAAGCGGCCGCCCGCGGTGGCTTCACGCACATCTGCAGCTTACCGGACACCAAGCCGGTCGCCGATACCTCCGCTGTGATCAAGCTTATTCTGGAAAAAGCCGGTAAAGCCGGGTTCAGCCGCGTACTGCCACTGGGTGCCATGACACAGGACCTCGCAGGCGAGCAACTGGCCAGCATGTACACCCTTGCTGAAGCAGGCGCGGTCGCCATGAGCAACGCCCGTCGTCCGATCAAAAACAGCTATGTATTGCGACGCCTGATGGAATACGCAGCGACCTACGATATTCCGTTATTCCTGAATGCCAATGATCTCAGCCTGTCAGATGGTGGCTGCATGCACGAAGGTCCGGTGGCCACCCGCATGGGTTTACCGGGGATACCCGAGACCGCTGAAACTATTGCTCTGGCACAGATTCTTCTGCTGGTAGAGCAGACTGGTGTTCGCGCTCACATCAGCCAGATCACCTGTCGACGCAGTGTCAGCATGCTACAACAGGCGCTGGAAAATGGCTTACGGGTAACCGCCGATACACCACTGGCGAACCTGCTGTTTACCCACGAAGCTGTTACCGGCTACAACAGCCTGTACAACGTACAGCCACCGTTACGCAGCGAGCGCGATCGAGAGGCACTGGTGCAAGCCGTTGCCCGCGGTGAACTTGCCATCAGTTCAAACCACAGCCCTCATGAGCTGGCGGCCAAGAAAGCACCGTTTTCTGATGCCGAGCCCGGCATGAGTCAGTATGACGCTTTTCTACCGCAGGCGATGACGCTGGTGACGCGCGAAGAGCTGACCGTAGAGCAACTGGTGCGAGCCATATCCGTCACACCTGCGAATGTCCTCGGGCTTCCGCAGTCTCTGACGGAAGGCGCTGACTTTAATGCGGTGCTGTACGATCCAGAGGGTGAATACACACTCTCTGCCTCAGAAATTGCCTCTGGTGGTCATAACCACCCTCTGTTAAACCGAACGGTGTCGGGCAAGGTAGCGCAGGTATTTCTGGAGGGTTGCCGGATAAGCTGATTCTGACAGAAACAGTAAAACGGCGAAAAATGCCGGGCCATCTATACTGAGATACACACCCACGTTGTGCAGTAAGTGATGAACCCGGCCAACCCTACCCCGGACCAGAGCACTCTGAATCGCTGGCGTCAGAACTTTCTTGACCTCAACGCTCAGAAGCTGGCTTCCGCGCGAGAACAACTATCCCCCCGACAGCAGGCCGTGCTGGACGTTCTGCCGCTCCTGCTGCACTGCAATGGTTCTCGTTTGCCGGGCTATGTTGCACCGCACACTCCCTGCGGGATCACTGGGTACACCCCTACGCTTGAGCATCATTCAGCACTGCACCAGTTCGCCCGGGGCGCACAGATTCCCAGAGATCCGGGCCAACGGTGTATTGAAGGCGTGTTCCTGATGGGCAGCCTGGGCAGTGTTGCCCAAAGCCGCAACAGCGACCTTGATGTCTGGCTATGCCACGACGAGCTGCTAACGGATCAGCAGATCAGCGATCTGCAGGAGAAGTGTACGCGCATCGAGAAGTGGGCAGACTCACAAGGCACAGAAGTCCACTTTTTTCTGATGAACCTCAAAGACTTTCGCGACGGTCAAAGCCAGTCCGCGGATGGCGAAGACTGCGGCAGCAGCCAGCACCTGTTGTTACTGGATGAGTTCTACCGCAGTGCTCTTTGGTTAGCCGGTAAAACTCCACGCTGGTGGTTAACCCCTGAGGATCTGGAATATCAGGCCGACAGCTACTGGACCAGACTTACGGACAACCACCTGATTGATGTCGCCGAGTGGCTGGATGTCGGCAGTCTGCCGACCATTCCCGCCGGAGAATTCGTTGGCGCTGGCCTGTGGCAACTCAACAAAGGGCTCAGCAATCCATACAAGTCACTGCTGAAACTTCTGCTCAACCGTGAGTATGCTTCCGCGTATCCTGATATCCGACCGCTCGCCTGGGATTTCCGCAAACAGGTTCAGGACGGTGGCGCCGACCTGCTGAACACAGATCCTTACCTGCTGATGCTACGTCGCCTGGAATCTCACCTCGGAGAGGAGGAAAGCGACCTTCGCGATCTTATGCGTAGAGCTTTCTACTTCAAGTCAGGCGTTCAACTAACAAGACTGGTCGGCAACCAACACCAACAACGCCGGGTGAAGGCACTCGAAGAGCAGGTAAAGGAATGGGGCTGGACCTATACCTACCTCGATGATCTGGACAGTCGCCAGAGCTGGCCCGCACGCAAAGTGATGAACGAGCGTAATGCACTGGTAACGCAAATGCTGAACAGCTACCGCGCGCTCGCTACGTTTTCGCAGGAGCACGCGCAATCCCTGCACATTAAAGAGCGCGACCTCAAAGTACTCGGCAACCAATTGTTCGCAGCGTTCAGAGCCGAGCCGGGCAAGATCATCGACATTAACCCGAAAATCCGTAGCGATATGGAAGAGGAAAAGCTGACCCTTAACCTCAAAGACGGCATCTGGCAACTGATCCCCGGCAGCTGGCGCCCGGGAGACGACAGCGCCGTACTGATGCAGACTCCTTCAATCATTGAAGCGCTGGTGTTTGCCCGGCGTAACGGCATGCTCACCAGCCACTCCCATGTCGCCCTGTATCCGGCGCATAACCCAGTGACCCAATACGAACTCAGGTCTCTGCTGCAGGACATTATGGAAATCCCCCTGCCGGGGAAAAAGAGTATCGACTTTGAAAACGATCAGACGCCACTGCGCTGGCATTTGTTCGTTAATCCCGGGGTAAATCCTCAACAGTCGTTGTCGCGACGCGGCATGCAGAAAATCAGCAACCGTGACGACGCCCTGGGCTTCAGCTCAAGCCGCGAAAACCTGGTTCAGTCTGTTGAGTTATTGACCATCACCAGCTGGGGAGAGTGGCAGGTCAGTTATTACACCGGCGCCGACACCGTGCATGAAGCAATGCTGCAGGTACTGAATTTTCGCAGTAAGGCCGACACTCAGGCCTGGCCAGAATGGCGTATTCACTGTCACTGTCAGGTGCGGTCAGTCGCAATCCAGAAGCGTCTTGAACAGTTACTTAATGATCTGATTGATCACCTGTCGCAGGCGAAACCAGCGCCCTACTTACTTCAGACCGGCGACAGTTTTCATCTGATTGAATACCGCCGGCGAGAGGTCGTCAGTCACCATGCAGAAAGCCTTAAAGCACTGATCAAACTCCTGGCCCGCCCGCGCCCCCGCTTCCGGCGCTGGCAGCTCGACCGTCATGCGCTACCCAGTAGCCCACTGCGCCTGATTCTGGAACAAAGCGAGGGCGACGAGTGGCACGTCTGGTACTGGCGTCAGAAAGGCAAAGTGTTTCTGTACGTGATGGACCAGTTTGGTTCTCTGCATTATCAGGAACAGAGTGATACAGATATTCGCTCAACCCTGGTGCCCGTATTGCGGTTTATCCGTCGACTTAATCAACGCTGGGCTGATGAATCACAGCAGCCCCTCTGGCCCCTGCATCTGAGCGAACTTCTGCTTGACGGTGAGACTCTATCTTTCAGCGCCCAACGCCGCCGCATTCCCATGGAAGCAAAAGAATCCGCTGCCATTGAAGTATGTGCTCACTCACATGCTAAATCGGTTCTGGAGATTTCCGTCAACGACATCACGCTGTCACAGGCAACGTTCGGCACTAAGCTGCTGGTAGAAGCTCGTCAGGCAGTGATTAACGCTCGTACAGAAGATCATGCGCAGCCAGTCTGGCTGAGCGATATTGTTATCGACGATAATCAACACCTGATCCGCCATTTGCAGTTCAGGCAACGTCTGGAACACCTGCTCAACTCCCCACCAACTACCAGCACACCTAAGGCCCAGCCCCCGCACAGCAAAGGGCGCGCTCAGGCGCAGACATAGCACACCATTGCCCGTATAATGCGTGGCATTCTGTGGGAGGTAGCTATGAACCTGAAAACCATCGCCTGTGTGTCTTTGATTGTGTTGTTCGCAACCGGTGTCAGTGCCTGTGGTCAGAAAGGTCCGCTTTATCTCCCAGATTCCGAACAAGAACAAGAGCAGTAAGCCCATGTCAGCATTCTCATACCAGAACGGCAGCCTGCATGCCGAAAACGTCTCTCTGGCCGCACTGGCCAAAGAACACGGCACGCCCCTGTACGTATACTCACGCAGCGCATTCGAACAAGCTTACCTCGCCTACACCGACGCGTTGGGTGAATGGCCTCACCTGGTGTGTTTCGCGGTCAAAACGAATTCCAACCTCGGCGTTCTGAACACACTGGCAAGGCTGGGCGCTGGTTTTGATATCGTCAGTATCGGTGAGCTGGAGCGTGTGATCGCAGCTGGCGGTGATCCGTCGAAAGTGGTTTTTTCTGGGGTAGGCAAACAAGCTCATGAAATGCAGCGCGCCCTCGAAGTGGGTGTACATTGTTTTAATGTTGAGTCAGAAGCAGAGCTTGAGCGTTTGAGCGCCGTAGCGTCTGAGTTGGGCAAAACAGCTCCCGTCTCACTGCGCGTAAACCCGGATGTGGACGCACAGACCCACCCCTATATTTCTACCGGTCTGAAAGACAACAAGTTTGGTATTGATATCAATGATGCTGTGCGTATCTATGAAAAGGCCGCTGGCCTGCCAGGTCTCGACGTTAAGGGCGTAGACTGCCACATCGGTAGCCAGCTGACTGAGATTGATCCATTCCTTGATGCCCTTGACCGGGTACTCGCGCTTGTCGACGAGCTCAGCGGACGTGGCATCACTATTGAGCACCTCGATCTCGGCGGTGGCCTCGGCGTGCGCTATCAGGACGAACAGCCAGCGACACCGGCAGAGTACATTGCTGCCGTAAAAGAGCGACTGGGTGATCGCACGTTCAAGCTGATTTTTGAGCCGGGCCGTTCTATTGCCGCCAACGCCGGTGTCTTCCTGACTCAGGTCGAGTTTCTGAAACTCAACGAGCATAAGAACTTCGCGATTATTGATGGTGCAATGAACGACCTTATCCGCCCAGCACTCTACAGTGCATGGCAGGCAATCGTTCCGGTATCGGAAACCTCCGCTGAGCCAGAGCGCACGTACGACCTCGTCGGCCCAGTCTGCGAAACCGGAGATTTTCTGGGTAAAGATCGCGCACTGAACATTGCTGCTGGCGACCTGTTGGCTGTGATGTCCGCAGGCGCCTACGGTTTTGTCATGGCATCAAACTACAATAGCCGTGGCCGTGCCGCTGAAATCATGGTGGATGGTGACAATGCCTTTGTTGTTCGCGAACGCGAAACCGTGGAGTCCTTATTCGCCGGCGAAAGCTGCTTACCCGATTAATATCAGCCCGGATAAAGAGACAGTATATGTGGCTCAAATTCAGCAAGATGCATGGTATCGGTAACGACTTCGTTGTCGTTGACCTGATTACGCAAAGTGCGAACATTCGCCCGGAGCGTGTTGCCGAACTGTCGGACCGTAACTTTGGTATCGGCTTCGACCAGCTGCTGGTCGTTGAAAAGCCAACCCGCCCGGATGTCGACTTTCAATACCGGATTTTCAATGCCGACGGCAGTGAAGTTGAGAATTGTGGTAACGGGGCACGTTGCTTTGCGCGTTTCGTTTACGACCAGAACCTGACAGGCAAACGCGATATTCGTGTTGAGACAGCCAGCGGTATCATGGAACTGCATTTGACCGATGACCGACAGGTCATGGTCGATATGGGCAAACCGGAACTGACTCCGGAAAAAATTCCGTTTATTGCCGACGATTTTGCTACTGAGTACACCATCGATGTGCCTGACGTCGGTATCATTAACCTCGGCGCAGTATCCATGGGCAACCCACACGCCGTTATCCGCGTCGACGACGTTGATACCGCCCCCGTGGAAACCTGGGGGCCAGCGGTTGAGTCCTGCAAGGAATTTCCGAACCGCGTTAACGTAGGTTTTATGCAGATTATCAATCCACATCACATCCGCCTGCGTGTTTTTGAGCGTGGCTCGGGTGAGACTCTGGCGTGCGGAACCGGCGCGTGCGCTGCCGTAGTTTCTGGCCAGCTTCGCGGCTGGTTGAATCAGGGCGTCAAAGTCAGCCTTCCCGGTGGTGATCTGTTCATCGACTGGGACGGTGAAGGCGCAGTAAAAATGACAGGCCCGGCTGAACGGGTGTTCGAAGGTAAAGTAAACCTCTGACCTCTAAGGAACAGACAGACATGAGCCAGACCCCGCGACTGACTGAAGCTGACGTAATTGCCTACATGGAAGATCATCCCGACTTTTTTATCGGAAAGGATGACCTCCTCGCAGGCATGCGGATTCCCCACAACAGCGGTCCGGCCACCAGCCTTGTTGAGCGTCAGCTTGCTGTGCACCGTGAACGCAACGTCGAGCTGAGACAGCGTCTGTCTGACCTGCTTGAGAACGCGCGCCGTAACGATCAGTTATTCGAAAAAAGTAAGCGTCTGGTTTTAGCTCTGGTCGAAGCAACCACCTGGGTGGATGTTCAGGCCGCCCTCGATGACTCTCTGCGCAAAGACTTTTCGGTGGATGCCTGGGCGATGCTGCATTTCACTGAACGCCAGCTTGAGCCACCATTAATTGCTATTCACAGCAGCGAAGTCCAGCGCTCGGTACACCGGCTGTTTAAAGGCCACAGAGCCATCTGTGGGCAACTGCCCGAGGCTGACATCGCACAACTCCTCGGTGTCGAAGAGTCTGCCTGCCGTTCTGTTGCCGCGGCACATATTCGTGGTAAGGATAATCTCGGCATACTGACGGTCGCCAGTGAAGATCCAGGCTACTACCGCAGTTCAGTAGATACCTTATTCCTCGACTTTATAGCAGACGTACTGGCGCTGCGACTGCCGCAGGTTCCGGTCAGCTGAGTATGACCTTACGGCTCATTACCTTCGACCTGGATCACACGCTCTGGGACCCGACTGATGCGCTGATCGCAGCAGAACAGGCTATGTTTGGCTGGATTAATGAACATTCTCCGGTCACTGCCAGTTTTTACCCACCGGAAAAATTTCACGCCTACAAGAAAGACCTGGCCGCAGCCTACCCTGAGCTGACAGGCAAAGTGTCTGAGTTTCGTTTCCAGTTGCTGCGCCGGATTTTCCTTCAGTCTGGCCATGATTCCGATACTGCCCGACGCATGGCACAAGACGCTTTTGCGGCCTTTTATCAGGCACGCAGTACAGGCTTAACCTTGTTTGAAAATGTTGCCGACGTCATGGCAGAGCTTAAAGAGTCGTACACTCTGATTGCTCTGACGAACGGCAATGCTGATCTCGATATAGCTGGACATACCCATTTGTTCGAACGCCATCTGAAAGCTGACGACTACGCCGCGAAACCCTCGCCAGACATGTTCGAGGCTGCACTTCAGCACGCAGGCGTGGAACCCCGGCAAGCACTCCACATTGGCGATCACCCGGAGCAGGATGTCGCTGCAGCTCGCGCCGTCGGGATGACAACCTTGTGGTTCAATGATAAGGAGGCTGACTGGCCGTTAGCGGATTGTCAGCCCGATGGTGAGTTCAGTCACTGGTCGCAACTGGTTCAAGCGATAAGGGCTCTGGAAGGTAATTGACGATCAGTTCGCTGATGTAACCACCGCTACGGACCTTACGCCCATCCGGTTCACCAATACCGGCTTCGATGCGGGTAACAGAGATATCTTCAGGGATCTCTTCCGCAAGCCTGCCCAGATCCTGTTTCAGGTCACGCTCGACAGAATACCAGCGACGCGGCGCCTGCTGAGCACCACTGACCACCCAGATAAACTCATTCTCTTCGATCATCTCACGGTGCGTCGTACGTTCGGCCGGATTCCACACATAATGCAGGCGATAAGTCTGATCGGTTTCTGCGCTTGAGAAATCCACCGTCACACGCATCAGCGCCGCACTTGTTTCTTCATCAAACTGATCCAGCGACCACAGCCAGCTTAGCTGGGGCCTTGCACCTTCACTGACAAACGGACGGCTCAACAGAGCACGGCCCATACGGCTCTCGAGGCGCACGATTTCACCCTGGATAACATCATAGTGGGGTTCGATAGAGCAGTGACGGCAGTCTTTTTTCCAGTCGTCTATGGTTTTGGCGGAAAGCAGCACATCGGCAGAGGTGGTGTGACTGTAGAGCCAGAGAGCGGCGAATACCAACAGAGCCAGTGCGGCAGGTAAGGCGTGTAAGCGACGACGGTATTTTCTGGAATGACTGGTCATGTTTCTGCATCCTTGCGAATCAACTTGCCAGACTATTTTAGCACTCGCTCAGAAAACGACCAGCCACATAGAAAGAATTATCCGTTCTATACGGCTGGCAAGCGGCTGCGTCTTATATAGGACGGCTACCGTAGTTCGTCTGTGGTTTGCGTGGTGGATCACCCATTACGTCCGCGGCGACCTCCTGAATTCGACCACCACGGGCGAGAAACGCTTCCACATCAGAGGCCATCGCCTGACGCATCGCTTCGCGAGCAGCCTGAGAACCATACTCAATGTCGTCATCTGTGGAGGCGGCTTCTTTTGTCTCTGTTTCCTGCTCGCCGGAATCGTCGTGCGAATCCTGTTCGTTAAACTCGTCGTCGTGCAGATCATCATGTGCCATAAGACATCCCTCTTTAAGCGGTGTTTATTTGATGGGAATACTTATAGACAAGCCCTCCACGCCTGCCAGTGACGCTAACCTTTAGTAACAAAAAAAACATCAAAGCCGGATTTCAGTCACCGCCAGAGAATCCTGAATGCAATATTCCCGACGAACGGGCCTTCAGTAATCACATATTCCGGCAGAAAATACAGGCACAAAAAAACCCGCCGGAGCGGGTTTTCTTCGAGCTTAACCAAATGGTTAAGGTGCTTAACGTCCTGCCATGTACTTGATCGCGTTCAGGATTTCATCATCCGAACAGGTCGCGCAGTTACCTTTAGGCGGCATGGCATTGATACCATTGATTGCATTGTACAGAGTCTCCTCCATACCTTTGGCCAGGCGATCATCCCAAGCAGCAGTATCGCCTTTCTTAGGTGCACCCAGTACGCCAGCACCATGACAGGCAGTACATGCAGTGTTGTAAACTTCTTCACCCGTGCGAGGTTCACCTGCAACCACTGCAACGCCACCACACTCAGCGCCTACACACACTTCACCGACCGGAGCGATACGCTCGCGGATTTTCTCAATCTGAGCGTCGCTCTCGGCGTATGCCTGAGCCATGACCAGAGTGGCGGCCGCCAGAATCAATGCTTTCAGTTGCTTCACGAAGATGTCCTCATCCAGTGCCAATCAGGCTTGTCGTAATTTTAGTGCACGCATTATAGCTACAAATCGTCCGGGTTTGAACGACTGGACATGATTCAACGCAAGTATTCTGCCTCTGAGCCGTGTGAATACCCTTATTTTTCGTGATTCTTATACCAAACCTTACCTCCGACCGTTCCCACTTCATGCCCCGTAAGATAGAGTAAGCCTGAGACAGGTAAGGACTCTGACCATGAAAAACCCTCTATTGATTCTGCTTTTGCTGGCGCCTCTGACCGCCTGCACGCTCAAGGTTGCGGCCCCGGAAAAGCCGATCACCATCAATCTCAACGTCAAGATTGAGCACGAAGTCCGGGTAAAGGTCGAAAAGGACCTCGAGCAACTGTTTGAATCCGAAGACGATCTGTTCTGAACAAGGAGAAGACGATGAAACTCAATAAGATAACAACCTTCGTCGCTGGTCTGCTGTTCAGTGTTGCTGCACTGGCCCTGGAACTGGACGACGCAAAGAATATGGGACTTATAGGTGAGCAACCGAACGGTTACCTTGGCCTCGTCAGTGCCAGTAGCCCTGAGGCGGCGGCCCTCGTTGTTGACATTAACGCCAAGCGCAAAGCCCGCTATCAGGAAATCGCCAACAAGCAGAACACACAACTGGTCAACATCGAGCGTATCGCCGGTGAAAAGCTGATTGAAAAAGCTCAGGGCAGTGGTGAATTTTACATGGACGGTTCAGGTCAGTGGCAGCGATAACGCTCTGATCTGAGCACACGGAGAACGGACAATGACAACATCAGGCATTATTCTGCTGGCAGTTATCGCTGGCATCATTCTTTTACTGGTCAGTGTTTACAACAAACTGGTCGCACTTAAAAACCGCTTTCAGAACAGTTTCGCGCAGATCGATGTGCAACTGAAGCGTCGCTACGATCTGATCCCTAACCTGGTTGAAACTGCAAAAGAGTATATCCGTCACGAACGGGATACTCTGGAAGCTGTCATCAGCGCTCGCAACGAAGCCGCCGCAGGCCTCAAAGCCATTGGTGGCAACCCTGCGAACAGTGGTGGCATGGCTCAGTTAATGGGTGCTGAAGGTGCGCTGGCTGGAGCACTCGGCCGCCTGAATGTCGTGATGGAAGCTTACCCAGAGCTGAAGGCAAACGAAAACATGATGCAGCTCACCGAAGAGCTGAGCAGCACAGAGAACCGGATCGCTTTCGCTCGTCAGGCGTATAACGATTCAGTCATGGATTACAACACTTACCGTCAAAGCTTCCCTGCCATTGTTCTTGCGGGCGCTTTTGGCCACAGAGAAGACGCTACCCTGTTAGAGTTCGAGAACCGGGAAGTACTGGAAGACGCGCCCAAGATAAGCTTCTGAGCTCTGCACTAACGTATGAACTTCTTTCGTCATCAGGAGGAGGCGCGCCGTAACACCGGACGCCTCATTCTACTGTTCAGCCTTGCCGTCATTGCTGTCATCCTGACTGTGAACCTTCTGTTTATTGCTGGCATCGGTTTTACACTCGGAGCCCATCGCATCTCTGGTATATATGATGCCGAGCACTGGGCCGTCGTGAGTTTTACGACGCTGGCGGTGATCCTTATTTCCAGCTTTTTCAGGCAACTGTCACTTAGTAAAGGCAGTGACGTAGCCAACTCGCTGGGAGCAACGCTGCTGGACCCCGGCAGCCGGGACCCGGATGAAAGGCGCCTCCTGAATATCGTTGAAGAAATGGCCATTGCCTCCGGGATGCCTGTACCCGACGTCTATGTCATGGAGGACTCAGGCATCAATGCGTTTGCCGCAGGCTACCAACCCAGTGATGCCGTCGTTGGTGTTACGCGCGGCGCAATATCTGCCCTGACGCGCGACCAGCTTCAGGGCGTCATCGCCCACGAATTCAGCCATATATTCAACGGTGATATGCGTATGAATATGCGTCTGACCGGCATCATCTATGGCATCGTATTTATTGGTGAAATCGGGCGTATGATTATCCGTGGCTCGCACAATCGCGGCTATACAACGCGTCGTACCGATCCTCGCGCCGCCATCTTCGGATTTGCCTTGATGGCGATTGGCTACGGCGGCGAATTTTTTGGGCGTATGATCAAATCGGCCGTCAGTCGTCAGCGTGAGTTTCTGGCTGATGCATCCGCTGTGCAATTTACCCGCAATCCAGATGGCATCAGTGGCGCTCTTAAAGTCATCGGCTATGGTGCTGGCTCTCGTGTCGGTTCACCCTCTGCGCTTGAAGTATCTCACTTCTTTTTTGGCCCTGTGATGCGTTTCCGTCGCACCATGTTTGCAACCCACCCGCCACTGGACGAGCGTATTCAGAAGATTCAGCCGGGCTGGGACGGGCACTACCTGAAGCCAAGAATGCAACACATTGAATTGCGTGACTTCAGCTATAACGACAGCGATGCCATCAGCGGCTTCTCGGGTAGTCATGATCAAACACCTGCAAACGTCGATAACACAGAGGCTCCTGCTGAAAGCGGATATGCAACTGTGCCCTACGAATCACGCGGTGAAGAGTTCCTCAGAAGCGAACTCGCAATCATTAATGCCATGTCAGCAGAGGCTCTGGTGTTTGCGCTATTGATGAGCGGCTCAAGCGAAGAAACCGCACGTGAGCAGCAGAACATGATTCAACAGAAACACGGCAGTGCCACCTTCCGCGAAGCTCTGCGCTACCTGAATGAGGTGCGACGCACCGACAAAGAAGTACGGCTTGAACTGGTTGAGCGAGCGATGCCGGCACTCCGTCGAATGTCTCTTAAGCAGTACCGCACCATGAATCAGACACTGGTCGGCATGATACAGCTGGACAACAGGATCGACCTGTTCGAGTGGTGTCTCTACCGTCTGATTCTGCAATACCTAGGGCGGCACTTTGGTACTCTTCCGGCCTTCCGCCAGAAACGCAAGTCAGCTCACGCCCTCGCCGATGATATTGCTGTCGTCATGGCATATGTCGCGCACGCAGGAACCAAAGACTATCAGTCTGCGGTGCTGGCATTCGAAGCAGGAATCTCTTCAGAACAACTGCTTATGCGTGACTGCAACCCCGAACATGCGCCACACAAAAGCCTGAAACCGCTGAATAAAGCATTGAGCGCTCTGATCGCAAGCGCACCGGAGGTTCGGGAGCGGGTCATGCGTGCCATTTCCGTATGTGTGCATCACGATGGCAAAATCACGATGGAAGAGCGCGATATGATCCGCACCCTCGCCGCCATTTTGGAAACGCCGCTCGGCATGTTCGAGAATGCAGCTGAGCTGATTAACTAAGCTTCTCGCAATACGGTCAACGGCGGAACCCGGCTGACTCTGCGCAGCATCAAGCTGCCCGGAATAGCCAATCCTAGCGCCGTTGCAGGTGGTAACCAGAGCCACGCCCAGCCAAGACTGCTGTATGGAATATCTAACAGGCCAATATACAAACCCGCCGTCACTAACTCCGCGCCGACTAAGGCCAGCACAGCTGACAACACACCCAGCAGTGCGAACTCAACCCATTGTGCCTGACGTAGTTGTTTCCGTGCCGCACCTAAAGTACGTAACACCGCACCTTCGGTCAGTCGTTCCCGTGTCGATGTCAGCAACACGGATAACATCACCAATACAGCACCCAGCAGGACGAATACCAATATCAGCTCCACTGCGGTGGTCAGTCGCTGCAACAGTGTCTGTACCTGCGAAAGGATAGCTCGAGTGTCGATAAAGGTAATGCCAGGGTATTTCCGGATCAGGGAAACCAGTGCGCCCTCATGCTCCTCCGCAAGATGAAAGCTGGTCATGTAACCCATTGGGAGTTCAGCCGTCAGATCTGGCGACAGCATCATGAAAAAGTTTGGCGTCATCGCCGTCCAGTCGAGGCGACGCAAGCTGGTGATCTCAGCATCAAGGTCGACGCCAGCCGCACGGAAAGTCAGCACATCACCTAACCCCAGCCCCAGGCGTTCAGCCAGCTCATGCTCAACGGATACCTGCCCCGGGCCTGCAGCCGTCTGAGACCAGTCGCCACCGACGACTTCATTATTGTCGGGGAGCGTTTCTGCGGAGGATGTAATGAGATCACGATTGATCGAGCGGTCCTCAGCAATATCCATCTCACTTACCGCCATGCCATTTACTTTCACCAGACGCATCGGAATCATGGGATACAGGGCCTGAGTCTCAATGCTGTGATTCACCAGAGATTCAGAGAAACTTTCACGCTCAAAAGGCTGAATATTCAAAGCAAAAATATTAGGGGCGTCTTGCGGCATGCTGCGCTGCCAATCGGCCAACAGGTCTGTGCGCAACATACCAATAATTAACATCACCATCAGAGTCATGGCGAACGCCAATAGCTGTCCTGCCGTCGCGGTATGGCTACGACTCAGATGTTGCCAGGCAAACCTGAGGCTGAGAGGAAGCTTTCTGTTTCGCAACAAGCTCCCGGCAAACCTCAGTCCTCCGCGTAACAGTAGAAGTAAAAGCAGCAAGGTCGCAGCACCACCGATCATCAGACCACCACTGAGCATAATGTCCTGCGTCAGCAGGGAGAGCAGCAGTGTCAGCGATCCCAACGCTAAGGCGTAAATCAGCCAGCCCTTAAGCGGCACAGGAACCAGATC
>Ga0208684_1000131_pt1 | contig 69853 bp, 52 predicted proteins | sample MalvireepMed_b05_FD_184245 | JGI IMG/M metagenome (GOLD analysis project Ga0208684, IMG submission 184245) | Marine viral communities from the Global Malaspina Expedition - Malaspina viral metaG DeepMed_b05 (SPAdes) (version 2) | ecosystem: Environmental > Aquatic > Marine > Oceanic | place... | reverse complement strand
TCTAGTTTGAAGCCGATTGCACTTCCTGCAAATTTACCTTTGCTTTGACGCTGACGAATGATCACAGCATCAATTTTATAATCTTCGACAAGCTTAGCGAAGGTGCTTTGAAAGCTTTTTAGCCCCTTGGCACTGGTATCGGCCAGTGTTAATCGGCGCGTACGGCAGTCGGGCAAATGAAACAAACCGTCAGCTAGCGACACCAAACTAATAATTGCTTCGTTACCTTTTAAATCTATACCACAGACTTTCATATTTATTCCTAATTACGTTTGCCTGCTATTATAGCGTGTTTCACTGTGGATATTCACTTACGAATACTTTTCTTTGTTTGCCCCCCGTTGCGCGGGGCAACACTAGCTTAGTACCGATTTAATGGTCTCTTTAGATAAGGGCTTCACAAAATGCTCATCGAACCCGGCAGATTTAGAGTCTTCTACGTATTTTTCTGACCCCCACCCGCTTTGAGAGTAAAACTTAACGCTGTCTGCTTCTGGTAGGGCTTTAAGCATTTTAACTAGCTCATAACCATCAATATCTGGCATGCCGATATCAAGGAATACACAGTTTGGCTTAAAGGCTTTAAATTTCTCTACCGCTTCTGTCGGAGAGGTAATTCCCAAAGCAGTAACCCCCATCGACTCAGCTAACAAGCAATAAGCATCGATAAGATCGGCGTTGTCATCCACAAACATCACTTTACTTTTATTTGGTACAACAGATTCCATTTCTTTGTTGTCAGACTGCTCAAAAGCTGTTTTGGAGATAGGTAGCCTAACTTCAAAAGTACTTCCTTGACCGACGCCTTCGCTCATTACAGATACTTCGCCATGATGTAATGCCACCAGCTTACTCACCAATGTTAGCCCAATACCAAGCCCGCCTTTGGTATGTGTAGAATGCGCTTCAATTTGGGTGAACATGTTGAACACATCTTTTAGCCTATCTTCAGGGATGCCCATGCCGTTATCTTTAACAGAAACAACAATCATTACTCCGTCTTTTCTGATATCTACAACAATCTTCCCCGACTCTTTTGTATACTTAGTCGCGTTATGAATAATGTTAGAGAAAATCTGGCTTAAGCGCGCTTTATCTCCGTAAACGGTCACATCTTCATCAAGACAATTTACGGTTATATCGTGCTTCTTGGCTTTCACTTGCTGCTCAACAATTTCAAGGGAATCAGAAAGGACGTCTTGAATGCTCAATCTTTCAAATTCAAGCTTAACCTTGCCGCGGGTAATACGAGATACATCCATTAAGTCGTTGATGAGTTTAGACATGTATTCCGCTTGTCGATTAATAATTGCCGTTACTCTTTTACGCGTTTTATCATCATCGACCGTTTCTAAAATGCTTGCCCCCGACATGATTGGGCCCAATGGGTTTCGTAATTCATGCGCCAAGGTAGCAAGGAATTCATTTCTGTAATTATCTTGTTTTTCGAGTTCTTGGATGCTTATATGCATACGCTCTTGCACATCAAGAGCATATACCAAAAACATTCTGTTTAGCCGATTGGCGGTATCAACATCTGCTTTATCAAAAGGTGTTGAACGCCCCTCAATTTTTCGAGTATGGATAGTAAAAGACGAACGAGGTTTAAGGCGCTCAGATTTTGGTGCTTCTTCTGATTTTTCATCTTCAGCACCAATCCACTTTTGAACGCGGTGGGTTTCTTTTCTAAACCAAGCGGTAAAGTACTGCTTTTTTTCAAACAGTGGAATGATCATAATACCCGCAATACCATGCTCTCGTGCTTCCGGGTAATCATCATAAAGTGAATCGTTTGTGTAAGGAAAACCGCCTTCACTACTGGCCTTAGAAAAGATGTCTTTAATAAGGTCTATCGGTAAGGTAGAGCCAAGCGTAATGGTTTCGTACTGTGAATAGTAAACAAACCCTGAACTATTGAGCGCATCTAAAAAAGCCCGTTCGCCGCTTTTAACCACGCGACTAATAGGGTTAGCTGGGCCAATTTTGTCTAGCATGGCATCAACAGCTTCATCGGTGACAAACTTCTTCTGTTTCGCAATTTCCTCTTCTTTAGCCAACAAATGCCAGCTAAACAATTGACTTAAATTCTCGCACTGTAGCCTTACATCTTGAGGAATATAGCAGGCCTCACGATGATGACAGGAAATGAGCCCGTATAACTCACCATCGGTGACTAACGAAATGGAAAATGAAGCCCGCAAACCTTGGTTTCTAATATATTGCAGGTGAATAGGCGAGAACGTACGCAGAAGCGAACGAGTCAAATCTAACCGCTCTCGTCCCGACTCCTCCACAGAAGGCACTAGCCTAGCTGGGGGCAACTCAGTATCAGGAGTTAGCCTTACCCAGTTTGTTTTGTACAACTCCCTGGCCTGCTTTGGTATATCTGAGGCGGGGAAATACAAATCTTGGTAAGACTCCATATCTTCAGCTTTGGCTTCTGCTATAACCTTCCCCGAATAGTCTTCATTAAATTTATAAAGTACAACTCTATCCATATTGGTGAGATACCTAATGGTTGACACCATCTCTTGCGCCATCTCACCTAACGACGTCATTTCTTTGAAGCGTGGCGCTATAGACATCGCATAAAGCTTTATAAATTGTTCTGCGCTGTAGGTATCTCTAAATTCTGTAGCAGGCTCTAGCTCAACCACATAATGATGACCCGAGTCGTAAACAACGGCTAAATAATCTATTGCCGCACCTTCATTCAAAAGTGATGCTTTCAAATGAAGTTTAATGGGCAGCCTTATTTTGCTCTTCGACACCCTATCGAAGGTCTCTTCAAGAAAAGCGCGCTCGTTTGTGTCTGACGAGAGTATATTTAAAAAATCTTCACCAGTGATATCGTGAGTAAAAATCACATCGCAATTTTCACTTACAATTGAAATCTTCAAATCCTCGTAGTTAAACGCGATGAGAAAACCGTAACTTTGTACACTTTCAGGAATGTGTATAGGTTCGTCTTCACAACGTTCAAAGTTAAAGTTTTGAGGAGATTGAATCATAGAGTTCCTAAAGTTTGTATCCGACCATTATACGTGAGCGTGAATCGAAAACTATCCTATCGACAAGTTAATTAATAATGCGCTCGCGTTTTACTCGCTTAATTTAATTAAACGCCCGCCTTCCTTATCTTCAAGCACATAGATATTGCCCATGCTGTCTTGCTCGACTTCACGCACTCGCTTACCCCACTCATAGCGCTCGGCTTCTTCCACTTTCCATTTACCTTTATCGTCCTTATTAAAGGCAACACGAACCAGTGCCTTTGAAGACAAACCACCGATGAAACCGTTACCTTTCCAGCTGTTAAACTTATCGCCTTTATAGATGATAAAACCGGCAGGGCTAATAGCAGGTACCCACGCTAATTCAGGTGATTTAAAAATAGGGATATCTGCGTGATTTGGGATTTTTACGCCTGAATAATGGTCGCCCTGCGACACAGTGGGATAACCGTAGTTGCGAGCCTTTTCGATAAGGTTAAGTTCGTCGCCATGGCGCGGCCCCATTTCGTGAACCCATAAATTACCTTGCTCATCAAAGTCGATGCCTAAAGGGTTGCGGTGACCTAATGTCCAAATTTGTTCGGTTACGCTGCCTTGACCATAAAACGGATTATCTTCTGGCACACTTCCATCTTCGTTCAAGCGCACAACTTTACCCAAATTCATTGCCATGTTTTGGGCTGGCGTAAATTTCTGGCGCTCGCCAGAGGTAATAAACAAATAGCCGTCAGGCGAAAACGCCATACGATGTGAATAATGACCGTTACCCGTCACTTTAGGCGATTGACGCCAAATAAGTGTTCTATCAGATAATGTCGCGCCACTACCGGTAACACTAAGCGTAGCGCGCTCTATTACTGCACCGCTAAACGCATCGTCTTTTTCATCCCGTTCAATGTACGAAATATAAATGGTGTTGTTCGACGCAAAGTCTGGGTGAATAATAACGTCACCCAAACCGCCCTGCCCGCGTGCAGTAACACTTGGCACATTGCTTACAGCAAAACGCTTTTGCTGATTTTTATCAAGCAACCAAAGTGTACCGGCTTTTTCCGTTACCAAACTGTGCCCATCAGGCAAAAAAGCCATCGCCCACGGATTGTCGAAGGTGGCTTGAACATTGCCCGTAACAGACGCGCCATTACTGCCTGTCATTTCAATTTGTTCAGTTGAGTTTGACTGGGCAAAGGTGAAAAATGAGGTGGCAAAAAGCGTAACCAATAATGCGGCTTTTCGGCTCATGCTGGTTTTGTGCGTATTTAATGTTTGCATCTACGTTCTAACCTTTTAGAGAATTTGCGTACTACTGGTTACACGTTGAGGCTTTAATGTCACGTCAACGGGCGGCGCAAAGGGTCTCAGTTAGCATTGGTTACGTAGATTTAATAAGTAAGGTTTATATTGGCGCCTTGGTTTTGCTATTCCTTTTTTTGAATAGTGTGTACTTCCCTAAACTTTCTTTAATGACGTCATACTTTACTTAAGCCCCGCCTATGTTATGTTCGAATTAGTTTTAGCAACGAAGATAAGGAGGTGATCATATGTCTAGAGTTAAGGTATTTGAACAGGCAGCTATGAGTGAGGGTCGTTCTAGCTAACCCCTTTTACGTAATTGCTCTAGAAGGCTGTTTGATTCAGCCCGGCTCGGAAAGCCGCATCACGTTGCTGAATGCGGCTTTTTTCTTTTTAACTGGCCATTTATTTGGCTATTTTTTGACAAGCAAGAGCGACTATGACAGCGTAGGATAAACAAATTATAAAAAGCTCGCGCCTGATAGCGGGAAAGGGAATTTCAAATGTATCAAAAGCTTGCCTGCGTTTTCATCGGCGCCATATTCACCCTAAGCCTTAGCTTTCACGTAAACGCCAAAGTGCGTGGCGAGGCCGTAATTACAACAATAACGTCAGAAGTTTTGAATGAGTCGCGAGAACTACTTATTCACTTACCTAATAACTATTCCCGCTATAAAGACACCACCTACCCCGTTTTATATTTGCTAGATGGTCAGCGTAATTTTGCACATACCGTTGGCACGCTTGATCTGCTAAATCAGTCTGGAATGGCGCAGGAAATGATTGTTATCGGTATTACCAACACCGAGCGCACGCGAGACTTCACACCTACCTATGATGAAAGCTACAACCAGTGGGGAATATCTGGTGGTGCCGACAACTTTTTAGACTTTCTAGAAAAAGAACTAAAGCCTTACGTAAACGCAATCTATCGCACCAATAACTACGCGATTATTTCCGGGCATTCATTAAGCGCCCTTTTTACCGTATACGCACTGCACGAGCGGCCTGAACTATTTCAAGCTTACTTCGCATTCAGCCCAAGTTTGTGGTGGCACGAAGAAGTGATATTTCCAGAGGCAAAAGCGTTCTATGCGTCAGATAGCGACCTTAACAAATATCTATACATAAATATGGGTAACGAAGACGGGAACATGCTAAGCGCATACGAACGTTACGTTGAACTACTAAATAGCAGCGAACGAAAAGGGTTTACCTTTGATACCGAACTGGATACATCTGAAAGCCACAATACTACTGCACTTGCAGGTATGAGCTTGGCGCTTCAAAAACAGCTTAATTCGTTACGCCCAACAGGTGCGATAATACAAGAAGGCATTCCTGCGGTAGAGCAATACTATAAAGACCTTTCTGCAAAATACGCTTTTGAAGCAAAGCCAGAATATAAAGCCGTAAACCACGCGGGTTATGCGGCGCTAAACAAACAAGACTTTGACTCTGCCATTGCGATTTTTAAGAAAAATATAGCTCGCTTCCCTAACAAATCTGATGCCTACGACAGCCTAGCAGACGGCTATGAAGCTAACGGCGAATTAGGCATGGCGCTTGAAATGAGAGAAAAAGCGCTAGCAATGAGCTATAAAGAAAATGTTGAAAATGGTGCTTTTAAAACGCGGTTGGCTAACTTGCGAAAGAAGATTGCGGAAGGTGAAGAATCAAAAGAAGCTAACCTTTTAAAATCGGGGCTGGCTGAACGCATTCGAATTGAAGGGCAAGAGGTTGATTACCAATCTTTAGAGCAAAGACAAGCGCATTATGACGTACCTGGTGTGTCTGTCGCGTTTATGAGAAATGGGCAACTAGCTTGGACCATGCAAAGCGGCGTTAAAGATTTGACCACTGAATTGACTGTTGATGAAAACACGGTGTTCCAAGCAGGCAGTATTTCTAAACCCGCATTTGCCGCAGTATTGATGAAATATCGCCAAGATAACTCGCTAGATTTAGACGCAGATGTTAATACCTTACTCACCAGCTGGCAGTTGCCTGAACATGAATGGACTGGGCAAGATGTTGTTTCATTGCGCAGATTATTAAGCCACACGGCGGGTACCACAGTACATGGCTTTCCTGGTTACGCGGCGGGCGAACCCGTGCCTACTTTGCAGCAGGTGCTAGAAGGTGCATTTCCCGCCAACACCGATGCCGTTGTTGTTGATATTCAACCAGGTACGCAAATGCGTTATTCAGGTGGCGGCACAACGCTTGCTCAACTTACCTTGCAAGACGAAGCTAACGAGCCCCTGCCGACTATGTCGCAACGGCTTTTGTTTAAACCATTAGGCATGACGCGTTCTGGCTTCGACCAGCCCATATCGAAAAAACTATCTAACAATATGGCTACCCCGTACGACGGTGACGGTGCGCCAATTAAAGGTGGTGCGCATACTTACGCTACGCTTGCAGCTGCTGGCATGTGGAGTACCCCTTCAGACATGCTGAAAATGGCAAGCGGCGTTCGTAGCGCGTATTTAGGGCAGAAAACCGACTGGATTTCGCAAGCCAGCGCGCAGGAGATGTTAACCAACAATACGCCAAGCATTGAGCCGCCTAATGTTGGTATCGGCTTTTTTATCAATATGAGTGACGATGGAGAAGTTCTGGGCTTTGGTCACGGTGGCGCAGATGCTGGGTTTATGTCGCAGCTATACCTTGAACTAGATACCGGCAACGGCTACGCCATTATGACGAACGGCAATAACGGCAGGCAGTTGATAAGCGAGCTAGAAATACGCCTAAAAGAAGCGCTAAGCGTAGGTTACTCGGAAGCTGAGGTTAGGAAGTTAGTACCCATAAGCCCAAAGGAACTGAGTAAATACATTGGAACCTACGTGGTAACTAACCCTGTGAGTGTTGATGTGGTGCTAGAAAAAACAGCCAATGGATTTGTGCTTAATGCCTTACCTTATGTTGAAAATGAAGAGTATTTTCATGAAGGTGAAGGGCTATTTTTTGCCAAGAATGGCAGTAGTGTTCGGTTTGAGATGGATGAAAAGAACGGGCTGGTTGAGGCACTTGTGATGGATGGGAATATTCGGGGTGTTAGGGACTAGTAAGCGGTAAAGCTAAGTGTTCTCAGAATGTGAGTTTTTTACCGCACTGGTATAAATAGAGTAATTCTACTTGGTCGGAATGCGGCGAATATTCCCGATCAATTTTTGAAACCCTTCATTTAATAGTCAAGCCCTTTCAATGAAGTAGAGTTTAAACTCGACCGTAAGTGTAAAACTATTTAACCCGCTTCTCACTCTAATATCATCGAATTCGATGGCATTAGAATAAGCGCTAAAGCCTTAAAATAACAATTCATTAAAAAATTATAAATGATGAGACACTAAAACCTATAAATAAGGATTGTTAACTGTTCAGTATCACGAGCAATAGTTGGCATGCAGGTTTGTGTCAGAACGAGTAAGTTATCATTATGATTATTCAAACAACCTACGACTATTTCAATATTATTCGTAGGTTGTTAACTCTCTAAAATTCAAGCTTTACCTACTTATTCATTCGCTTTGCTCTTACCCATCGAAAAATTGTAAACGCTACAGCTGCGCATAACGCCCAAAATAGTATGTGGTAAAAATTATGATGGGCGCCTTCCCCTAAAAACGTATCAGTATGCGCATTTGCAGTATTCGCAAAAAAGAAAAAAGCGCTAAGTAATATGCAATGTAATCTCATGATTTAATTCCTCAATATTAATGTTAAGTCTTACAAGCTCAGCATGCCTTCCTTTTCGATAAACGAAATTATGTCTGCAAGGCCCTGCTGAGTTTTCATGTTGCTAAATATAAACGGTTTGTCTCCACGCATTTTTTTGGTGTCTGCATCCATTACCTCTAGCGATGCACCGACTAGGTTGGCTACGTCTATCTTATTAATGATTAATAAATCCGATTTTGTAATACCCGGCCCACCTTTTCGTGGAATTTTATCGCCTGCAGAAACATCAATAACATAAATGGTTAGGTCAGAAAGTTCAGGGCTGAAAGTAGCACTAAGGTTATCTCCACCGCTTTCTACTAATACAAAATCGAGATCATTATGACGTGCCTGTAACTCATCTATAGCCGCTAGATTCATTGAGGCATCTTCGCGAATAGCCGTGTGTGGACAGCCACCCGTCTCAACCCCTATTATTCGATCCGCGGCCAATGCGTCATTTTTCGTTAAAAATTCGGCATCTTCTCTGGTGTAAATATCATTCGTAACAACCGCCATGTTGTACTTGTCTCGTAACGAAAGACAAAGCTGACGAAGAAGGGCTGTTTTACCTGAACCAACTGGTCCTCCCACACCTATACGCAAAACTTGTTTTTTCATAATTTGTGTATCTCTTCTGGTTTATCTTTTTAATTTAATTTCGTTTCGGGCTTACGACCTGAACAACCGTGAATATTGACTTTCATGCCACGCGCTTGCCATCGCTAAGTGGGGTAGGCTATTACCTATATCGTTGTCACTCACATGATTTGCTCGAGTAATTAGCGCTTCGCAATTATTGCTTAACCTAAACAAAAGGTTCTGCGCTTGAGTCTGCCCCAGCGGCACTAGCTTAGTCGCAGCGGCGACTTGGTTATCTATATAAGTCCAGCAGTAGCCACTTTGGGCAGATAAAAGGTCTAAATTGAAAGTGAAAGCGCACAACGAATATGCGCTTACGAAACTACAATCTAATCCGTCAAGAAGGTCAGAATAGGGAGTGATATTGAAATCATCTAGTTGATTCATTAGGCGTATTAACGCCTTCCCCATAGCTAAATCAGACAGCAATAACTCATGACTCTCTCTACACGCGACAATATGCTCATTCCAATAGATTAATGCCTTCGTATCACCGGCGTTAAGCGCCTGATACAGACGATTGATTATAGGAAGATCGGTCTGAGCGATAGACTCTGCCAAATTCACTTCTATCCAGCTTTCAGTACTCGCGCTGTCGGTAAGCCAACCATTTTCAGTGGCGAACTCTAAGCCTTGTGAAAATGAAAAACCGCCCACCGGTAGATTAGCGCTGCATAACTGTAATAGTCGCTGAAGTTGTAATGGACTAGTTTGAGGAGCCAGCTTCATTTAATCCTCATGAGAGTGGCTATGACCATGATTGTGGCCTGATTTTCCATAAGCTCCACTCTCAGGCTCAAACACAGCAGGTGTTTTATTGATACTTAACCCGTAGTTTTCAGCAAGCTCTTCTAAAACATGATCGGGCTTAAAGCGTACCCACCGCTCACCAATTTGTAATGATGTATGGCGATTGCCCAAGTGATAACAAATTTTCGAGAAGCTCAGCCAATCATCTGCAATGGCGGTAGCCACATCTTCGGCTTTGCCTTTTACAACAATAAATTTACCGCATTCAGTTTTCAGTATTTCTCCAACAAGAAGTGGGTGTCCTCGTTCTAAAAATACGCCAATATCTATGCCCGTGTCTGTGGTACTTTTAATCCGCGCTTTCTTTCGGGTGTCATGGTCAAGGGTAATAGAATCATCAATATTCCCATGAATATGCGATAGACGTGTGTAAGCTAGTAACATTTATTTATTCCTTTAAAACAGACAGTACAGCTGTGCCAGTGGCAGTGTCGTTACTGGTTCACATGTGAGTAACTCCCCGTTCGCACGCACCTCATAGGTTTGAGCATCCACTTCAATAGTAGGTTGCCAACTATTATGGATCATGTCGTCTTTGCCTATGTTACGTGTATTTTTGCAAGCGCTTACCATACGTGTCAAACCAATTTTATCTGGTACCCCAGCATCTAAAGAAGCTTGAGACATAAATGTCATTGAAGTATTGGCAGGCGCCTGCCCATGTGCACCAAACATAGGTCTGTAGTAGACGGGTTGAGGCGTGGGTATTGACGCATTCGCATCGCCCATGGGGGCTGCCGCAATAAACCCTGACTTAATTATCATCGCGGGCTTGATACCGAAAAATGCAGGTTTCCAAAGCACTAAATCTGCGAGCTTCCCTATTTCGATAGAACCAACTTCATGGCTAATGCCGTGGCTAATTGCCGGATTAATTGTATATTTCGCAACATAACGCTTTAAACGAAAGTTATCATTTCGTTCAGTATCCGGCGCTAGGGGGCCACGTTGCTGCTTCATTTTATGTGCAGTTTGCCAAGTACGAGTAATCATTTCACCAACACGCCCCATCGCTTGGGAATCTGAGGCAATCATACTGATAGCACCCAAGTCATGCATGATATCTTCAGCCGCAATGCTTTCTTTTCGGATACGAGAGTCTGCAAACGCGATATCTTCTGGTATAGCCGGGTCTAAGTGATGGCAAACCATTAACATATCAAGATGTTCATCTATGGTATTGATTGTGTAAGGGCGCGTAGGATTAGTGGAAGAAGGTAATACGTTTGACTCGCCACAGGCGCGGATAATATCGGGAGAATGACCGCCACCTGCCCCCTCCGTGTGATAAGTATGTATGGTGCGCCCTTTAAACGCACCTAACGTATCTTCAACAAAACCAGACTCATTGAGTGTATCAGTATGAATTGCTATTTGAACGTCATACCGCTCCGCTACTGATAAACAATTATCGATAGAAGCTGGGGTAGTCCCCCAATCTTCATGCAGTTTTAAGCCACATACGCCTGCTTCAATTTGCTCTTCTAACGCAATAGGTAAACTCGTATTCCCCTTTCCTAAGAAGCCAAAATTCATAGGAAAATCATTAGTAGCTTGAAGCATTTTATGAGTATTCCAAGGTCCTGGGGTACAAGTGGTAGCGTTACTACCTGTAGCAGGCCCCGTTCCACCACCAATCATCGTAGTCACACCCGACATTAGCGCTTCGTCTATTTGTTGTGGGCATATAAAATGAATGTGCGCATCTATACCACCGGCCGTAACTATCTGACCTTCACCTGCAATTATTTCTGTGCCGGGTCCGATTTCAATATCAATATTGTCTTGAACATCTGGGTTACCAGCTTTACCAATAATAGCAATACGGCCATCTTTGATACCAATATCAGCTTTAATAATTCCCCAATGGTCCAGAATAACTACGTTCGTGATTACAAGGTCTGGCGTATCAAAACAGCTTGCTTGGCTTTGCCCCATACCGTCCCGAATTACTTTTCCACCACCAAATTTCACTTCTTCACCATACTCGGTAAAGTCTTTTTCCACTTCAAGCCATAAGTCCGTATCCCCTAAGCGAACGCGATCGCCAATTGTGGGCCCAAACATATGTGCATATGAATGTTTATCGATAGTTGCCATTAGCTCAATACCCCTTGTACTTTACCTTGAAATCCAATGACCGTACGGCTGCCTTGATAAGGGATCAAAGTTACCTCGCGCTCTTGCCCCGGCTCAAATCGGATAGCAGTACTTGAGGTAATGTCTAAACGGTAGCCTTTGGTGGCTTCCCGATCGAACTTAAGCGCATTGTTCACTTCATAAAAATGATAATGAGAACCTACTTGTATTGGACGATCGCCCGCGTTAGCCACTTTAATCTTAATACGAGGTCTACCCACATTCAGCTCGCGATCGCCTGAGTCTGTTTTTATTTCTCCGGGAATCATTTACCTATGCTCCTGTTAAATATTTAGACTTTTAAATAATAGGGTTGTGAATAGTGACGAGCTTTGTGCCATCTGGAAATGTGGCCTCTACCTGAACTTCTGGAATAAGCTCACTTACTCCTTCCATTACTTGCTCTTTGGTGAGTAGAGTGCGGCCATAGTCCATCATTTCTGCAACGGTTTTACCGTCTCGCGCGCCCTCAATTATTTCCATCGATATATAGGCCATTGCTTCAGGGTAATTAAGTTTAACGCCCCGCTTTAGTCGCCTTTCAGCTAACAAAGCCGCAGTAAAGATTAATAACTTATCTCGCTCTCTGGGTAATAAATCCATTCTAAGCTACCTTTTCATTCTATTTTTAAGTAAGCCAAATACGAGGAACATTAGCTTCTTTTTGGATGTAAATTGGCCTGATTGTTTTCCAAATACTGGTGAATATGGCTTTGCACTCTTCAGCATGGTCGCCTAGGTATCGCACTACTAATAGGTCTCTTATGTAAGTCACGCTCACTTTCTGGCTAGGTTTGTCGATGCCATCTGTATGTGCAATTTGTTCTCTTAAGCGATCTACCAACTGACTTTTCTCATTTACATTTATGCGTACTTTCGGCGCATGGGCCAACATAGTGGCAAAAACGGAGTGGTTATTGAGCCCCGCTACGTGTGCACAAACATTGTTATTTGGTGTCAGATTAATTCGGTCATGAAAATTAAGTTTACCGTCGATAAACACTCGATTTAGCTGAGTAAACCGGCCTTTCTTAAATGGCTGACCAGCAGCGGGTAACCCTAAGCAACTTATATCCCAGCCAATATAATGTGCTTGTGAACTCAACTTTAAGTCCAACTGGTTAATTGCGTCTGCGCCTTCATAAACGATAGTTTCGAGTGGAAAGTTTTCACAAATACCCTTGCCCAACACGTTAATGTTGCTTATTTGTGTTTGCTTACTGTCGCCGATTGCTAAATTGGTTCTTGCTCGGTAAAAACGATTGGCGCCTGGCGTTGTAATAAGCGCATGCGCTGAATCTTGAATACAAATTTCAATGTTGAGTTCATCACCCGAAACAATGCCTGCAGGAGGGTGAAGCAAGTAAACATGCGCACAATCTTTACCTTCAGGGTAAAATGCCTTTTGCACATTTAAAGGCCCGCGACGGCTAGTTTTAACTAGCTGAGACACATTGCTTTTTATGGCAAATTCTAGGAATAAGCTAGCCAACCACTTATTTTTGAGACCTTTGAATGCACTGGCCTTATTTACAGAACTTGATGCACCCGATAATTTTTCATACGCAAACTCTTGTTTCATATCATCCATTTCAATACATAAGCTATACGGCTAAATACTTACTAACAAGTTCGTCGTTTAAATCCGGCATATCACCTGTAGCAATTACCTGACCTTTTTCCATCAATGCAAAAGTTTCACCCACCGCTCTTGCGAAGGGAAGCTTTTGCTCTACTAACACAATGGTTAGCCCTTGCTCTTTATTTAGCTTTAACAACACATCCCTAATGAGCTGGACAATATTTGGTTGGATACCTTCGTTAGGTTCATCCAATATCAAAATATCAGGGTTTAACACCAACGCTCGAGCTATCGCTAACTGTTGTTGTTGTCCGCCCGACAAGTCCCCCCCTCGTCTGTGCAACATTTCCTTTAACACAGGGAAGAGTTCAAATATATGCTCAGGTATGGTCTTACTAGTTTGCCTTTTGCAGTTTAAACTTATCTTCAAATTTTCTTCAACGGTTAGCTGAGGAAAAATATGACGCCCCTGGGGTACATAGCCTACACCTATCTCTGGTCGCGACTCTACCGAGGCTTTAGACATATCTTTATTGTTAATCGTGAGCTTGCCACCGCTTATTGGCAACAGCCCCATAATGACGTTTAGCAACGTAGTTTTGCCAACACCATTTCGGCCCATAATTACAGTTCGAGAACCCTTTTCTATTTTCAGGTTCGCATCCCAAAGAATTTGAGTACCGCTATATTGTTGATCAATATTCTGTAGTTCTATCATAATGTTAATGCCTTCGCATAGGTTTGATAATGCTTAATGATCAGTTTCTTCGCCTAAATATACTCGAATAACTTCTGGGTTCGACTGGATATCATTCATGGTACCTTCCGCAAGTACAGAGCCTTGATGCAGCACAGTAACTTGGCGAGCAATTGAGCGAACAAACGCCATATCATGCTCGACTACCACCACTGAGCGTTCGCCCGCTAATGATGTTAGAAGTTCAGCGGTGCGTTCCGTTTCTTGCCCCGTCATGCCTGCTACTGGCTCATCAACTAATAGCAATTTGGGATCGGCAGCCAATAACATACCTATTTCAAGCCATTGCTTTTGCCCATGGGACAATCGGCCTGCGGGATAATAGGCTTCATTTACTAACCCTATAGTTCGCAGAATGTTATCAATGCTGTCTTTTTGCTCTGGGGAAAGTTTATGAAACAAAGATGCCCAAATACCTTTGTCACCAGCCAAACTCAACTCTATATTCTCAAATACACTTAAGGCTTCAAACACGGTAGGCTTTTGAAATTTACGCCCAATACCTGCCAACGCGATTTCAGACTCATCCATACCAAGTAAGTCTATATTCTGTCCGAAATTAACTTTGCCCGAATCAGGCCGCGTCTTCCCTGTAATAACATCCATTAACGTGGTTTTGCCCGCACCGTTCGCCCCTATCAGGCATCGTAATTCACCTTTGTTGATATAGAGGTTCAAGTTGTTAAGCGCCTTAAAACCATCAAAACTTAGGTTTACATCTTCAACGTATAGAATTACACCATGGCGCGTATCTGGGTGCTTGCCAACTAGCTGCGGAGCTTTATTAGCAAATTGAGGACTCTTAGTAGTTTGAGTAGTCATCATTCTAATTCCTTTTTACTACCTACATGGTAGGGTGCTTCTTCTTTTGACGTTGTAGGCCCACTATTAAACATTGATAGTTTGTCGAAGATATTAGGTAGCAAACCGGCTATACCCTTTGGAAGTAACAGCGTGACCAATACAAATAGGCCTCCGAGAGCGAAAAGCCAAGCTTCTGGCATAATAGCGGTGAATCGGGTTTTCGCGTAACTCACTACAATAGCTCCGATGATCGCACCATAAAGAGTGCAGCGTCCGCCAATCGCAACCCACACCACCATTTCTATTGAGTTGAGCGGAGAAAACTCACCAGGATTTATAATGCCAACTTGCGGAACATAAAGGGCACCAGCTAAACCGGCTAGCATTGCAGATACAACGAATATCCATACTTTATAATGCTCTGGCTTATATCCTACGAAACGAACGCGGCTTTCTGCATCTCGCGTAGCGGTAATAACTCTTCCCATTTTTGAAGAAACTATAAAGTGACTAATGGCGTAACCAATTGCTAATGCAATAGCTGTAGCAACAAATAACGCAAGTTTGGTACTGGGGTTTTGCAAAGAGAAACTAAATATTTCTTTAAAATCGGTTAGTCCATTATTGCCACCAAATCCCATTTCATTTCTAAAAAAGGCCAACATCAACGCGTATGTCATTGCTTGAGTCATAATAGATAGATACACCCCACTTACTCGCGATCTAAATGCCAGTGTTCCAAAAATAAAGGCAAGCAACCCAGGCCCTAGAAACACCATCACAACCATCCAAATTGCACTGCTACTTCCCGCCCAAAACCAAGGAATTTCCGTCCAATTTAGAAAAACCATGAAATCTGGAAGGTCGGGATTACCATAAACACCTCTGTCACCAATTTGGCGCATAAGATACATGCCCATGGCGTACCCACCGAGTGTAAAAAAGGCTCCGTGCCCTAAGCTAAGCACGCCACAGTAACCCCATACTAGGTCTACGGCTAAGGCCAAAAGTGCATAGCACAAATACTTTCCTAAAAGACTTACTGTGTAGTCACTAACGTGTAACAAAGCACCGTCAGCGAAAACCAGATTACAAAAAGTTACGTAAGCCGTTGATAGAAATAAGACGCTCACCACTACATGAAGGTTGCTTAGCGCTTTAAACTTCTCTTGAAAAACGTTTGATAAAATAGTCATTAGTCTGCGCTCCTACCCTTTTGTGGGAATAAGCCTTTCGGACGTTTTTGGATAAACAATACCAAGCCTACCAGCACGATAATATTTGCCAGCACAGACCCCGTAATAGGTTCAAGAAATTTATTAATTGTACCGAGTGACATAGCCGCAACTAACGTTCCCCACAAGTTGCCTACTCCACCAAATACAACGACTAAAAATGAATCGATAATGTAGGCCTGACCTAGGTTTGGTCCGACGTTGGTCAATTGACTAAGCACTACACCCGCTACACCCGCAATACCCGAACCTAAACCAAAGGTAGCAGCATCTACCCAGTCACTTTTTATACTAAGCGCGCGTGCCATGTCCCTGTTTTGTGATACAGCGCGAACGTGCAAACCTAATGATGATTTTTTAAGGATTAACATCAGTGTAAAAAACACAACGAGCGAAAATATAATGATGTATAGCCGATTGTAGGTTAACGAAAAGACGGGATTTATAACCCAAGATCCCGTCATCCATTCAGGCGCCTGCACCTGTCTATTAAGCGGAGAAAAAACCGTACGCACTAATTGCTGAAGTATTAAAGATACGCCGAACGTAGCTAATAATGTCTCTAACGGGCGCCCTTTTAAGAAGCGAATTACGCCTCGCTCAATTAATACCCCCACAAACCCCGAAACTAAAAAGGCAGCGGGAATAGCCATTAATAGCGAATATTCGATAAGGGACGGAAAAGTAATTTGTATGACATATGTAGTATAAGCGCCCAGCATAATCATTTCGCCGTGCGCCATGTTAATTACACCCATCACGCCAAAAGTAATTGCTAAGCCAATTGCAGCTAACAATAATACTGAGCCTAAACTTAATCCAAAAAATACATTTTCAATAAATCCGTAGCGGCTGCGCTTTGCGTCTATATTTTTAATGACTTCATTGAGCGCCGCAGCTAGTTCTGCTTCTTGCGCATTGCGCTGACTTTGTGGCAATTCCCTTAATATATTTGCCATGGTATTTCGCACTTCAGGCTGCAGACTACTTTCTAAATCACTAACAGCAACTAGTTTGGCTTGATGCTCACCCGTTTTTAGCTGGTTTAATGAAAGCACCACATTCATTAATTCTGACACTTCTGGGTCTTCTTCTTTATCAAGCCGTAGCGTGATAGCGTCTAACCCCATCGTGGACGGATTGTCGAGTAACTGCTTTACGGCTTGTAGACGTACATCCTTATTAGGGGAATTTAAGTCTAGTACAGCGATAGCACTTCGGATTAAACCCCGCAGTCGGTTGTTTGTGCGTACCTTTCTAATTTTCGACTTTTTAACCGATGCGAGTTCTGAGTCATGCAATACATCAGTTAGTTCGTACTCTTTACCTACCTTTATAGCGGCAACAAGCAGCCTATTTGATTTGATATAGTACAAGTCACCGTTCAACACTAGTGACAATATTTCTCGGGTTTTTGGGTGAGGAACTTGGCTAATTTCTGTTACCAAAGATTCCATTTGGTTCAACTTCGCGCTTGGCAATTTAGCTGCGAGTGAATAAAGTGCAGCGTCATTCTCATTGCTAGGTTGAACGGTCTGAACATCTGCTGTTTGTGCATATACAGGTGCTTTACACAAGCATATTAAGCAGATGAATAACCAACTAACCCACCGGGTGTGCGTTCGAATCATCTTATATTCCTCTTATACAAAGCTTAATGCACAACGTTTAAGCCGCTTCTAGATGCTCTTGTACTAACAGTGGTAAATACACTCTATTTAAAGTACGTTTGGGATTCAGGCTCTTAACATCATGGAGGCTGGCTACTTGTATGTCAGTAGCCAGGTTTACCCATTCTTTAAACCTTCTAACCCGAGCATTTACCTGTCGTCACATCAAAATTTCCGCAACGAAGTGGTGCAGTCCAGTCCGACATGAGGTTTTTTGAACTCGGTAGAAAGTCTGACCACGCATCACCAATCACTGTATCTGGTGTTTCCCAAACCACTTCAAATTGACCATCTTCTTGAATTTCGCCAATTAGCACGGGCTTCGATAGGTGATGATTTGCATTCATAACTGCAATGCTTCCTGTGAGATTTGGCACTGCGATACCGATCATCGCTTGCTCTACTTCGTCTACATCTGTAGTGCCTGCTTTTTCTACCGCTTTTGCCCACATTTTGAAGCCAATATAAGTTGCTTCCATTGGGTCATTCGTTACACGTTCATCATCACCAATGTAGCGTTGCCAACCTTCGATAAATTCATCATTTTCATCTGATTCAACACTTTGGAAGTAATTCCAAGCAGCAAGATGTCCAACAAGAGGCGCTGCATCAAAGCCCGAAAGCTCTTCTTCACCTACAGAGAATGCCACCACTGGAATATCTTCTGCAGAAATGCCTTGGTTGCCTAATTCTTTGTAAAATGGAATGTTTGCATCGCCGTTAATTGTAGAAACCACAGCAGTCTTCTTGCCTGTTGAGCCGAACTTTTTGATCTCAGAAACAATACCTTGCCAGTCAGAATGACCAAATGGGGTGTAGTTAATAAGAATGTCTTCGTCTTTAACGCCTTTCGCATTCAGATACTCTTTTAATATCTTGTTTGTCGTGCGTGGGTATACATAATCAGTTCCTGCTAGAACCCAACGAGTAGCACCGATATCATTCATTAAATAATCTACCGCTGGTATAGCTTGCTGGTTAGGCGCTGCGCCTGTGTAGAACACATTCTTCGAAGACTCTTCCCCTTCGTATTGCACAGGGTAGAACAACAAGCCGTTGAGCTCTTCAATTACGGGCAATACGGATTTTCTTGACACTGACGTCCAGCAACCGAAAATCACATCGACCTTTTCCTGTGCCAGTAACTCCCGAGTTTTTTCTGCAAACAGCGGCCAGTTTGACGCGGGGTCAACTACCACAGCTTCTAGCTTTTTACCCAGGATACCGCCCGCTTTATTCTGTTCTTCAATCATCATCAACACTGTGTCTTTCAATGTTGTTTCTGATATTGCCATGGTGCCCGACAGCGAATGTAGTACACCTACTTTAATAGTATCTGCCGCTAACACGATTTGAGAGCAAAATGTACTAACTATAATTGTGCTGGCGAGGGCGATCTTTTTAAATTTCATTTGAGTATTCCTTTTATCAATGTGATTGAATTAGCTTAGAAAGTAACTAGTGCTTCAAGGGCCATAAGGTCTACATCTACCCCATTTTGTTCACCCATTCGGTATTCAAATACCACCCATAGGTTTTTGGTAAAGGTATAGCTTGGTGCAATCGTGATAGCGCTGCCATCTTCTACTTCTGCGCCACTTGCATCATCGATTGCATAGTCGTGATAACGTAAAGTAATAGCAAAATCGTTCATTGCGTAATTGCCCATGATTAAGTAACCAGAGGCTTCTGAATCGATGCCATAGCGATAGGCATAAGCTGGAGCGTTTTCTGAAGTGTTATATTCAACGGCAAGGGTGAGAGAGCCTTCTATATACGCGGCCCACAAATTTACCAGTGTGGTAGTTTCATCTGTTCCGTCGAGCTTGTCGCTTGAATAAAAAGCTTTTGCAATTGTGGCTTCAGTGGGCGTAACTGCTAACATTGCTTCAAACGCAGGATGATCTGTATCCCTGTTCTCACCTTCTAAGTCCCCTAAATCGTTAACCAATGACAAGGCAACTTGGTAGCCATTTCCCTTGTAAAAACCTGAAACTCCCTGCTGATAACCACCGTAAAAGTATGCGGCATAGCCAGTTCCTGAGTACTGATAGAGACCCGTTGGTTCTTCCGTTTCCCAACCTGTATAACTAAGAAAACGTCCTGCTTTTACACTAAAATTTTCTGATACTGCGTAGGAAATAAAAGCTTGTTCAATGTCGACTTCCTCTCCAGTTCCGTTGTCTTGGTATTCCAAGTCAACTTGCGCTGAAAACTTACTGTCAAAACTATAAAGAAAATCTATTTCGAATTGATCTAAACCGGATGACTGTTCGGTGCCAACTCCTTCAACGTCAACTGACGACCACGACATATCAATAAAGCCAGTAACCGAAAGACTGTCAGTTAATTTAAATTTATCGTCCGCGTGCGCCGTACCTGTGAGACTCAAAGCGATAAATCCAACGGCCGCGGCCGGTTTTAATGTTTGGGCTAGTTTCATTTGCATTCCTTTATTAAAGTAATCAGCACATGGTCAGTGAGCTCTATTTATTGTGTTTATTTCCAACACGTTCATTATGAGTTTTGAATGCAATGAAAAGAATGCGCAAAAGCACGCAACCACCTACGTATAAATACGCATGGTTAAGTGGTTTAACTTATGTAAGATGGGAAGATCTAAACAACGAAAGTTCGTTGATAAATAATGTATTTCTTTGTAATAACTCAAAAAAACGTAGCACTTTAAAATGCAATCTAATCAAAAGATAATTCCGACCCGACGCAGTTACAATAAACTTGTTGCGAATGAAATGATGGAAGATTTCGCTTTGCGTTTTACCGCGAAGAAAGCTCGAAAGTGGTCTTTGAATAAGGTTGCAGGAACTGCCCTCGGGATTGTTTCTTTTCTCGTACTAGAAGCTATTGGTGGTGCCGCCACAATTAATTTTGGGTTCATTAACGTGGCATGGGCGATATTGTCTGTGGTGCTTGTTGTATTTTTGACCGGCACGCCTATCAGTTACTACGCGGCAAAATACGGCGTTGATATCGACCTATTAACCAGAGGGGCCGGATTTGGTTACATAGGCTCAACTATAACCTCACTGATTTACGCCTCTTTTACGTTCATTTTTTTCGCACTTGAAGCCGCTATCATGGCGATGGCCTTGCACATCCTATTTGGCATATCTTTAGCAATCGGGTATGTGATTAGTGCATTGCTAGTACTTCCATTAGTTACGCATGGGATTAGTTATATAAGCCGATTCCAGGTTTGGTCTCAGCCTATTTGGGTAATACTTCAATTAGTGCCTCTCCTTTTCGTGTTTCAACACCCTGACAGCAACTTCAAAGACTGGATTGCTTTTACTGGAATTGGCGAAAATGAAACCGAGGCACGCAATTTCAACTTACTTTTATTCGGAAGTGCATCCGCTATATTGCTTTCCCTAGTTGCGCAAATTGGTGAGCAGGTAGACTTTCTGAGATTTTTACCGGAAAGACCCAAAGCTGGCAGGTTTAAATGGTGGTTAGCTTTGATAGCTGCTGGCCCTGGATGGATTTTTTTTGGCGCATTAAAATTATTTTTAGGGTCTTTTCTAGCGTACTTTGCACTTACTCAAGGTGTGGATATTGACTTGGCAGATGACCCGGCACACATGTATAACCTAGCTTTTAGCTTAGTTTTTGATAACCCAACTATAAGCCTTATCGTTGCCTGTAGCTTTGTGGTTATTTCTCAGTTAAAAATTAACGTCGCCAATGCGTATGCAGGCTCGTTAGCATGGTCTAACTTTTTCTCTCGTGTAACTCGCACTCATCCCGGTCGAGTGATATGGACCGTGTTCAATGTAGTCATCGCACTATTGCTAATGGAGTTAGGTATATACCAAACGATAGAGACCATGTTATCCGTCTATTCTGTATTGGTATTGTCATGGCTAAGTTCTGTTGTAGCTGACTTAATAATAAATAAGCCGCTAGGCATTAGCCCCAAGCACATTGAATTTAAACGTTCTCACTTATACGACATTAATCCTGTGGGAATTGGCGCAATGTTCATATCTTCTTTCATCGGTATAACGGGCCATTACGGCTGGTATGGTGAAACAATTCAAGCTCTTGCCTCTTACCTTGCCTTTTTCTTACCTTTTATCTTAGTTCCTGTCATTGGAAAACTCACCGGTGGTAAATACTATTTGGTTGATAATAAAGTAGCTATTACACAAACCAGCTGTGTATGTTGCATTTGTGAAAATGAATTTGAGCAAGAGGATATTACTTTTTGTCCAGCATATAGTGGGGTCATCTGCTCGCTGTGCTGTTCATTAGATGTGAAGTGTGGAGATATCTGTAGGCCAGAAGCTACGCTCTTTGCACAATCACAGATATTTTTTCATCGTTTTTTAAGTATCGACCTTCTTAAAGCCTTAACGACCCCTATGTCACAGTTTATAGCGCTAACATTTGCGCTAAGTTGTGTTAGCGCCAGTATTCTATATTTAGTTTACCTTCAAGTACCTTCTACCTCAGGTGCAAATGTCCTTTTTGCAGATATGCTAATTAAGATATTTTTCTTGCTCTCTATCATTGTTGGCATACTAAGTTGGCTATTTGTTTTAGCAAGAAACGCTAACAAAATAGCCCTTAAAGAACTTCGTTCCCAAGCGTCAGCTTTGGCCGATGAAATAGGAGCCCACGAAGTAACGTCCATTGCGCTTGAAAAAGCAAAGAATGCTGCTGAGGCTGCAAATGAAGCCAAGAGCCGATATTTAGCGGGACTAAGCCATGAGCTGCGAACGCCATTAAATGTGATGCTAGGTTATTCACAGCTATTAGGTAAAGATGTTAGTTTAAGTGAAAAACAACGAGACACTATGGGCATCATGCGAAGAAATGGGGAGCATCTTGCCAATTTGATTGAAGGACTGTTGGAAATATCAAAAATAGAAGCTGGCCGCCTAACACTTCACCGAGATGAATTTAATATTAGAGCTATATTGAAACAACTCATCGATATGTTTGAATTGCAGGCAAGTAACAAAGGTCTCAATTTTCACACTAACATCAGTACAAAGCTTCCCGATGTAGTGGTTGGTGATAAGCAAAGACTTAGGCAAATATTGATTAATTTGATCTCTAACGCCATCAAATATACAGAGGCCGGTCATGTTAAATTCGATGTTCAGTATAGAAATGAAGTCGCGATTTTTGTCGTTGTAGATACAGGATCAGGTATAAGCGAAGCGTATAAAGAAACTATTTTTCAGCCCTTTGAGCAAATTAGAAACACCCATACACAGGCGATTGGTGGCACTGGGTTAGGATTAACGATATCTCGCTCTTTAACCGAATTAATGGGCGGTGAACTTAGCTTCAAAAGTTTACTAGGGAAAGGTTCAACCTTTACTTTGCGCTTAATGCTTCCACGCATTACTCAAAATCAAACCACGCCGGAAAATCATAGCCAACATGTTTGCGCATACTCAGGCACGCGTAAAACTATACTGGTGATAGACAATGAGCCTCATCAACAGCAGTTGCTTAAAGATGTATTAACTCCACTTGGTTTTATTGTGTTGCTAGCGGAAAATGAGAAAAAAGCGTTTTCTCAATTAGAAAGTCACCACATCGACTTAATTACACTAGATGTAAAACTGTCTAAGGCAAGTGGATGGGATCTGCTGTCCACACTACGGATGGATAATTGGTTAATGCCCGTACTCATGGTATCGGCAAACGCTCGTGAGTTAGAGCAATATACGGCTCACACAAAATTGCATAACGGGTATATTTCAAAGCCGTTCAATTTGGACAATTTATTCAATCAGATTGGGCAGTTGTTAGCACTTAATTGGGAATATTCTCCCGATAAAACCGAAAGCATAACGCAGATAGAAAAGCAGCAACGAACGCCCGTTACATCTGACCACTACAGGGAATTGATCACACTAGCTGAAATTGGGTATTTATCTGGGTTTAATAGCAAACTAACGGAAATAGAAACCCATCATTATTTTTCCCCTGATGTAGAATCAAATATAAAGCAACATATTTCCCAATGTAACTTTCCAGAAATAATCAGATATTTAGGTGAGTGTATTCATGAATAATATCAGTGATGTCGTGCTAGTTGTCGATGACTCCCCCGAGTCTTTGGGGATGCTAAATGTTGCGTTAAATACCCAAGGCTTTACTGCTCTGGTAGCGTTAAATGGAGTACAAGCATTAGCCATTGTAGAGAAAGTAAAACCTGATGTAATACTTTTGGATGCCGTTATGCCCGAGATGGACGGCTTTGAAACCTGCAAGAAGCTGAAAGAAGCACTCCCCAATACACCTATAATTTTTATGACAGGCCTTACCGAAATCGATGATGTGGTTAAAGGTTTCGACGCTGGCGGTATCGATTACGTAACAAAGCCCATTGCCCCCGATGAGGTCATCGCTCGAATTAAAACTCATATTCAAACTGCAAAGATAGCCTTGAGCGCCCAAAGTGCACTAGATAGCACAGGTAGTAACACTTTTTGTGTAAGCTCAGAAGGCCGGTTATCCTGGGCTACGCCTAACGTTCATCAATTTATCGAAAAGATATGTGGTGAGGATACTAGCCCTTGGGCAAGCATTTCGAAAGAACTGGCTCCATGGCTTCAAAGTGAAAATTTAGAAGAATCGTCGATATTAACAATACATAGTTTCTCATCGCCACTGCAAATAAAGTATCTAGGTGTACAAGCACCGCACCATCTATTTAAAATAGTAGAGCCACCCACCAGTAAAACCCACCTTTGCTTGCAGGAAAAGTTACCGATTACTAAGCGAGAGTCTGAAGTGCTGTATTGGATTTCTTTTGGTAAAACGAGTTGGGAAATATCTCAAATTCTCGACATGAGCCCACGTACCGCAAATAAACACCTTGAGCAGATTTATAAAAAGCTGGGCGTTGATAACAAAACATCGGCCGCAGCAATCGCGCTTAGGCTACTAGAGCGTTCGTGATTTAGTATCCATAGGCTTTAACCCATATTCTGTAGCCCTCCTTTCTAACTAAACGCCGTAAACGTAGAACCATTAAAACCTACAGCCAAAGAAACACCAAAACCTATAAGTTGAAAGACATTAAAACCTATAGGTGATATAACACTAAAACCTATAAATAAGGATTGATAGCTGGTCAGTATCACGAGTAATAGTTGGAGCGAACATGAATGACATATCACAAAAACTAGCAGATTCGCTTGAGCAATTACAAAAACTTCAAGAGTCAGGGACTGTTGCCATCCAGTCTAAGCAACTTAGCAGAGTGCATCGAGAGCGGCTATTGAAGCACGGGTTTATTCGCGAAGTCATCCGGGGTTGGTACATACCGGCGATGCCAGATGAAAAGCCGGGTGACAGTACATCTTGGTATACTTCTTTCTGGGGCTTTTGCGGCGCTTATTTGTCACAGAGATTCAATAATGCCTGGTGCCTCTCACCTGAACAATCAATTAGCCTGCACATCGGCGATAGAACCGTACCTCAGCAATTACTCGTGCGCTCGCCAAAAGGCAATAATAAACCTACTGCCTTTTTACACAACACCTCGGTTTTTGATGTTCGATTGAACATGCCAGCCACAGAATACATTGAAAACTTGGAAAGGCTAAATGTCTATAGCTTAGCAGCTGCACTTGTTTACTCTTCGGCGAACCAGTTTCAAAATGCGCCCATCCAATTGCGTACTGCCTTATCGATGGTGACAGATGCATCCGACGTACTATCCGTTTTACTCGCAGGTAACCACAGTGTGATTGCTGGCCGTTTAGTGGGCGCCTTTAGAAATATCGGCCGGAATCTGATTGCTGACAATATCTTAAAGGGCATGCAAGCGGCCGATTTGAAAGTGCATGAAGAAGATCCATTTGTAGAAAAAGTGCAGGTAAACTTTGGTCGTCGTGATGTGTCACCCTATGTTAATCGAATTCGGTTAATGTGGGCACAAATGCGTGAAAATGTTATCGCGCACTTCCCTGAACAAACACAACAAAGCGTCGACATCGAAACCTACATGGCTGAAGTGGAAGACAAATACGTTACAGACGCATACCACTCACTGTCTATTGAAGGCTATCGGGTGACTCACGAATTGATTGAGCTGGTTCGCTCTGGCAGCTGGCAAGCTGAAGGTTCAGACGAGAGTAAAAGGCATTTAGATGCTATGGCCGCTAAAGGCTACTGGAATGTATTTCAGGAAGTTAAAAAAGCCGTCTTAGCGGTGTTAGAAGGTAAAAACGCTGGCGATGTATTGGAACAGACACACAGCGATTGGTATCTCGCCTTATTTGGCCCAAGTGTGGCTGCTGGTATTATTAAGCAGTCGGACTTGGCTGGTTACCGGACAGGACCAGTTTATATTCGTCAATCTATGCATACTCCACCAAGTAGAGAAGCGGTTCGCGATATGATGCCAACACTCTTCGACCTGCTCGCAGAAGAGAAAAGTTCAGCCGTCAGAGTGGTACTGGGGCACTTCATTTTTGTCTACATTCACCCTTACTTTGATGGCAATGGCAGAATGGGAAGATTTGTTATGAATTTAATGATGGCGTCTGGTGGTTATCCATGGACAATTGTACCCGTCGAACGACGAGATGAATATATGCAAACGTTGGAAACAGCCAGCGTTAAACAAGATATTGTGCCTTTTACAAAGTTCTTGGCATCTTTGATTTAACCAACCTCAGTTTGGAGAAGTGAACAATCCTTCGCCCTTGGTACACATAGTTATAAAACAGTTAAGTGTCTAGAGAAATCTGGTCGATTCAAACATTTTATGAGTAAAGCTTCATTCACACTTTGCTTAAGTAATTTGAATTTGATATAAAAGTCAATAAAAAGTTATAAAAATCAAGGAACAAAGTACCTAAATTGGAACCTTGAAAAAGAGGAAACGAAATGGAATTTATTATTGGGTTATTTGTAATTTATTTGATTTATAGATTATTTAAAGGTAACAGTAATCCTTCTGCACACAAACCTTCCCCAAAAAGAACTCCGAAACCTTTTTCTGAAAAAGCAAAAGTCCCTGAAATTAGAACTTCATCCCCCAGTATTGCTGTAGGATCTTCCAGCATAAGTGTATCCAGTACATCTAATCATACTTATTTAGACGATGATGATGACTTTGCTACTTTTACTATTCATACAAGCTTTGGCCGAGAGCCAGAAAAAACAACGAACAAGCAAAAAGGTCGATGGATAAGTGAAGATGAACAACTTTCTGTTAATGGAAGACAGTTAACAAAAGGCTTTTTCTACTTTGGCGGAGTAATGAATTCACTAGATGGGTACGGTATAGAGCCATCTCTAGTGGATGATAAACGCCCAGCTTCAAGTCCCTCGGTAGATTCAGAGATATACACTGATGAATCCTTAGGGTACTGGCCAACTTACGCATCTTTATCTAAAGGCTGTAGAGGCGCTTACCTAGATTGGCTCGCCTCTGATCGCTCAAACCCCAATACGCCTATTGGTTATGTCTTCATCTATTTCTACGGGTTTGAGAGAAGAGTCATTGAAAACAAATCCAGTAATCAAATAACTAATGAAGAGTACATAGCAATATTTGAAGAAGTGTTGCGTCTCAATAGCGTTTTCAACGCAAATCGTTCGTTCAGAGGATACTCTGCTAATTTCCTCGAACTAATGGCACTTCAAAGACCCACCTTACTTGAAGATAGACTGGCAGATATACCAGAAACTAATAATGCATTGTCATTTAAAGTTAACCTTGCAACAACTATAGCCAATGGAAACCCTGTAAAAGCTCCCTTGGCTTTAGAGTGGCTAAAAAATACATTCGAGTATTCCCTAAAAACCCCCGCCCGTAGATGTGAAGAAGAGTTTAGCCAGCTTTTCCAAATTAGATTTTCTGACAAGTTTGGCGAGGGAATTTCCGTAAAACCCAATAAAACTAAACTGCGACTTTCATACCATGCGGCAAGTAATGGTGTGCATGGGGTTGATTTGGAGTTGGGTGACTTACCAGATCCAAGTATTCTCAAAGGCCCAATTAAAAAGCTCATTCCAATTGCCGAGCAATGTACGGAAGAGTTGAACAGCTATAGCCGTTACTTAGGAAAAGCTGATACCTCAAGGAGTGATATTGCAGCGTTAATGTTATTACCTAAAGAACTAGCAAACGAATCAAACTCACCAGTCATAGAAACATTTAAGTCTTGGGCAAATCAGATAATTAGTTCAAATGAAGGACTAACCACAGTCAAGGATTTCTGGACTCATACAGGTACACCTCTCCCTAAGGCTTTTAACAAAAAAGAAAATGAACTAGTCGCTAACTTGGCTGCTAAGGCTGAAATAGGTATTGCGCCAGACCAACGTTTTCATCATGCAAAACTGAAAATCGATGACAACATTGTGCTCTTCTCTCCGGGCCATGGAGAGTTTTTTGAGCCAAGTTCGGCATTCAACCAAGTAAGTTTAGCAATTAGGTTAGGGGCAATGGTCGCAACGATAGACGGTAATGTAGATCATCATGAGAAAATTGCCTTACAAACGTTGATAAACCACGATGACAAACTCTCACCTTCTGAAAAGAACTCGTTAAATGCATATTTAACTTGGCGTCTAAATGCCCCTGTAAATAATACCGGCTTGAAAGCTAGGATTGAAAAACTCAGCGTTCCACAGGTGGAATTCTTGAAAAGATTCATGCTTTCCATCTCTCTTGCTGATGGAAAAATCGATGCTTCTGAAATTAAGCAAATTGAAAAGTTATATACCTCGTTAGGCTTAGATAAATCACTCGTTACAAGTGACATTCATGCGTTTGCCTCCAGCAAACAACCTATCTCAGCCACATCTAAAGAAGCTTCAATTGATAAAAGTACCTTTCAATTGGATGAAGGTATTCTGGCTATTCATGAAAGTGACACCAACGATGCAAAGAGTATGCTGGAGAGTATATTTGCCGTTGATGAAGAAGCTGAACAGGAAGTTAGCCCCACCGCTGATGTGAATGAAGAAGGCTTAGATAGCCCTTACAAAGAACTTTTTGAAACTTTGATAGCAAAAGAGTCGTGGCCACGTAAAGAAGTTCATGAACTGTGCAGCAAACTAAACATAATGGTTGATGGCGCATTAGAAACCATTAATGACTGGGCTTATGACAAAGTCGATGCGCCAGTTCTAGATGACGATGGTGATATCTATGTCGATCTAGAAATCGTAGAAGAATTGAAGGGATAAACAATGGTTGCAAAAAGAATACGAGCTAAAGAAAGGGATGCTATTATCCAATCTCTGAAGTCAGGTGTGACTCCTAAGATTGGAATCCAGCATATCCAAGTTGGTCGAGTAAATGAATTAAAAGCTCTGATCCAAGACATTGATCGGATCTCAGATGGAGGTTCAGCTTTCAGGCTCATTATCGGCGATTATGGTTCTGGTAAAACATTCTTTTTAAGTGTTGTACGTGCTATTGCTCTGGAGAATAAGCTTGTAACCGTCAATGCAGACTTATCTCCTGATAGACGTATTCATGCATCGGCTGGTCAAGCTAGAAACCTTTACTCTGAGCTAATGCGTAACATGGCGACTCGCAACAAACCTGATGGTAATGCTTTAACAAGTGTAGTTGAAAAGTTCATCACAGAAGCGATGAAAGAAGCTGATACTTCGGGAAAAAGTATAAATTCAATTATCCATGAAAAATTAGCATCACTTTCTGAACTCGTTGGCGGTTATGATTTTGCTAAAGTTATTGAGGCTTATTGGATAGGTCATGAGAAAGATGATGAGATATTAAAAGCTAACGCCATAAAATGGTTACGAGCAGAGTATTCAACTAAAACCGATGCCCGAAATGACCTAGGAGTTCGAACAATTATTTCGGATACATCTTTTTATGACGCGCTGAAATTAATGAGTTTATTTGTCAGACAAGCTGGCTACCAAGGGCTTCTAGTTAACTTAGACGAGATGGTAAATCTATATAAGTTGAACAATACCACAGCGAGAACTTCTAACTATGAACAAATACTCCGAATTCTAAACGATTGCTTGCAAGGAAGCGCTGAGCATTTGGGCTTTCTTCTCGGCGGAACCCCTGAGTTTTTGCTAGATCCACGTAAAGGCTTGTATAGCTATGAAGCACTGCAATCTAGATTGGCAGATAACAGCTTTGCTAAACAAGCGGGCGTGATTGATTATTCGTCACCAGCGCTACACCTCGCTAGCTTAACGCCTGAAGAACTTTATATTTTGCTTAAAAACTTGCGCCATGTTTATGCTGAAGGTGATGAAGCGAAGTACTTGGTTCCAGACGAATCTCTCAAAGCGTTCTTACAGCATTGCAGCCAAACTATAGGGGATGCGTATTTTAGAACGCCACGTAACACCATTAAAGCATTTTTAGACATGCTCGCGGTAATCGACCAAAACCCGCAAATTGCGTGGCATAGTCTGATCTCATCAGTAGCAATTAATGAAGATAAGCCTTCCGATGTTGAACTCGAAACAGAGGACAATGAAGATGGATTTGCTGACTTCAAACTATGATTGATGAACATGAAAAATTAGACCATCGGATTCAGCGCTGGATATTCAAACAAGGCTGGACTGGCTTACGAGAAATACAATGCCTTGCTATTGAACCTATATTGTCTGAAAAGACAGATGTACTGATCAGCGCTTCAACCGCAGCAGGAAAGACAGAAGCATTTTTCTTGCCTGCGCTTAGCACTATCGCACATCAAGAAACGGGTGTAGGGATCCTTTACGTTAGCCCTCTAAAAGCCCTTATAAATGACCAAGATAGGCGCTTAGAAAGTCTGTCTGACCTGTTAGAAATACCTGTTACTCCCTGGCATGGTGATAGCTCACTGGGCCGAAAGAAGAAATTAAAAGCATCGCCATCTGGTGTCGTGTTAATAACACCTGAGTCATTGGAGTCATTACTCATCAGAGACTCAGGCTGGATAAAAACTGCATTCTCTAATTTGAAATATATCGTTATTGACGAGTTTCATGCCTTTATTGGTTCTGAGCGCGGCCATCACTTACTATCTTTACTTCATCGACTTGAACATCTTCTTGGAAGACTAGAAACACCAATCCCGAGAGTCGCTTTGAGTGCAACGCTTGGTGAGTTAGAGAAGGTACCTCTATCACTTCGCCCTAATCGTTCTTTACCTTGCAAGATCATCAAAGATACACATTCGACATCCACCTTGAAGGTTCAGGTAAAAGGGTATGTAAACCCTGCTAACTTAGAAACCGAGTCTTCCAATGATGCAGAATATACGATCTGCCAAGATTTATTTAAATTTTGTCGAGGCGGAAATCACCTTGTGTTTGCAAATAGTAGGAGCCGTACAGAAAGCATTGCGGCTACATTATCTGACTTCTGTGAAGAAAAAACTGTACCGAATGAATTTTTTCCTCACCATGGTTCACTATCTAAAGATCTTCGAGAAAGCTTAGAAAATCGATTGCAACAGGAGCATTACCCTACCACAGCGATTTGCACAATGACTCTTGAACTAGGCATTGATATTGGCAAGGTAAACTCAGTAATTCAAGTAACAGCCCCCCATTCTATTTCAAGTTTACGTCAAAGAATGGGTCGCTCAGGAAGACGCGGTGGAGCCTCAATATTGCGAATGCTCATCGCTGAAGCTGAATTGACAAAAGACTCTAGCGTCATCGACAAGCTGAGATTGGAGCTTATTCAATCTCTGGCCATGATCAGACTTCTTATCGGCAGTAAATGGTATGAACCAGCTGATACATCACTTTACCACTTCTCAACACTCCTTCACCAAGTACTTGCGGTTACTGCACAATGGGGAGGAATTAGAGCCGAGCAATTATTTAGTTTGCTCTGTAAAGATGGCCCTTTTCAAAACGTTAATGTTGAAAACTTCAAAGCACTACTTGTCCACATGGGCAAAACAGAACTCATAACTCAGTTAGGAAGTGGTGAATTGGTGCTTGGCCTTTTGGGAGAAAAGCTGACAAGCCATTACTCGTTCTATGCTGTTTTCAAAACGCCTGAAGAGTTCCGGATTTTATGTGGAAGTAAATCACTCGGAACGCTGCCTGTAGATTCATTGGTATTAGAAGGGCAGCATATTGTTTTCGGTGGAAAGCGTTGGAAAGTAAACGACATAGATAGCGAAAAGAAAGTCATTTATGTGGAGCATGCAAAAGGTGGCAAGCCGCCTAAATTTGGTGGTGCTGGCTTGAACATACATGATGTTGTCCGGCAAGAGATGTTTCAAATATTAAAAGACGGTGACTACAGAATTTCTGTGGGAGATCAGAAAGTCGACTTCGCTGATTCAGCCGCACGAGAATTGTTTGGTGAGAGCGTACGATATTTCGAAGATGCAAAGCTCTCTAAAGAACCATTGCTCCAGGTTGGTAATACTACCTATATATTCCCATGGCTTGGTGACAAAGTGGTAAATACAATTGTCGCCTTGCTAATCCAACATGGGTTTGAAGCTGGCGCATATGCTGGAGTCATAGAAGTAGAAAAAGCGTCATTAGAAAGTGTTCACGCAACATTGCTCAAACTTGCTTCAACAGAACTCCCAACAGAAACTGAACTAGCACTACAAGTATTGGAAAAACGTATCGAGAAGTTCGATGAGTTCTTGCCAGAAAGCATTCTATCCATAGGGTATGGAGCCAGAGCATTTGAAATTAGCAATTCACAGAATTGGTTGAAAAAAAAGGTAACGTGACTTGGTTGTAAAAGACCACACGCTTCCATGCCACCAATGGTGAAGTTACAAAGTAAATTTTAGTCTAACTAGCTTTTCGAGGAATAATTAAACCTAATGATATTAGAAAGTTATAAGGAAAGTACTAATGGCCCTTGAAGAAAATCTCGTAGCTCTAAATATTACAGACTTTCCGATTGATGATGATTGTATAGGGTCAAAATGGAAAGTAGAAAACGAAGAACAGTTAGCTCGCCTTATCGCTATAGTCGTTATGGGACAAGCAGCACAAGCAGCCCATATTATTGATGAGCTTCTGCCAGCAGCGCCTGCATTTACTGACCATGAGCTTAAAAATGAAGCAAAAATAAAATTTACAGTTCAAGTGGGAAAACAAAATCCGCGCACTGGCTACCCGAGAATTCAGAGGGATGGCTTGATGTTTGAAATTATTTCTTGGATAGCTGCCAAACAGGTATCCGGTGACAAATGTTTTCTTAAAGACCCGCACACGAGTTCTACATCTCAAGGGTTAGACGGGATAATGATAGAGCTTAATGAAGATGGTAGTGAAATACTAAAATCCACCATTTTTGAAGATAAGTGTACGGACAACCCGCGAGATACATTTACGCAGAAAGTAATACCTGGGTTCTTAGATCGGCATGGAAACACAAGAAATGCAGAGCTGATATCTGCCGCTGCAAGCCTTATCCAGTTAAGTGGGGTTAGCAATGTTCAGGCTATGTCTATGGTTCGAAAAGTTATTGATAACTCAAGCAGGCATTATCGAGCAGGTTTTGCCTTAACTAAGGATTTCGATACTCAGCAAGCCCAGAAAGCATTGTTTAAAGGATATAATAAAATTAAAGATATAAAACAGGAGCAAAGGATTGGTGCCAGCCTCATTGTAGATAGAAAATTAAGAGATTGGTTTGATGCGATGGCAACGAAAATCATTGATTACATAGAACAATTAGAAGTGGAGCAAGATTAATGTTTGACCCAGAAACAGCTTCACTCCTTCGAGCTGCTCCCGAATTTCCTGATTTAGCCCCTAATGACTTGCCACAAATGTTAACTAGCCACTATGCACGGATTGTATCTATGCGACTAGGTGGAGAAGAACACCCAATCCAGGATGGTGATTGGACATTAGATCGTATTGCGGACACCTATGAGCTAGTAGTGTCTATCAACAACGAACCATCTATTAGGCGATCCTCTGCATTTGTTGCAGCGAGTGCTCAGCAGTTGATAGCAAGGAGAGAGGAATTACTAGAAGAAGAAATCGCTGAAAGGGAAAATGTCAGCAGGGATCGTTTAGCACCTGAAATTGCGGCTGTTCTCCTATTTCTTGCGGCTGAACAATATGCAGATGCTTTTGAAGCAGCATCTAAGGTAAAAATCGAAAGAGAGGGGCAGCATTACCTTGTTACTGAGTTAGTTAGACATATTGTAGATTTAGCTAAAGGTCGGCTAATAGATATAGTTAATAGAGGAAACGAAAGAGCAGGATTTGTTGTTGAGCAGAGAAGTAATATTGAATTTTCTGCCTTTATCGCATTGGTTCAATCCTTAGTTTTTGGGATAGAAAAACTATCAAAGTTGATCTTAAGAATTGGTATTGGCGATGGCCAAATCCAGTCTCCCAAAGTGATGTTTGAACATGCTAAAACACTAGCTAGTTCAATCAGTAAAGATGCTCTGGCTTGTGGAGTAGAAGTAACGTTTCCCGGAATTGCTCATCTTGCGTCATTACTCATTGCAACGTATGACGGTATATATGAATCTGCGCTAACGAGACTAGAACCACCCCAGGGCTCTGATATTGAATTTTGGAATAATTGGATAGCGTTCCGAGCAAAAAAATTCCCTTTCATTTGGCCTAATCACAAAAAGGCTCTCTCAGAAGGTTTCCACCACAACGGAACGTCTGCTGTAATGGTTTTGCCAACAGGAGCCGGAAAAACTACTATTTCCTCAATAAAAATCGCTAGTGCTTTATCGCAGGGGAAAAAAGTAATTTTTCTTGCACCAACTCACGCACTTGTTGAACAACTTACTATCGACCTACAAGAGATGTTCCCTCAAGATATTTTGGGATCTACTGTATCAAGTGATTTTGATCTTCTATTCCAAGTTGGTGCAGTTCTTCCGGAAATTGAGGTAATGACACCTGAAAGATGTTTAGCAATGCTTTCCTTCTCCCCCGAATCCTTTGACGATGTTGGCTTATTGGTATTTGATGAATGTCACTTGCTCAGCCCACAATCAGGAAAGATACGTAGGTCGCTAGATAGTATGCTTTGCCTTCTTGCATTTAATAGAATTGCCCCAGAAGCGGACACTCTTTTTCTCTCTGCAATGGTACAAAACGGGGAAGAGTTTGCTAAATGGATTAAACAATTGACCGGTAGAGGTTGCATCAGTATTGATCTGTTATGGAAGCCAAGCAGGCAGGCTCGCGGAGTTGTAATTTACTCAGAAAAGGATGTTCAATCCATAAAAGAAATGGCAAATAATGTGCAAGCGAATCTTGATAAGCAAGCAGGGAGACGCGCGGCAAATTTAAGAGCTTCTTCTGCTAGAGAGTTGGTTATAAATCCGTATGCCATTTGGGGCTTGCAGCACAATTGGTTGGATTTAGAAAACCAAAACGCAATCTGTACTTTCACAAAGCTAACACAGGATAAAGTTTTACTTACTGGAAAACTCTACTCCAATTATTTATCCATTTCTCCAAACGTAAATAGTGTAGCCTCAAAATTAGCTGTAGCCAGTGCTATTAATAGACTTAAAACGATTGTATTTGTTAATCAAAAATCTCATGCCATATCTACTGCAAAAAGTATCTCTGTTGAGCTTGGTGGAAACATTGCTCCTACTGAAGATGAAAATCGTAGATGGGATGCATTAGAGCTAGAGCTTGGGGGGCTGGAGCACTCATTACTTACAAAAGGAAGCGCCGCAGTCCCACATAATGCATCCATGCTTCGGATTGAAAGAGATCTGTCTGAACGTATGTATAAACGTGCAGATGGGGCAATGGTGATCGTTGCTACCCCAACGTTAGCTCAAGGTCTTAACCTCCCCGCACAAATGGCAATTTTGGCAGGTGATAAGCGTGCTGAAAATGATGGTCGCCAACTTTTGGAGGCACATGAATTATTGAATGCTGCTGCGCGAGCAGGTAGAGCTGGACATCTGGCAAATGGAATTGTCTTGCTCGTACCAGAGCCTATTCTGACTTTTCCCGAAAACCAGAGTTTAAATCAGAATGTAGTAAGTAAATTACAATCAATAATTCCAGAGGATGATAGATGTGTAGAAATTTCAGACCCAATATCTAGAGTTTTAGATGAAATTTCCGATGGCAATACGGTTAATCGTGAAGTGATGTACCTAGTTAATCGCCTCGCAACCCTGAATGATACTGAAAACAATGAAAGATCACTGTTTAACCTTAAATCTTCTTTTGCTGCATTCAGATCTAGGGCAAATAATGAAGAGCAGAGATTCAACTCCCAACTAGTTGAGTTGGAAAATCTTGTGAAACTTAAAGACGGCGATGAAATTGATCAGTCTCTTTCAATTCTAGCTTCACAAAGTGGATTGCCACCACTTGTACTTTCACGTTTGAGGTCTGCGATTACTAAAAATATTGGAGCTTTACCAACGTCAATTAATGAGTGGTCTATTTGGCTATTCAATTGGTTTAAGACTGATCCAGAAGCTAAAGAACTGTTACTCTTTGATGTAAAAATGTCAATTCTCGGGGCAACTGGACGAAATAAAAATGGAGAACTCTCTGATGACGTTCTAGATGCCCTATCTCCTGGGGTACGTGCGTGGCTAAGTGGCTTTCCATTAAGAGACGTAGAGATTGCTTTGGGGGGCAATCCAGATTCAGATCATGCAACCGCAAAAGCCTGTCCACGAGCTAGAGAGTTGGTCGGAACAGTTTTACCAAGAGGCCTTTCTTTTATTATGGGTTTGGTGACACGTATTGTTACTGAAATCAGTCCATACGACAATCAGGAGAGTCTATCTTCCGAAGTAGTTGAAGCACTGAGTACAGCAATCCGTTTGGGTTATGACAGTCCTGAAAAACTAGCATTCTCTTTTTCAAATTCAGCGATTTTATCTCGTGTTGGGGTTCATCAAGCCTTCAATCAAGAAAAAGAGTAAATCTAATGAATAAGAAAAAAGGCGAACCATTTCTAGTTCGCCTTTTCTTATTTATGCGTTCACAATCTTAATTGCATTCACATTTTTAATTGCAGCGTTCACAAACTTAATTGTTGATCGCCATTACACCCTACTCCTCAACATAGCTCTCAATGCTAGGGCATGAGCAGATCAGGTTACGGTCGCCGTAAACGTCATCAATACGGTTAACCGTTGGCCAGAACTTGTTTCTGTGTACTTCTGGTGCTGGGTACGCTGCTAGCATGCGGTCGTAGCTGCGGTTCCAGTCGCTGTCACAGATGTCAGCTAGTGTGTGCGGTGCATTGTGTAGCGGGTTGTCTGTGGCATCCCACTCGCCGCTTTCTACTTTCGCAATTTCCTGGCGAATGCTAACCATGGCGTTAATGAAACGGTCTAGTTCGTACTTCGCTTCCGACTCGGTTGGCTCAATCATAAGCGTACCCGCTACTGGGAAGCTCATAGTTGGCGCGTGGAAACCGTAGTCGTTCAAGCGCTTCGCAATGTCTAGCTCGGTTACACCGCTTGCTTCTTTAAGCGGGCGAAGGTCAATAATACATTCGTGCGCTACGCGGTCGTTGTTGCCTTTGTAAAGCACTGGGAAGTGCCCTTCTAGCTTCTTAGCCACATAGTTAGCGTTAAGAATAGCGACTTCGGTTGCTTTACGTAAGCCTGCGCTACCCATCATTTTGATGTACATGTAGCTAATAGGCAGAATTGATGCACTGCCCCATGGCGCTGCCGATACCGCACCACAGTCTTTGCCCGCCGTTTCTACGTTAACAACCGTGTGGTTTGGTAGGAAAGGCGCAAGATGCGACTTAACACCAATTGGTCCCATACCTGGGCCGCCACCACCGTGTGGAATACAGAAGGTTTTGTGCAGGTTAAGGTGCGACACGTCTGAACCAATGAAGCCAGGTGATGTAATGCCCACCTGCGCGTTCATGTTCGCGCCGTCCATGTAAACCTGACCGCCGTATTGGTGAACAATGTCACAAATCTCGCGTACGGTTTCTTCATATACACCGTGGGTAGACGGGTATGTGATCATGGCGCACGATAGGTTCTCACCTACTTCTTCTGCTTTTTTGCGAAGGTCGTCAAGGTCTACGTTACCGTTAGCGTCACAAGCCACTACTACCACTTTAAGGCTAACCATTTGCGCTGATGCAGGGTTAGTACCGTGGGCCGAGCTTGGAATTAGGCACACGTTTCTGTGACCTTCGCCACGGCTTTCGTGGTAACGCTGAATAGCCAATAGGCCCGCATATTCACCTTGCGCACCTGAGTTAGGCTGCATAGAAAGCGCGTCGTAACCCGTTACGTTAATTAGCCACTCGGCTAGCTCGGCAATCATTTCTTGATAGCCTACTGCTTGGTCTAGTGGAGCAAACGGGTGAAGCTGACCGAATTCAGCCCATGTTACTGGGATCATTTCAGCCGTTGCGTTTAGCTTCATGGTGCACGAGCCCAATGAAATCATTGAGTGATTTAGTGCCAAGTCTTTGTTTTCAAGGCTCTTGATGTAACGAAGCATCTCTGTTTCAGAGTGATACTTGTTAAACACTTCGTGTGTCAGGAAGTCGCTGGTACGTACAAGACCGTCAGGGATAGACTTCACAGCTTGCGTGGTTACTTCTGCGTCTAAACCTTCTACCGTTAGGCCGTGATCTTCACCAAGCAGTACGTCGAATAGCGCAAGAATGTCTTCACGTGTCGTGGTTTCGTCTAGCGACACACCTACCGCACCTTCAAGGTCTGCACGCAGGTTCATGCCTTTTGCGTAGGCTTTCTCTAGTACGTCTTCTTTGTTGCTTACCATTACGGTTAGCGTGTCGAAGTACGTGCTATGTTTAAGAGCTACACCTTTTTCCGCACCTTTCTGGTTTAAACCAGTAGCAAGAATGTCAGCAAAGCGGTGAATGCGCTCCGCAATGGTTTTAAGGCCTTGTGGGCCGTGATATACCGCGTAGAAGCTTGCCATGTTGGCTAGCAGCACCTGCGCTGTACAAATGTTTGAGTTCGCTTTTTCACGGCGAATGTGTTGTTCACGGGTTTGTAGCGCCATGCGAAGTGCTGGGCGACCGCGGGTGTCTTTACTTACACCAATAATACGGCCAGGTAGTGAACGCTTGTAGCTGTCGCGTGTAGCAAAGAATGCCGCGTGCGGGCCACCGTAGCCCATAGGTACACCAAAGCGCTGTGCACTACCCAGTGCAACGTCTGCACCTAGCTCGCCTGGCGACTTAAGCATTACCAAGCTCATAAGGTCAGCGGCTACTGCCACAATCCCTTTTTTCGCTTGTACCGCAGAAATGATGTCGCTGATGTCTTTTACTTCGCCTGTAGAAGTTGGGTATTGAAGTAGCGCACCAAAAATATCGTGCTCAGCTGCTTCTTCTGCTTCACCTTTAATGATTTCAAAACCAAACATTTCAGCGCGGGTTTCAACCACGTCAACCGTTTGTGGGTGGACGTCGTTAGCAATAAAGAACGCATTCGCTTTCTTGTTCTTAGACACACGCTTAGCAAGGCCCATGGCTTCTGCTGCCGCTGTACCTTCATCAAGCAACGATGCCGATGCTAGCTCTAGGCCTGTTAGGTCAATGGTCACTTGTTGGAAGTTAAGAATAGCTTCCAAACGGCCTTGGGCAATTTCTGGCTGGTAAGGCGTGTATGCTGTGTACCAACCTGGGTTTTCTAGCACGTTACGAAGAATAACGTTGGGTACGTGGGTATCGTAGTAACCCATACCAATGAAAGAACGGTTAATTTTGTTCTTTTCTGCAACGGCTTTAAGTTCACTTAATGCTTCAACTTCTGTCGCCCCTTCACCACATTTTAGTGGCTCTGGTAGCGCAATACCTGCCGGTACAGTTTGCTCGATTAAATCGTCTAGTGAGCTTGCACCAATGGCAGACAGCATTTCTTCAATTTCGCCTTTACCCGGGCCAATGTGACGGCGGATAAAGGTATCTTTTTGCTCTAGTTGAGCCAATGTAGGGGAAGTATTCGACATAACGTTGTTAAGCACTCGTAATGGTTGCCGCAAGGGCGCGTTAAATCTTTAAGTTAAAAAGGGGCTGAATTATCTTCATGCCCCTTTTTAAAATATGGTTCTTTTAAAACTGCGTAACGAATTACTCTTCGTCGATGCTGTTTTCGTAGCCTTCAGCGTCTAGTAGACCTTCTACTTCAGCCGCGTCGTCAGCTTTAATTTTGAATAGCCAACCGTCGCCGTATGGGTCTGAGTTAACTAGTTCTGGTGAATCTTCTAGGTCTTCATTTACTTCAACCACTTCACCTGAAATTGGCGCGTATACGTCAGACGCCGCTTTTACCGATTCAGCAACACAAATATCGTCGCCAGTGCTTACCGCATCGCCAACATCTGGCAATTCAACGAAAACCATGTCGCCAAGTAAGCCTTGTGCGTGCTCGGAAATACCTACAGTGAAAACACCGTCACCTTCAGGGCGAACCCATTCGTGCGTAGCGGCATAGCGTAAATCAGTTGGGATGTTGCTCATAATCGTTCCTGTTAATCTTTGTAAACTTAAGAAGTAATTTTATAAAACACTTTTTCCATTGCGAACAAAGGAGGGCTTAACCACTTTTACTGTAACCCACTTTTTGCGCATTTCCACTTCTACTGTTTCACCAACATCACGTGGTACTCGTGCCATCGCAATTGAGTGACCTAAAGTTGGAGAGAACGTACCTGAAGTGATAACGCCTTCGCCGCTTTCTGTTTTCACTTTAAGACCGTGACGCAGCACGCCTTTTTCGGTCATCACCAAGCCTACTAGCTTGTCGGTACCTGCTTCGCGCTGCGCTTCTAGTGCTTTACGCCCTACGAAGTCACGTTCGGCCGGTTCCCATGTAATTGTCCAGCCCATGTTGGCGGCTAATGGCGATACGGTTTCATCCATATCTTGGCCGTACAGGTTCATACCTGCTTCTAGGCGAAGGGTGTCGCGTGCTCCTAGGCCGCATGGCTTAACGCCCGCGTCTAGTAGTGCTTGCCAGAAGCTTTCCGCTTGTTCAGCTGGCACCATAATTTCGTAGCCTGCTTCACCGGTGTAACCTGTGGTGGCGATGAACAAGTCTTCAGCTTGTACGCCAAAGAATGGCTTCATGCCCGCTACCGCTTCTTTCTGCGCTGCGCTGAACAAGGTCGCTGCTTTTTCTTTTGCGTTAGGGCCTTGTACGGCAATCATGGCAAACTCAGGGCGCTCGGTGATGGTTACGTCAAAGCCTTCTGCTTTGCTCATCAACCAGTTCATGTCTTTTTCGCGTGTCGCTGAGTTAACCACTAGGCGATAGTTAGTTTCGTCGAAGTGATAAACGATAAGGTCGTCTACAACACCGCCTTCTTCGTTAAGCATGCCGCTGTATAGCGCTTTGCCTTTGTCTTTTAATTTCGCCACGTCGTTGGCTAAAAGATACTGAAGATACGCTTTCGCTTGTGCGCCTTTTACGTCAACAATGGTCATATGAGACACATCAAACATACCGGCGTCTTGACGCACAGCGTGATGCTCTTCAATTTGTGAACCATAGTTAATTGGCATATCCCAGCCGAAGAAATCGACCATTTTCGCACCGGCTTCTAGGTGCTTTGCATGTAGGGCGGTGGTACTAGACATTCCACTTACTCTTTTTAATTTGAAAGGTAGAAAACGAGATTGAGTATAGTGAGCTAACGTTTATGCAACAAATTGGAAATTTTTATCAATACATTTGAAAAGTAAATGTATTCTTCGGAAAACATGAGGAAAGCAAATATGTAAGGGTTACCACGCATTGAGATAGCTTAACGAAGATCGCAGCCGCGACTATCGAACCTGAAAAAACTTAATATCAGATGGTGTTTAGAACAGGGAGTTACAATTTAATACCTAGCTTTTTTGAAACGTTGCTGAGTGTTTGCTGCGTAATTGTTGAGGGCGTTGTAAGGAATGTTTAAATACTTACTAGTAGCCTGTTGTAAGTTGTTCGACAGCAAGTGTGCTAAACGCACACCTCGCCATTTTGCCAAACGTGCGCAAGCGCGTTGTTTTCGCTCAGTTCTACAAAGTTTGCCCGTTGGCCTACTGCAATGCTGCCTACCTTTTCGTTAATGCCCATAAACGCAGAAGGCGTTGCACTTGCCATGAGGCTCGCTTCTTCTAGCGAAATCCCTATGTCGTTAACACAGTTAATAACCGCGCCGTGCATGTCTAAGCAGCTTCCTGCCAGCGTGCCATCAGGTGTAGTAAGTTTGTTACCCACACGGGTAATATGTGTATCGAAAAAGTCTATAACGTCTTTATCAGCCCCTACATGGGCCATGGCATCGGTAACCAGCATTAATTGGGATGGCCCTTTGGTTTTAAAGGCAAGCTCAACCGCTTTAGGGTGTAAGTGCTGATGATCGACAATAATGCCGCAGGTGTTATTGCTTAGAAGAGCTGCGCCAACCATCCCCGGTTCGCGAGAGGTGAACGGCGACATCGCGTTGTATAAATGAGTAAATCCAGTCGCGCCTGCCTCAATCGCCCTTTCCACCACTTCAAACGGTGCATTAGAGTGCCCTAGCGCTACAATAACGCCTTGGTTTACTAAGTCGCGAATAACATCACACGAAGTATTCTCTGGCGCTAAGGTAATCATTACCTTGCCGAGGTCTTTGCGGGTATAAGTGGCAAGCTCTCTGTCGGTAAGCGGGCGAATATATTTTGAAAGATGTACACCTTTTTTCTCAACGCTTAAGTGCGGCCCTTCGAAGTGAATACCTTCAACACTAGAATGACCGCTTTCTATTGCCTCACTTACCGCATTGGCCGCGCTTTCAATGGTTGTAATATCATCGGTAATAAGTGTGGGGAAGAACGTTGTAGTGCCAAACTTGCGATGCGCTTGGGCCATTGTTTTTATGCTTTGATATGTGGGCGCGTGATTAAACATTACGCCACCGCCACCGTTTACCTGGGTGTCTACAAACCCGGGTATAAGTTTGTTGTGCACTCGCGTAGAAAACGCTTCGCGGTGCGTTTGTGACCCTGAAAGCGTTTCAATGTTAGCGATTACGCCATTTTCGATGGTAAGTACCTGGTCTTTTTCCCATGTACCTTTTATCAAAATATTTTCGGCCAAAATAGTCTTCATCATTGCGCTTTCACTTTCCTAATTGGGTGCGGTTGTAGCATTATGTTTAACGCGCGGGTTAACGCTAGCTTGCGTACATTCTCTGTCTGTAACTCTTTTGCGTTGTGCTTAATTTATTTCAAGACTAGCGTTCGTTATAAACGGCTTTAGCATACTTAATAGCACCTTGCTGAGGCAATAATTCACACGCTTGCACGCGAGCGCGAATTTTTTCAGATAAGTACGGTACATACACTTTGCTTAGCCCACCGATTAGGGCAAGATTATAGGTATTCTCCCCTAAAAGCTGCTGGGCCATTGCTTCTAAATATTCAGCGCCCTCTTTAAAGATACGAACCACCCCGTCATTTGCTTCTTGTAAAAGTGGCAGCATGCAGGGTACTAAACTGGCGTAATGATGTGTGCTAAAGCCTGCGCACTTTGCCACAATGTCATCTGCGTTTGTTGTACCAAGCGCTTCACACACCTGCTTTGCTAGAACATCAGGGCTTCGAATATTATCTATACATAATAAGGTGTGCTGAATGGCTTTTAAACCCAGCCAAGCGCCACTGGCAACATCGCCTATAGGGAAGCCATGCCCCCCGACATTGGTGAATTTACCCTCGGCAAATACCGCTCCTGCCGACCCCGTACCCACAATAATTACCGCACCGGGCTTGCCGTTGTGCGCGCCTACGCAGGCAGCGTGTAAATCACTTAGCACAAAAAGCGAATGAAACGGATGATCCCAGCTTTCAAAACGCGCTTTTGCAGAAGTAATATTAGCGCCAGCAAGCCCGGCGCCAACAATACATTGTGATGCTGTGATGGGTTTTACTGTGGCGTCGCTGCTTTGTGAAGCCAAAAAGGCATTGGCAGATGCAATAGCTTTGTTTACGCCATCCATTATGGATGTTTTAGCAAGCTCTCCGTCACGCATGATATTGGCAGGGCCGCTAATGCCTTCTCCTAACTGCGCCCCGTTTTTATCTTGCAATGTAACTCTGCAATTGGTGCCGCCGCCGTCTATGCCGATAAAATACAATTCAGAGTTCATGACACGTTCTCGCAATTATAGTAAGTCGTTTTAATGGGTAGAGTGCGCGATGTTACAGCAAAGCGCTTGGCACCCGAAGCGTAAAATGTACAAAGCCGAGCAGGTTCAAAATGAATCGAGTAAAGAACCTGGGCTTTCACTCCAATACATTTGCAAATATAATCACTACAAGCACATGCATTAACAAAGCTAATAAATATGAAACAGCTTTCTTTAGACACATTACGTACCTTCGTAAGCGTTATCGAACTGGGTGGCTACGCAAAAGCGGGCGACTTTTTGGGTCGCTCTCAACCTGCCATTAGCTTGCAAATTAAAAAGCTAGAGTCGCAGTTAGACAGAAAGTTATTCACCAAAGTCGGTCAGCGCCACATACCAAGTGCCGATGGCAACTGGCTTTACCCAAAAGCGAAAGAGCTACTAGAGCTTAACGACAATATTTTTCGAAGCTTAACCCCTGCTCCATTAAGCGGGCGGTTGCGTTTAGGCATTCCCAATGAATTCGCGTCTACCCTATTACCGGGCTTAATTGGTGAGTTTTCAAAACGCTACCCTGATGTGTCTTTAGAAGTCACGTCGGCATTAAGCCGCGACCTCCTGCACCCAAGTCAGCGCGATCACTTTGACCTAATTCTGGCGCTGGTAAACCCCAACGAGCAAACCGAAGGTGAAGTCGTGCTCGAAGACGACGTTGTATGGGTTGGCGACAACGCTCATCCGTTGGTAGGACATAACATTCCGTTAGTGTTAGCGCCAGATGGCTGTATGTATCGAAGCCGCGTAATTGAGCAGTTAAAGCAGCAAACCTTTGCATGGAAGATTAGCTATACCAACGCTGATTTAGGCGGGCTGGTAGCGGCTATTCAGCAAGGTCTTGGCGTCACCGCGCTCGCGAAATCAAGCTTGCCTGCCAACTTAGCGGTGTTAAACCACCCGCATTTGCCTAAGCTTGGTAAAGTGAATATTTGCCTGTTTAACCAAGACACCCAGCACCCTGTGATAAGCAAAACCTTGGCGGAATTCTTTAAGGTGCGGTTGAGAGGGTAATTTGTTTACCGCCAGATTCCCCCCTTTGTTTTGGCTTTGGGTATCCAACAAAATTCCAGCACTCAAGTCGCAATTAAATAATAATCTTTACTTATATTGTTCTTGGTCAAACACGCACTTATTTCCTGCAAAACCTTTATTCTAAGACTAAAAATTAGTGCTATAACTATGAGCAAATAGCCTATCGTGTTCATTGAAATGCACGTGCGCCTCGCTCAATTACACTTTTTCACAATGGCACTGGTGCTTTGATGAACCTCTGTTGAAGCGCCACGTTTTTGAGGCTTAAGTTTGAGTTCGCGCGCCCGTTTAGAATAGTAAAATCCAGACGATAAATGATTGCCACAAACTTGCTTATCGCAGCTTATGCGCCCTTAATTTTGCTCATTTACCTGATGGTGAAGCCAAACGGTATGGCGTCAAGTAAAGCCTTGCCCTTAAGCGCCTTAGCCGCTTATTTAATCGTGATTTTTAACGGTCACTCACCTTTAACGCTTATACATGCTAGCGTTATACAAGGCGCTTTACTGGCGTTAACGCCGTTATCAATTATAGCCGGCGCCATATTTTTGTTTCTGTGCATGGAAAAAACGGGCGCACTGGCAACCTTGAAAAATGGCTTAAATACAATCAGTTCGAACAAGGTTGCTCAGTTGATGATTGTAGGCTGGGCGTTCGCATTTCTTATTGAAGGTGCCAGCGGTTTCGGCACGCCTGCTGCGATAGCGGCGCCCATACTTTTTAGTTTAGGTTTTGCGCCTGTAAACGTTGCCCTATTCTGCTTAGTGACCAATACCATTCCGGTCATTTTCGGTGCCATGGGTACGCCGGTGTGGTTTGGTATGTCGCTGTTATCACTGCAAGAAGACACTATTATTGATATCGCTACCCTTGCCGCATTAATCAGCATGCTTGTTGCACCAGCGATTGTGTTTATGGCATTGCGATTAGTTATACCGTCTTGGAAAATGATATTCAGGCATTCGCTTTTTATCGTTTCTTCGACATGCGCATGCACCCTGCCTTTCTTCGCATTAAGTTTTTACAGTGTTGAATTCCCCTCGCTGTTAGGCGGCGGCATTGGCCTTATCATTACTGTTTTGATGGCTAAATCAGGGTTTGGGCTTTCCTCGGCAGCTAATGAGTTTGAAACAAAGGTTGATACACTAAAAAAGACTGCCTCACCCAGTGGCAGAGAACTTGCCAAGGCATCTTTTCCCTTGTGGGGCACTGTAATAATGCTTTTACTTACTCGACTTCCAGAACTTGGACTTAGAAGCTTGTTACAAGATGGCGACCCTAATATAACGGCATCACTGGGAATATTAGGCAATTTATCGGTAAGCGCTAGCTTAGTTATATCGATAACAGGTATTTTAGGCACCAGTATTCAATGGAAACATAGCGTGCTTTACGTTCCGTCTTTAATACCTTTTATTGTCGTGGCGTTTGCCAGTGTTTATAGTTTTGGCTCTCGGGAATGGGGGTCCAGAATAACATCTGTGTCGTCCCAATCCGCAGTGCGTATGACAAAACCACTATTTGCGCTATTGGGCGCGCTTGTATTTGTAAATTTAATGATGCTGGGCGGCGAACAGTCGGCCGTGTCTGTGATTGGCAAACACATGGCATACCTAGCGGGTAATAACTGGCCCCTTTTCGCACCACTACTTGGTGCGCTTGGTAGCTTTTTTTCCGGTTCGGCCACCATTTCGAACCTTACCTTTGCAGGAATTCAGCACGCTATCGCTGAACAATTATCTTTACCTTTACCGGTCGTGCTCGCCCTTCAAAGTGTAGGGGCTGCAATGGGAAATATGGTATGTATCAACAACATTGTGGCGGTAACCGCAATTTTAGGGCTTAAAGGTCAAGATGGCGTTATATTAAAAAAAGCGGCGGGTATTCTGGCGATATACGCCGTTTTAGTAGGCAGTTTAGGGGCTAGTTTGATAAGTATTTACCGCTAACGGCGATAATAAAGCACGAGTGTTACAAAAGGGGCAAGACAAGGGTACTGCCTTGCCCTTTACTAAATAATTATTCATTACCCATCGTTGGTAATGCTGTCGATAAGCTCGCTAAGCACAGCTTCCGCTTTACTGGTTTCAACCTGGCACGTGCCGGCGTTCATGTGACCGCCACCGCCATACTTCAAGCACAACTCACCTACATTGGTTTTAGAGCTACGGTTAGTAATGGATTTACCAATAGCAAATACCACGTTTTGCTTTTTAAGGCCCCACATTTTGTGAATAGAGATATTGCAGTCTGGGTACATGGCATAAATAACAAAACGGTTCGTGGCGTAAATGGTCTCTTCTTCGGTTAAATCTAACACCACAAGGTTATTATGTACGGTCGCGCATTTTGCAATTTGCGCCTTCGCCAATTCGTTATGCTCGTGATATAGGCTCACGCGCTCAGCCACATCTTCCATTTGCAGTATTTCTTCAATACTGTGGTCTTTACAGGCATCAATAAGCTTCATCATTAGCTGATAGTTAGAGATTTTGAAGTCTCTGAAACGGCCAAGACCCGTGCGGGCATCCATGATGAAGTTCATAAGCACCCAGTCGGTAGGCTCTAGGATCTCCTCTTCGCTAAACTGCGCAGAGTCGCCTTTATCTACCGCGTCCATCATATCTACCGAGATATTGGGAAATTTCTCTGCTCCACCATAATAGTCATAAACCACTCGCGCCGCCGACGGTGCTTCTGGGTCGATAATATGATTCTCGATACCGCTCGCGTTTCTTACCGTTTCGCTAAGGTGATGATCAAAGGCTAAATGACAGCCAGCTACATAAGGCAGGTTGGTTGTAATGTCATTCTCGGTGATGTCTATTTTGCCGTCCTGCATGTCTTTAGGGTGTACAAACAAAATATCATCTATCATGTCTAAGTCTTTTAGTAAGACCGCACATACTAATCCGTCAAAATCACTTCTGGTTACTAATCTAAATTTTCTTTCAGGCATGGTTTATCCATCATTCACTTAGGTAATAATGTTAAGTGTAACAGCTAATAGAAATTTTGAGAGACAGGTTTATTAATACCAGTCCGCATAGTTAATTACCCACTCAGCGAGAGTTAAAATATTCGTAATCGCGGCGTGTTACCGTAGGTATAGTGGTTCTACATCGAGGTGGCACAACAAAGAGTACGGACATTTTAGTCATAAAACTTATTCTTAGTTTTGTGTATTTTTAGGGCAAAACACTTACCTGAACAGGTAGAGATTTTAGCCTACCCAGCGGTTTCGCCAAACTCTCTGGTGGCTCAGTGAAGTAAGCAGGGCCCGTTTCTGTCATGTACAAACAGTCTTCCAAGCGCACACCAAATTCACCGGGAATATAGATACCTGGCTCGTTAGAGAAGCACATACCTTTTTTAAGTGGCGTATTTTCACCGCGTACAAAGTTAACGCTTTCATGCCCTTCCATACCGATCCCATGACCCGTTCTGTGGCTTAACCCGGGCAATTCATAGTCCTTACTGTACCCTTTGCTGGCATAGTATTGGCGCACTGCATCATCCACTTTGCCCGTGGGCTCACCAATTTTAGCTGCGGCGAATGCCACGTTCTGACCTTCTCTTACTGTGTGCCATACATCCTGAACTTTCTGAGACGCTTTGCCAAATACCAAAGTACGGCTTATGTCGCTTTGGTACCCGTGCACACTGCAACCGCTATCTAGCAAAATTACAGAACCTTCTTTGATAGTTTGCACTGCACTCGTGCCATGAGGGTAAGCACTTGCATCGTTAAAGAGCGCCAAACACCAAGCGCCGCTTCCGCCTAAGCGCTGCTGCGCGGTGTTCATCAAACTTTTGACGTCCTGCTGTGCCATGCCAAGCTTTAAGTTATTAAAAACAAACTCGTAGGCCCGCAAAGTAACCTCATTGGCCTTATGCATAAGTGCCAATTCGCTAGCAGTTTTGTACATACGACAGCCAAGCGTAACGGGCTCGGCAGGAACGATCTTCATATTTGGCAGCGCACGGCTAACTCCTGTTACCACAAAGTAACGCACGCTGCTCTCAAAACCGATATTACCGCTTGTGATACCGCGCGATTTTAAAATACTGGCTACAGCATCAAACGGGCTTTCGTGCTCCTGCCACACTCTTACATCATCGCCTATAGCCAACGACTCGAGCACGCTGGGCTTTTCGAAAAACGGCGTAATCACTGCCACGTCGCCTTTTTTAGGGATTATTAACGCGGTTAAACGCTCGCTGCGCCACCATTTAATCCCAGAAAAATATTCCATTGCCGCACCCGGCTCTATTAATATTGCTGCGATATCCTGGGCTTTCATTAGCGACTGCGCTTTTTCAATACGCGCTCTACGCTCTTCCACGGTAATCGGCTTTGCGCTTGCGGTGATATCCGTTAATACATTGATATCGTTTAGGCCCGCTGTGTTGGTTTTATCTAATGCAGCCATCGACGCCATAGGTGCAAGCGCAATACTAGCCCCAGCTAATTTCAAGAAATGTCGCTTATCCATGTCCCTTCCTGTCGTTTTAATTGAGGTTGTCTGAACCCTTTGTTTTATAATAATAACATTGAATAGCTTATAGTTTAGCCACTAAAGCTTGCCTTTACTTTACGCCCACATAACGAAAACAGCGGCTAGCCCAATAAGAAGCAAACCAACTATTTCGCGTTTTGTTACTGCATTCTTTAGCCAGTAATGCGAAAGCAAAAGGGTTAACAAAACCTCTAACTGACCAAGCGTTTTAACAAGGGCTACATGCTGTAGTGCCATAGCAGTAAACCAGCAGATTGAGCCTAAACAGCTTACTGTACTTATCGCTAGCACCTGCTTTTTAGCGTTCACTAGTTGCTTAAACACGAAGGGTTTGGTTAATAAAATATATCCACTTAAAGCTATCGCCTGAACGCATAGCACCCATAATAGAACCCAAGCTGCTGCAAGGGTATATTGTATATCGAGCATGTGGCTAGCTTCGCGCACTAGCAATGAGGTTAGAGCAAAGCAAGTACCACAGGCAAGGCCAAGCACCATGGTTTTAACGCTAATACCATGAATTCGGTTACCACTGCTTAACACAAACACTGCTATTCCGCCTATTACTATGCCTGCCCAGCCGAGCGGCGTTAAGTAACTGCCAAAAAAGAGCATGCCTACCACACCCGCCACTAAGGCTTCACTTTTTGCCAAGCCTGCTCCAGTAGCGAAGTTCTTTTGCTTAAACAAAATCACCATTAAAGAAGTGGCCGCTATTTGAAGCAGTGAAGCACACAAGATCACTGTGATAAATGGGCCCGTAAATTGCGGCAGCTGGCTGGCACTACTGCTATAGAGCATAAGCAAATAAACAAGGGCTATGGGCGGAGCCAAGATAAAGCGAGATAGCGTAACACCAGCGGTATTAACTGAACCACTTAGTTTGCTTTGCAGCGCATTACGCACGGTTTGCATGATTACCGCGCCCAATGTGAATAAGATCCAACTCATCAGCGTCGCTTTACCTTTAAAATCAATTTACTACGTGCCGTTCACGCGTTTTTTATTTGGTAGTGGCTTCGCTTCCAGATAACGCCTGTAGACGCTTTGCTTTAAAGTCACTTTCGCGCTTCCAATAAGGCCATACATCACTTTGAGCATAGTAGGTAAGCACAAAATGGAGTCAAAATGAGGTTCCCTCGGACTTTGACCCCATAATTTTTGGGTTTAAAGGCCCATGGCGTGGCTGACGAAGGCGTTTTTAATGGTTGTGAGTTTGTCTGTGGCTGAAAGGCCTATGCCGCGTACTAATTTCTTCAACGGGTCGTTGCCGTCGAATAAGAATTTGAAGCCATCCATTGCCGCTATCATTTTCGTGGCTTCCGTTTTACGGCTTCGCTCATAGCTGCGTAAGTGCTTGTACAAACCTATGTCTTTACCGGCAGCGCTTAGGCTACTTAGTGACTCAGCCAGCGCTAGCGCATCTTGCATACCTAGATTTGCCCCCTGCCCGGCCAGCGGATGAATAGTATGCGCGGCATCGCCCACCAGCACTACCCCATCTTTTGCCCACTGCCTTGCATAGCGCATGGTTAATGGAAACGCAGCGCGCTCGGTTTCAAGCGAAATAGTGCCTAAAACGCTATTACTCGCGGCGGTCAAAGCATGGCAAAAAGCGTCATCATCCAGTGCCATTAATGAGCTTGCTTGCTCTGGGGTTTGCGACCAAACAATTGAACAGACGTTTGGTTCTGCCATTGGAAGTAGCGCTAGCGGGCCTGTGGGCGTAAACGCTTGGCGCGCCACATTGTTGTGTGGTTCATCGGTTTTGACATTAGCTACTATTGCAGTATGCTCATAATCTTTGAAGGTAATTGGCAGGCCAGCCTGCTTTCTTACAAACGAATTAGCCCCATCAGCACCTACTAATAATCTGCAGCTTAGTACGTCGTCGTTATCTAGCATCAGCATGGTTTGATTAGGGCCTGCAAGTACTCTATCAATACCGGCAGTGACTAACTGAACATTCGATTGCGCTTCAACAGCTTGGGCTAGTGCGTTAACTAACGCCTGATTTTCCACAATAACCCCAAGGGTCTCGCTGCCCATTTCATCACACGAAAAATGAATATCACCAAAACTGTCTTTGTCCCACACATGCATTGCGGTGTAGGAATTAGCGCGGTCTTGTTGTAAATGGGGCCACACATCGAACTGTTGCAACGCTTTAATATTAGCCTGATTGATTGCGCTAACACGCGCCGTTGGCCTATCTGCAAGCACCTGATAACAGGGCGATTTATCAATAATCGCTATATTTAGTTCACTGTCTTTTAGCGCCGCTGCAAGGGTTAGCCCTACAATGCCACCGCCCACTATTGCTATATCAACATGCTGCATGGTTATCTCTGTCTTTATCGAGTGTTACGCCGTAGCCCGTGGTATGTTTCACAAACGCTTTTTTCGCCTGTGGCATCATGCTTAACGCGAGTAGCGATAAATTTCTGCCAATTACGGTGGGAAAGTATTGATTCGAAAAGGTTCTCACTAGGGTATCGGTAAGGGTGACCGTATTCTCTCTGTCTGTCTTGCGTGCGTTGGCGTAATGTTGAGTTATACTAAAAGCGCCCGGGTCAAAGTCATCAGCAACGTTTTCCAGCAGTGTCTCATTCGCACAACCTTGTTTTTTAGCAGTTGGTTTTGTGTGATCTAGTGCCGCCGAACTCAATACCGATATAAGCGCACTTAAATCGCGTAACCCTAAATTAAACCCTTGCCCGGCAATAGGGTGAAGAGCTTGCGCGGCATTCCCTACTACTACCGCGCGATGGCTGGCAACATTCTGCGCTTTAGTCAGAGTTAAGGGATAGCTCGCCAACTCACTAACTCGTAGCACTTTACCTTGTCGATAACCAAAAGCCTGTTGCAGCGCTTGTGTGAATTCATCGGGGGTCAAAGTCATCAACAATTTTGCCGCATCGGTTTCCACTGTCCACACTACTGAAAAACCATTCCCACTGGCTTTAACGCCATTAATTTCACTATCGAAGGGAAGAAACGCAAGGGGCCCTGACTCGGTGAAACGCTCATAAGCTTTGTTTTCATGCGGAAGCTGCGTGTGCACGTTAAACACAATGGCAGTTTGATGGTAATCGCACGACGTTTTAGTCATTCCCACCTGCTCGGCCAGCCCTGAACGCCCACCATCAGCAATGACCAATAATTTTGTGCTTAACGTTTCGCCGTTATCAAGTAGCACCTCTACGCTATTATTTTGCTGATTCACGCGGGTTACCTTTGCAGGTGCGATATGTTGATAAGCAGAACTTGCATTTGCCGCGAGTCGGGTTAATGCACTTAAACTTACCACCTGTCCGAAAGCGTTGATGTGGTAATCACGGCTATTTAGGTTCAAAAGGCCGACATGCCCTTTATCACTTACCTCAATATGTTTTATTTCTGGGGGTAACTCACCGTTGTGCTGTTTGGCCAAATCGTCAAGGTTTAGCCCAATATCAGAGAGCTCGTTCACCGTGCGTCGCGCTAGGGCAATAACGCGGGTATCGGTAAATGGATTAAAGTCATCTGTCGCGGCGTTGTTTTGCTGTGGGTCAGCCGCATCAATAAGCGTTACAGACAGCCCCACTTTCTCGGCAAGCCCTTTGGCCAGTACGGTACCTACAATACCCCCGCCTATAATTACTACATCAACCGGTTCTGCTGATTTCACTCTATTTGCCTTCCTGTCGCCCAGTTCTCTTGCTCTTAATTTCGTTTCATGAACGGTTTTCGTAACGCGGCACTATTCTTTTCCCACCTCAGCGTTTCTATGTACCGTCGTATACACTAAGCTGATTCAATGGGACCTTTATTACTTGCCTGCTGTTATACAAGTTCAAGGGCGCTTAGCTTTTGGCCATAAGCGCTTCAATTTCATCAATCTCTTTAGGCACATCCGACGTTAAAATTTCAACACCGGTCGCGGTGATAACCACGTCGTCTTCTATTCGCACGCCAATACCTTTGTATTTGTCTGGCGCGTCGCTGTCTTGACTAATATAAACACCTGGCTCGATGGTAATCACCATGCCTGGCTTTAACGGGCGGTCTTCGCCCTCAACTTTATAATTACCAACGTCGTGAACATCTAACCCCAGGAAATGCCCTAGCCCGTGCATGTAAAAGTGGCGCCAACTCTCGTTCTCTAGATTTTCAGCAACACTACCCTCTAATACGCCGAGGTCAACTAAACCTTGAGTAATAATTTCGGCGCTGTGTAACATTGCTTGCGACAAGGTAACGCCCGGCGCAAGCGTATCTAAAACACTCTTTTGCGCTTTAAGTACTAAGCTATAAATTTCCCTTTGCGCATGGGTAAATTTACCATTTGCAGGAAAGGTTCGGGTAATATCGGCAGCGTAACCTTGATATTCAGCACCAGCATCGATCAAGATCAAATCGCCATCATTTATCTGGCCGTTATTTTGGGTGTAGTGCAAAATACACGCGTTATCACCACTGCCAACAATTGTACTGTAGGCAGGGGAACGTGCACCGGCCATAGCAAATTCGTGGTGAATTTCCGCCTCTAGCTGATACTCAAAACAGCCAGGAGAAGCGAACTGCATCGCTCTTTTATGCGCCCTTGCACTTATTTCGCCTGCGGCTTTCATCATCGCCACTTCACACGCTGACTTAAACAAACGCATTTCGTGCAAGATGGGACATAAATCATAAACAGCGCCAGGGGCAAGCGATTCTTTTGGCGCATCGCGCAAGGTGGTGAGCGCTTCAGTGAATAGTGTATCGTGCGCTTTGTTGTGGCCCAATGAGAAATATACGTTATCTTGCCCTTGAATTGAGGCAAGTAGCGCCTCTTCAAGCTCGTGCAGCTCAAACGCTTCATCGAGACTAAAACGCGCCAATGCCGCCTCTGCACCAAGGCGCTTTCCATGCCAAATTTCTGCGCTTCTGTCTTTCTCTTGAACCACCATGGCACGATAGCTTTCTCCATAGCGGGGGTGATTTGACAATATTAACCATGCGTTCGGCTCTTCAAACCCGGTTAAGTACCAGAAATCGCTATCTTGTCTGAAAGTGTACTCGGTATCGCGACTTCGCGTTACCAACCCAGCAGCTGGCACGATACACACACTATTTGGCTTACACTGCGCCAATAGTCGATCTTGACGAGCTATAAACTCTTGCGCACTAATCATAAATGAGAAAACCCTACATAAGTCAGATAAAGCTTATTGTTGCTTAACAATTAATTAGTGTACGGACGGCGTGTCTTGTTGATCATCCAAAAGTGACTGACCTAGCTCGCTAAAGCACAAAATAGCAGAGATTTTTACGTATTCTTCCACCTCTAATAGCGCTTTTTCAGATTCTTCATCAGCATCCATCGGTTCTTCCATGCGTGAGATATCTGAAAAATCTTCAAGTGCTTCTTTTACATCATCTGAACATTGCATTAAGTCTTGTTGATGCAAACCAAAACCCAGCATAAAGCCTTGTACCCAGTTAATTAGGGCCGCGCCTCGGTCGTTAATTGGGGCCTGATCGTCAGGAAGTAACAAGGTAAGCGCAAACTCAGGTTCTAGCAACTGCTGACACGTTTGATTAAAAAGCTTGGTTAAAAGATGCTGCGTTTGGTCACTAAAGCCTTCACCTTGATTAATGGTTTCGCTCAAGGCTTCTAACCACTTTTGGTCGGTCAGTGACATTCCGCCACAAAGCATGCCGCACAAAATGCCATGAACCTCTGCCGCATCTACTATGATGCTCTGCTGCGACAATTTATTGCTTACGCTATCGTAATCGAGCTGTTTTTCCACGAATCGTACTCTTGTTTGTAAATGGATTGAGAACAACGCCTCGTTAAGCTAGGCCAACAAGCGTGTCATCTCTTGATGGAGTTAATACTAGCAAAATTCAATGTACAAAGCCCACATTTGCCCCAAGCAATATACGAACTTTAACACCGCTCGGCACTTCGTGTTCACACTTCGCTCAATTGGGCTTGTAGGTTGCATACTCACTGTCCAATCAGTATGTAATTGGCAAAATTATCTTTACTATGGGTAGTAACACAGCGTGAATTCATCTAAGATCGTTTGTGTTGGATACGGAATTCCTCTCGCAACAGTCTTGTAAGTATTTAATAGCTGTTTTGTTATTATTGAGCTTATCTTATATGCGTGTATAATTGCTGACCAATTGGTCAAGAAAATGTTAATTTTTAACGACTTTTATATTCACCACGCAAAATAGTTATAAAGCGCATTAAGTGATCCCCTTCACTGGATCTCGCGTTTGTTATACCCTGTTGCGTTAATACAACAACAATGTTTCCTGGGATGTTTGCTAGTTCATTCATGTCCCTGGCCGATGCTTTAAACCTAGGAAGTTGAAACAGCTGCTATTGTGCAAGCTCGACGCGTATCGAGAAGCCTACGGCAATTGTGATTCTTCCGCCCTGAACTTTTCGGTTCACGGGCGAAACATGGACAGCGGCATTCTGGGAAGCGCCCTCTTTCGACGGAAGAAGAAATGGCAATAATAAATTTTGGCTCTATCAATATCGACCACGTTTATCAGGTAGATCACTTTGTGCAACCTGGTGAAACGCTAGCCTCAACCCATTACCAAACGTTATTAGGTGGTAAGGGCGCAAACCAATCTATCGCTTTAGCGCAAGCTGGTGCCGACGTACGTCATGTTGGCAGCATTCACGAGAACGATGCATCATTCAAACAAGCCTTAATTAAAAAAGGCGTTGATTGCCGTGGTGTTAAATGTTCAGAAGTCCCTTCCGGGCACGCAATCATTCAAGTAACGCCCAGTGGTGAAAACGCCATCGTACTGTTTGGAGGCGCAAACCAAACGATTACCGCAAAAACGGTAATGCAGGCGCTAGATGACACACGCCCTTCTGATTGGGTACTTACTCAAAACGAAACAAGTAGCATTGAAGAAGTACTGCGCCAAGCGAAAGAAAACCAGCTAAAAGTGGCCTTCAACCCTGCCCCTATGAGTGAGTCTGTTAAGCAGCTCCCGTTAGATTGCGTTGATTTACTAATTGTAAACGAAACGGAAGCAGCGGCTATTACCGGCAAAGAAGAATTTGAAGAAATTGTGACAGTGTTCAAAGAACAATGGTCACATTGCGAAGTTATCATTACACTGGGTAAAGCGGGTGTAATGATGCTGCGTAAAGACGACGTTATAAAAGTTAACGCCTTTACGGTAGATGCAGTTGATACAACCGCAGCAGGCGACACCTTTATCGGTTACTTTTTGTCTGCCTACAGCAGCCACACCGATGCTAAGCAAGCACTCCGTAGAGGGTGTGCCGCGTCGGCAATTGCAGTAACCCGTGAGGGCGCAGCGCAAAGTATTCCATCACAAAAAGAAGTGGATCGTTTCTTAGCGAAACACGCCAACTAGCAAGACGCATTTGAGACAACTTGATGACACATAAAATCATATTAGATACAGACCCGGGTATTGATGATGCAATGGCGATATTTTTCGCTTTCCAATCGCCGGATATCGAAGTACTCGGCTTAACTACGGTTTACGGAAACGTACCGGTAACGATGGCCGCACAAAATGCGCTTACGCTTTGTGAAATTGCGGGTAAAGATATTCCTGTAACGAAAGGTGTTGGTATGCCTTGGGTTGGTCCTGAGTCAACGTACGCCCACTTTGTCCACGGTGAGCACGGCTTCGGTCACATTAAGCCTGAAGCCCCTAAAACTGAACTCGACCCGCGCAGCTCTGCGCAGTTCATTGTAGATATGGCGCGTAAATACCCTGGCGAGATAACCATTGTTGCTATCGGCCCGCTAGGCAACTTGGCCCTAGCCCTTCGCCTTGAACCAGACCTACCTAAATTGGTTAAAGGTGTTAGCATTATGGGAGGCGCAGCGTTTGTACCTGGTAATGTTACGCCAGTAGCTGAAGCAAACATTTGGAACGATGCCCACGCCGCTGAAATTGTGTTCGCGGCAGAGTGGGAGCTTACCATGTTTGGTTTGGACGTGACGAACTTCACGCCATTCTCTCCGGCTTTTGTTGAAAAACTAGAAGAGAAGAACAATACCCTTGGTGGCTTTGTGAAAGAAAGCGCACAGTTCTATATGGACTTCTACTCGCAAAACCGCGAAGACCGCGTGTGCTTTTTCCACGATGCATTCCCTATTGCTCACCTTCGTCACCCAGAGCTATTTGAACTGACCGAAGGTCACGTTCGCGTTGGTACTGGCACGCTAGACAGAGGCCAAACGGTGGTTGCCCCTATGGGTACTACACCTAGCCCGCTTTGGAATGAAGCAAATACGATTAAGGTAGCAACTAAAGTTGACCACAAAAAGCTGGAACAACTATTCGTAGACACCTACGCTCTATGATATGTTTAAGGGATTGTTAATATACAATCCCTTTTTAATTTCAGCGCAGGTTTTTTAGAATATGGAAGCGGCTCCTCTCCCAGATAATGAAGATGAACGTCTTGCTGAATTATTGAGCTACGATGTTCTCGACACCGAAGCTGAACAATTATTTGACGACCTAACCACACTAGCTTCCCAAATATGCGATACCCCTATTGCGCTTATTAGCCTTATCGACCCTGATAGACAGTGGTTTAAATCGCGAGTGGGATTAGACGCAGAAGAAACCTCTCGAGAAATTGCCTTTTGCTCTCACGCCATACTACAAGATGACGTGTTCGAGATACCCAACGCATCGCTAGACCCTCGATTTCACGATAACCCGTTGGTTACCGGCGCTCCGGATATCCGTTTTTACGCCGGAGCACCGCTTGTCTCTCCTTCAGGCCATGCAATTGGTACGCTTTGCACCATTGATCGCAAGCCCCGTAAACTCACAGAGAGCCAAAAAACGTCGTTACAAACGCTGAGTAAATCAGTAGTGGCACACTTAGAGCTAAAGCGTAAAAACAGAGAACTAGAGCGCACCAGTCAGTTTAGATCCGACTTTTTGTCTTATGTGAGCCATGAGATAAGAACGCCACTAAACGCTATCAACACGTTCAGTCGGCTACTTGAAGGGGAAGCGCAAAAGCTTAAGTTACCCGAATCTTTTACTACTCCTTTGTCACATGTGACGCAAAGCGGTGAAAGACTATTAGAGATAGTAAATTCTGTTTTAGATATCAAACAAATTGAAGCAGGAAAAATGCGTGTCATGCCTCGCGCGGTAAGTACACACGACTTTTTTACCCACTTATTTTCACTTACTAAGATTCGCGCTGAAGATGGCGGCATTACATTTACGTCCACCATTGATAGCCGTGTTCCCGACACACTGTTTTTCGACGACACTAAGTTTGGGCAAGTTTCACTTAACCTATTATCTAATGCGATAAAATTCACCAACCCAGGTAAGTCGGTTAACGCCCAGGTAAAATACAAAAATGATAAGTTAATATTCAATGTTATCGATCAAGGCATTGGTATCAGCGAAGAAGATCAAAAACGGCTTTTCACTCCTTTCGAGAGAATGGAAAACGCCCATCAAATTAGCGGGACAGGCCTGGGATTAAATATATCGAAACGCCTTATTGAGTTAATGGACGGCACGATCAAAGTAAGCAGTAAGGTGAACGAAGGGACTCGCATTAGCGTAACCTTGCCCTCCGATGTCTTAACAGCAAATGAGTTTGCCAAAGCACAGCCACAAAGCTTCGTTGCGCAAATAAATATAGATAAATCTGCTAGGGTTTTAGTTGTTGAGGACCATTACATTAACCAAGTTGTTATCCAAACATTGCTCGAGAAATTAGGGGTAGCTCACGCTATTGTCAGCACGGGCGAAGAAGGCGTGAAGTATGTTATCGCTAACCCTGTAGACCTTGTATTAATGGATTTAAACCTGCCAGGTATTCAGGGGGACGAGGCCACCGCTCAGATAAAAAGTATGAAACCCGAACTGCCAGTGATTGCGCTAACCGCGGATGCCATCACTAAGCCAGCGTCTTTATACGAAAAAGGACTTGATGATGTACTCACAAAGCCTGTCGACAGTAATGAGTTAGTACGAGTACTCAACCAATTTTTGGCGGTAAAAAGGAATTAGAATGATAATGTTAAGTGTGTGAGTAATCGACCCATGCCCGCATCAACAATTTCAGTTAGTCAGCGCGTTAAAACCAGTAATACGCTGCCCGAAGCGAAAGCCAACGCCCGTACAACATTGAGAAAACAACTTCGAGAAGCCCGCCGTGCGTTAAGCCCACAACAGCAGCGTGATGCCGCGCAAGGCGCAGTTAAACAACTCTGTTCGCTGAGTTTTTTAATAGAGGCTAATACCATCGCGGGCTACCTAGTTAACGACGGAGAGGTTGATTTAAAAGACTATATCGAGATGCAATGGCAAGCCCCTCAAGCAAAACAGTTCGCGCTACCAGTGTTACACCCAATATGTAAAGGTCACCTGCTCTTTCTTTCCTATACTCAACATACAGCGTTAGTTAAAAACAAATACAATATTGAAGAGCCGGCCTTAGTTTGCCCTAGCGTTATTCCTACGTCGCAATGCGATGTTATCCTTATGCCCTTGGTTGGCTTTGATACTAACGGCAATCGCCTGGGTATGGGAGGCGGCTATTACGACCGCACCCTAGCCTTTACCCAGCGCAACGTTTATCCACAAAAAAATATAAGCAGCAACAAACCTAAGCTTGTTGGTATTGCACACGACATGCAAGAAGTCGAGGCGTTGCCTGTAGCCTCGTGGGATGTTCCCCTTGATGCTATTGTTACTCCCACACGCACGCTAGTTTTCAATACCGCTGAATAGTCGATATAACAAATTGTGACTATGAACTTGTGGGTTCATATAGGCATATAAGTTACACTGCCAACAAAATAAGTCGGAGAATGACCATGGATCAGAACGCAAAGAAACAAGCCGTAGCCAAAGCAGCTATCGACTACGTTGAATCAGACAGTATTGTCGGTGTGGGTACGGGTTCTACCGTGAATTTCTTTATTGAAGAGCTCGGTAAAATTAAACACAAAATTGAAGGGGCAGTATCAAGCTCAGAAGCATCAACAGCGCGTTTAAAAGCTTTGGGCATTGAAGTATTTGCGCTAAACGAAGTAAGCAACCTTTCTGTTTATATCGACGGTGCCGATGAAGTTACCGAACACAAGCATATGATTAAGGGGGGCGGTGCCGCACTTACTCGTGAAAAGATTGTTGCAGGCGCTGCCACTACGTTTGTTTGTATTGTAGATGAAACTAAACGGGTGCCAGTACTGGGCGCATTCCCCCTCCCTGTTGAAGTGATACCTATGGCCCGTTCTTTCGTAGCCCGTGAACTGGTTAAGCTTGGCGGCGACCCAGAGTACCGTCAGGGAGTGATCACCGACAATGGCAACGTTATCTTGGATGTTCATAACCTTGAGATACTTAATCCACGGGAACTAGAACAAAAGATAAATAATATTCCAGGCGTAGTGACTAACGGCATTTTCGCTCTGCGCGGTGCCGATATAGTGCTAAGTGCAACAGAAAACGGTGTTGAGACCTTTAAGTAAAAACGTAAAAACTACCAATGGCTTTCGCCGCCAGCGTTATCATTTTGTTAGTTAACGTAAACGATAAACTGAAGCGGCGAAAAGCTATACAAAAACTACTTTCAACTTAATGCGTTTTCTGTTAATTTCCGTTTGGACGTCTAGATGTCTTTATAGTATATCGACAGTGACCACTCCCTGGCATATTCAGACCTGCAGGGGTTATTCAAGCGAAATAAATTACATCAGTGAGAGATAGCGAGTTCATGAGCAAAGTTTCATTAGAGAAGGATAAAATCCGCATTTTATTGTTAGAAGGTGTTCACCAAAGCGCTTTGGAAACGCTAAAAAGTAATGGGTATAGCAACATTGAATTTCTTAAAACCTCTCTTCCTGAAGATGAGTTGATTGAAAAGATTAAAGACGCCCACTTTGTAGGTATTCGCTCGCGTACTCAAATTACAGAGAAAGTGGTTGATGCTGCACAGAAGCTTGTAGCAATCGGCTGTTTCTGTATTGGAACAAACCAAGTTGATTTAGAAGCGACCCAGCGTCGCGGCATTCCCGTGTTTAATGCGCCTTTTTCAAACACACGCTCGGTCGCTGAGTTAGTCCTTGGTCAAATTATCCTTCTTCTTCGTCAAGTGCCTAGCAAAAATGCCAAAGCGCACCGCGGCGAATGGGAAAAAACAGCTGTAGGCTCGTATGAAGCTCGCGGTAAAACACTCGGTATCATTGGCTATGGGCACATCGGTACCCAGCTGAGTATTCTTGCTGAACACCTTGGTATGCGTGTTCAGTTCTTTGATATTGAAGATAAGCTTGTGCTCGGTAACTCTACACAGGTGAAATCGTTAGAAAAGCTTCTAAATACCTCAGACGTTGTTTCGCTTCACGTACCTGAAACACCTCAAACTCAAGACATGATTGGCGAGAAAGAGCTGTCTCAAATGAAAAAAGGCAGCATTCTTATCAATGCTTCTCGCGGGACCGTGGTTGATATTGATGCACTGGCTAGCGCCCTTGAAAGCGGCCACCTTAACGGCGCTGCCATCGACGTATTCCCAGTTGAGCCTAAGTCTAACACTGAAGAGTTTGCGTCTCCGCTTCGTGCGTTTGACAACGTTATTCTTACTCCGCATGTAGGGGGAAGTACGCAAGAAGCACAGGAAAATATTGGTATTGAAGTGGCTGGCAAACTTGCCAAATATAGCGACAATGGTTCAACCTTGTCTGCAGTAAACTTCCCTGAAGTATCGCTTCCTGAGCATACGAACCGTTCACGCCTGCTTCACGTGCACAAAAACCAGCCAGGTATTCTTACGCAAATTAACCAGGCGTTTGCGGAGAAAGGCATTAATATTGAAGCCCAGTACCTTCAAACTAACGCAGAAATTGGTTACGTGGTTGTAGATGTGAAAGAAGACCGCGGTTATGAAGCCCTTGCTGAACTTCAGCAAATTGACGGCACAATAAAAACCCGTATTTTACACTAATACCGCTTTATCGACGTTAAGCCCCCTTTTTTGAAAATTGGGGCTTAAATAAAAAAACGCTGCATATTATGCAGCGTTTTTTTTAGATTAACACACAGGCCTAATGCCTAACTTACCGCGAGGGTAGTTGTGTGTATATCTTAGCTTAGAAGAAGTTGTAAACTAGGCTAACAGCGGTCTCTGTATCTAGCTTCTCAACATCGTCTTCAACATTGGTGTTGTGATCAAGTTTGAATGATAGACGCATTGATAGGTTACCGCTAATAGTTGCAGTAAGGGCCGATTCAGCACGAGACTTAGTGTTATCAGAACCGACTTCCGTACTCACGGTTTGGGTGAACTTAGCGGTATCAGAGATTTTCCAAGAATAGGCCGATGACGCACGAACAATCACGCTATCTAAGTTTTCGCCATCTTGCGTTTCAATGAACGAGTAACCAGGACCAATTGAGTATTCAAGCGTATGACGCTTATTCTCTAGCACCTTTTGGTTCCAACCTGCAGCCACTGTCGCTTGATAGTTAAAGTTACTGAAGCGGTCGTCTTCGTAAGATGCGAAGCCGAATAGACGGTTATCTGGATTAGCTAGTTTATAGTTACCCTGTGCTGAACCGAAGAACTTCTGCGCTGAAGTAAATTCAATGTCTTCGCCGTCATCACCTTCCACGGTCTCTTGCTTGTAAAGACCTTTAAGAACGTAGTCGTTGCTCCACTTTTCAAGTTCCTGGTGCGCTTGAATACCTGCGCTGATTGACGTGGTTTCAGTATTACCTGATGTTGAAATGAAACCTAGCTCACCTTCCATTGTAAAAGGTTTTACTTCATCGTCTTGCGCGAATACGGCAGGAGAAAGAGAAATGGCAACTAAAGATGCAAGCACTTGCTTTTTCATTGAACAATCCTATTGATTAACGGTCCATCAGTTGTACACGAGACCTTTGGTACTGCTAGGCGGTACAACGCGAGTTTTTGAAGAAATTGGTTTAACGGCGTCGCACTGGGCAACCACCACTAATATTGTGGTGCGCAGTGTACATTTTCAGCCTAGACAGTCAATGCGAACCCGTTAAAAAGGCCACATTATCCTATGAATTTACACTAATTGACTAAAAAAACTGGTACACCAAAGCAACTGATGTTTCTGTACTCAACGCTGCCACATCTTCTGGTGTATCTGTCTCGTGACTTAAAATAAATGACAGCTTCATAGCCAAAGAGCCGAAGACGTTAGCTGACAACGAGGTTTCAGAGCGAGATTTCGTATTTTCCTCGCCCGCTTCGGCACTGACAAACTGCCTTAGCTTTGCGCCTGAACTCCAGTGGTATTTATATTCTGCTGAAGCCCGTACAATAATGCCGTCATTCACAACACCATCGTTGTCCTCTTCAGCCTCGATAAAGGTATACCCCGGCCCAACACTATAACGAAACTCACTGTCTTCGTTACGCCAAACTCGCTGAGACCAACCTGCGGCTAACGAGGCGCGATGCTCATAGCCAGTAAACTTGTCATCCTCATAATCGCCGTACATGAAAAGGCGGCGGCCAGGCGTGAGTAATTTATAATCGAATTGAGCGCTGGTGTAAAAGCGTTGTGCGCTAATATCGCGCTCGGTGGTAGCACTACCACTCTCTTTATAAAGCAGTTCCGCTAGATAAATACTGCTCCAGTTTTCAGTCTCGTGATCAGCGTTTACAGCAGCTTTAACACTGGCCGCTGACGTATTCCCGGTATTAACCAGCACGCCAAGTTCGCCGTCTAGCGTAAAGCGGGGAATTTCATCGTCAGTGTCTGGGGTGAAATCTGCGTGATAAAGTGTCTCAATGAGATCTCTTGCGTGTGCTGAAGCACAAACGCTTAAGCATAGAACACCTACGACAAGGCTTGGCCGGAAGATTTTTGTGAGCATAATCTGACTTACGTTTAGCTTTTATAATTTTTAGATTACGTCTTAGTACGACGCTAGTTAAACCAATCCTCTGGAAGAGCTCTGCAACGTTCTTGCTATATGTCGGTAAAGTAACGGAGTTGTTCTACTTAAAGCTCAGTGAATAAGCGCAACAATTTTCGCTGTTTCTTGCTCAGCGTATTCAATTGAATTACTTACCACTTCCATGTCGAGACTTACTTTATTGGCTATCTCTGGAGTAAAAAGTTCAATATTAGCGTAACTTTCTTTCTCAAGCTGGCTTAGGGTAATACGACTTGCCAACGCGAGAACACATATATCAACATCAGAAGCATATTTAGCTTCGTCGTTCATGAACGATACCGGATAGTACAACCCAATAGGTAAGTGCCAATTCTCGAATATGATACCGCTGCAATGGGCAAACGTAAAACCGAAATGCGCTAACTGGTTAACATGTGGCAGTACGTCTTTTCCCGCTTTTTGATAGCTCTGATATCGCTGAGGCTCTTTATTTGCAACCAGTAGCTCGCTGAGGTTTTGAAGGATACCCATGACGAAAAAGCGTTCGGCTCCCCGAACATTTAGCCGCATTGCAAGGCTTTTCGCTACCATGCCGCAATAGACAGAGGCGTACCAGTGCTTGTCTAGGTCGATAAGATCAGAAGTAAAGTGCTTGAAAGCGGTTGTGGCTGTCTCAGCGACAACTAGGTTATAAAGGGCTTCACCGCCAATCACATTAATCGCCTTGGCCACTGTCTCAATTTGGGATGGGAAGCGAAATAGCGAACTGTTCGCTAAACGTAAAACTTTAGCTGTAAGGGAGGGGTCGGCGCTGATAAGCTGCCCAATGTCTTCAGCACTAGAATGCGGATCGTCCAATGTTGAGCGTAAACGTACACACATGTCGGGCAACGTAAAAGATTTTGCGGCAAACGCAACGTACTTATCTAACGACATCTAATAAATCTCTGTCTCTTTTAATTTTTATCGTCTTCTGGCGGTTCGCCAAATAACGTAAACTGTTCGTTCAGTGCTGTATTTTCTTGTAATTCAGCCTTACGCTTTTTGGCCAGCACTGCTTTTTTGCGCCGTACACACGCGCTTATTATCTTGCGTTTGGTTGCGTCATCAACTTTCAGCCAATAAAGGCGTTCATCACGGCTTCGAAAACAACCTTTACAGTAACCTCGGGGGCCGGACTCACACACACCAATACACGGGCTTGGAATGTCGAAAAATTCCAACTGTTGCGAGTGCGGCTTTTGGTCCGTCATTTCAGGCTCTCTACCCCAGGTGAATGTGCTGTGCCCGTTACTTCTGAAATCGTACTACTTCAAATTAAAACGTATTCGAAGACATCTAGCCAGTAGACATTAGCAGTAAATCATATAAACAACACTAAACCGAAATGGCTAAATGCGCAGGCAAGAACACCAGCGCATGCCATGTAAATGCCCTAAAGATCATATCATGATTATCAATCTATAAGGGTGTATTGGATGGTAGACACCACGCGAACCTTTTTGATGTGAGGATGATGACTATCGCGACTTGAGATACTGAACTGCCCTTGGTTAGCACGCTTAATTTTACCTAAGGTACTTTTAGAGTCTTTCGCAAATTTTTCTGCGACTTCACGGGCATTTAACGTCGCCTCTTCTATCATAGTGGGTTTAACGTCATTTAATCGAGTAAATACGTAGTCTGGCTGCGCGCGATAGCTTTGCTCTGATAGCACAATGCCAGTCTTGATAAGCTCCCCAATTTGCTGCATCAGCTCGCGTACCTTTTCCACCTCATCAGAGAAAACAGTAACGGTTTGAATGGCGCTATAGCGAAATGGCGCCTTTTCACTGCTTCCATACTGCTGGGCTAGTTTATCGTTAATTTCAGGTTTACCAATGGTGATGCTTTCTGCGGGAATACCTTTATCCTCTAGAAAGCTAGCTACCTTTATACTGTTTTTCTCGATATGCTCATAAAGCTGAGGTAAGTCGTTACCTGCATCGACGAACTGAATAGGCCAAATGACTTGGTCAGCGATGTACTCTCGCTCTGATAGCCCTTTCACCGTGACTACCCTGTTCCACGTTTGCATATCGTTCATGGCAGAAGATACCTGAACACCAAGTAAAGACACAGCAACCACCATGCCCATCGCCATTACTATTGCTGCACCTATTTTCATTCTAAACTCCGCTTTGTTTACTGTGCTTTCCACTCAACTTACAGGGTATAAGCGAATATAAGCTTTTCAGTTTCACAAAACGAGATAAAAGCTGATCAATGGTGGCAAAAAAAAGGCCACTCAAATGAGTGGCCTAAAGAGCCCCTTAAGAGGGCAACGCTTGGGTAGACGGGAGAGTTAACCTTTACGCTGTATCAGGTAATAAAATACCGGAGTTAAGATAAGTCCAAATACGGTAACACCAATCATGCCTGAGAATACTGCCACACCCATGGCCTGACGCATTTCAGAGCCGGCACCGGTTGATACCGCCATTGGCAGCACACCCATGATGAACGCAATGGATGTCATTAGTATTGGACGAAGACGTAAGCGACTTGCTTCTTTAATGGCAGAAAGCGCATCCATACCACTATCTTGAAGCTCTTTGGCAAACTCGACTATGAGTATGGCATTTTTAGTGGCAAGCCCTACCAATACAATTAAGCCAATTTGGGTGAAAATATTGTTGTCACCACCGTAAATCTGCACACCTATAAGCGCGCTCAGCAAGGTCATGGGAACAATCAATATGATTGCCAGTGGCAAACGCAGGCTTTCGTATTGCGCAGCCAGTACTAAGAACACTAAAAGCACAACTAATGGGAATACAAACGCTGATGCATTACCGGCTAATATTTGCTGATAGGTGATCTCAGTCCACTCGTAAGTCATGCCAAGTGGTAACGTTTCAGCCAGTATTTCTTCAATAGCTGCCTTCGCTTGGTCAGACGAATAACCAGGCGCTGGGGCACCGTTTATTTCAGCGGTGACATAGCCGTTGTAATGCATAACGCGGTCAGGCCCTGCGCTATGTTGAACGTCTAAGAAAGAACCCAGCGGGATCATCTCTCCTTGGCTGTTTCTAATCTTAAACTGAGTAATATCCCCTATCTCTTGGCGATATTGGGCATCGGCCTGCACATTGACTTGGTATGTTCTGCCAAACAGGTTGAAATCATTGACATACAGCGAGCCTAAATATGCTTGAAGGGTGGTAAATAAGGTATCAATGTTCACCCCCTGACTTACCGCTTTTTCGCGGTCCACATCTACATCAAGCTGGGGGACGGCAACGGTAAAGCTGGTGAATGAACCGGTTAGAGCAGGATGTGCCCACGCTTTGCCAATCACCTCTTGGGTAACACGCTCAAGCGCCTCAAAACCCAAATTCCCTCTGTCTTCTACCTGTAAACGGAAGCCACCAATGGTACCTAGCCCCATTACTGGCGGAGGTGGAAAGATAGCCACATACGCGCCTTTAATAGAAGCAAATTGCTGATTAAGTTTTGCGGCAATCGCGCCCGCCGACAGTTCGGGGGATTGACGTTCATCAAAAGGTTTAAGCGGGGTAAACAAAATACCTGAGCTTGGACTATTAGTGAAACCGTTAATGTTAAGCCCCGGGAAAGCCACTGCGTCAGATACACCAGGGTGCTCCATGGCAATGCGTGACATTTCGCGAATAACCTCTTCAGTTCTATCCAAGCTTGCCGCATTAGGTAACTGCGCAAATGCTACCAAATATTGCTTATCCTGGCCGGGCACGTAGCCGGTAGGCGTCGTTGCAAACTGGTTGTACGTAAGCGCAATAAGCCCCGCATATAACACCACCACAATACCACTCTTACGAATTAACCCACCCACAGCGCCGGTGTATTTTTTTGAGCCTCGCTCGAATACGCGGTTAAAAGGGGTAAACACGAAACGGCCAAACACTTTGTCCATACCGCGGGTTAGCCAGTCGTTAGCTTTACCATGAGGCTTAAGCAATAGCGCAGACAGTGCAGGGCTAAGAGTCAGCGAGTTAATCGCCGATATAACTGTAGATATAGTGATAGTAAGTGCAAACTGTTTATAGAACTGCCCGGTAAGACCACTCATAAAGGCTGTAGGAATGAAAACAGCGGCTAAGACTAGCGTTGTGGCTATAATGGGCCCAGTCACTTCTTTCATTGCCTGAACGGTTGCATCAAAGGGCGACTTACCTTCTGCAATGTTGCGCTCTACGTTTTCCACTACCACAATGGCATCATCTACCACGATACCAATTGCCAGCACCAAACCGAACAATGACAACGCATTAAGAGAGAACCCCATTAGCTGCATAAAAGCAAAGGTACCTACCAATGATATAGGCACGGCAACCAAGGGAATGATAGACGCACGCCATGTTTGAAGAAACAGCACAACTACCAATACAACAAGTAATACAGCTTCAAACAAGGTATCTACCACAGCCTCGATAGAGCCCCTTACAAATACCGTGGGGTCGTAGACAATGTCGTATTCCAAACCATCAGGAAACATTTGTGACAGTTCAGCCATGCGCGCTCGCACATCATCTGATATCTGGATAGCGTTAGAGCCGGGTGCCTGGAAAATAGGAATAGCGGCTGCCGGGTTATTATTTAACAGCGAACGCAAGGCGTAGTTATCTGCACCTAGCTCAATGCGTGCAATGTCTTTTAAGCGCGTAATTTCGCCGTTTTCGCCCGACTTAACGATAATATTTTCAAATTCGGCTTCTTCTTTTAAACGGCCTCGAACGTTAATTAACAGCTGAAATTCGCTTGAGCCTGTTGGCTGTGCGCCTAAACTACCTGCCGCCGCCTGCTGGTTTTGGTCTGCAATAGCAGCTGCCACGTCACCCGGATTTAGCTGAAGGGCCGCTAGCTTGTTAGGGTCTAGCCATACACGCATGCTGAATTCACCCGCACCGAATAAACGTACCTGCCCTACCCCATTAATGCGCGCCAGTTCATCTTTCACGTTCTGGTCGGCATAGTTAGACAGGTATAACATGTCGTAACGGTTATCAGGCGAGGTTAAATGCACCACCATGGTTAAATCTGGCGATGACTTTTCGGTAACAACCCCTAAGCGCTGTACTTCCTGTGGCAAGCGCGGTGTAGCGCGATTAACGCGGTTCTGTACCAGCGTTGTTGCATCATCTGGATCTGTCCCAATGGCGAAAGTGATGGTTAAGGTCATGCGGCCATCGCTGGTTGCCTGAGACGACATATACAGCATGTCTTCAACACCATTAATTTCTTGCTCTAATGGCGTGGCGACGGTTTCTGCAATAACTTCAGGGTTGGCACCCGGGTAATTTGCCGTGACAACCACGGTAGGCGGCACGACTTCTGGGTACTCGGTAATTGGTAGCTGCCACACGGCAATGGCACCACCAATAAATATGAGTAGGGAAAGCACGCCCGCAAAAATGGGGCGGCTAATAAAGAATTGCGAAATATTCATTACTTAAGACCTGCCGTTGCTGTACCTGTGGCAAATGAACCGCCAGATAAAACATCCTCGACCTGCGCCATGTTTTGGGTAACTTGTGATGCGTTGTCAACGCGCTGCTGCCAGCTTGATAAGTT
>Ga0208684_1000124_pt1 | contig 72604 bp, 69 predicted proteins | sample MalvireepMed_b05_FD_184245 | JGI IMG/M metagenome (GOLD analysis project Ga0208684, IMG submission 184245) | Marine viral communities from the Global Malaspina Expedition - Malaspina viral metaG DeepMed_b05 (SPAdes) (version 2) | ecosystem: Environmental > Aquatic > Marine > Oceanic | place... | reverse complement strand
TACGCGTTACTCACCCGTCCGCCGCTCGTCAGCAGATAGCAAGCTATCTCTGTTACCGCTCGACTTGCATGTGTTAAGCCTGCCGCCAGCGTTCAATCTGAGCCATGATCAAACTCTTCAGTTTAAAGTTTTCGATCGGTGGAATATCCGATCTAATCTTGCTCAAGAATAAAACTGTCAACATTCACGTAAATGAATTTTCGACGAGTTCTTACTTGAAATCTTATGTCTCCACAACATCTCAGTAAGCACCCACACGAATTACTTAATGCTAATTTTTAAAGAACGTTGCTTTGGATTCGCTAGAAGCTTTCTCTCAAAGCGGGCTGCGTATTCTACAGAAGCAGCTTTCGATGTCAACAAGTTTTTTCAAACTTTCTTAAGAGGCGAACCTCTCAATTTTTGACATCCAACCAAGTCGCCGTAGCGTCTCAATCAGTGCGAAGCATTCTACCAGAGAACCTTTCGCTGTCAACCGTTAATTTTTAAAAAATCTTTTAAAATCAACAAGTTAAGAACCTAAATCAGAGCATTCCGAAGAGCGACTCTGTTGGATCAGGCGGCGCATTCTACAGTCTTTTCAGACTTGGTCAACACCTTTTTTTGACCCGTTTCCTGTTCGTTCTCAGCGCTGTGCTGGGTAACGATCAAGAGCGGCGCATTATAGAGATGCGGCGATTTGGGTCAACTACTTTCTGTAATAAATTTTAAGTAGTTACGCATACGAGTATACTCCCCCTGGTCCATTCAGAATGTGTTGTACCTATATATAGAAGAGAGTCTTGTGATGACAGAGAAGGCAGTCGTAATTTATTCCGGTGGCATGGATTCGTTCACCATACTTAACCGCGCTAAAAACGAAGGCTATGATCTATACGCTCTTACCTTTGACTATGGCCAGCGTCACAGCAAAGAGATTCAGTTCGCTAAGCGCGTCTGCGATGAACTGGAAATCAGCCACAAGATCATCGACATTACCGCGATCAATCAGTTACTCCAGAGTTCATCTCTCACGGCAGACATCGACATCCCTGAAGGGCATTACGAAGCCGCCAACATGAAGTCGACTGTCGTCCCTAACCGCAACATGATTTTGCTTTCTCTTGCGATCGGCTACGCCGTCGACATTGGAGCCAACAAGGTTTTCTATGGCGCACACTCCGGCGACCATGCTATTTATCCGGACTGCCGACCTGACTTTGTGCACGCTATGAACAGGGTCGCTAAACTCGCAAATTACGAACCTGTTGATATTGTTACGCCCTACCTCAATAGTGATAAAACCGAGATTCTGGCGGATGGTCTGAAGATGGGGCTCGACTACGGTAAAACCTGGACCTGCTATAACGGACGCGACAAAGCCTGTGGCAAATGCGGTTCATGCGTCGAGCGCCTGGAAGCGTTCGCAGCTAACCATGCAACCGACCCTCTGGCCTACGAGTAAGCCTGATGTCTAAGGGAACTTATCGCGTTAAAGAGATCTTTTATACACTTCAGGGTGAGGGTGCACAGGCTGGTCGCCCTGCCGTATTCTGCCGCTTCGCGAAATGTAATTTGTGGAATGGCAGAGAAGAAAGCCGGTCTGCTGCTGTGTGTAAGTTCTGCGACACCGACTTCATAGGTACCGATGGACACCTTGGCGGCGAATATTCAGCAGACGATTTAGTGGCGATCATTGCTAAGCAATGGCCTGGCGAAACTGCGGGCGATTCAGTACAAGGCAAACCCTACGTTGTCTGTACTGGAGGCGAACCCGCGCTCCAGCTGGATGCACCATTAATCGGCGAACTGCATAAAGCTGGCTTTGAGATAGCGATTGAGACAAACGGGACCTTGCCCTTACCCGAAGGCATTGACTGGGTTTGCCTGAGCCCTAAAGGAGAATCCGAGCTTGCCGTCATCGAATGCGACGAACTAAAACTCGTATACCCACAGGCTGATGCCTTGCCTGAGCGCTTCGACTACATCACTGCCGATCACTTGTACCTGCAACCGATGGCGGATTTCGAGCCGGTTGTAATTGCCAGTGACAAGTTGGAAGGAGCTAAAGAAGGGCTCTCTGTCACCATTACCCGAAAAGCCGTGGATTACTGCATGAAGCACCCAAAATGGAAACTCAGCTTGCAGACCCACAAACTCCTCGGAATAGAATAACGCCTCTCAGCGTCACAGGGTAAAGGCGACCTTCGTCTTCAGTTCACCGGCTTCATAGCGCCGGTGAACATCGGCAACTGCACTCGCCGGTTGCACCTCCGTTTCAGACACTGTGATACTCCCAGCATCGACTTCTTTTGCTAACCAGCTGAGAAAGCGACCATGGGTCGCTCTGCCCTTGCCACTCAACAAAGGGAGCAACATAAATACCGCATGCAGCGTCAGGCCTTTGGCATGAGCTTGCGTGAGATCATAAGTATTGCGAGCATTGATGGTCGCAACCTGCCCACCCGGCGCCGCAGCCACCAGAGCCGTCTGCAAACTTTCTGCCCCATAAGTGTCGAGTACTTTGCTGAATTCACCAGCATGATCGGAAGCCTCTTGGTGCGACATAGGAGCCGCACCGTATGACGCGACCAGATCACAACGTAATGACGTTCCTGCGGTTGCTGAAATATTCACTCCCCGCAATTTAGCGAGTTGTATCGCCATCTGACCAACACCACCAGAACCTCCCATTATCATGAGCGAGTCTTCACGCGTGAGATTGAGTCGTTCAAGAGCTTCGAATGCAGTAATTGCAACAAGTGGGAGTGTCGCGGCCTGTTCAAGGCAGATAGTTTCTGGTGCTCGCGCCATCAAATCGGCATCAACGGCAATATAACGACATAGCGTTCCGCTGCTTCCCTTCACGCCGCCGGCACAGCCATATACTCTGTCGCCAACAGCAAAACCAGACACGTCGTCGCCGATAGCCACGACCTCACCGGCGAGGTCACAACCGACAACGTGATTATCCGAAGCTATTGGCGCTAGTCCGGCGCGGATTTTGGTGTCGATCGGATTAAATCCTGACGCGGTCACTTGAACCAGCAGGTCTCCGGGAGATATTTCTGGCATATCGAGGGAAGTTTCCTCCAGTACCGAAGGTTCTCCAGGCTCACGGAAGTACCAACCACTGTTGCCCTGCTGCTTGTGATTACTCATGGTTACTGCTCCCCAATAGCTGGCTGATGATGTCTCCGATCAGCTCATCATCTTTTCGTGTGCTCAGATAGCTTGCAAAGACCTGGCGCGTCATCTCTGGCACATCGGAAACCTCATGCAACTCACCACTCTCCAGATAGGGAGCAACCATCGTCGCTGGCAGATACCCAGCGCCGCCATGCATCAGGATGCTATCGAGTGCAATACGCCCAGTATTGGTTTTAAGCACAGGCGCCGCCATGCCTTTGAATTCCTGGGCGTGCTGTATTCTGAATGACGTTCCCCAGTCAACCATGACGTAGCCAAGTTCTGCTGCCTGGGCCCACTCTGAGCACTCTTCTGAAGCGACCATAACCAGAGGTACAGACATAACTTCGCGAGTCACCAGTTCATCCGCCTTGGGCGCGTCAAAGACCAGCGCAAGATCTAGCGAGCGTTCGAGAATCTGACGAACCAAAGCACTGCTACTATGGGCCATAGCACTTACGGCCATGCCCGGTCGCCTCAGGAGTGCCGGCAGCTTTTGCTGCAGCACTGCGTCCCATAGATTAGGGGTCGCACCAAGAGCAAACTGATAATGGCGATCATCCGCGATAGCCACTTCGTGCCGGATGCGTTGTTCAAGAAGCACACTACTCTCTGCCAATGGAATCAGCTTCTCACCCGCTGGCGTCAACTGAATGTTATTCCGCTGACGAGAAAACAGCTCAACCCCGAGCAGCCCCTCGAGCTGACGAATGCGAAAACTCACCGCAGATTGTGTGAGATAGAGATTTTCAGCCGCACGCCCGAAGTGCCGGGTGCGTGAGACTTCCATAAATGTTTTTAGTAGATCCGTATCCATTTCAACCAGAAAACTTTCACGTAACGAGAAGATTTTTTCGTTTTACCACAGACACGCCCCTGACCATACTCCGCCCAACACAAAAGAGGCATTTCTTTTGTGATCGACAACTTTGATGATGGCAGGTGCTTTATGAGTCAAATTCAGGCGAAAAGCTTTGAAACTTCAAAGAAATTCTTTGACGATGCTAACTTTCCACGTGGTTTTCAGCGCTCAGGTGACTTTACGCGCCAGCAGGCTGACATCCTAGAAAATATGGGCGATGCTCTGAAGTCTCTGCACGAAGGAACTCGTGAAGCAGAGACTGATGAAGAAGTCCGCTTCGTTGACTTCTGCCAGCAGAAACTTGAGCCTATTAATGCGGTCGAACGCGCATGGGCGGCCTATTGCAAAGCGCTAGCCCGAAAGCAGATTTATTTTACAGCCTCCTCCTCAGCATCGGAGGCAGACTATGAGAACACAGAAACAGATGACTGATCATGTACTCGGCTTCATTGAAGCCGTAGAACTCCCGGACCTTGGCATCGGCTGCGATGCTAAGGTTGATACCGGTGCGGCAACCAGTAGCCTGCATGCTGATCATATTGAAGAGTTCAAGCGCGATGGCGATCTCTGGGTGCGGTTTCATGTCAAATTTAACAAGCAGTCAGCCCGGATTGATCAAACCTGTGAAGCGCCCGTTGTCGAACAACGAGTCATCACCAGTTCGAATGGGCACAGCTCACAGCGATATATTATCGGCACAGAAATGAACGTCGGTGGTCTGAGTTTCAAAACTGAAATCAGCCTCAGCCATCGTGGCAGTATGAAGTACCCCATGTTGATCGGCCGCAAGGCCATCAAGGGACGCTTCCTTGTGGATGTCAGTCGCGGCTGAGCGAACCATCTTATTCTTTTAATTTTTCAGTCGTTGCTTTAACCCATCAGGAACCCGTTATGAAAATTGCCATACTGTCACGCAGTGCCAGCCTCTACTCAACCCGCCGTCTGATTGAGGCTGCCGAGGCCCGCGGACATGAAGTGCATGTACTGGATACGCTGCATTGCTACATGAACATCAACAGCGTTGATCCGAAAATGCACTACAAAGGTGAGCAATTGGAGGGCTTTGATGCCGTGATTCCGCGTATTGGCGCCTCGATCACGTTCTATGGGACTGCAGTATTACGCCAGTTTGAGATGATGGGCGTATATCCATTGAACGAATCAGTAGCCATCAGCCGTTCACGCGACAAGCTTCGCTCAATGCAACTGATGTCACGCAAAGGTATCGGCATGCCTGTGACTGGCTTTGCTCACAGCCCCGATGATATTCCTGACCTGATTCAGATGGTGGGCGGCGCCCCTCTCGTGATTAAACTTCTTGAAGGAACACAGGGCATCGGTGTTGTACTCGCGGAAACCAAGAAAGCAGCAGAAAGCGTCATCGAAGCCTTTCTAGGCCTCAAAGCGAACATCATGGTTCAGGAATACATCAAAGAAGCATCTGGCGCAGACATCCGCTGCCTGGTTGTCGGTGATAAAGTTGTTGCGTCCATGAAGCGTCAGGCAGCAGAGGGAGAATTCCGCTCTAACCTGCACCGTGGCGGAACGGCAACGGTGGTAAGAATCACCCCTGAAGAGCGCGCTACTGCCGTGCGCGCTGCAAAAACAATGGGGCTGAACGTGGCCGGTGTGGACATCCTGCGTTCTAACCATGGCCCTGTTGTCATGGAGGTGAACTCGTCACCGGGTATTGAAGGCATTGAATCTTCTACCGGTATCGATGTTGCAACCAAAATCGTGTTGCACATTGAGAAACATGCGCGCGTCAACAACACCAAAACAAAGGGCAAGGGGTAAGCGTTTACAAACAGCATCCCCTCTCGTATAGTTCGACTGCGCCTTGCTGAAACGGGCGCGGTATTTATCTGGGCAGCCATGGCTGCCCTTTTGCGTTCTGAGGAAGAAACACATATGCACGCCATCATGAATACCTATGGCCGTTTACCTGTCACCTTTACCCACGGTAAGGGTTGCTGGTTATACGACACAGAAGGCCGTAAGTATCTGGACGCTCTGACCGGTATCGCTGTTTGTGGACTGGGTCATGCACACCCAGCTGTCACTGCTGCGATTCAGGAGCAAGCCGGCCAACTTGTTCATACGTCGAACCTGTACGGCATTGGTCGACAACAAGAGCTGGCTGAAAATCTGACCCGAATCTCCGGGATGGACAATGTGTTTTTCTCTAATTCAGGCGCGGAAGCAAATGAAGCGGCTATCAAGATTGCGAGAAAATACGGACATCAGAAAGGCATCTCTGAGCCTGTTATTGTCGTGATGACAAAAGCGTTTCATGGTCGCACCATGGCAACACTGACAGCCACGGGCAACACCAAAGCACAGGAGGGTTTCGGCCCGCTGCTTAATGGCTTTGTACGTGTCCCCTATATGGATGCAGATGCCATCACGGCAGTTGTGCGTGCCAACCCGAATATCGTCGCCGTACTGCTTGAACCGGTACAGGGCGAAGGCGGACTGGCCACCGCGGGCGAAGATTACATCAAAGCCGTGCGCGATATCTGTGATCAGAATGACTTACTGATGCTGGTTGATGAGATTCAGACTGGTAACGGTCGTACAGGCACCTACTTCTGCTATCAACAGTTTGGTATTACGCCTGATGTTGTTACAACAGCCAAAGGGCTCGGCAACGGTGTGCCTATAGGCGCCTGCCTTGCTCGTGGTAAAGCCGCAGACGTTCTGCAACCAGGCAGTCATGGTTCAACCTACGGCGGCAACCCACTGGCATGTGCCGCCGCGAATGCGGTTGTGACGACCATAGAGAATGACAAGCTGGCCGAAAACGCCGCGCACATGGGCAACTACCTTGCCAGCGCTTTCAACGTGCGATTGCAGGACAACCCTCTATTCTCCGAAATTCGGGGACGTGGTTTGATGATGGGGATTGTTCTGAAAAAAGACTGCACAGAATTAATGGCGAAAGGCACTGCGAAGGGCCTTCTGCTTAACGTTACCTCAGGCAATGTTATCCGTCTTCTACCACCACTGACACTGACAGAAGAAGAAGCAGATCTGATCGTAGAGGGAGTCATGGAACTGATCCATGAACTCAATGAATGAAAAAATGGAAAAGACAGTGAGACACTTTCTGACGCTCTCGGACACCTCTCCGGATGAGCTCAACTGGATAATTGAACGGGCTATTGAGCTCAAGAAGAAGCAGCACGCAGGAGAGATCTACGAGCCGCTGAAAAACCGGGTACTGGGCATGATTTTCGAGAAGTCATCCACCCGTACCCGCGTCTCTTTTGAGGCCGGTATGAGTCAACTGGGTGGCAGCGCGATCTTCCTGTCACCGCGTGATACTCAGCTAGGCCGCGGTGAACCCGTAGAAGATTCAGCACGAGTGCTATCACGAATGGTCGATGTGGTGATGATTCGCACCTTCGACCATGACATCATCGAGCGCTTCGCTGCGTTTTCCTCCGTACCGGTTATTAACGCCCTGACCGATGACTTCCACCCATGCCAGCTACTCGCTGACATGCAGACCTATGTTGAGCATCGCGGCTCTATCGCCGGTAAGACCGTCGCCTGGGTCGGTGATGGCAACAATATGTGTCATTCCTATATCAAGGCTGCTGTGCAATTCGGGTTCAATCTGCGCATCGCTACACCAGAAGGGTTTGAACCGGACGCCCGTATCGTCAGCGAAGGCGGAGATCGTATTCAGCTGTTCAAAACCCCAGAAGAAGCTGTAGCAGGCGCAAACCTGGTTGTAACTGACGTCTGGGCCTCAATGGGCCAGGAAGAAGAGCAGGATGAACGCATCCGCAAATTCCAGGCATTTCAGGTCTCTCCTGCTCTGCTGGATAAAGCGGCCAGTGATGTTATTTTCATGCACTGTTTACCGGCTCACCGTGGTGAGGAAGTGACCGATGAAGTCATGGAAGATCCACGAGCTGTCGTCTGGGATGAAGCCGAGAATCGCCTGCACGCACAAAAAGCTCTATTAGAGTTTTTGCTGTGTCAGGAAGAAGAGGACTGATACTGTTCTCTGTGGCGCTCAATGCAGAGACAACTGCTGAGCGCCCTCCAGATACACCCGATTTCTCCCCAGACGCTTCGCTTCATACAGCATCCGGTCTGCCCGGTTAAGAACATCCTCAGAAGCCTCGTCGGGATGATACTCAGCTCCTCCAATGGACACTCGTTGTTCGAGTTCCACCTCAGAGAACCTGTGATTTTCGACAGAAACGCGTATCCGCTCCAGAACACCCGATGCGGCCTCAAGATTCAGGCCTGACAGCAGCAAAACAAACTCTTCGCCACCGTAACGAGCTGCCAAGTCAATTTCCCGGACAGATACTCTGAGCAGGTGTGCAAGCTCTGCAAGCACCTGGTCACCAATCCTATGACCGTATTCATCATTTACACGTTTAAAGTAGTCAATGTCTATGAAGGCCACCACAAACGGGATTTCCTGTCGAATCGACAACGCCCTCTGTTTCTCGAGAGTTTTAAGGAGATACCGTCGATTGTTCAACCCGGTTAACTCATCAGTAACCGCCAACTCCTCAATGCGGGCGAGCGCACGACGTAATTCAGAGTTCTTCTCGCCATAGGCTTTACGCAAAATGAAAAACTCTCGGCCAATAAAGGCATACACCAGCAGGCTCGTCATCAGAGCCACACCAATAACGACTTCGAATTCTGGTACAAGGAGTTCGCTGGCACTGTAATGCGTAGAGAAGATGACCAGTGAATAACAAAAAACGGTAAAGAGGGATATACCAATGAAGCCCCGCCCTGATAGGCGGAATACACCAAATGGCATGATATTCAGATAACCCAGAATCATTACGCCGCGAAGTTCAGGTGCCAGAATCATAAGCCCAGACATATACAGGATAACGAGTGCCATCACTGGCATTGTCATACTGGGATCGGCAGTCTCCATCGCCCTGCCAGAATAGATATACCAGACAGTAACGCCATGAACGGCCAGGTAGAAAAGCACCATGGCACCAAACCACGCATTCGGCGACGTCCCGTACTCAATACCAAAACCAGCGTAATATAAAATGCTGAATAGAAGCACACCCGCGGCAGCCAGGCTGTGCCGGCGTAAAATGTCCTTTCTTAGCTGCCCCATAAAGGCTTCCTAAAGTATCTTACCTTCCAGAATAATGGGTGACGGCGCACCCCGCCAGACCCTTTTACATAAGGACAACAATTCCGGCCCGATTCCATCCTGCTGTCCGTTATAGCCAGTTCAGGTCGGGCGACACAAGCGCCCTACCGCATCTTTCCAACCATCGTACAGTTTGTCCCTTTTTGCTTTCGAGATTTTAGGTACAAAAACTCTCTCGGTCTGCCACAGGCCAGCGACCTCTTCCAGGCCCGAATACACCCCGGATTGAATCCCGGCAAGATAGGCGACACCCAGTGCGGTTGTCTCTGTAATCTGAGGTCGGGTAACACGCACCCCGAGCACATCACATAAGAACTGAACCAACCAATCGTTCTTCACCATACCGCCATCTACCCGCAGTTCAGCAGCTTTCGTGCCGTCGCCCTCCATGGCTGAAAGCAGATCACGCGTCTGGTAGCAGACCGCCTGCAGCCCCGCCGTGACCAACTCCTTAATTCCGCTATCGCGACTAAGACCAAAAATAGCGCCCCGCGCATCCGGGTCCCAATAGGGAGCACCTAACCCTGCGAACGCCGGAACCATATAGACAGGATTCTCATAACCGGTTTTTTCCGCCAGTGACTGGCTCTCTTTCGCATCCTTAATCAGCTGCAAACCATCACGAATCCACTGAATAGTGGCACCGGCCATAAAGATGGAGCCCTCAAGAGCGTATGTTGTCTCGCCATTGATACGGTAGGCAATCGTCGTGAGGAGGCGGTGCTTCGAAGTTACCGGCTCGCGCCCTGTATTCAGCACCATAAAACAGCCGGTTCCGTAAGTACTTTTGATCATACCTTCAGAGAAGCATCCCTGACCGATCAGTGCGGCTTGCTGATCTCCCGCAACGCCCCCTATCTGAACCGCTCCGCCGAGCCATCCGCTTAACGTTTTACCAAAATCAGAGGCACTGTCCTGAACCTCAGGGAGCAAAGACGCCGGGATATCAAACAAAGAAAGAAGGTCTGCGTCCCAACACTCTTCATGGATGTTGTATAGCATCGTACGACAGGCATTGGTTGAATCTGTCAGGTGCGAACGTCCTCCCGTCAGCTGCCAGATCAACCAGGTGTCGACCGTTCCGAACGCAAGTTCACCTGCTTCAGCACGTGCTCTCACGCCTTCTACATTATCAAGAATCCAACGGATTTTGGTTGCCGAAAAATAAGGATCCAGAAGAAGTCCGGTACGTGCCGATATTTCGTTTTTCTGTTCTTCCCACTGACGACAAAGATCTGCGGTCCGTCTGTCTTGCCAGACAATAGCAGGGTGTACAGGCTCGCCTGTTTGCCTGTCCCAGATCAACGTCGTCTCGCGTTGATTAGTAATCCCAATAGAGACGATGTCCGACGCTTTAGCCCCCACCTTTTTAAGAACATTGCGTGCGCACTTCAGCGACGTTTGCCACAAGTCGGCCGGGGCATGCTCGACCCAGCCGGGATGAGGAAAATGCTGCTCAAACTCTTCTTGCGACTGCGCAATCACCTCGCCCGAAAGACCGAATAGAATGGCGCGGCTACTGGTTGTTCCCTGATCAAAGCTAAGCAGATACTTCGACATACACTGAGATCCAATCTAACTAAAACTCCAGACTAACTGCTGCGCCGGGTGGCTTCCAGACATGTCGAAAAAAATGCAACATATATGAATAAATTCACGGATAGCGCTAAGATGTCATGAAATATTTTCAAGAAGATCGCTATGCTTGATATACGCCACCTGAAAACGCTTATCGCATTGAGAGACAGCGGTAGCCTCGTCGATGCAGCACGTCGCCTTCACCTGACGCAATCAGCGTTATCGCATCAACTGAAAGATCTTGAGTCACGTCTGAATACACGTCTCTTCGAGCGAAAATCCCGTCCTATCCGCTTCACCCGCGCAGGCCTAGAAGTACTCCAACTTGCTGACAACGTTCTACCTATGATTCAGCGCACAGAGCACACCTTAAAGAAGATCGAAGCCGGTCACGATGGCCGGCTGCACATGGCAATCGAGTGTCATAGTTGCTTTGAGTGGCTGATGCCAGCAATCAACCACTTCCGGGATCACTGGCCTGACGTCGAAATTGACCTCACCACGAGCTTTCATTTTCAACCACTTGAAGCTCTGCGGCGGGGTGACATCGACCTTGTCATCACCTCGGACCCAGCGGACGATCCGATAGTGACGCACATACCACTTTTCAGGTATCAGTCCGTGCTGGCACTCGCTAATCAACACCCCCTAACCCGACACGACTGGATAGACCCGGAGCACCTGAGTGAGGAAACCCTGATTCACTACCCGGTTGATCGTCGACGCCTGGATATTTTCGAGCGCTTCCTGCAGCCGCATGGTATCGAGCCCTCAGCAACCCGCGAAACAGAACTAACGCTGATGATGATTCAATTGGTAGCCAGTGGTCGTGGCGTCGCCTGCCTCCCGAATTGGGCGCTTCAGGCGTACCTCGATGCAGGGTTGATAGCTGTACGACCGTTAGGGAAAAACGGAGTGTGGCCGGTGCTTTACGCAGCCATCAGGAAGGAACAGTCAGGAACACAATATCTGAAAGATTTCGTTAATACAGCCGCAGAGAGCTCATTTGCGACTTTAAAAGGAATCGCTAAGGCGGAAGGCTGATGTAACAATATCGGCCAGATAGGCCAGACAAAAAAAGGGCCTCAACAAAGGAGGCCCATCAAAGCGACACAGTGTGTCGCAACATTCTCACCACGTCTCCAAAGGATACGTGCGTTTATACTGACCTGTATGAAGTAAGTAATCTATAGCTGGAAGGTGACTATTTGTAACGTTATGTTACAGGTGTCTGAAAACGTACCGATTACCAGCTTTATTTGTCCCGCATTGCAAGTCGGTACCAGACACATTGTCAGTCTGTGTGAACACGAGGCCAAATCAAACTGAAGCGCGCACCACCTAACTCGTCACTGCGCCCCACCATCGCCTGTCCACCGTGCCAGTACATAATCCGGCGCACAATCGACAAGCCAAGACCATACCCCCCGGATGCCCGGGTGCGGCTATCATCCAGGCGAGCAAATGCGCTGAATACGCGATCCCAGTCTTCTTCCGGAATCCCTGGTCCATCGTCCTCGACATCTACCCGGCAAATGTCGTCTGCCACACTGCAACGCACTTTAACCCGTCCTTTAGCGTAACGGCCAGCATTACCCACCAGGTTCTGAATAGCCCTGTGTACGTATCTGGGTTCGACTTCAGAGAACGGGAAACCTTCTGGGCCGCTGCCCTCAAAAGAGACCGCAACATGCTCTGGTGGCCGAGCTTCACCAACAACCTGCTCAGCAACCTCAGCAACGTTGATCTTTTGAAAATCGAGAATTGGCCCACCCTCTTCGAGTCGGGCATACGTCAGAATTTCATCAATCAGCTCATCAAGTTCCTGAATATCGGCATCCATGCCTGCGAGTTGCTTGGAAACAAACGGATCATCTAATACCGAGTCTTCAATAATCTGCGCACCAAAGCGAATGCGGGCAACCGGCGTACGTAACTCGTGAGATACCGCTCTTACCATTTCACGCTGAATAGAAATCAGACGTTGAATGTGCTCAGCCATTTTATTGAATGAATGCCCAAGGCGGCCAACGGCATCTTCACCAGAGGTGCTCACTCGCGCATTCAGATGCCCTTGCGATAAGCGGCTGGTCGCCTGCTCCAGCTTTCGCAAACGTGTTTCAAAGGTATTAACTACCCAGTAGACGCCGAGACCAATCAGTAAGACACCAATAGTACCGATGACGAAGACAGCACGGAGTGAATACGGATTAAATTTCTCGACTGGGCCCAGACGAACCACCTGCTCTGCACCCGGAATTTTTATATAAGCGTCCGCACCGGCACCATCAACGGCCAGCTGCACCAATACATCACCGTATTGCATGCGCGACAAATCGGTGGCCGATATCTCGAGATCAACAATGTCCTCGACAGAAAGCGGATAGCCAAAGCGGCTCTGAATATCTGTCAGAAAGGTCTCAATTGGCTCGCCGCTGCGTTGCCATAATTCAATCAGCAAACGAGCGGTAGCACGTGCCTGAAGCTCTGACAGCTTATTAAAGTCAACGTACAACCATTGCCCGTCGGGCATCATGCTACGCATCGAAGCCGTCTTGCCATCGGGTGACACAGTGACAATCACCTGCCCACGAAGCAAACGTGAACGCTCGTATTCGTCATCTGGCCCATCATCTTGCGGGCGAATAGCAATAGACGCATCGAATGCGGCTTCGAGACGTTGCAACGCCCCCTCATCCGATGCGAGGCGCTCACCGATCAGATACAGACTGCCGCGGGAGACTTCTTCGTAGAACTGTGCAGAACGCACTAGGTTAACGAGCTGCAAGGCGGCTGAGCACAGGACTGCCACCGCCAGAAGAGCACCAAGGAGCCCGAAATATACCCGAATAAAAATAGCCGTTTACTCCTGTAACGGGTCAGAGCTCTTTGACGAACAGATAGCCTTTGCTACGTACCGTCTTAATACGCTTAGGGTTCATTGGATCATCACCCACCTTAGGACGAATGCGCGATACACGCACGTCGATAGAGCGATCCTGACCATCGTACTCAATGCCACGCAACTGATTGAAAATCTCTTCCCGGGTCAGAACCCGCCCAGCATTGCTGCTCAGCAGCCAGAGCAGATCAAACTCAGCACTGGTGAGATCAATACTCTCGCCTTCCAACCAGGCTTCCCGCATTGAGCTGTCGACGACCAGATTGCCGAAGGTCAGACGTGAGGAGGAGCTTCCTTCCTCTTCAACTTCTTCCACACCATCGCCAACGCGACGCAGCAGAGCACGGATACGTGCCAACAAAACACGTGGACGGACTGGCTTGGCGACATAGTCATCAGCCCCCATCTCAAGCCCCAGAACCTGATCCAGATCCTCGGTTCGTGCTGTCAGCATAAGTATAGGTCCTTTGTAATGCGGACGGACAATGCGACACACAGCTAAGCCATCTTCACCCGGCAACATAAGATCAAGCACAACCAGGTCGGGTTGTTCAGACTTGATGCGGTCAATAGCACGGCTACCATCGCCCTCTACTGTCACAATCAGGCCATTGCTTTCAAGGTAATCCTTGGTCAGGGCTGCGAGTCGCTCATCGTCTTCAACGATAAGGATTCGCCAGTTTTCCTCGGGGCTCTGTGTATTTTCGTGCTTTAACATGAAGACCTACCATTCCTAACAATCGAATGTTCCGCTCAGGGAACCTGTGCTCAGCTGAACCAGCCACAGCAACGCCTCTATCATAACTATAGATAACTTTAGACGCTGTTACGCTTTGTTGCACAGTAACAGTCGACATTTATATCAGAACCCCCGTTTTCACACTCAGAAAAACCGCCCACCAGATGGTGACTGGGCTGGCGTAGGTTACCCCCTTCATGTCCACCACATACGCACAACTTATCCACAATACGAGCTGTCCAATAGTGCCGAAACAACACAAGATATGGGGTTGAATTCACCCACTGGGCGCATTATCTTGTGGCGAAGTAAAAAACCTACATGACGTCAGAGACTTAGCGCGCTTCCGCAGTTAAAACAACCGGAATGTCAAGCATTAAGACACCGGCGCCGTCAGGGAAAGATGGAGTAGATTCCCCTTGAATACAGGCACAGAAAACATGAACGCTACCCTCAGAGTCACCAAACGCGACGGCAGTCAGGAACCGATTGATCTCGATAAGATCCACAAAGTTGTCACCTGGGCTGCAGAAGGGCTTGAAAAGGTATCTGTGTCAGAAGTTGAGCTTCGCGCTCACCTTCAGTTTTTCGATGGCATTCAGACCTCAGAAATCCACGAAACTCTGATCAAAGCAGCCGCCGATCTGATTTCCGAAGAAGCGCCAGATTACCAGTACCTGGCTGCCCGACTGAACATCTTCCACCTGCGTAAGAAATCCTACGGCCGCTTTGAGCCACCAGCGCTCCTTGATCATGTGAAAGCGATGGTTGAAGGCGAGCGTTACGACAAGCATTTGCTTGAGGACTACACCGAAGAAGAATTCGCGGCGATGGACGCATTCATCGATCATTCACGCGACATGAACTTCAGCTACGCCGCAGTAAAGCAGCTTGAAGGGAAATACCTTGTCCAGAACCGTGTAACGGGCAAAGTCTACGAAAGTGCTCAGTTCCTGTATGTCCTGATCGCTGCATGTCTGTTCTCGTCGTACGATAAAGAGCGCCGTCTCGACTACATCAAGCGTTTTTACGATGCCGTCTCTACGTTCAAGCTTTCTTTGCCGACACCTATCATGGCCGGTGTGCGCACCCCGACCCGTCAGTTCAGCTCGTGTGTACTGATCGAAGCCGGCGACAGTCTGGATTCCATCAACGCAACAGCCGGTGCCATCGTTAAGTACGTTTCACAACGTGCGGGTATTGGCATCAATGGCGGGCGCATCCGTGCACTTGGCAGCCCGATCCGTGGCGGCGAAGCATTTCACACCGGTTGTATTCCGTTCTACAAGCACTTCCAGACGGCAGTTAAGTCTTGTTCTCAAGGTGGTGTGCGTGGCGGAGCAGCGACTCTGTTCTACCCGATCTGGCATTACGAGGTTGAGAACCTGCTGGTTCTGAAGAATAACCGCGGCGTTGAAGAAAACCGCGTGCGTCACCTCGATTACGGCGTTCAACTGAACAAGCTGATGTACGAACGCATGATCAAGAATGGCAACATCACCCTGTTTTCACCGAGTGATGTTCCTGGGCTTTACGACGCCTTCTTTGAGGACCAGGAACTGTTTGAGCAGCTCTACACCAAGTACGAAGCTGATGACAGCATCCGCAAAAAGACCATCAAGGCGGTCGACCTTTTCTCAATGATGATGCAGGAACGTGCAAGTACCGGCCGTATCTACATTCAGAATGTGGACCACTGTAATACCCACAGCCCGTTCAATCCGAAGAAAGCGCCAGTGCGTCAGTCAAATCTCTGTCTCGAGATTGCACTGCCAACCAAGCCGCTGAACGACATTAACGACGAGAGTGGCGAAATCGCCCTGTGTACTCTCGCCGCGTTTAACCTGGGCAAGATCGACGACCTGAACGAACTTGAAGATCTTTCTGATCTTATCGTGCGTGCGCTCGACAGCCTGCTCAGCTATCAGGACTATCCAGTACCTGCAGCTCAGCGCGCCAGCCTTGCACGCCGCACTCTGGGTGTTGGCGTGATTAACTTCGCCTACTTCTTAGCGAAGAATGGTGTTAAGTACTCAGACGGTTCAGCCAACGGCCTGACTCATCGCGCCTTTGAAGCGATTCAATACTGGTTGCTGCGCGCATCGAACCAGCTGGCGAAAGAGCAAGGCGCGTGTGAAGCGTTCAGCGACACGACTTATGCTCAGGGGATTCTCCCAATCGACTCTTACAAGAAAGATGTCGACAAGTTCTGTGAAGAACCTCTTCAGTACGACTGGGAAACACTGCGCAAAGACATCGTCGATACCGGCCTGCGTAACTCAACACTGACAGCCCTGATGCCATCCGAAACATCATCGCAGATCAGTAACGCGACCAACGGTATTGAGCCGCCACGTGGTTACATCAGCGTTAAGCAGAGCAAAGACGGTATCCTCAAGCAGGTTGTGCCTGATTATGAGAACCTGAAGAAAAACTACGAACTCCTGTGGCAGATCCCGGACAACCAGGGTTATCTGCAGCTGGTCGGTATCATGCAGAAGTTTGTCGACCAGGCGATCTCGGCGAATACAAACTATGACCCGTCCCGCTTCCCAGGCAACAAAGTACCGATGCAGCAACTGCTGAAAGACCTGCTGACCGCATACCGTAACGGTGTGAAAACACTGTACTACCACAACACCCGTGACGGTATGGAAGACCCGCAGAAAGAAGCTGTACAGGAAGACGACGATTGCGCCGGTGGTGCGTGTAAAATCTGATTTATTAAGGGGCGCGGCTATGGGGCTGCGCCCATAGCACGAGACTAAAACAGCGAATGGCTTACACAACTTTTAACCGTAACGAGTTTGATACTTTTGAGCAGCCGATGTTTTTCGGCGAGCCCGTCAACGTTGCACGTTACGACCAGCAGAAGCATAAGATCTTTGAAAACCTGATCGAAAAGCAGCTGTCCTTTTTCTGGCGCCCGGAAGAAGTCGACCTGACCAACGATCGCAAAGATTTTATGGATCTTCCGGAGCACGAGAAGCATATCTTCGTCTCTAATCTGAAGTATCAGACACTGCTGGATTCCGTTCAGGGCCGTTCTCCAAACGTCGCTTTACTGCCTGTGGTCTCTCTGCCAGAACTCGAAACCTGGATTGAAACCTGGTCTTTCAGTGAGACTATCCACAGCCGATCTTACACGCACATCGTGCGGAATATTGTCCCGAATCCGGCTGTTGTCTTCGATGACATCACCAAAAACGAATACATCGTCCGCCGTGCAATTTCGGTAACCAAGTACTACGACGACTTTATCGAACTGAGTAACTACTATCAGCAGCTCGGCGAAGGCAAGCACACAGTGAATGGTGAAACCATTGATGTGAACCTGCACGAGCTGAAGCGCCGTTTGTACCTGACAATGGTTTCGGTGAACGTACTCGAAGCGATTCGTTTCTATGTCAGCTTTGCCTGCTCATTCGCGTTTGCCGAACGTGCCAAAATGGAAGGCAACGCGAAAATCATTAAATTGATCGCACGTGATGAGGCCCTGCACCTGACCGGTACTCAGCACATGCTGCAAATCATGGCGCGCGGTAAAGACGATGCCGAGTTCGCACAAATCGCTGAAGAGTGCCGCGATGACGTCATTGGCATCTTCCACGAAGCAGCCGAGCAGGAAAAGGAATGGGCCGACTACCTGTTTAAAGACGGTTCAATGATCGGTCTGAACAAAGACATCCTGAGCCAGTACGTTGAATACATTACCAACCAGCGTATCGGCGCTCTCGGCTTCGACCCGATCTTTGAAGTGCGTAACAACCCACTCCCGTGGATCAACGCCTGGCTGAACAGTGATAACGTTCAGGTGGCACCACAGGAAGCTGAAATCAGCTCTTACCTGGTAGGTGCGATTGACAGTGAAGTTGATACTGCAGACTTCGGTGACTTTGACCTGTAATCCCTGATTCCATGACCAACGCACGCAGGGCGGCCCGTATCGGCCGCCGTCGCTGGGCCAGTTCGAGAACATTTTATTCTGACGCCCAGACCGAAATGGAACTGACCGGTGGCAGCACCACTCAGCTGGAAATGGATCTGGGCGAACTGCCCCTTCCCGCCACTACCAGATCGCTCCCCAAAGAAGATACCGTACTCGAGCAGGGTGACCTGTTTGATCTGCTCGCAGAATCTCCTGAGCCAACGCCGCAGACCATCTTTGAAGGCATGGAAAAACCTATCTTTGAAGTGGCATTCGCGGACGGTCGTAACGCACGTTTCCAGCACGCAAACACCTTGCTGGAATCTCTCGAAGCTCAGGATATTCATATCGAATATCAATGCCGCGAAGGCTACTGTGGCAGTTGCCGGGTGCGCTTAGTTGAAGGCGATGTTCACTATATTGAAGAGCCTATGGCATGGATTGATGATGATGAAATTCTGCCCTGTTGCTGTATCCCGAAATCAGCCCTGAAACTTCAATAGTTCAAAGTCTTGCATTCAATCGCTGCCTTCCGGTAGCCTTCTAAGATTCTTATACACTTTTTGTACAGAGGACATTATGGCACTCGATTTTCCAGAACTTGGTCAACCCGCTCCAGACTTCACGACACAGAATCAACGCGAAGAAGATGTTTCTCTAAGCGACCTGAAAGGTAAAAAAGTCGTTCTCTACTTCTACCCAAAAGCAATGACGCCGGGTTGTACTGTTCAGGCCTGTGGCCTGCGTGATACCCAGAAAGAGCTCGAAGACCGAAATGTCGTCGTACTCGGGCTAAGCCCTGATGCACCTAAACGCCTGCAGAAGTTCATTGATCGCGACGAGCTTAATTTTGACCTTCTGTCAGATGAAGATCACGCGATTGCCGAGAAATACGGCGTGTGGGCCATGAAAAAGTTTATGGGGCGCGAGTTCATGGGCGTTCATCGCATCACCTTCATCATTGATGAAGATGGCAAACTGGTACACGTTATGGAGAAGGTGAAAACCAAAACCCACCACGACGACCTGCTCGCCGCACTGGATGCTCTCTGATCCTAAACTTCAGGTACTCTGACGATACTGCAGGGGAGACATCCCCTGCCAACGTTTGAAGGCTTTACTGAAGGCACTGCCATCTGCAAAGCCCAGCAAACCACTGATGTCGGAAATCGGCAGATCAGTCCCTCTGAGTAGCTGCGTTGCCCGACGTTCACGCTCAGTATCCAACAGTTGCTGAAAACTGGTGCCGGCCTCACCAAGACGTCGCTGTAAAGTGCTGACACTCATATACAGACGTGACGCAATGTCCTCACGATCGGTTGCCAGATGTACGGCTTCCTGCAAGCAACGCTCTACCCGCGTCCGTACTTCTGGTTGCTGGACACGCTTTAACTGCGCATCAAGTAACTGCTGATGCATTCCTGCAAGCGCAGGCTCCCCACCAGGCAAAGGTCTCTGAAACCACTCCGTTTCAAACACCAAAACATTCTTATCTGCACCAAACTCAGGGAGGCACCCATAAGCTCGCTGATACTCATCGACTTCTGAATCAGCCACAGTGAAGTTCAGCATCACCCTGACAGGCGGTACCGAGCGACAGTAAAGCCACTCGCCAAATTTTTTCAGAAGTAAAAGAACGGTATCTATCTGATCACGACTGAACGACCTGTCACCCGGCAGATACGTCAAATGCATCAAACCGTGATGCTGACTCACAGAGAAACGCCCGCCCTCACTGATCACCGATGAATATCGTTCCGCTGTGCCCAGAGCTTCAAGCAAGCTCCGGCTATGCATCAGATTCATGGCCAATAGCGGAAAATGAAGCGGTGTCAGATAGTCTCCCAAACGCAGTCCCAGTGGCTGATCTGTCGCTGCCGCTGCGGCTTTCCAGAGCAACAGGGTGCGCTCCAGATCGATACGTGCGTCGGGCTCTGCCAATTCACCCGCTGACAGGCGTGCCTGCTGCAATACCTGTTCTGGATTGATCCCGAGAGAGCGAAAGCCCTGAAGCAAAACCGTCAGCCAATGCGCCGATACCCGTAAGTGTGATGTATTGTTTTCTGTCGTCATAATGATTGCTTAGAACAAACCTCTGACCTGCAAGGACAAGATAAAACCCGAGGGCTGACGTAGACTGAACATCATAACAACAAACGGAGACTGCAATGAGTCGTAAAACTGTTGACCAATGGTTCGCTGAATACGGAGAGAGCCATCAAAACCCGATGAACAAATTGATTCACTGGTTCTGTGTTCCTCTTATTTACCTGGTTATTTTTTCTTTGCTCTGGGAGATTCCGCAGCCTGACTGGCTGGCCTCTGTACCACTGGTCAACTGGGCAGTACTCGGCGCTGCAGTCACCATGACTTTCTATGTACGCTTGTCTAAGCCGCTGGCGAAAGGCCTGGGGATATTTACTCTGCTATGCCTTCTGTTTCCTCTTGTCTATGAGCAGATGACAGACACCCCACTGTGGCTTTCCAGTGTTATCGCTTTCGTCATTCTTTGGATCATGCAGTTCGTGGGGCACCACATTGAAGGTAAAAAACCGTCCTTCTTTAAAGATATTCAGTTTCTCCTTATAGGCCCCGCCTGGGTGATAGGCTTCATCTACGATCGTCTTGGTATCAACTATCGCTAAACTGACTAACCTGACATGCAGGCCGCCCGGCCTGCATGCGCCATTGGCCACCCGTGTGATATCCGTTAAGGTCGGATAACTGGAATTACAACGACTTCACTTCACGGACGGTCAACTTGCGCTTTTCACTTCGTGCCTCTGCCGGATTTTCAACCTTACAGACCACCGCCGGAATAATTATCAGCGGCGTACTTACGGGTACCGCAATGCACTATTTTCCAGACATCCTCGATCAGGCAGACCGGGAAGTGACCCGATACGCTGCATCAGCTGAAGCCATTCATCAGGAAATATGGGATATCTATGAAGAAACACAAGGCATAAACGCCAAACCTCGACGGGAATCGGTTCGCCACGGCTTCTCTGCCGCAAATGACCTTGTCGCGTCGCCACTCGGTGGCTACTGTTTTGATCCGGGCGCCCCTGGAGAAACCCTCCAGAATTGTCCTGTCGCGGCTTCAGACTAGACCCTGTTTACACTGCGTGAATACGGCTAGCTGAGAGCCAATCATTCTCTGAACAAGGAAATACTATGACTCTCGCCTACTGGTGCGTGCTCGCCGCCGCATTGATGCCGTTTCTGTTTACCGGGATCGCTAAATTCAGCGGAGGACGCTACAACAATTACTCACCACGTGAGTTTCTGGAAAAACAGGAAGGTTTTCGCAAACGTGCCCACTGGGCTCAGCTGAATAGCTTTGAAGCATTTCCAATGTTCGCTGCAGCCGTCATCATTGCTCACCTGACAGGTGCTGAGCAGGATTACATCAACACTCTGGCCATCGCATTTATCGGTATCCGTATCGTGTACGGTGCTATGTATCTGGCTAATCTGGCAGCACTGCGGACGCTGGTCTGGTCAGCAGGTCTGGCGTGCGTGATCGCTTTGTTTGCTGCGGGCGCATAAAACCCGGGGCAATGCCTGGCTGCCGGGCAATTCAGTACTACGCAGTCAGGTGGTGGCCCCTAAGTTTGTAACAATACGAAGGATTGCAATAGATAACGATCTGACGGCCTTTGTCAGGCGTCTCGATCATATACAGGTCATTAAATCCCGGAGTGTGCTCAGAAAACATCGTGTTCTTCAGCACCTGTGCGTGCCATTGAACCGAACTGTCATACTCGTGTACAGCAGGTTGATCAGACACAACAATAATTGCCAGTGCCATAATCGCCGATAGCAGGTATTTCATTGATACCCCTCCTCGCTGACGCATACACCTTTCCGCTTATCAAAAAGGCTGTATCACTAAGTATAGAAGAGCTTTCTGAGCTGGTATGGCCTTTCACGTTGAGATTCGTAACCGGTTCACAGATTCAATTTGTGAAAAGCCAGAAGTGTTATCGGCATCTCATTTGTCAGGCACTTACACTCTGACGCATGGATACAAGAAGCTCGGCTTCTGCTCTTGCCACACCCAACGAGTCAACGAGATCTTCAGCTGACGCTCCCATGCCCGCAAGCCGTGACGCCTGTTCAAAACGCGCATCCGGTGCCGCCGCTGCCGGTCGCTTATCTGCCGCTGCCGCCCTCGCCTCCACCTGCTTCATCCGACGCCCGAGACCAATCGCACTTTTGCTGATCGCGTCCTGCCCTTGCTGTAACTGAAGAATTTTATCCTCCAGTATCTGAGTTTCTCTGCTTTGCTGTTTACGCAGCGCAACTATAAAGCCCGCTGCGGCCAGCAAAACAGTGAAATTTCCGATAAGTAACCAGTGAACCAGCGTCAGTGTTGACATGACAGACCCCTATAGACCGTGAAGTTCTGTCCACTCCTCGTCTGTCATCAGTTTCTCAAGGTCTACCAGAATAAGAAGTTCATCATTCTTATGGCAGACACCCTGAATAAACTTGGCGCTCTCTTCGTTGCCGACATTCGGAGTGGTTTCGATTTCTGACTGACGTAGATAAACCACTTCAGCCACCGCATCCACGAGAATGCCCACGACCTGATTCTCTGCCTCGATAATAACGATGCGAGTCTGGTCCGTGGTGTCTGATGTCGGCAAGCCAAAACGCTGCCGGGTGTCGATCACAGTGACGACATTACCCCGCAGATTTATGATCCCCAATACATAAGGGGGCGCACCGGGTACCGGTGCAATTTCGGTATAACGCAAGACTTCCTGAACCTGCATTACGTTAATACCGTAACTCTCGTTTTCAAGCCGGAAGGTTACCCATTGGAGTACCGGATCTTCCGCACTTTTAGCGGCAATTGCTGACATAAAACATCCTCGCTAAGAAAGGCCGATGCCTGACAGTGTCAAAAACACTACAAACCTCTCTTAACTATAGATCAGAGCACAAAGTGTACCAGCCGAAATGAAGGAAATTTTGTAACTTAGAAAGAGACCGGCAATAGCGCGGAAAAACTCCGCACTGCTGCAGCTTCTATGGGAATAAAGTGTTCGATCAGGCTTGTGTCTGCTTAAGGTGTGACTCAAGAAGATCCACCAGGCTGGGCACGTCCAGTAAGGCGCACATCTCAGAAATGACGGTTCCGGCTAACCAGGGGCGCTTACTTGAGTCACCCCGCCATTTAATTGACTCAGAAACCAATGTAATGGTGTCACAAATACCTTCACACGCCAGCGCCCAGGGCGTCCGATCCAGCTGAATAAGGTATTCGTAGCCAGAGTCGCGTAATGACGCCCCCCGCTCCGGCATAATCAATCGGGCGCTGTCGACGACAGTCAGTTTATCCGTATCACTTTGCCATACACCCAGTGACCAGTCAGACTGACCAAACAAAGGTGTTACTTTCATATTTTCAGCAGGATGAACGCCCCCAAGTTGCGAAAGAGGGATCGCAAGCTTAAGGCCAGCAACGCTGAATAGAAGACACTCAACGCCCTGACTCGAATCCCACAGCAGCTTTTTAGACTCAGCCGCCAGGGGCGTAACCTGCGCCACTGCCGTATCGGCCTCCTGCAACGGTTCATTATCAGTGCTCATGTCAGACGGTCTTTCTACTACCTGAACATGAGGATCGAGGGCGTACGGGTCCCAATCCTGAATTTCTTCCGTTTTTGTTTCCGGCTGAAGCGTCAGAGAAGCTTCTTCCATCAGAGTGCCGGTAATTTCCGACGTATCGACCTCAGTAATCGTATCGGTGACAACATCGATGGCGGTTTCAGCAAGCGCAGGGGCTTCCGTAGCCACTGGAACTTCGGTCGTGACGGCGGCTTCTGTAGCGACGATTAAAAGTTGATCAAGGTAATTCTGAAGAACACCATCGACCTGGTTTTCTTTCGTCAGCGTACTGGCTTCCTGCGCAGTGACTTTGTTATCCGTCAGCTGGCTTTCAGACATCGAGAACACCTGCACAACACGATAAAATATGAAGCTTCAGGCGACTGGGCGGAATCGTCTTAACGACAGTTAATAACTGCAGCGCAGTGATCCGGTTAATCGCACCACCATTGACCTTCGCCGGTGGCTTCAGCGGGATAACCCGCATCCCCAGAGCAATGGTATCTGTTGCAACCGGCGTATAGTCATCGTCAGGCACCTGAGCCGCAGCGCCTGCAAGCAGATCACTGACAATCGTTTTTCTTGGGTCCTCTTCAAGCGTCGTCAGCAGACTGTCGAAGTAGCCCATCAGAACATCAGTATTACCCGACATATCAGCGCTTCTCTCCACACAGTTGAGCAAGCAAATGACGATACGCCCGAACACCACGGGTGTTCGGGTCTAACTGATGCGGAAAAACTCCCTCATGGCTGGCATCCCGCAGCCGCGTATCCACCGGAATGGCTTCATCCCATAAAGCCCCCTGATACGTCCGTCGCATTTCTTTGAGACTGGTGAGTGATGCAGATGTGCGACGGTCGAAAAGTGTTGGGACGATGGTGTACGGCAACTCCCGCTTTTGCGACTTCATCACCATTTTAAGAGTGTGCACCATGCGCTCCAATCCTTTGAGGGCCAGGTGCTCTGTCTGTGTAGGAATAACAAGTTGCTGACATGCTGCCAGAGCATTCACCAGTAGCACTCCGAGAATAGGCGGTGTATCAAGCAGTGCATAATCGTAGTCATCCCAGAGTTGGGCCAGACTTCTCGCAAGCACAAGGCCCATTCCGTCCTGCCCACTGACTTGCCGTTCCAGTGTCGCAAGCGAAGTGGTCGCGGGCAGCATAGAGACATTCGCGAGACTGGTTGGCTTCAGCGTATCGCGGATGTAATCCACGTTACGCCAGCGTTGCTCAAAAAATAAGTGATACAGACTTCTTTCTAATCCGTCAGGGTCCTGGCCAAAGTAACTGGTAAGAGAGCCATGGGGGTCGAGGTCAACCAGAAGCACACGGTGCCCCTGGTCAGCCAGCAAGCCGCCCAGAGAAACAACCGATGTCGTTTTACCCACACCACCCTTCTGATTGGATATCGACCAGATTTTCACAATAGTATTCCTCTCCGCTCAGAGCAGACCACCCACTCATCGCATGAATCTCAATGCCATACCTGAGTCTAAGCAAATATCATGTCAGTTTTTAAATAAATAGGTATTTACGGTCATAAACACGGCTATCTTCCATGGTCGAGCGCGTTGAAAGCGATTTTTGAAACAATAAAAACGCAGAGTGCAGAAGGAAGCGGCAAAAGCGTGCCGGGCAGGAAGAATTCAGAGCAGAGTCAGAGCTGGCTCATATGTTTACTGACGTCGTTGAGCGGCAGTATTCGATCAGCTAATCCCGCATTGATTACAGCCATAGGCATTCCGTAAATAACACAGCTCTGTTCATCCTGAGCCCACAAGTGTCCTCCTGACTGCTTGAGCAAGCGGGCTCCTTCCCGCCCATCTGCCCCCATTCCTGTCAGTACAATACCGAGCGCTTTATTGCCGTAATGCTTCGCCACCGACGCCAGTGCAATATCAACGCTAGGTCGATAGCTAACCCGCTCATCGCTTTCTAATATATGTATAGAACCGCCGTGACGTTTATCAACAATCAGTTGTTTTCCGCCTGGAGCTACATAGACATGACCAGGCTTTAATACGTCGCCCTCTTCAGCCTCCTTCACACTTAACGCGCTAAGATTATTCAGTCGCTCGGCAAACGCGGCAGTAAAAGAGGCAGGCATGTGCTGAACGATAATAATGGGCTTATTAAACCCCGCAGGCAGGCTCTTAAAGATGCTCTGCAACGCCGCCGGGCCGCCAGTAGATGTGCCGATAACAACAATTTCAAGGTGGCGTGGAGTCGGCTCATTGGTGGCTGTAGCCGACGTTGCTTTAGAAGCAGGTTTCGAAGAAGGTGTTACCGGCTGTGATGAGCTTTTCAGTTGCCCCTTCGCTACAGCAAGAATCTTTTCAGCTAACAGCTTACGGATGGATGCTGCATTACGGGCAATAGCGTCAAAGTTTTTAGGTAAAAAGTCGACAGCGCCAGCGTCCAGCGCATCCAGAGTTACCCGGGCGCCTTCGAAAGTTAAAGAAGAAAACATCAGAACAGGCACCGGATTTGATGCCATTATTTTACGTACGGCCGTGATGCCATCCATCACTGGCATCTCGTAATCCATGGTGATGACGTCAGGTTTGAGTTTCTCGTTCAGCTCAATGGCCTGAAGTCCGTTCTCAGCAACACCGATAACCTCGAGACGAGGGTCAGCATTGATAATATCTGTTACCCGGCGGCGGAAAAAACCCGAATCATCCACCACCAGAACTTTTAAAGCCATATTACTTCCTGTGTCAGGCTGCGCTGGATTGTCGCGTCGCATAGCGCGTCAGCATACTCGGAATATCAAGAATCAACGCAATGCGGCCATCACCTGTAATTGTTGCTCCTGCCATTCCAGCAGTACCGTGAAGCATTTTTCCAAGCGGCTTAATCACCACCTCTTCCTGACCGATCAACTGGTCTACGACAAATCCAACTTTGTTAGTACCGACCGAGACTACTACGACATGAGCAGATTCGTCGGCTTTGGCAAACTGCTCGCCCTTAACCAACCAGCGTTTCAGATGAAACAGTGGGATCGCACGTTCGCGTACAACCACAACTTCCTGCCCATCAACCACATTAGTTTGAGTAAGATCCAGATGAAAAATTTCATTCACATTAACGAGAGGGAAAGCAAATGCCTGATCTTTCAGCATCACCATTAATGTCGGCATAATAGCGAGCGTCAAAGGTACTTTAATACTGATCGTAGTGCCTTCGCCCTTGAACGAATCGATAGATATCGTGCCATTTAGCTGGGTGATCTTTGTCTTAACAACATCCATCCCGACACCACGACCAGACACATCAGATATCTGTTCTTTGGTTGAGAAACCCGGTGCAAAAATAAGATTAAAACACTCATTGTCGGTCAGGCGGTCGGCAGCATCCTGATCCATGACGCCTTTCTCTACAGCTTTACGTCGCAGTACATCGGCGTCCATTCCAGCGCCGTCATCCTGGATTCGCAGCAGAATATGATCGCCTTCCTGTTCTGCAGAGAGAATGACGGTACCAACACGGCTCTTACCACTTTCTTCGCGAACCTCTGGCTGCTCAACGCCATGGTCTACCGAGTTACGCACAAGGTGAACCAGAGGATCGGCGAGCGCTTCCACCAGGTTTTTATCAAGATCGGTTTCTTCACCGCGTAACTCGAGATTAATTTCTTTCTTCAGCTGGCGGGCAAGATCCCGGACGACTCGAGGGAAGCGACCGAATACTTTCTTGATCGGCTGCATACGCGTTTTCATCACAGACGACTGGAGATCACCTGTCACAACATCCAGATTCGCCACGGCCTTCGCCATGGATTCATCGCTGCTCTTCAGCCCCAGACGAACCAGACGGTTACGCACAAGTACCAGCTCACCCACCATGTTCATGATGTCATCAAGACGCTTGGTATCGACACGCACGGTGGCTTCGGCCATCGCTTCTTTTTCGTTTTTACGCGCCTCTGGTTTCGCTTTTGCTGCAGCGGGTTTGGGCGCGGCTGACTTAGCTGAGGAGGCTGCAGCCGGTTTGGCGACAGCGGGTTCTGGCTTCTTATCTTCAGGCGTTACTGCTGCTTTAGAATCAGACGCTTTAGACTCCGGAGCTTTTGATTCTGAAGACGTTGTTTCTGCAGCCGTACTGACTGGCGCTTCTGACGCCGGTGCGACACTGTCTGTAGCACCAGGCTTTCCCTTACCATGCAGACGATCAAGCAGTTCCTCAAATTCAGAATCCGTGATCAGATCACTGTCACCTCCACCCGCAGGTGGAGCGGAAGCCGCTGGAGCTTCTGTTTTTTCAGGCTCTGCGGGAGGGGGAGTTTCCGCATTAGCCGATTCCGAGGAAGCACCGGGTTTGCCCTTGCCGTGAATCTGATCCAATAAGGCTTCAAATTCATCCTCAGTGATTTCATCATCGGAAGCTGAGGCAGCTGGCGCGCTGTCGGTATCAAACAAATCATCGCCACCAAACAGATCGTCATCGCCACTGGCCTGAGGCGCAACTTCATCAGTAGGAGCAGAGCCTGCCTTGTCGTCTAACGCATCCAGCAGTTGCTCAAATTCATCGTCGGTGATGTCGCCATTATCTGCATCTGAAGCGCTTTCCGACGCCGTATCAGCTTCTTGCGCTGGAGCTTCGATGACGGCCTCTGCAGCGGGAGCTTCAACTGCTGGAGCTTCGTCTTCCGGCAGTGCCAGATGATGCAAATTGTCGAGCAAACTTTGCTCTGCGGGCTCTGGCATATCCCCAGAACGTACGCAATCAAACATTTCGTTCACGGTATCCAGTGCACTGAGAACCACGTCCATCAGGTCTGCATTCACTGAACGTTTACCATTACGAAGCGTATCGAACACGTTCTCAGCCGCGTGGCAACAATCCACCAAAGGGTTCAACTGTAAAAAGCCAGCACCACCCTTTACCGTATGAAATCCACGGAAGATTGCATTCAGGAGATCCTTATCGTCTGGGCTATTTTCCAGATCCACCAGCTGCTCTGAAAGCAGTTCCAGTATTTCTCCCGCCTCTACGAGAAAGTCCTGGAGAATCTCTTCATCAGCATCGAAACTCATTCAACCGCTCCTCTAAAACCCTAAGCTCGACAACAGATCATCGACATCATCCTGGCTACCTACTACACCATCGGCTTTGCTGTCGGTCTGTGGGCCTTCAGGGTTAATATCCGGGCCACTGTCTGGCGCCGGTGTGCTTTTTTCAAATTCATGATTAATGCCAGTAATCTGGTCGACCTGGCCAGCCATTGAGACCAGAGTGACCAGTCTCCCTTCCACATCACGAATCAGATTAATCACTTTATGGATGACCTGGCCGGTCAGATCCTGAAAGTCCTGAGCCAGAACAATTTCAGAAAACTGTTTTTTAATTTCCGATGAATCTTTAACGCTGCTGGTAAGATAGGCATCGATATCACGACTGAGTTCGCGAAATTCGGAGGTATTCATTTCGCGCTTCATAAATCGCTTCCAACGTGCCGACAGCTCTGAAGCCCGATCTCCCATAGCACCCGCAAGAGGACCACCAGCATCGGCAATATCCATCGTGCGGTTGGCTGACTTATCGGTCATTTCAAGGACATACGTCAGCTTGTCGGTTGTCTCGGTGATGTCAGAAGCGGCACCTACCGTATCGACATTCAGATTCTTAATCGACTCATGCAATGCACGGGTCAGTCGTCCGATCTCGTTATACAGTGTGCGATCCCGCAACTGATTGAGGTCGTCGACCAGAGCGACTGCTTTGCCGAGATCACCTTGCTCGAGCTGTTCGAGCATATTCTCGGCAAGCGAACGAATCTCCGAGCCGACCTGGTTGTCCTTATTATCCAGGTTTACATCCACCATGGTGCTACCTTCACTCAGCCTTCGACGCGTTCAAAAATCTTATCGATTTTTTCTTTAAGTACTGCGGCGGTAAAAGGCTTAACTACGTAACCATTCACCCCTGCCTGCGCCGCTGCAACGATCTGATCGCGCTTGGCTTCTGCAGTGACCATCAGTACTGGCAGAGTTTTCAGACGTTCGTCTTCCCTTACGTGCTTGAGAAGATCCAGGCCTGTCATCCCCGGCATATTCCAGTCAGTGACCAGAAAATCGAAGTCGCCATTCTGCAGCATCGGCAACGCTGTTGTGCCATCGTCGGCCTCCTGAGTGTTGGTAAAACCAAGATCACGCAGCAGGTTCTTGACGATACGTCTCATTGTTGAAAAATCATCGACAATGAGAATTTTCATGTTCTTGTCCAAAACGACCTCCAATATACGACTTTTACAAACCAAGCCGGTCCTGAATTCAGTTTAGACCCAGTTAGCGGTTTATCCAGAAAGAAAGAGAGAGAAAGAATAGAAAAGAATAATGATGGCGTCTGAGATGAGCGTATGACGCTGTCCGCGCCGAAGGGAATAATTCAGGCCCAATCGCTCAGACGCGCACGTAAACGGTGTGTCGCTTGCGAATGCAGCTGACTCACCCGGGACTCACTGACCCCGAGCACGGCACCAATTTCTTTGAGGTTAAGTTCCTCGTCATAATACAAAGCCAGCACCAGTTGTTCCCGCTCTGGCAAGCCAGAAATAGCCTCCGCAAGCTGACGACGGAATGCATCCCGCTCCATGCCTTTACCTGGCCCCGGCGTCGACTCATCCATAAAGTCCGGAGTGCTGTCGTTTTCCAGAAGCTCCTCATAACTAAAGAGGCGACAACCGGCACTGTCTTTGAGAATCTGATGGTACTCGTCCTGACTGATACCGAGGACAGCAGCGACTTCACTGTCGTCAGCATCACGACCTTTAACGGCTTCAACCTGCTTAATCGCATCCTGAATACGTCGTGCATTACGATGCACTGAGCGCGGCGCCCAGTCACCTTTGCGAATTTCGTCGAGCATCGCTCCGCGGATACGGATACCTGCGTAGGTCTCGAAACTTGCGCCTTTACCGCCGTCGTATTTACGCGCAGCTTCCAGCAAGCCAATCATGCCCGACTGAATCAGATCATCCACCTGAACACTGTCCGGTAAACGTCCCATCAGGTGGTGGGCTATCCGCTTTACCAGTCCCGCGTGTTCACGGACCAGATCGTCGAAATTAGTATTCTGAACGTCGGAGTACACCAGACAACTTCCCGTCGACACCCGTCATGCTCCTACCTGATCAACCAGCCGGTCCACGAAGAACTCAAGATGGCCGCGTGGCGTCGATGGCAACGGCCAGCTGTCTACTTTCTTCGCTAATGCTCTGAAAGACGTTGCTGCCTTCGAACGTGGATAGGCTTCAATGACCGCCTTCTGACGCTGAACCGCACGCTTAACCGCATCATCAGAAGGTACCGCGCCAACATACTGCATTGCCACATCAAGGAAGCGGTCGGTCACCTTGGTCAGCTTGGCGAATAATGCCATACCGTCCTGCGGAGACCTCACCATGTTGGCAACGACACGGAAACGGAACAGGCCGTAATCCCGGTTCAACAATTTAATCTGTGCATACGCATCCGTGATTGACGTCGGTTCGTCAGTCACGACGACCAGCACTTCCTGCGATGCCCGCACGAAACTCAATACCGTATCGGAGATACCTGCAGCCGTATCGATGATCAACACATCAATATCATCACCAATGTCACTGAAGGCCTGGATAAGACCCGCATGCTCCATCGGATTGAGTTGCGACAACTTCTGAGTTCCCGACGACGCGGGAACGATCTTTATTCCACCAGGGCCCTTAACCATCACTTCTCGCAGATCACACTCGCCCTGCAAGACGTTTTCGATCGTTTTATTTGAGCTGATACCCAGAAGAATATCGATATTTGCCAGTCCGAGGTCGGCGTCCAGAATGACCACTCGCCGGCCCATTTCAGACAGAGCAATACCAAGATTTACGGAGACATTGCTTTTGCCAACACCGCCTTTGCCGCCAGTGACTGCTATGACCTGTACAGGATGACTCGCCATCTTCAATTAAACTCCGTGTTGAAAGCTTTGCTGTTGTGTTGCCATATTCATTGCTTCTGCCGCCTGCCAGCGCGTTCGCGCCATCCGCGCCATCTGTTCCGCCAGGTTGACCAGTCTCGACGCATCCGGGTAATGCAGATCATCAGGAATGTGTGGCCCGTCCGTAATCAGAGTCAGCGGCAACCGGGTCAGGGCGGCAACACTGAGGCCAGCACCAAGGCTGAAACACTCATCCAGTTTGGTAAAAATACAACCATCCAGCCCTGCTGGTTTGAAGTGCTCGTAGTTTTCCTGAAGGCACCTTGCCTGACTTGTCAGAGGCAGCACGAGAAACTTACGAACATCACGACCAGTCTGTTTAAGCATAGACAACTGTGACGAAAAATGTGGGTCCTGACTGGCAAGTCCGGCACTGTCGATCAATACCAGTTTCTTCTTCCGCAGGGTGCTGAGCGTTTTCACCAGATCGCCATTCTGCAGCACGACTTTCATTTCTACGCCGAGAATACGTGCGAACGCCTGCAACTGGTCATGAGCGGCCATGCGATAGTTATCCAGCGTCACGAAAGCCACAGAGTCCGGGCCATGGCGCTGTACAAACCGAGCCGCTATTTTGCCGAGTGTTGTTGTTTTACCTGCACCTGTCGGCCCGACCAGAGCGATGGTGCCACCCTTTTCAAGCACACCTTGCGGTAAAATCGGCAAATCATTCTGAATAACGCCGAGCGCAGATTTCCAGGCCTGCTCGAGATCGCCACTCTGGTCACTCATGCTGACGACCCGATCAGCCCACGCTGGCTCAAGCCCGATGTCCTGACAACGCTGCCACAATTGTGACTGTTGCCACGTCAGAGGGCGACGCGTATCCCAGGCACTGCCCTGATGACTGACCAGCCAGTCTTTCAGTTCACGCAGCTCACCCTGCATTTCCTGCAGGCGGGTCTGGTAGGTTTCGTCTGATTTTTTACGCTCTTCGGCAGCCTGCTCCGCCAGTCGGGTAGCGGCTGCTACATCCGCTTCAGTGCGACTCACCTGAGCTGAAGCTTGTTGAGAATCTCTTTGCTGAGGTGCATAACGCGCAGCAGTATCCGCTGCATATTCCTGACGCTGTGCTGCACTCGCACGCGCTGCCTGCTTGGCCGCTTCCAGCTCACGCTGAAGTCGCAACTGGCGATCCAGCTCACCCTGTTTTGCGTTATCAATCTCACCCAGCATTTCGCTACTGGCCACGACTTCCATGCCGTTATCCAGGCGTCGGCTGGATACGATAACCGCATCCGGGCCGAGCTCAGCCGACACCATTTTCAGTGCCAGCTGCATATTGTCTGCGACGAAACGTTTTACCTTCATAATTCAGCCTCGTTACGACTTGCCGCCAACGGCAGCAACAATCGTAATGCTCTTATTGTCCGGCACTTCCTGGTAGGCCAGTACGTGCAGTTGCGGAATGCTGTTCCTGACAAACTGCGACATCGCCGGACGTAATTGCGAAGTCACCAGCAGCACCGCAGGGCGGCCTGCTGCTTCTTGTGTCTGCACCGATTCATTCAGTGAGCGCTGCAAGGTATCTGCCATACCTGGTTCAAGCACCAGACCTTGCTGGCTACCCTGTTGCGCACTCTGCTGTAAGCTTTTCAGCAATAATTGTTCCAGCCCTGGATCGAGCGTCATCACCGGCAGTTCATCGGTATTTCCGAAGATATTCTGAGTAATCATGCGGGCCAGAGACAACCGGGCAGCAGAAACGAGAGCGGCAATATCTTGACTCTGAGCAGGTGAGTTCGCCAAAGACTCGGCGATAGAGCGCAGATCACGAATAGGCACCTGCTCACGCAGCAGGTTTTGCAGTACAGCAAGAAGCTGGCTGATACTGACTTTATTGGGCACCAGTTCTTCGGCCAGTTTTGGCGATGTTTTCGCCAGCATGTCTACCAGGTGCTGCGCATCCTCGTGACCAATCAGTTCATGGGCGTGGCTCTGTAATTTCTGATTCATATGCGTCGCGACCACCGTACTGGCATCCACCACGGTGTAACCCAGCGTCTGCGCGCGATCTTTCAGATCAGCCGTGATCCAGTAGGCTTCCATCCCAAAGGCAGGATCGGTGGTCGCCATTCCCTCGATCTTGCCGTACACCTGACCCGGATTAATCGCTAGCTCGCGCTCAGGGTGAATCTCTGCCTCAGCCAGCGTCACCCCCATCAGGGTTATGCGGTACTGGTTTGGCAACAGATCGAGGTTATCGCGAATATGAACAGACGGGATAAGAAAACCGAGTTCCTGAGAGAGTTTGCGACGAACCCCTTTGATGCGACTGAGCAGCTGCCCACCCTGATTCTTATCCACCAGCGGAATCAGACGGTAACCCACTTCCAGACCAACGCGATCGACGGGTTCTACGTCATCCCACCCCAGCTCTTTGACCTCAAGCTGTTTCATCGCCTCGGCAGCTTTTTCCTGTGGGGCTGCCAGGGCATTACCCGCACCGGCTCCAGCGCCCTCAAGCGCAGGCGTATCCTTTGGCTTGCCACCAAGCCGCCGTACGACCGCATCCCCCAGTTCTCCACCTTCCTTCTTCCAGCGAATAACATACGCCGCCAACCCAGCGACCAGTGCGGCACTGATAAACACGGTATGTGGCATGCCCGGAACAACACCCATCAATAAAAGCAGGCCCGCAGACACCGCCAGTGCGCGCGAAGAGCCGAACATCTGCCCGAACACCTGCTGCCCCATGTCTTCGTCACCGCCATTACGAGTAACCATAATCGCCGTCGCCGTCGACAGCAGCAACGAAGGGATCTGAGCAACCAGACCATCACCAATTGCCAGAAGCGTATAAGCGGATACCGCGTCACCGAATGTGAGATTGTGCTGAGCCATACCAATAGCAAAGCCACCGATGACGTTAATCAGAAGAATGAGAATACCGGCTATCGCATCGCCTTTTACAAATTTACTGGCACCGTCCATAGCACCATAGAAGTCGGCTTCTGCGGCAATATCAGAGCGACGCTTCTTCGCCTCTTCCGCCTCGATCAGGCCCGCATTGAGGTCGGCATCAATAGCCATCTGTTTACCGGGCATTGCATCCAGGGTGAAACGCGCACTGACTTCTGAAACACGGCCAGCACCTTTGGTGACCACCACAAAGTTAATGATCATCAGAATCATAAAGACCACGAGACCGACGGCATAGTTACCACCAATCAGTACTTCACCAAAGGCTTCAATCACCTTACCCGCGGCGTCTCCGCCCTCGTGACCATAAAGTAATACAACACGGGTAGAGGCTACGTTCAGCGCGAGCCGTAATAACGTCGCAATCAACAGGATGGTCGGGAAAATGGCGAAATCCAAGGGACGCTTTGAATAGACACTGACCAGCAGTACGACAATGGATAAAGCGATATTAAAGGTGAAAAAAGTATCCAACAGAAAGGGCGGCAAAGGCAGCGTCATCATGCCCAGTAACACCAGCAGCATCACAGGAATGCCCAGGTTGCCCTGCAAGAGTATTGAGGCTCCGCTCTTCAGTTGTCCGACTACGTTGCTTCCGGAGGCCGCTGCCATTTAGATACCCGTCAAAAAAATGTTCTACCGACTGGGTATCGCAAGAAGTGTTCCCGTTTTAATTAAGGGAAGCATTTTTATCGAATTTTTTCGGGTTATGACGGGTCCGGGTCCACTCTCAGGTCACGAGGAATTGGCATGTCAGGCTTACGTTCAGGCTTCGGCCCTTTACCCTTGGCGAACTGATCCATCTGATAGATATATGCCAGTACCTGCGCCACGGCGACATAGAGCCCTTCCGGAATTTCATCGCCGACTTTGGTGTGTGTGAAGAGCGCTCGGGCCAACGGCGGAGCCTGCATCTGAGGTACGTTATTTTCTTTGGCGATTTCGCGTATTTTCAACGCCACCCGATCTGAACCTTTTGCCAGTAGTACAGGCGCTGCACTGGCCCCAGCGTCATAGCGCAGAGCAACGGAATAGTGAGTCGGGTTGGTGATTACAACATCAGCCTCGGGCACGTCTGCCATCATCCGGCGTTGAGCGACCTCACGCTGCAACTGGCGAACCTTGCTTTTGACTTCGGGCTTACCCTCGGTTTCTTTGTATTCGTCTTTGATCTCCTGCATCGACATACGCATCTTTTTCGTGAAGCTGTATATCTGCCACGGCACATCGACAATGGCGATCAATGCCGTAGAAGCACACAAGGCTAGTACGCTCCAGATGATGATAGTCACCGCGTGATCGATCGCCGACTCGGTACTTTCATATTGAATACGCATCGCATCCTGGAAAAAGAACATCAGTGTCAACCACGCGACCGTACCGACCACCAGAACCTTTGCCCAGGCTTTAAACAATTCAACCAGAGAATTAGCGGAGAACATCCGCTTGAGACCACTGAGCGGATTTAAGCGATCAAGCTTGGGGGTGATCGCTTTACCCGAAAACAACCAACCGCCAACCAACAGCGGGCCGGCGAACGCAGCAATCAATACAACAACTAACCACGGAGCAAGCGCCACCGCAGCCTCCAGTGCAGAAGCATCGAGATACGACGTCATCATACCGGTATCAAACGCAGTATCCCGATCGAACGAGAAAGAATGCTTCGCCATTGCCGCGATACGCTCGGACATAAAAGGGCCGAACATCAATAAGCCAGCGGCACCCATGACCAGCACCATGGTCGTACCCAGCTCTTTCGATCGGGGAACCTGACCCTCGTCGCGCGCTTTCTGGAGGCGTCGGGGGGTGGGTTCTTCTGTTTTTTCCTGACTACTGTCCTGCTCTGCCATAACGACCTCTAGAGAGTGATCAGTTTCTTCAGAAACTCAAATAGTACATCCATGTAGCCATGGAAGCTGGTTGCCATTTCGTCAATGTTCAACCACATAATCAACAGACCAACGATCATGGTCACCGGAAAACCTAGTGCAAAGATATTCAACTGAGGGGCCGCACGGGTCATGACACCAAATGCTAAGTTAACGATCAGCAAGGCCGTCATGGCTGGCAAAGAAATCACCACCGCAGCGGCAATCATCCAGCCACTCCAATTCACCAGCAATCCAAATTGTTCCGCAGAAAAACTCGCCATACCAATGGGGATAGAACGGAAGCTATCGACCAGAATTTCGATGAGTACCAGATGCCCGTTCAACGACAAAAAAACGAGGCTGACCATAAACAAAAACCACTGCGAGATAACCACCACAGATGCCCCCTGACTGGGATCTACGGTGGTGGCAATACCGAGGCCGGTCTGCATCGCAATCAACTGCCCCGCAATCACAAACACCTGCATGAGTAATTCGGTCACGAATCCGAGTAAGATTCCTATCAACAATTGCTGCAGAATAATGATCACAGAAGCAAGAGAGATGGCTTCGACCTTAGGGATCGGCGGTAATAGCGGTACGACAACCAGGGTAACTGCAACGGCAAGAAGCAGGCGCACCCTCATTGAGACCATGCGAGTACCGATCAAAGGCATCACCATTAGAAGACCGGATATCCGCGCAAAGGGATACACATAGCGGGTAATCCAGTGGCTGATATCCAGTGCTTCGACCTCAATCACAGCTCACCCGATCAGAAACGGAATATTGAGGTAGATTTCACGCGTAAAATCGAGCACAGCACTGACGGCCCAGGGGCCAAACATAATCATCGCCAGCAAAGTCACCACCAAACGCGGAAGAAAGCTCAGCGTCTGCTCATTGATCTGAGTTGCCGCCTGAAACGTACTTACCATCAGACCAATAATCAAACTTGGGACAATGATCACCACAACAATGGCCAGCACGATATAGAGCGCGCTGGTAAAAATATCACCGATTATCGCTTCAGACATCACGGCCTCCCGAGTGCGTATTTGTGACCATGTTTCCCTTTCTAAATCGTTCCGAAACTGTTCGCCAGAGTACCCATGATTAATGCCCAGCCATCAATCAATACGAACAACATGATTTTAAATGGCAACGATATAATGATGGGCGACAGCATCATCATACCCATGGCCATCAGGATACTGGCCACCACAAGGTCAATGATCAGGAACGGAATAAATATCAGGAAGCCAATCTGAAAAGCCGTTTTCAGTTCACTGGTGATAAATGCTGGAATCAGAATATGAATCGGCGTTTCTGCCGGGCCTGCAATATCAGTACGGCCGCTGATGCGTACGAAAAGATCAAGATCCGTTTCCCGTGTCTGCGCCAGCATAAACTCATGCATAGGGACCGCCGCTCGCTCCAGCGCCTCCAGCGGAGCAATCTCTTCGGCAAGGTACGGCTGTATCGCATCGGCATTAACGATACGAAATACCGGCATCATAATAAACAAAGTAAGAAACAGAGAAAGTCCCAGCAGTACCTGATTGGATGGCGTCTGCTGTAAACCAATGGCCTGGCGAAGAATTGCCAACACAACAATAATGCGGGTAAACGAGGTCATCATAATGAGCAGCGACGGTAACACCGTCAGCAGCGTCATTAATACAAGAATCTGAATAGTCACCGAGTACTGACCACCATTATCATTGGCGGTGTACACTACAGCAGGAATGCCGCCCGGCCCAGTTACGGGCGTCGCGGGATCAGCACCAAAAGCAACCATCGGCATAAAAAACAATAGGGGTAACCAGCGCATCAGAGTCATCATTTGCGCACGGCCTTTTTCAGAATGTCGGCAAAATCGGCAGGCTTACTTTCAGCGACATCAATCGGTTGATCAAGGGTCGCCAGTGTATTAATGCCATGCGGTGTAATACCAATCACCAGCTGCTGCTCACCGGCTTGAATAATGGCTACTTTCTCACGCTGCCCTAGCGGCAACACCGCCAGGGTCTTCAGATGTTGAGCGCCGCCCGTCCACTGACCAACCCGGGTTTTATTGACCAGCCAGGCCAAGCCAACGATGAGCCCGAGGATGAGCACCAGAAACAGTACGACTTTTCCAGCGCTTGCCATCGGCGTCGCCTGCAACATTGGCGCAACCTGCTCTTCAGCGAAAACAAGTCCAGGAAAAGCAATTAAGAATGCGCTAACGCAGGCGTTGGATACGTTCATTCTGACTCACTACATCCGTCAGACGGATACCAAACTTATCATTAACCATCACCACTTCACCGTGAGCAATCAGTGTTCCATTGACTAATACATCCAGTGGCTCGCCAGCAAGCCGGTCTAGCTCAACAACCGAGCCCTGATTCAGTTGCAACAGATTACGGATGGGTATTTTAGTAGCCCCCACTTCCATTGATATACGAACCGGAATATCCAGAATGACTTCAAGCTCGGGATTATCACCATTACCTCCAGGGCGACCTTCGTCCTGCAGCTCATCAAGCTCGACCTGTTTTACGGGGTCAGGCTCAGGTTCTTCATCTTCAGTTTCACCAGCCTCTTCCATTGCCGCCGCCCACTCATCTGCAAGCGCCTGACTATCTTCCTCGCCTTCTGTCGCACTGTCGTCGCCACTGGCTTCTTCGATACCACCCGCCACTTCATCAGCAAGTTTCTGAGGATCTAATTCTTCTTCGGGTGACTGATCCTGATCTTTTTCGTCACTCATAACCTGCTCCTGTCAGCGTTTTCTGTGAGAAATCTGTTCTTTTATTTTGACGGCCAGATTCTCATTGGATATGCCCATTTTCCCGGTAAAAATTGGAATGCCATTCGCTTCCAATACAAAGTCTTCGGGAATTTCTATTGGTATTACATCGCCGGTTTTCAGCGCGGCAACTTCTCGTAACGTAATGTCTCTCTGCGCCAGCGTTCCGTGTATCTCAACCGGCGCTTCGAGAATATCTTCGCGAAGAGACTGCTGCCAACGCTCATCCACGTCGTCAACATCGCTCTGAAAACCTGCATCCAGAACCTCGCGCATCGGTTCAATCATGGAATAAGGAATCGTCAGGTGAAGATCCCCCCCGCCACCGTCGAGTTCAATATGAAAAGTACTGACGACCACGACTTCACTCGGGCTGACGATATTCGCCATCGCAGGGTTTACTTCAGAGCCGACGTATTCAAACTCAACAGGAATCACCGGTGACCAGGCTTCCATCATGTCGTTGAAGACCTGCGTCAGAATTAACTGCACCACTCGTACTTCGGTCGGAGTAAATTCACGACCTTCAATCTTAGCGTGACGACCATCGCCACCAAAAAAGTTATCCACCAGCTTAAAAACCAGCTTCGCATCAAGGATAAACAACGCTGTACCACGCAAAGGACGCATCTTCACGAGGTTCAGGCTGGTAGGTACATACAAGGTATGTATGTACTCACCAAATTTCATAATCTGAACACCACCGGAGGCAACATCGGCACTTCGGCGCAGAAAATTAAACATGCTGATGCGGGTATAGCGGGCAAATCGCTCATTGATCATTTCCAGCGTCGGCATACGTCCGCGGACGATACGGTCGTTACTGGTCAGATCGTAGGATTTGATTCCGGCCGCATCGACCTCTTCTTCGGGGCCAATGTCGCCGTCGTCTACACCATGCAATAAGGCATCGATTTCATCTTGCGACAGTAAATCCTGCACAACTCATTCCTACTGCATTACAAAGTTGGTAAACAGCACAGCTTCGACACCGTCAGAGCCTGCTTCCCGTTCCATCATTTCCGTGATTGCGCTTTTTAAAGCGTTCTGCAGAGCAACCCGTCCTTCGGCTGTTCGTAATGTCGCAAACTCCTGGCGGCTAACAATATTGATTACTTCGTTTCTCACCATCGGCTCGTGCAACTCGAGTGCATCAACGATGGACTGCTGACGCGTCATAATTTCGATACTCGCCTGGACGTATCTCTGACGCGTACCGACCTGAAAACTGATCACAAATTCGGGTTTCAGTTTGACGTACACTGCCGGAATTTCCGGTTCCTCGACGACCTCTTCTACCACTTCTTCATCGGTCGCTTCTTCGTCTTCTCCACCGAGTAAGAAGAAGGCCGCAGCACCACCACCCGCCAGCAAGACAACCACCACAATGCCGATGATGATAATGAGTTTCTTCTTACCACCACCCGACTGTTCTTCTTCGCCTTCCTGACCTTCGAGCTTCAGGTCCTGTTCTTTTGCCATTCGGATATCTCCTTTATGAAGTCAAATTTGCAAAGCTTGTGCCACGTTTTTTCGCCAAAAAAATGACATCAAACTTAAATGCTCAGCCTGATTTCAGTGTAGAAGTAAATCACTGGGGCTACTGGCGGATTTCACCAACAGTCGAAGGAACAGCAACAAAAACAAAGAATCGAGCCACCAGAGCGGCAGCTCTCAGAATAAAATGAGGACAAAAGCGTCGAGTGCGTAGCCTCAGATAAGCAACTCAGACCAGAAGCATGGTCTTACAGTCTGAGCTGAGTTCAGAAGGCTAAGCGAACGTATCCAGCAGCGAATCTGGCGCAGGAACATGAACCTCATTTCCCCCGACGAGCTCATCACCCTCAACACCTGAGCCGCCGGCATAGCCGTTGTCTCCGCCATCAGAGCCATCGGAACCGCTGTCCCGGCCCTGGCCGCCACTGTCAGCTGAAACACTGAACTCATTCAATTCGATGCCTTCAGCAGCCAACGCATCCCGCAATCGCTGCGCACTGCTATCAAGAACATCTTTCACCTGATGGCTTTGTGCAGACACCTGAACACTGGCCTGATCGTTCTGAACCTGCATTCGGATTTCAAGACTGCCCAGCTCGGGAGGGTCCAGCTGAATGCGAGCGTGCTGCACATCATTGGCCACCATGGTCATCAGACGAGCGCCCAGAGCTGGCGTCCACTCGCGACGATCCTGACCAAAATCTAACCGCTCGCGGAACTGGCGCTGAAGCTTCTGCTCGAAACCTTCCTCGAAGCTGTAGTCTTCCGTGGCAATTTCTTCACCGGTGCTCTCGGCGTTGATCAGGTCAGATGCGGCAGTAACATTTATAGCAGTGGCCGTCTGAGACTGGGCAGGCGTCGCTGAGGCTGACTGTAACTGAGCGGGTGCGTTGTTCTGCATTCCCGTCAGGTTGTCACGGTAGCCAGACGTTTCAACCGGGCTGTCTTCAGCCGTGACCGGCTTAAATACGCCACTGACCAGCTCTGCTTCGGCATCTTCTGCAGCGGCATCGACACCATCAGTTAATGGCACTGATGCTTGTGGTTTACCTGACGTTTTCTGATCAGTTTGCAAACGACCCTCGGCTGCGTTCTGACTTCGTACAGCAGCTGCAACAGGAGAAACAGACGCAACAGCGAGTGGCGAAGCTACTTCGACCGCCGCATCCACAGAAGTATCACTATCCACAAGCGCGGCATCTGGGTCCGCATTATCAGTCACGCCTTCCTGATCGGTGTAGCGTACTGAAATATCTTTTCCTTTCTGAATCTGAGCCATCAGGGTGTCTCCCATCAACTCGCGACCAGAATCATCCAGCGGCTTTTCAACTGCAACGAGTGACAACTGGCCTTCAGGAATAATCTGAGCGCCATCTGTTGCAGAGTCCAACGGCAAACTAAGCGGCAAGTCCAGCGGCAGACTTTGCCCCTCTGGCATTGCCGCCAGAGCCGGGGATATACCGCTCTTTTCTAATGATTCGAGCGGTTGAAGTTGCATCTGGTCAAGTAAATTCGAGAAGTCACTTAAGCCAGAGGCCCCGTCACCACTGAGTTTCAGGCCCTGGAAATCAATATTGCCCCCAAGTGACATCAACAGTGATGCCATTGGGCTGTTTGGAAGAGAAGGGTTCATCCCGGTCTCCTGTTATCTGGGTTACCGGTGATATCGCAAAAGGTGGGCCAGTTTTCAGATCAGGGGAATGCGCGGAGCCTATAGGAGAGAATTCAATTGCTGACGAACCCGCAGATAGGACTGCTCAAGTTCGTCAATTGCACCTCTAAGGTGAGCGGTATCGCCGGCGATCGCCATTTTTTCAACCGAATACGCCTGCTCGGCTAATTCAACAGCGCACACATTACTGCTTGCGCCTTTGAAACTATGCACCGTCATGCGGACACTTTCGCAATCGCCCTCTTGCAATGCCTGACGCATTTCGGGGAAACGTCTGTCACTATCACGTATATACAATTCAATGAGAGGCTGAAACTCTTCTTCCATAATGTCTTTCAGCATATTCAACGAATCAAGGTCGATCATGTCTCCAGCTCCAATGGCCAGTGAATAACCACCGACACTTTGTTCCCCTTACCGTGATACTCAATTGAATCACAGATGCTCTCAATCAGGGGAATACCTCGGCCTGAGTAATTATTTCCAATGCTTATATCATGTTGTTGATAGTCGAACCCGTCACCACTGTCTTCCAGAGTCAGAGTCAGCTTACCGCTGTCACCGTCCCCCGTATGATGCATATTAATACGGACAAAACCTTCCTCAAGAGCAGCAACACGCTTTTCTCGCTGACGGTAATACTCCACGAAACCATCTGGCGATTGCTTCATCGAAGACTCCAATCCCAACACACCATGCTCAAAGGCATTTGAAAAAAGTTCAGCGACGACCGTATAGAGCTGACCGCCAATCGCGCGAAGCCCGGGGACCTCCATCATTATATGATTCATCAGTGGCACTGGGTTGAATGACTTCAGCGTAGAAGCTTCGAGACGATACTCCATATTCCAGTCTCGTGGGCCCTGTGAAATACCGGCCTTAGTAACTGCGCTTTCTTTATCTTCACGCAGTGCATCATCCATGACGACTTCAATCAGAGTAGTGTCATCATCCTGTTCCGAACCGTCAACAAATTCGTCCACCGCACGCTGGATATCTTCATACACTTCGCTCGCATGCGCAGAATCTCTTACTACGTTTAATAACCTCTCTTGTCCAAACATTTCACCGTCAGAATTACGGGCTTCGATGATTCCGTCCGACCAGAGAAATAGCCGGTCTCCGTTTGCCATCGGAAATTCGGTCATCTGATCATTGAACTTATCAGCGGACATCACACCCAGAGGAAGATGACGTGATGATAATGTTTCTATCATTTCACCGTCGTTACGCAACAGATAACAGTCTGGCACGCCGCCCATCCATACGCTGGCGGCTTGTCGGTCCGGGGCCAGGTCGACCGCAGCAGCACAACAGAAAAACCCTACCGGCAGAATACTTTTTAACTTCTGGTTGATCTCACGAAGTACCTCACGAAGACCAAAGCCTTTCGCCGTCATTCCGTAAAAGATATCGGCCATCGGCATTGCACCAATCGCAGCCGGAAGCCCATGCCCTGTAAAATCGCCCAGCAATACATGCATCCCACCACCCGGCTTGCGGGCGGCCAACAGAACATCACCGTTAAAAACGGCAAGTGGAGACAGTTCGTATCGGATATTCGGGGAGGTAAGACAGCCTGCGTGGGCAACGTTATCATACACAGCCTTAGCAACGCACTGCTCCTGCAGCATATGCCGGTTAACACGTGCGATTTCATCACGTTGATTTAGCAGCGTGCGATGCATTTCCGACATGCGGTGATAAGAAGCGATTTTTGCCTGCAGAACTACATGGTTATAAGGCTTGGTTAAAAAGTCATCACCACCTGACTCAAGACAATCGGCCAGGCTCTGTGCATCCGATAGCGATGTCAGAAAGATAACGGGGATAAAATCTTCGTCGGCGATCGTCTTAATCTGGCGGGTGGCCTCCTTTCCGTTGAGGCCAGGCATCATAACGTCCATCAAGACGATATCGGGGCGATGCTCCGTAAAGATATCTACCGCTTCAAATCCATTGGTCGCTTCTATTACTTCGTTTCCCTGGTTACGGACTACGCGTGATAACACTTTGCGATCAACGCTGTTATCGTCCGCGATCAGGACCTTATATGCGGTCATGATTACCTGTTACTGAATAGTGAAAAGTTGCTCGAAGTTTGAAATTGCCAGAATCTTACGAACGTCATCATTACAGTTCGTAATTGAAATTTCAGAGTGGTCTCCGCCCGCGTGATCGCGCAGCAGAAGCAGCATACCCAAAGCTGAGCTGTCGAGGTAAGTAGCACCGCCCAGGTCGACAATATATTTCCGCACCTGCGATGCACTTTCATAGGCATCCCGAAACTCCTGATGAGCACTGAAGTCAAAGCGTCCGTCAACCTGAATGACCAGTTCCTGGCCGTTACCCGCCAATGATGCACGTACAGACATGCGACTATCTCCTGAAATAAATCTCGTACAATAGGTTTAGCACAAGCCACAAAAAGTGGTCATAACAATCGTGCTTTTTTAATCATTTCTGACGCAATTCCTGTCAAAGGAATCAGTTCGTCAACCGCACCCAGCTCATAAGCTGATTTAGGCATGCCCCAAACAACGGAAGAGGCCTCATCCTGCGCCATGGTCAGGGCACCAGCGTCATGAAGCCGCTTCATGGCAACTGCGCCATCAGCGCCCATGCCCGTCAGCATCACAGCCACCAGGCGCTTACCACCCGCAACCTGTAGCAATGAATCAAACATTGCCTCAACCGAAGGTTTATGAAGATTCTGTTTCGGGCCATCGTCCACGATAGTGAACAACTGATCACCTTTCCGCCTGAAACGAAGATGACGCCCGCCCTGAGCAATGATCACCCGACCCGGAGTCACCTCAAGATCATTCCTGGCTTCGAGTACTTCCATCGGATAGCGGTTATCCAGACGTTTTGCCAGTGAGGCACTGAAGACCTCAGGAATATGCTGACTGATCACTATCGGCGGACAATTAACCGGTAATGATGAGAGGACCTCTGAAATGGCCTCTGTACCCCCGGTTGATGACCCCACAGCAATAATGCGTTTGTAGTTATCGTTCGTTTCACGCGTCACGACTCGTGTCGTTTTCTGGCTTCTTGTCGTTTCAACAGCAACGACACGCGCCTGCGAAGCAATCCGGACTTTATCGCATAGTGCTTCTGCAAATTCATAAAACTCGTCAGGGCTTTGTGCTTTGGGTTTACAGATGTAATCAACTGCGCCCATTTCCAGCGCCTCAAGCGTCTCGGGCGCCCCTTTTTCGGTAAGGGTCGATACCATCACTACCGGCATCGGTCGAAGGCGCATGAGGTTACTGAGAAACTGCAACCCGTCCATCCTCGGCATTTCAACGTCTAGCGTGATGACATCCGGATTCAACTGTTTAATTTTGTCGCGCGCGATCAATGGATCACTGGCCACTCCGACGACATCGATATCCTCGGTACTATCAAACACTTCGCGAAGCATTTTTCTAATGAGAGCGGAATCATCAATGATCAGGACTTTAATTTTACTCATACAACTTCCCCCTCAAAAGAGATCAATACCGCTGTCTCCCTGCTCCATATCTTCCATTTTAACTTTGCGGCTATATTCAGTTTCACGCTTCATCAATGTATCGTTCTTAACATTGGAGATACGGCGCATTTTCACGGACCCAGTATCGGGAAAGTACAGAACCTTACGTGCGTAAACATCACCAACATCAGCACTGGCGATTTCAAGCCCTTCATTACGCAGATAGTTGTATACAAAAAGAATGTTACGCTGACCAATATCACTCATGGACGCGATCATCTGACCGCCGCCGAAAAGCTTCACTTCTAAATTCTGTCGACGCCCACCGCGTTTAAGTATCTCGTTAATCAGAAACTCCATCGCCCAGGTCCCATAGCGTGAGTTCTGTGTTACCGGGTTGGATCCCCAGACATCGCTTGAGTGTTCATTCTGTTCTGGCAGCATAAAGTGATTCATTCCGCCAATACCGAGCTTACGGTCGCGTATGCAGGCGGAGACGCACGAACCCAACACGGTGGCAATCATCTCTCCCTGTGTCGAAACGTACAATTCACCAGGAAGGATTTTTGCGGCCCAGGTGTTGTGAACCCCATCCCAATATCGCGCGACATGCTCGAAACCACTGAGAGGTTTCGGCTCGGGTGGGCGCTGGTGCATAGGCAGACCCCTTAATAGATTTTCTGGTAGATGGTATTACCCACCGACTTAAAACGATCTGTCAGACCGTTCAACGACTCAGAATGACCAATAATCAGATAGCCCCCCACCGGTAAATAATCGGCATAGCGGTTGAACAGGGTTTTCTGAGTCTCTCTGTTAAAATAGATCACGACATTACGGCAAAAAATAACGTCGAATTTTCCTTTCATGGGCCAACCTTCAAGAAGGTTCAGGCGCTTAAAGTGCACCAGGTCCCTCATGCTTTTCTTCACGCGAACCTGATTACCAGCCCGGTTCTTTTCAAAAAACCTTTCAACCGTATCATCAGGCACCGACATCAGGCTATCCGCAGGGTAAATGCCCTCAGCCCCGGTACTGACAACATTTGAATCAAGATCGGTCGCAAGAATTTTCACATCAAATGATGAAGCTAAATGCGCTTCAGCGAGGGTAAAGGCGATTGTGTACGCCTCCTGACCGATGGAACAACCAGAAGACCAGATTCTCACCTTCTTATCTGATTTTTTCTTTAATTCCGGGATGACCGTATCCCTCAAAAAATCAAAGTGATGAGGCTCCCGGTAAAAAGACGTCAGATTGGTTGTAATTAAGTTTATAAAATTTGTCGATTCATCCCGAAAATTGTCTTTAAGGTACGCCAGGTAATCTGCAAAGTTTCGATACCCCGTCTGACGCAGCCTGCGAGCTATACGTCCGTAGACCATATTCGCTTTATGGCGACCGAGAACAATCCCCGTATGTTTAAGAGCAAGAGCTGCGATCTCATCGAAATCGCGCTCTGTCATTAAAAACTCTTTGTCGGCTAACAGGGGCTTATCAGACACATGTGCGTTCATACCTGATCAGAACTCTTCCCAGTCATCATGAGAATTACTGACCGACAGCCCACCTTGATCAGCAGCTGGTGCGGACGGAGCTTGTGTCGCTGTAGGAGCCGCAGCTTGAGAAGGCGCTGCCGCGACTGGAGCATCCATCGCCATAGACCCCGATGCAAACGACGCATCAACGGTGAAGAATTCCATCAGCTGAGTCATACCCTGAGCCTGTCCGGCCATTGCCTCACCAGCCGCAGTTGCCTCCTCAACCAGAGCAGCATTCTGCTGGGTCATTTCATCCATCTGGGCAACCGCGCTGTTCACCTGGTCGATACCTGCAGACTGCTCAGCCGCCGCGGTGCTGATTTCCTGAATCATGGCCGATACACGATCAACCGCACCGATAATTTCGTTCAGAGTTTTACCCGATGCATTCACAAGTGACGTGCCGGCTTCAACTTTATCTACGCTGTCGCGGATCAGATCCTTGATCTCTTTTGCTGCTCCGGCAGAACGCTGAGCCAGGTTTCTTACCTCACCGGCAACCACCGCAAAGCCCCGGCCCTGCTCTCCAGCTCTCGCTGCCTCAACGGCGGCGTTCAGTGCCAGCAGGTTGGTCTGGAAGGCGATTTCATCAATTACACCGATAATGTCTGAGATTTTCTTACTGGCCTGATTAATTTCATCCATCGCAGTGACAGCTTTCTCAACGACTTCGCCGCCTTCTTCCGCTTTGTTCTTCGCCGAGCTTGCCAGCTCGTTGGCGTGTACAGAATTTTCGCTGGTCTGTTTCACTGCACTGGTCATCTCTTCCATGCTGGAAGCGGTTTCCTCCAGACTCGAAGCCTGAGACTCAGTACGCTTACTCAGATCCGCGTTGCCCTGAGCGATTTCACTCGCGCCCGTAGCAACGGTCGAAGCAGACTCACGGATACGGGTCATGATTTCGGTCAGGCGCTCAACTGTTGAGTTCGCGTCCTGCTTGAGCTTGCCAAATGAGCCCATGTAGTCTGTTTCAATTTTGCGGGTCAGATTGCCATGCGCCAGAGCATCGAAGATACGTACGGTATCGTTAACAACATCATCCGCAATACCAAGCAAACGGTTGAGGCCTTCGGCCAGACCAAGGAAGAAACCTTGCTTACCGATAGTGTCGATCCGACGCGACAGATCTCCACCTGCGGCGGCTTCAACGATGGTATCGATTTCACGCTCAGCGCGAACCTCAATGGTACGATCTGTCCACTCAACAACCGTACCCAGACGCTCATTACTCTCATTGATAACCGGGTTAGCGATCAATGCATAGTGACGACCACCAACCTCAATCTGGGTTTTATAGGTCTGTGTTAAAGCAGCCAGCATAGAGCGCTGGTGCGCTGGATTCTTGTGGAATGTATCGATATTCGCGCCCATCAAGGCCGAGGCATTGAATGAGGGTAAGTCTTTACGAAGATCAGCTTCAGAATCCTTCATCATATTTTCAACGGCTTCGTTCATATAAATGATATTGCCGTCCGTGTCCGCGATCATGGCATTCGTACTGACAGAGTCGAGTGCCTGGCGCACCCGGAGGTTCTCATTTGCAATACGCTTTTCTTCTTCACGGGCCTTGAGAATATCGGTCATATCGACCCACTCAACCACAGTGCCAATCCGATTACCGTCTGAGTCGTACCAAGGAGATGCAGTCAGATCAAACTTAACGTCATCGAACGACAACTGAGTCTCAATCGGCTTATCCAGAGACTGGAGAATGCCGCGCTGGTGCGAAGGCTTTTTATGAAAAGTATCAACATTTGTGCCGATCAATTCAGCAACTTTGAAGTTGCTCAGATGCTTCTGAATATCGGATTCGCGTTTCTCAAGCATCTTGACCATTTCATCGTTCATATAAACGATATTCAGATCGTTGTCCGCCATCATCACGGTTGCCTGACACAACTTCAGTGCACTCGCAATTTGAGCGTTCTTCTCATTTACCGCAGCCTTGGCTTTTTGCTCGGTAATATCTGAGGCGAATTTTACGACTTTTATAACATCGCCATCATCATTGACGATGGGGTTATAAGTCGCTTGAATCCAGACTGAGCTTCCGTCTTTGGCGACACGTTCGAACTCATCCGCACTGAACTCACCCTGGCCCAGCTTCCTCCAGAACTCTGAATATTCCGCGCTGTTTGCATATTCTGGTTTCACAAAAATCCGGTGATGTTTTCCCTGAATCTCATTAAGTTGATAACCCAGAGTATTCAGAAAGTTGTCATTTGCGGTCAGAATTTCACCGGTTGGCGTAAATTCAATAACGGCCTGAGCTCGACTGATAGCCTCAACTTTACCGGCAAAATCGATGTTCCTACGTTTTTGGTCAGTAATGTCGGTAGCATACTTAATAACCTTAACCACCTTGCCTGTTTCATCAAAGATAGGGTTATACGTTGCCTGTATCCAGATGCTTTCGCCTGCTTTGTTAAAGCGTTCGAATTCAGCGGTCTGATAATCACCACGCGCCAGCGAGTTCCAGAAGGCTGCATATTCTGGAGTTTTAGAATATTGTGGCGATACAAAAATGCTGTGATGCTGCCCCTGTATCTCTTCCAGACGGTAGCCCATTACGTCCAGAAAATTCTGATTCGCTGTGACGATGGTTCCATCCGGCTTGAATTCGATAGAAGCCTGACTTTTCTCAATCGCAGCCAGCTTCCCTTCCATTTCACGGATTTTATTAGGGTCGATGGCTGCGCCACCGGAAATGATATTGCGGAAAAAGCTCATAATTACCTTCCTGTACCTTCTTCAGGCAAATACCTTACGGCAGTTAATCTTCATCAATAGAATAAGGAGTTGCAGCCATACCCATGCGTAGCATCAGTAGCTCTTCTACATCGAGCAGAATGACCATCTTCTCGTTCACGTTCACCAGACCTTTAATAAAATCTGAGTTGTCATCTTCAGTCAGTTCCGGAGGACGACGGGTTTCATCATCAGCAATGGTATACACGTCGGAGACAGCATCGACAACGATTCCCATTACACGTTCTCCGTTGTCACTGTCGAATTTAAGGATAATGACAACGGTCGTAGCGGTATAATCCGCCTCTTCCAGGCCAAACCTCAGTCGCAGATCCATGATAGGGACAATGGTTCCGCGAAGGTTTATCACACCACGAATGTACGAAGGTGCATTTGGAATAAGGGTTGGTTCTTCCCAGCCGCGGATTTCCTGAACAGCCAGAATGTCCACACCATACTCTTCACCTGACATGATGAACGTCAGGTATTGCTGCTCGTCACCGATATCGCCTTCGGGCAAAACTATTTCTTTTTTAAGCTCTTCCATCCCGGACCTCATGCAGCTCGTTCAGAGCGGTTCTGGTTTCGTTTAACAGGAACAATATTTTTACCGATACTGGAAATGTCGATAATTAAAGCAACGGTTCCATCACCCAGAATTGTGGCGCCCGAAATACCGGACACTTTCTGATAATTCTGTTCAAGACTCTTAATAACGACCTGCTGCTGGCCCAGAAGATCATCGACCACAATGCCGATTTTTTCGTTATCACCTTCAACAACCACCAACATCATTTCATCGACAACATCTTTGTCATCACGCAGTCCAAAGATCTGGTCGAGTCTTACAATCGGAATATATTCATCCCGCAGCTGCATGACGTACTGACTGCCAGTGACATGATTCAGTGAAGACCGATGAATCTGTATGGATTCAACAATGGATACCAATGGGAATATATATGTCTCTTCACATACCTTGACTAGCTGGCCATCGAGAATAGCGAGTGTCAGTGGCAAGCGAATAATGAAGGTAGAACCCACGTTACGCTGAGACTTCACTTCAATACTGCCATTCAGCGCCTGAATATTCCGACGCACCACATCCATACCAACACCACGGCCAGAAATATCGCTCACCGCTTCGGCTGTTGAGAAACCCGGTAGGAAGATAAGGTTATGAATTTCTTCCGGTGTCAGACTGTTGTTCTCTGGAACCAGGCCTTTTTCTATCGCTTTCGTCAGAATCCGATCTTCGTTCAGGCCAGCACCGTCATCCGCGACCTCAATAACGATATTTCCACCCTGATGATAGGCGTTGAGGGTGATAGTCCCCTCTTCGGATTTACCAGCCGCTATCCGCTGCTCTGTGGTTTCAAGCCCGTGGTCCATGGAATTACGCACGAGGTGAACCAGAGGGTCATTAATTTTTTCCATGACCGTTTTGTCCAATTCGGTCTGCTCACCAATAGTTTCGAGAATGACTTTCTTACCGAGCTGACCACCCAGATCCCGTACCAGGCGTGGAAAGCGACTGAAGGCAAAGCTGATCGGCATCATGCGTATTTTCATCACGCTTTCCTGCAGTTCGCGCGTATTCTGTTCCAGCTGAGACAAGCCTTCCTGTAGTTTTGCAAGACGGCTCAGATCAAAGTCCTGTCCAAGCTGCCCCAGCATCGACTGGGTAATCACCAACTCACCGACCATATTAATCAGGCTGTCGACTTTATCGATGGACACCCGTATTGATGAGCTCTCGGCGGCCTTCTTCGGAGCTTTTGCAGGCTTCGCAGCTTTCTGAGCCTCAGCGATCACAGGTGCTTTTTCCGCAACAATCTCTGGTGTCTCTTGAGATTGCTGTTCCTGCTCTTCAGGGGCTTTCTGATCCGGTGTTGTGCTGTTATCCACAGTGGTATCTGCATCACCCGTTAGAGGCGAATAGGTCAGATCACACTCATCCTCGACCCACTCAAAAATCGCTTTGATATCATCGAGTGGCACTGAAGTCGTGACTTTGATCTGCCAGTTGATGATGCATTCTTCTGGCGTCAGACTGCTCAGTTCTGGGACATTGTCGATATCGGCGGTAACATCAAAGCTGTCTTCACCAACCAGTTCGCGCAACTCACGGAACATCCTGAACGGCTCATTACCGGTCATCAGCAGATCGGTATGAGGGTGTACATCTATTAACCAACCATGATCTTTTTCGTCAGAGTCTGCGTCGGTATTTTCTGAAGCAGCACTCTCCTGCTCCATTCCAAGAATCACCTCGAATTCTTTACGCAACTCGGCAGGGCGTTCTGTCTCTGGGTCATTTCCATCCTGCATATCGGAAAGCATGCCACGCAGACAGTCGACCGACTGCAAAAAAAGGTCGACGTAGCGGGGCTCCATGGAGCGTTTTCCGGAGCGTATTTCGTCAAGCAAGGTTTCAAGAACGTGTGTGAACTCAGACACAGGCATAAAGCCGAATGTACCTGCGCCACCTTTAATAGAATGAGCCGCGCGAAAGATATTATTGACGGTCTCGTCATCAACATCTGCGGGGTCCATATCCAGCAGCTCACTTTCCATAACGTCCAGGCCTTCGAAACTTTCTTCGAAAAATACCTGATGAAATTGCGACAGATCGACACTCATGTGCTTACCCCAGAACGCGCTTGATCGTACTCAGCAATTGATCCGGATTAAACGGCTTCACGATCCAGCCGGTAGCACCTGCCTGTTTGCCCTGCATCTTCATGTCACCTGCCGATTCGGTGGTTAACATAAGCATCGGGGTAAACTTGTAATTGTCGAGTTGACGAAGATTCTTCACCAACTCAATGCCATTCATGTTTGGCATATTTACGTCGGTCAGCACCAGGTCAAAACTCTCCGTTTTAGCGATTTCTAACGCCTCCACACCGTCAGTCGCTTCGCGTACGTCAAAGCCCGCACCTTTCAGTGTGAAACTCACCATCTGACGCATGGATGCCGAATCATCGACCGCTAAAATACTCGTCATAGGAGTACTCCCTCTTAGTAAACGAATAATTAATCTGGCAGGTTTATCGCCTGCTTGAGGCCAAGATAGCCCGTTATCTCTCGGATATTTTCAGAGACCGCATGCCATTGAATGCTGTTACCTGTGGTTTCCAGCGTTTTCCGGAGGCTGATCAGAAGCTGGTAACCCGCTGTATCCGAGTACTGCACTTCACTGCCATCAAGAACAACATCCCCACCTGCTTGCACAGCAGCCTCAAGCTTCTCTAAGAGAGCTTCAGCCTGATCAATGCTAAGGCGGTTACCACAGTTAACTGGGCTGGTGTCGGTCATGGTTTTATTCCGGTCATGGACATGACCTTAAGATTAGTAGGCAATCTGTGAGCTGCCACACAATGTGGTGTTTTTTTTATAGATCGCTAAATGAAGGTATGAAAGTCAGGAAATATGCGATTTGGATAATCAGCGACGACGGTTGGCCCACTCGTCCGCTTCACGCTGTTCAGCGCGGCTGATAGTCAGCTTGTGCTCTTCTTCAAGCTTATCGATCATGCTCTCCAATGCATCGGCTTTATGATGAATCTCAAGATAGGCATCCCGCGCACGCTGACTGAGAGCCTCAAGTTCCTTGAGTTGCGTATCCTGTTGCGCCAGAGCAGTCTCTATCTGACCGATAAATTCGAGAGAGTTATGTATTTGTCCGGCAGCGACACTCTGGTCCGCCGGGCTGGTGATCTGACGGCGGTACTCCTGAGCGTACGTGTCCAGCTGCGTTCGTTTGTCTTTTTCGGCGGTCAGACGCTGCTCAATATCGCCCCAACGCTGAAGCGCTTCTTTTTCTTCTCTTCGCTTAAGGTTAAGAACTACGGCTAATCGTTTGGAGCGAGGGTGCTGATAGGTCACTTATCGGTACCGGGGAAGAGGTCGTTGAGCGCCTTACGGCTGTTCGCGATATCGGCGCCTTCCGTCAGCCCCTGTCTGAGCATTGCTTTGATCTGCGGCATACGATCAATAGCAACATCCAATACCTGATCCGTACCGGCCTGATACGCTCCCACAGCCACAAGATCCTGATTCTGACGGTAATGTGCCATCAGACGCCGACACAGTTGCGCCTGCTGTAGCCAGGCCTCATCAACAACCTGTGGCATCACACGGCTGACCGACGCCTCGACATCAATGGCCGGATAATGACCTTCTTCTGCCAGCTTTCTTGAGAGAACAATATGGCCATCCAGAATCGCCCGACTGGCGTCCGCAATCGGGTCCTGCATGTCGTCACCTTCACTCAGTACGGTATAAAAGGCCGTAATAGAACCACCGCCCTGCTGTCCATTACCCGTACGCTCGACCAACTTTGGAAGCTTATTAAATACTGACGGCGGGTAGCCTTTCGTGGCTGGCGGTTCACCTACAGCCAGAGCGATCTCACGCTGCGCCTGTGCATAGCGCGTCAATGAATCCATCAACATAAGAACGTTCAGTCCCTGATCGCGAAAGAATTCAGCGACCGAGGTCGTGTACATGGCGGCTCTCAGACGCATTAACGGCGAGTCATCGGCAGGTGACGCAATCACAACGGCACGCTTAAGGCCTTCTGGCCCGAGAATCTCGTCGATAAATTCTTTAACTTCACGGCCACGCTCACCAATCAGACCAACCACGACGACATCAGCGTTGGTGAAGCGCGTCATCATACCGAGAAGCACACTCTTACCGACACCCGAACCCGCAAACAAACCGATACGCTGTCCGCGTCCTACTGTCAGCATGGAATTAATGGCGCGGATACCAACATCGAGCGTTTCACGGATGGGCGCACGATGCAGCGGGTTAATATAGCGACCCTGAAGATTTCCGGATTCGGTATTGAGGAGCGGGCCATCAAGATCCAGTGGTCGACCCGCACCGTCAACAACCCGTCCCAGAAGTGAGAACCCGACCGGCACATCGGCACTGCCCTGCAACGGCCAGACCCGTGCCCCAGGACGCAGTCCATCAACCTGCTCAATCGGCATCAGAAAAATACGCTGTCCATCAAAGCCGACAACTTCTGCCTCAACATCACCGCCACCCGGACGCTCTACCCGGCAACGATCACCTGTACGGACATCGATACCGATAGCTTCAAGCGTAAGACCGACCATGCGCACAAGACGACCGGATGTACGCGGTTGATACACCGCCTCGGGTGTGAGGTCACGCCAACGGCTGCTCAGAGTCATCGTCTGATTCCTCCGTCGTCGAATCCGGATTTGTGTCCGGTTCCGTGTCTGTTTGTGTGTTTTGTTCCGTGCTCTGTTCTGAACCTGAGCCGTTTTCAGTTTCAGGGGGCTCAGCTTCGACAGGCTGCTCAGCTTCGGACTGCTGAGTTTCGGACTGCTGAGTTTCGGGCTGCTGAGTTTCAGACTTCAGAGCTTCTGATGTTGATGCCTCCGGCTGCTGAACGTCGTCCTGAATGGGCTCTTCAGTGTCATCGTAGTCATCCGGTACATCTTCTGAGCTGGTATCCTCTGGCACATCAATCAGCGCAGACTCACCGGAAGCGTCATCCGGATAGCCGTCAGACGCCGTCAGTAACTTACTCGCCAGTGCGACGATTGTTTGCTGAAGACTTTCACTGACTGAATACTCAACCAGAGTATTTTCACTTTCAACACGGCACTCACCCGCATTCAGCGTCTTATCGACGAGCAGTTTATTCGCTACAGAATGCGATGCCAGCAATTCAGAGTCGGCTTCTGAGACGTACACCTTCGCCAGGTCCTCGCCGGAAGGTAACGCTTCAATGGACTTATCGACGAACTGCGCGATGCTGTCAGCGCCCGAATTCAGTTCGTGCTCAAGTACCTGCTCAGCCAGACGTGTAAGCAACATAAGCATAACGTCAGGTAACTCGGCATCACGCTCCTTCAGTGCGGCGGTCAGTGTCGCATTGATCTGCCGCAGCCGTTGGGCTTCATCACTGACTTCCTGACTGCCGAGCGCCTTGCCCTCCTGAAACCCCGCTGTCGAACCTTCTTTTTTGCCTGCATCAAACCCCTGGACCTGACCGTCTGCTTGCCCTTCGGCAAAACCAGCGTCATACCCATCCTTGTGGCCCTGTTGCCGCCCTTCGACCAGACCTTGCTCCAGGCCTGCGTTGTATGCCTCGCGGCGAATAGCTTCGAGCTCTTCGGCCGTCGGAAAATCAGGATGGGAGTCGTTGCTATCAGTATGGCTCTCAGCATCGCCGTCAGGATCATCGACCTCCGGTTCACGCTCAACAGCATGAACCGGAGGCTCAGTCCAGAACGGAAGCCGCCACGGACGCGCTTCCTCTGCACTTTCAGCAGGAATCGGCGCATCACGTTTCTTAAGTTCGGTCATGGGTTACACCATGGCCTCACCGCCACCACCGAGCATAATCTCGCCAGAATCAGCCAGACGACGAGCAATGGTGAGAATCTCTTTCTGCGCGCCTTCAACGTCACTGAGTTTAACCGGACCTTTGGCATCCAGGTCATCACGCAACAGCTCGGCAGCACGTTTGGACATGTTCTTGAAGATCTTTTCCTGCACGCCCGGATCTGCGCCCTTCAATGCAAGTACCAGCAGGTCGGTCGAGACTTCACGCAGCAAGGTCTGAATACCTCGATCATCGACATCAACAAGGTTGTCAAAGACAAACATAAGATCTTCGATCTGAGTACCCAGGTCTTCGTCGACTTCTTTAATCTGCTCAAGCAGCTCAGAAGCGATGGTGCTGTCCACGAAGTTAACAATACTGGCAGCGCATTTGATACCACCCATAGTGGTCGTCTGCGTGCCGGCCTTGCCAGAAAACTGTCGTTCAAGAATGTCGTTGAGTTCCTGAAGTGCTGCAGGCTGAACGGCTTCGAGTGAGGCAACCCGCATAATGATGTCGAGAACCACTTTCTCATCAAACATCGACAGCACCTCGGCCGACTGGTCCGCATCCAGATACGACACAACAATGGCCTGAATCTGAGGGTGTTCATGGCGAATAAGATCAGCCACCTGACGTGGCTCCATCCACTTCAGTGAATCCAGACCGGTCGTGTTACCACCAAGCAGAATCCGGTCAATAAGCGCCCCGGCTTTATCCTGACCCAGTGCCTGAGTCAACATGTTGCGGATATAGTCATCAGCCCCCAGCCCCATGCCGGTCTGACCACTGACGGCATCAAGAAACTCTGATACCACGCCCTCAACCTGCGTTTGATTCACACTGGTCATGGTTGCCATGGCCGAACCCACACGCTGAACCTCTTTCGGGCCCATATGTTTCAGGATTTCTGCGGCGTCTTTTTCACCAAGAGACATCAACAGAATCGCAGCACGTTCAGTGCGATTCAGGTTGGCTAGTGCATTACCCGCTTCGGGCATCGTATTTTCAGGCATCGTCATTTACCCACTGAATAACTACCTGAGCGACCCGGGCCGGATCTTCTGCGATCAGGCCCTTCAAGGCATCCAGCTGACGCTCATAACTTTCTGACGCACCGGGCAGGAGATATTCATCCATACCCGCCAGTGTCACCTTATCATCATCCAGACCGGCTTCAGCATCTTCAAGCTCATCGAGCAGTAAGTCACTTTCTTCCCGACCTTTATTTGTAATGCTCTTAATAGTAGGACGGATAACACCGAAGATAAGGATCAGAACAAACAATCCCGCCAGCACCTGTTTTACCAGCTCCCAGAACCACGGCTGAGTCCAGATATCAGGTTCACCCAGCGTCAGTGCGTCGTCGCCCATAAATGGAGAGTTAATAACGTTTACACTGTCTCCGCGGGCTGCATTAAAGCCCACGGCATCTTTTACCAGCGTTTCCAGGCGTTGCAGGTCATCCACAGTCCAAGGCTGTGCGGTCATATTCCCATCAGCGTCCAGAACCGCCTTATCGTTAATGACGACAGCGACCGTCAGGCGGCGAATGTCACCGACTGAATGCTGACGGTAGCTCAGGGTACGATCGACCTCGTAATTACGGGTGGCTTCCGAACGACGCTTACCTGCCGCACCTGCACCGCCAGCGCCAGTGCCGATCGCCTCTTCAGGAGCAGCCGCTTCTGGCGGTGGCTGATTCGAAAGCGCACCAGGAATACCGCCACCGGCCTCAGACATATTTTCTTCGTCAATGACCTGCTCACTGCGCAGGGCAATCAAATCAGGATTAAAGAGTTCAGAGCTTTCTTCGCGGATGGTGAAGTCGATATCGGCAGATACTTCTGCTTTGTAGTTTGCCGATCCAAGCACCGGCTGAAGAATATTATTTACGGCGTCTGAAATAGAGGATTCGACTTTTTCGCGATATTCCAACTGGCGCGCCGCCAGCATTTCTTCCGTATCGTCCTCAATTTTCGACAGCAGATTGCCGTGTTGATCCACCACAGAGACATCAGCCCGATCCATTTCGCTGACACTGGTCGCAACCAGATTCACGACAGCCTCAACCTGATCTTTGCTCAGATTACTGCCCGGATATAACTCGACAAATACCGAAGCACGCGGTTTGCGCTGATCACGCACAAATACCGACTGACGAGGAATCGCAAGATGAACGCGCGCGTTGCGTACTGACTTAACGCTGGCCACCGTACGAGCAAGTTCACCCTCAAGGCCCCGACGATAGCGAGCATTTTCAATAAACTGACTGGTGCCCAGAGCGCTGTCCTGCTCAAGCACCTCAAGACCGACGGTTTTATCATCAATCAGACTCGCTGCCGCAAGTTTCATTCTGGCCTGATGGACATCACCGGCTTCGACCATCAGAACCTGCGTTGTCGGATCAATCTGAAATGGAATACCCTCGCGATTCAGAATCTCGACAATGTCCTGAGCATTGTGGTCCTGCATGCGATGAATAAGTGGCTTGTAGGTCGGCTCGCCAGACCAGATCATCACAGCAATACCAATGGCAACGACTAGCGCGATACCACCAATGGCAACCACCTGACGTGTCATAGGCAGGCTGCTGAAACCAGCGAGCAGAGGATGTCCGGATGTCGGAGCACTATTCTCGCTTAGGCCTTCGGCACCAGTATTCGTGCTACTTGCCTGTGGTTCCTGAGCGTTTGCATTAGCGCCATCAGCGCCGGCGCCTGCTTGTGCGGGTACGTTTTCCATAGCTCAGCTCGTTATACAGGCATGTTCATGATGTCTTTATAGGCCTCGACAAGTTTGTTACGAACCTGTGTCATCGCCTGAAAAGAAACGCTGGATTTCTGCAGAGCAATCATGACCTCTGGCAGATCAATGGAAGGGTCGCCCTGTTCAAACCGTGTTGCCAGCTGTGCAGCCGTCTGCTGATTTTCATTCACATTATCGATGGCATTTTTAAACATGGACTGGAAATCAGGGACCGTATTATCACCACTGACTTCGTTAATGCTGGTTGCTTGCTCGGCTTGCTTAGAGATCCGTGCAACGGCGTCCATTTCAGCATTTGGTCGCACTCCCTGGCTGGCCATTTCATTCTGCGAACGCAACTGATCTTTTACCTGTCGCATCTGCATCAGAACTGAACTTACATCAACACGATCAACCATTTTCTACACCCTCTTCTGCAACGCATCGGCAACTTATTTTTGACACTTTTTCTGTATTTTTCCGATGTATTCTTTGACGTTGCAAACCCCTTGCCAGCTTCGCGTTTAAGACGCAGCCAGCACCATAGATTCAACATCAACACCCTCATCTCTTAAGCGCGCCACCTTGTAGCGTAGTGTTCGAGGGCTGATACCCAGCCGTTCAGCGGCTTCTTTTCTACTGGGTTCTTCTTTCAATGCCCGAACGATTAATTCAACCTCACGGGTACGCAAATCAGAACCTAACTCGCCTTCATCCTGCACGACATCAGCCGCATCCACGGAAACCGGTGCTGAAACCTGACGATGCTTTGGCACCGGAGTCAGAATAAAGTCATTAGCGTTCAGTTGATTTCCAGTCTGCATAATCAGTGCACGCTGGACTGTGTTATCCAGCTCACGAACGTTGCCGGGCCAGCTGTGCGTTACCAACTTACGTTCAGCATCGGCGTGCAGTGAAGGCGCTGGCCGTTTCATTTTTTCAGCATGATGCGCCAGCAAACGGCGAGCCAGAGGCAGAATGTCATCGCGGCGCTCACGTAGCGGAAGCCACTGCAACGGGAATACCGTCAGGCGGTAATACAGATCTTCTCTGAAGTTACCTTCAGCCACATAGTCCGCCAGTTCACGGTTCGTCGTAGCAACAATACGAACGTCAAGATCGATGGTCTTCTTGCCGCCGAGGCGTTCGACCTGGCGCTCCTGAAGAACGCGCAGAAGCTTGGCCTGCAACCCCATGTCCATCTCGGTAATTTCATCAAGCAGAATGGTGCCACCATCCGCTTGTTCAAACTTGCCCGGCATTGCGCTGTAGGCGCCAGTAAATGCGCCCTTTTCATACCCGAACAGCATGGCTTCCAGCATGTTCTCAGGAATAGCAGCACAGTTGAGCGCAATAAATGGCCCACTTTTACGCGGGGAGTTCTGATGGATATAGCGGGCAAGAACCTCTTTCCCCGTGCCGCTTTCACCACTGATTAATACAGTGGAATCTGTCGCTGCAACACGCATCGCCATTTGAAATAACTGCTGCGAAGCGAACGACTCGCACACCGGCTGGTCTTTATCTGATACCTGGGCTTCGCCCTGTGTATACGGCTTTAAAAGAGCTTCCAGTTCACGCAGCTCAAACGGCTTCATCAGATAATCGTCAGCACCTTTCTGCATTGCCTGAACCGCCTGAGAAACATCGCCATAGGCTGTCATCAACAGCACGGGCAGCCAAGGGTGCTGCTGCTTCACATGATTCAGCAGCTCAAGCCCATCCATGCCCGGCATATTGATATCAGACAGAACAACATCAAAATTATGGTGATTCAGTAAGGCGACGGCTTCGATACCATTCGGGGCCTCTTTGACGTCATACCCTTTTAATTTCAGGGTATCTACAACGGCTTCGCGTAGGGTTGGATCATCTTCAACAACGAGTAAGCGCATAATTAATTCCTCTTAGATACCTGTTTGAGTTAACCGCGTGCCAGCGGCAGGTACATTTCTGCAGACACCCCACCCAGTGGGCTGTCAGTTAATCTGAATTCGCCATGATGAGCGCGGACAACGGCCTGAACGACGGCAAGACCAAGGCCAGTCCCGTTACTTTTCGTCGTGTAGAAAGGCTCCATCATTCGGTTTTTCTTTTCTGTCGGCAGGCCCGGACCGTTATCCATGACAGCAATACAGAGGCGCCCTTGCTCATCACGGCGGGCAATGAGTTTGATCTCAATAGGATGCTCGCAAGACTCAAGCGCATTATTAATCAGGTTCATCACAGCACTGATCAATGAATCCCGGTTACACATGAGTGCGGCTTCACCAACCTGATTCTCCAGCGTGCAGACAGCACCACTCTGAGCGATCGGCACTTCCATTGCCGATGAAATTCCTTCCAACAACGACGTTACTGTGACGTCATCATTCAACGGCGCTTCACCACGGGCAAAAATCAACATATCGCGCACCTGGCTTTCCAGGTGGTGCAGGCGTTCCTGCAGCTTGCCGGCAAAGCGAATGCGGTGTTCTTCTGCGAGGTCTTCGGAATTCAGATGGCCGGCATACAAGGTCGCCGCTGCCAGAGGTGTCCGGATCTGATGCGCCAGAGAAGCAACCATTTTCCCCATGGCTGAAAGACGCTCATGCTGTGCCAGCTGAGATTGCAGCGCACGGGTTTCAGTCAGATCTGTCAGAAGAATCAGCTGCCCACGCTCATTGGTCATAGCCGCCGTACGCAGGCTGACACGGCGACCGTCAACCAGTGAAATTTCATGACCATCATCACGACGCGGCTTAAAACAACGCTTAATCACGTTACGCCAGCGCTGACCAAGTAAAGTACCTGCCCCCGAGGCCGCGAGAAGAAGATCTTCAGCCGCAGGATTGCTCTGAATAATGACGCCGGTTTCGTCGAGAAGAAGAACGCCTGCCGGTAACATCTGTAGCAGACTTTCGAGGCGATCCGCCAGACGCTCTTTTTCTCCGAGCTCCTGCATACGCTGAGCCGACACCGTTGCCAACTCACCACTGAGTTGCTCGACCTTATTTTCGAGAAAGGCGTAAGAATCCGTCAGCTGCTGCGACATCTCATTAAACATGTTAAATGCGCGCTTGAGCTCACTGGGGTCCAGAGGCTGCTGATCGTCAGGAACTGAACTTAATGCCACACTCGCCATAAATACCTCACCAGAACACCACAATTGCGGCGGAAAAATGTCACTGATAGGTATTGGGCAATTAGCATGCCAGCAATAAAGATAGGCTGGTGAATAACGGATTAAAAAAGTAAGAGGTAAGGAAAGTCAGCAGAAGATTCAGGTAGGACGTACATCGGCGGCCCGCAGACGCAGGCCGCTCTATGCCAGATCAGGCCATGTCTTTTTCTTTGCGGTTTATATTGTACTTACGCATTTTCTCCACCAGCGTTGTACGCCGGATGCTTAGCTTCTCAGCTGCGCGAGCAACAACCCCATTAGCATCATCAAGCGCTTGCTGAATCAGTGAGCATTCAAGATCAGAGAGGTACTCTCTCAAATCCAGGCCATTGACCGGCAACAGCGCTGGACTGTCGACACCTGCCAGACCTTCGTTCTGGGTTACGTCGGCCACAACCGGTGGTGTGTATTGTTCATCGTCTTCATCAACGTGACGGAATTTCTTCGGTAGCTCGTTGACACCAATAACACCGTACGGATGAAGAATCGCCAGACGCTCGACGAGGTTGGCCAGCTCACGGACGTTGCCATGCCACTCATGACGGCAAAGCGACATGATGGCAGCAGAGTTAAAGCGAATTGAGCCGCGTTTTTCATTTTCGAGGCGTGAAATCAGTTCGTTCAGCAATAAAGGCAGGTCTTCGACACGTTCCCGAAGAGACGGCATATCAATAGGGAATACATTCAGACGGTAATACAGATCTTCCCGGAATGAGCCATCCTCAATCATCTTCTCAAGATTCTTGTGGGTCGCTGCGATCACGCGAACATTTGCCTTCAGAGTTTTATTGCTGCCAACACGTTCAAATGTGTGCTCTTGCAGAACCCGAAGTATTTTCACCTGCATATTGAGCGGCATATCGCCGATTTCATCAAGAAAGAGGGTTCCGCCTTCCGCTAATTCAAAACGCCCGGGACGGCTGTTAATTGCCCCAGTGAAGGCACCTTTCTCATGACCGAACAGCTCACTCTCCAGCAGCTCCGCCGGAATAGCACCACAATTCACGGGCACAAAAGGTTTATTACGACGGTGAGAGTGATAATGGAGATTACGGGCTACCACTTCTTTACCCGTACCGCTCTCACCCTGAATCATTACGCTGACATCTTTGTCTGCAACCTGCATGATTAACTCACGCACATGCTGAATCTGGCGACTGGTACCAACAAGACTACGGAAAAGCTGAACCTCGCGGCGCTCGCCACGACTGCGATTATGGGTGTATTGCTCACGGAATACCTGACATCGATGCAGACTATCAAGCATTTTGTTGTAGCTGGGCGGCATGGCGAGACTGGCCAGAACACAGCGGCGAACATTCTCAGATAACTCATCGACCTGAAGCTGACTACCAACAAAAAGGAATGGCAGACCTTTGTCCCACGAGAGCATGGCCTCGACGGTTTTTTCCAGAGACTGATTATCACAGTCACCCAGCATGACTGCGCTGACCTCTGTGCTGTCCTCAATGCTGGCATCTGCAACTTTACGCCAGTCCGACGAGCCCGCTACGATAACTTCTTCGCCCAGGAAATCGAGAATTACCTTAAGATCATGGCGACGTTGTTCATCGTCATCAACAAGTAAAATTTTGATTTCTCTCCACATGGCAGATGCCCTTTCCCTCAATGAAACACGGAACAGCGTAATCAACGCCAACTGATTGACTTCCCTTTTTTCAGTTAAGTATCAAAGTGCGACGAAGTCAAACTTCTGACGTTAAAACTTATCCAGTTGGCCCAAATTTATGATTATTTTATCTGAAAACCTCAGAATATGGCGCCAAAAGACAATAAAAAGCCCTCTTAAAAGAGGGCAAGGAAGTTCACACAAGTGAAAAAATCTTTGAAATTCAGGCGGATACTGAACTAGACAGGCGTCCGGGAGCAGAATCGTCAGTTTCGGGGCGAGTACCATGCACACTCTCGAGATATTCCTGTCGGATTCCATCCCAGCCGGTTTTCACTTCGAGCATCAACCCCATAACTTCGTCAATCATATCTGTGCTGTTCTGACCGCTTGCTTCCAGGATACGACGAACCATGTAGTCATAGAGACGATCAAGATTACCCGCCAGCTCGCCCCCTTGAGTGTGGTCGAGACTCGACTTCAGCGTCTGAATAATTTCATTCACCCTGCCGAGCAAACTTGCTTTCTCCTGCATGTCCTTCCGTTGAATAGCCCCTTTCGCCTGGGCCATGCGGGTTAAGGCCGCTTCCATCAAAAGCTGAATCAGACGGTGTGGGTCCGCATCGAGGACCTCGGACGTAACGTTTACCTTCTGGTACTGCGACGCGCCGGATTGATACATACACAACTCTCCTGCCGAAATAGCCCACCAAAAAACCTGATGAGCATAATCAAGTGATACTCTCTTTGACGGCCTGCGCGCAGATTTCTTTAGTAACTTTTTGTAGTTTCAACGCCTCCCCCAACCATCTCGAGCGGCAAGTCTTTGCCCGGCAATCAGCGGCAACCTACCGCCCTCCGTGCTAAAGCTTCAAAAAAAAACCAATAAAATCAACAAGATAAAAAATGGCACAGAATTTGATCGTAGGGCAGTAAATGCTAAGAGGTTATTCCCATGGCCAGCGTACAGACGACAGCACAATTAAATACAGCACAGCAGACTGACCACCGAAGTCTGCTGGCTGCCGCCAGCCGTTGTTACAATGAGGCCAGCAGGGAGAACAACCCGGTATTGTTGTCTCAGGCGTCCGATCTTGCATATCAGGCATGGCAGGCGGACAACAATTACATTCCCGGTATTAACCTGCTCGCCCGTATCGCTATGCGTCGTGGCGCCAATGATGAAGCCCATCACTGGCTGGCAACAGGCTTAAGCCTGAAACCCGAAAGTACTGGCCTGCTCTACAGCGCAGGCCACCTGGCGCTTATCGAGGGCAAGCAAGCCATCGCGGCAGACTACTTTGCAGACGCCACCCGTATTTCAAAAACAAGCACAAAGGCTCCCATTTATCTCGCTCACATACGCCTTCTGCAAGGTGAATACCTGGAAGCCTTTCAGTTGTACCGGGAGCTGATCAAAACCCGCTCAGATGACATTCAGATCCGTAACAAACTATTTGAAGCAGCCAGCTACATTGTTGCAGATTTTTACTCACAGGAACTCGAAGCAGAACTGCTGCGTTGGTTTGAATTTAAAGACGTTGACTACAACCAACTTCGAAGCCTGACCACCTCACTTCTCAAACACAAACTTCATCTGAGCGAGGCTGGTTGCCCGATAGAGCCGGAAACCATCGCATCTGACCCACTGTTGCTCAAAGCTATGATGCGCTTCCACTTCAGCGATCCGCTCATTGAGCGCCTGCTGATAACCTTGCGCCAGAGTATTCTGCTCAACAGCAGTCGCGACCTCGCAATAGATTCAGGCTTTATGCCTTTGGTCATCGCTCTGTCCGGACAAGTCGAACTGAACGAAGCCGTCTGGTTTATCAGCCAACCGGAGCAGACACTCATCAGTCAGCTCAACCAACTTGCGACTAAAATTCTCCAGATCGACGATTTAAAAGCTGGCGACCTCAGTGCCATCATGCTGCTGACCATGATGTACCAGCCCCTGCGAAAAGCGCCTTTTTATAGCGCTCTGAAAGAGAAAGCGCTGCACTGGCCTGAGCAATTAAGTGAGTTGATGAACATGTGCCTTGAACAGCCGCAGGAAGTTGCCGCGGCAGCACAAGTCATTCCTTCGCTGGGACTCAGCAGCAACGCCACATCACGCAGGGTAAAAACTCAGTACGAAGAGCACCCCTACCCTCGCTGGACGAGTCTGGGCTATAACCAGAAAACCGATTACTACGCGTCTCTTCAAGCGCTGTTTCCGCGTCGTCTCAATGACCTTCAACCCGAATCAGGCCCGATTAACGTATTAGTCGCAGGCTGTGGTACCGGTCGTCACGCATTGCGACTGGTTAAATACTTCCACCGAATGCAGGTTACCGCCATGGACCTCAGTGCTTCTGCCCTCGGTTACGCTCAGGTACAGGCAGACCATCATCACTTGCCCGTCGACTTTATCATCGGCGACATTCTTGTCTCAGAACGCTTAGGGCAGCAATTTGATGTCATTGAAAGCTCAGGTGTACTTCATCATATGGAATCGCCTGAGGCGGGATTGAGTGCGCTTGTTGATGTACTAAAACCCGGCGGCATTATGAAACTCGCGCTTTATAGCCGCCAGGCAAGAACGCTGATCTCTGAGCTTCGTTCTGAACTGAACCAGAACCTGCCGCAAAGCGAACCGGATATCCGCACGGTTCGCGAAGCGCTTCTGCACCAAGGGGAGGGACGCTGGCGCGCTATCCTGCAATCACCCGACTTTTACAGTATGAGCAGTGTTCGTGACCTGCTGTTTCACACTCAGGAACATACATTTGATCTTCAGGAAATCCGACGTTTAATAGAAGGCGTCGGGCTTGAGTGGGTTGGCATTGTGCCGCCGCCGGGAGCCCAGCAGCTTGCTGAAAAAATACTGCGGCTGACACCGGCTAACCTGACGTTAAATGATTGGCATACGCTGGAACAGATTGAGCCTGCGCTGTTCGCTGGCATGTATCAGTTTTATGTAAGGAAGCCTGCCTGTGGGAGCTATTCAGTCAGCTTGCCTGACTAATAGCGACAGTGATACATGCAGATGAATTATCGCGAATAGCCTCCGGCTGATTCGCTCCCACAATGTGGTCGGGGATAAGATCCCCTCTTACATCTGACTCTGATGTATCACTCATCCCTGTGGGAGCTATTCAGTCAGCTTGTCTGGCTAATAGCGACAGTGATACATGCAGATGAATTATCGCGAATAGCCTCCGGCTGATTCACTCCCACAATATGGATCGGGGATAAGCTCCCCTCCTAAATTAGACTCTGAGGTATCACTCATCCCTGTGGGAGCTATTCAGTCAGCTTGCCTGACTAATAGCGACAGTGATACATGCAGATGGATCATCGCGAATAGCCTCCGGCTGATTCACTCCCACAATGTGGTCGGGGATAAGATCCCCTCTTACATCTGACTCTGATGTATCACTCATCCCTGTGGGAGCTATTCAGTCAGCTTGCCTGACTAATAGCGACAGTGATACATGCAGACGGGTCATCGCGAATAGCCTCCGGCTGATTCACTCCCACAATGTGGTCGGGGATAAGATCCCCTCTTACATCTGACTCTGATGTATCACTCATCCCTGCAGGAGCTATTCAGTCAGCTTGCCTGACTAATAGCGACAGTGATACATGCAGATGGATCATCGCGAATAGCCGTTATAACTGCCAGTTAATCGGCTGCTCACCACGCTCGATCAGATAATCATTAATCGTTGAAAACTGACGATTACCGAAAAAACCCCGATGCGCTGATAATGGCGACGGATGCGGAGACTGTAAAACCAGATGCTTATTACGATCAATATACGCACCCTTTTTCTGCGCGTAACTGCCCCATAAAACAAACACCAGCCCTTCGCGCTGCTCGTTTAATGCTGCAATCGCCGCATCGGTAAATTCTTCCCAGCCTTTTTTCTGATGTGAACCAGCATTCGCCTGCTCGACCGTTAAGGTCGCATTTAATAATAAAACGCCCTGATCTGCCCAAGGAGTTAAATCACCTGAGCCACTCATGCTCAAACCGAGATCCTGATGAATTTCTTTGAAGATATTCACCAGAGAAGGCGGAACTTTAACTCCCTGCGGCACAGAGAAACTTAGGCCCATGGCCTGATCTGGGCCGTGGTATGGGTCCTGCCCGATGATCACGACACGAGTTTTATCGAATGGCGTGTGATTAAAGGCATTAAAAATTAAATGGCCAGGAGGGAAGATAGTTTTACCAGCGGCTTTTTCTTCCTGCAGAAAATCACGCAATTTCCGCATGTACGGTTGATCGAATTGATCACCAATGACCGCCTGCCATGACGGGTGTAATTCGCCGGGTTTGTTCATGGTTTGATGCTCTTAAATCAGCCTGGAAATTATCGCGAATAGCCTCCGGCTGATTCGCTCCCACGATGAGTGGTCGGGGATAAGATCCCCTCCTACACCAATCGCGCAAGCTCCGCGTTGCGCTCCTACGTATCAATCCGTGGTATACCTGTAGGAGGGAAGCATCTTCCCGACAACCTGGTTAACCAGATCGTTGTCGGGGATAAGATCCCCTCCTACAACAATCGCGCAAGCTCCGCGTTGCGCTCCTACGTATCAATCCGTGGTATACCTGCAGGAGGGAAGCATCTTCCCGACAACCTGGTTAACCAGATCGTTGTCGGGGATAAGATCCCCTCCTACACCAATCGCCCAAGCTGGCTATGCGGGATGTCCCTCAGCTAGCCTCAGAGTGGCTTCATATGCGGGAAGAGAATCACATCCTTAATGGTGTGCGAATCGGTAAACAACATCACCAGACGGTCAATACCGATACCCTCACCCGCCGTCGGCGGCATGCCGTATTCCAACGCACGGACATAGTCTGCGTCGTAGTGCATTGCTTCGTCGTCACCGGCGTCTTTTTCTTCAACCTGCTTACGGAAGCGCGCAGCCTGATCTTCGGCGTCGTTAAGCTCCGAGAAGCCGTTTGCCAGCTCACGGCCACCGACGAAGAATTCGAAACGATCAGTCACAAATGGATTGTCGTCGTTTCGGCGTGCCAGCGGCGACACTTCCCACGGATATTCGGTAATGAAGGTTGGCTGATCGAGTTTTTCTTCAGCGGTTTCTTCAAAGATTTCGCAGATGTATTTACCCGGTCCCCATGCCGACTGTTTTTCAGACTGCGGAATACCGACTTTTTTCGCATATTCTTTCAGCGTATCGATATTCTCTTCAGGGTTATTCAGTACGTTGGCATCCATATCCGGGTTGTACTTCAGAATCGCATCGACCATGGTCATACGCTGGAACGGTTGAGCGAAATCGTATTCTGAATCACCGTATTTAATAGTGGTGCTGCCCACGACATTTTCTGCAACAAAACGCAGCATGCCTTCAGTCAGGTCCATCATGTCACGGTAATCGGCGTACGCCTGATAGAACTCAATCATGGTGAATTCTGGGTTATGACGAGTACTCAGACCTTCGTTACGGAAGTTACGGTTAATTTCGAAGACGCGCTCAAAGCCACCAACGACCAGGCGCTTCAGGTAAAGCTCTGGCGCGATACGCAGGAACATATCGATATCCAGTGCGTTGTGGTGAGTTTCGAACGGCTTCGCAGTCGCACCACCTGGGATGGTCTGCAGCATCGGCGTTTCAACTTCAATAAAGCCACGCTGTGACAGATAGAAGCGGATGCCTTCAATAATTTTCGAGCGCATCAGGAAGTTGTTGCGCGTTTCTTCATTGATGATCAAATCAACGTAGCGCTGGCGATACTTCAGCTCCTGATCTGCCAGACCGTGAAATTTATCCGGCAGCGGGCGCAGTGATTTCGTCAGAATCTGGAAGTTGCTCAGGTCACCCACATCGACATACAGCTCGCCTTTACCAGACAGGCTCAACGTACCGGTAGCAGCAACGATGTCACCGATATCCAGTGACTGCCACGCCGTGCTCTCTTTCTGCAGCGGCTTCGCCATATACACCTGCAGCGAGCCGGTTACATCCTGAATACCAATAAACGGACCGCCGCGACGCATTACACGTCCGGCAACGGCCACACGATGACCTTCTTCTGCCAGCTGCTCTTTGCTCTTTTCACCGTGCTCAGATTTCAGATCAGCAGCCAGGTGCTCCCGACGGAAGTCGTTCGGGTGGCCATTAGACTTGCTGTTTTCACGCAGCGTTTCGAGTTTGGCACGGCGCTCAGCGATGAGCTTGTTTTCGTCCTGAGCGGTTTGGTTCTGATCTGTCATTTGGCACCCGGTATTCTAGGGATCAATGTTAAATTTTATGTCATGTCGGGGAGATGCTCCCCTCCTACAAATTCTCATCCTGTAGGAGGGAATCTTATTCCCGACCGGCCGTGTCGGAGAGATGCTCCCCTCCTACAAATTCTCATCCTGTAGGAGGGAATCTTATTCCCGACCAGTTTTGCGAATTCTGCGAAGGCAGAGCAAGGCGGTGGTCGACTGAGGGAGCGGAGTGTACAAGTAGTACATGAGCATCCCGAAACCGACCGCCAACACAGCTATGTCGAGCAGAAACGGCCTCAGAGGCCTTTCTTCAGGCTCGCCTCGATAAACTGGTCCAGATCTCCGTCCAGAACAGCCTGAGTATTACGCGTTTCAACGCCGGTGCGCAGATCTTTAATACGTGCATCATCCAGCACGTACGAACGGATCTGGCTACCCCAGCCAATGTCGGCCTTGCTGTCTTCCAGCGCCTGAGATTCAGCACTGCGCTTCTGCAGCTCAAGCTCGTAAAGCTTGGCTTTCATCTGCTTCATTGCCTGATCTTTGTTCTTGTGCTGAGAGCGGTCGTTCTGACACTGGGTCACGGTATTGGTTGGCAAGTGCGTAATACGTACCGCTGACTCTGTCCGGTTTACGTGCTGACCACCCGCACCCGAAGCGCGGTATACGTCGATACGGAGATCGGCCGGGTTAATATCGATTTCGATATTGTCGTCGACTTCCGGAGAGACGAATACAGAAGAGAACGAGGTGTGGCGGCGGTTACCCGAATCAAACGGGCTCTTACGCACCAGGCGATGGACACCAGTCTCGGTGCGCAGCCAGCCATAGGCATATTCGCCCTGAACGTGAATCGTCGCACCTTTGATGCCTGCAACTTCACCTTCGGAGACTTCCATCAGCTCGCCTTTGAAGCCATGTGCTTCGATCCAGCGCAGGTACATACGCAGCAGCATGTTCGCCCAGTCCTGTGCTTCAGTACCACCGGAACCTGCCTGAATTTCTACGTAGCAGTTGTTTTCATCCATTTCGCCCGAGAACATACGACGGAACTCAAGGACCTCCAGCTCAGACTGAAGACCATCCAGCTCGCTCTTAACTTCGTCAACGGCGTCTTCATCGTCTTCTTCGACGGCCATGTCCAGCAGGTCTTTAGCATCGCCCAGACCGCTGTCGAGGGTATCAATAGTCTTTACCACCGCTTCAAGGGAAGACCGCTCGCGGCCCAGCTCCTGAGCGCGGTCCGGGTCATCCCAGACATCGCCCTGAGCCAGTTCGTGTTCTACTTCTTCGAGACGCTCAACTTTGTTGGCGTAGTCAAAGATACCCCCTAAGCACGTCGGTGCGTGCCTGAAGGTCTTTAATCTGTTCGACGATTGGATTGATTTCCAAGGTGATACCCCTGTCGCTGTCTAACGTATGAAAATGACGCGGCATTTTACAGGAAAGACAGCGGGGTTTCATCCTGTGTGGCATAGAACCAGACAGTGATTCCTTGTGGGAGTGACTCAGCCGGAGACTATCTGCGATATTCCTCTTCGCTATTAGTCAGGCAAGCTGACTGAATAGCTCCCACAAACACTTTGGCTCTGAGTGGGAGCGAATCAGCCGGAGGCTATTCGCGATCATCCTCTTCGCTATTAGTCAGGCAAGCTGACTGAATAGCTCCCACAAACACGTTGACTCTGGGTGGGAGCGACTCAGCCGGAGACTATTCGCGATCATCCTCTTCGCTATTAGTCAGGCAAGCTGACTGAATAGCTCCCACAGGGATGAGTGATACATCAGAGTCAGATGTAGAAGGGGATCTTATCCCCGACCACACATTGTGGGAGCGAATCAGCCGGAGGCTATGCGCGATCATCCTCTTCGCTATTAGTCAGGCAAGCTGACTGAATAGCTCCCACAGGGATGAGTGATACATCAGAGTCAGATGTAGAAGGGGATCTTATCCCCGACCACACATTGTGGGAGCGAATCAG
>Ga0208684_1000123_pt1 | contig 73167 bp, 80 predicted proteins | sample MalvireepMed_b05_FD_184245 | JGI IMG/M metagenome (GOLD analysis project Ga0208684, IMG submission 184245) | Marine viral communities from the Global Malaspina Expedition - Malaspina viral metaG DeepMed_b05 (SPAdes) (version 2) | ecosystem: Environmental > Aquatic > Marine > Oceanic | place... | reverse complement strand
TGATGATGGTGGTGATGATGGTGATGGTGGTGATGGTGGTGGTGGTGGCGGGACTATCGATATTCCCGGGGAATGTACGGGAGGTACGGATGTGTGCGACGATCTGCCTCCGTGTGCGGGTGGTACTGATGGAGATTGCAATGTGTGGACCGGAGATTCAGGAGAGGGCGAAGAAGAGGAAGATATTGGTCAGCCAGGAGGAGGAGGCGCGGGTGAATCCTCGTCAGTTTGCATGCCAAACGATTACGACGCAGCAGTAAGTGATCCAGGTACTTGTGCCCAAGGCCAGGGCGGTGATGGAGGAGGTTGCGGAGGTGGGTTCTTTGACGAAGATGGATGTGATCCAGAATGGACAGAACCCGAACCTGAAGAATAGACGAAGACTAATGACGGTGATACATAGATTGGATCTTTTATTTTTAGAAAGTTATACTTTATGCCTGTAATAGGAAGTAGTTCAATAGGTTTAGCATCACCAAAGGTGGGTCCAGGTGGACCCACCGGATCTACTGGGCCCACTGGTCCGATGGGGTCAACTGGGGGACTAAGAGGTGGAACAGGTCCAACAGGTGCAACTGGTATTTATGTTTCTTCAAGTTATTCAAGTGATAACAATGAAACATTATATGTTACCCTTTCTGATGGTAGTACAATCAAAATACAAACAGATACTTTGCGAGGACCAACGGGCAATAACGGTAACGCTGATGGTCAAAATCTTGGTTCCGGTGTTGGTATATTTAAAAGTATAGACGGAACTACATTTTGGTTCAAGGGTATTTCTGCTGATGGTTCTTTGTCAATTGTTGAAACCGAAAATACTATTCGTATAGATGATGTTTTTTCACCTACGGATGGTAGTATTTCTGGTGGTATTGATGGTCGGTTTGCATATCTATCAGCACGAAATGTTATTGGTGGTTCTGGTCTAACATTTGATGATGGAACAATAATATTTGGACATGGACATACTGGTGGTCGTTTTTCATTAGACGCAGAAGATCGTATAATTAATGTTTCTCCTGTAGAGAGAGATGAACTTGTTGGTATATATGGACAACCGTGTGATGAAAATCCTTCTGCATGTGTTGGACGGAAAATAGGTCAAGGTATTCAACTTGCAGTTACCGCAGGTTCTATTTTTGATGTACAATGTCCTATAGGGATTGCTGGATTTACAGGCAATTTCCGGAGTGGAGAATTAATTAATTTTACAATGATACTCCGTGATAATGACGTTTGGGATTTCCCATCAAACGTTAAACTTGACGAAAAATACTTCTCTTGTGGTACAGATATAATAAATATAATGTCCAAAGATGCAGGTCAGAATTGGTCTGCAACTATAACTGTTCGTGGTTATGGTACAAAAGAATGTAGTAGTGTATTTGGTATAGGTTCTTGTTGTTATATTACTGATGAAGATAATTTAGAGTGTAAAGAACTTATATCAAGAGAAGCATGTGAAAATCTTAATAGATCACGGTGGAATCCACTATCTTCTTGTGCAGATTCTTGTGGTGTAACAGCAGAAGGCATTTGTTGTAGCAGTGGATCAAACGAAGGCTCGATAGAAGATGGTCTTTGTTTAACTAATCTCGGCCAAAAAGAATGTAATCAATTCTTTAGCCACTTTTATGAAACTTTTAATTATATTGAGAGAGATCCGTCTAATGGTGATTACCGAATGGTTCCATTGGAAACGCCTTTGCCTATTACATGTGGTGGTCCTCTCCCCTGTTGGTTGTTTGATGATTTTGATACTGATTCCCGATGTATTAGTAATCGGGGAACCCTTCTCGGTCAATCTGAATTAACAAACGAATTATGTTCCCCAGTCTGCTCCACTAATTGTTTTGCATGCTGTAAGGATGGTTCTTGTATCGGAGATCATAGTGGTACTGGGGTGGGTCCATTATCACCTGCGATATGTAGATATGTTTATGGTGGAACTCCTATTGCTACCAGTAGAGATCCAGGTGCCACGGGAGGAGAGTGTGCTGATTGTGGTAACACTGATTGTTGTGGTGCTGAATTATATTATGGAGCATGTTGCTATCCAGAAAGAATACTATATGACGAAGACGAAACAACAATAATAGGTATAGAATATTCCCATTGTGAATATAGTGATTACATATCATGTACAACAATCTCACCTTTGGGCGGAACCGGACCCGGTGTTGGTATATTCCTGGGACCAGAAACTACATGTGATAATTCTAATGAAATTTGTTGTTTTTCTGAATCAGAATATGGTGCATGTTGCAAAAATAACGGTGAATGCAGTATTACATCTGTTCATGATTGCTCTCTCAATACGGGGTTGTTCATGGGCATTGGAACTTACTGTGGATATGATATATGTGGAGAAGGAACAGAAGATGCGGGGGCATGTTGCACATCTGGTATTCTTGGAGATCCTTTAAACCCCGTTTGTCATGATAGTTTATCTGCTGTAGAATGTGCAAATATGGGGGGGTTGTTCTACACAAACACAATTTGTCCCGGAGATAATTCTTTATGTTTAGACACCATCCCACCAACAGGTGCATGTTGCCGAGAGAACGTGCCGCCCGGCGTGCCTAGTTGTATTGTGATAACTGAAAGTCAGTGTTTGGGAACGAATGGCGTTTGGCATGGAGAACAACACGCAACTTGTACACAAAATCCGTGTTCTGGTACATGCTGTTGTACGCCCCCGAGTGGTGAGCCAGCGTGTAGCGATTCAGAGTCAAATGAAATGTGTGAGTCAGCAGGTACATGCTGTTGTTATGATTTCGACGAAGGAACTTATAGTTGTCAGAATGTCCCAGGAGAAGGTGATTGGGATCAAACAACATGTGAACTAGCCTCTGAATGTGAATTTCATAGCGGAAAAACCTGTGGTGATGCTGATCAATGCGAGGGTGGAAACCTAGATTGCCAGTTCTATCTTGGAAATTCATGTGGTGATACTAATCCATGTAATATAGGTGCTTGTTGTTGTCCTAGTTCTGAATGTGAAGATACGCAAGAGTCTGCTTGTGATGATTTGTGTGTGTGGCATCCCAATGAATCGTGTAGTGATGACCCTTGTGTTGAGGTCGTTGTTGGTGCATGTTGTTGGTGTTGCATGGGCGAGCAAGATGAACCTCTTCACTGCGACGACTCGGAAAATTGGAACTGTGATGAACTGACATCAGCACACTGCGCAGGTACGGGTTATATGGTGTGTCCGGATGATGAACTTCCGCAAATTCCGGGGCAGGATAATCCTGAGTATCATGGTGATGGTAGTTTATGTGAAGACATAACAGATGGTTGTTATTCTATGCCAAGGGGGTCGTGTTGTGTTGGTATGCCTAATACTGCAATCGCCTGCAATAATGATGTGACAGAGTATCAATGCGAAAATTATACAGGTGCCGAATATACGTTTTGGGCTGGACCAAACAGTACATGTCCAGATTCTGACGGCGATGAATATTTCGAATACACAATGAGTAATTTCTGTAGTAGTGGTGAAATTGCTCCATGCTTGCATCGCCATGAGTATTTGGTTGGTGGGGGCACAAAGACAAGATATACTTACTTTTGTTTTAACGGGACTGCATATGACTGTTTCAACATGAGTGTTGAATTAGTTGACGTAAATAATTGGCACCACTTCGCAGACAATTGGTCTCCCTACACCGGTGCATACTGTAAACATTTATATTGTGGTTTTGAAGAAGTCCTGCTCGGTGATAGTCCTTCTAATTGGGCGTTATGGTTTGGCGGGACTGCCCCGAACGAGCCGACCGGTGTGAGTCATATTTATGCAGGATATCCCGACACTAGTTCTGGTACATGTTGTTGTTGGGTTGATGACGACCCAATACCAACTTGTGCGGAACACACCGATTCTGGTTTGGTGTGTAGTACAACGGAAGATTGTTGGTGGAATGCTGGGAAAGTGTGTGGTCAAGATGATTCTTGCACCGGTGGTGTGGCTGATGATAATGATTATATGAGACATTGTTACTATGATTGCGATTGCGTGCATATGTACGAAGAAACCGATCCAACGCCATCATATCCTGGTCCTTATGTGTCTTGTAGGATAGATAATAATATTGGTAAGGGTGGTTGTTTGGGTGGATTACTGCGTGGCGGTACACCAATCTTCGAAGATTCACACTTCCCCCCGCCCGCAGTTCCCCATCCAGAGATATTCTTACCTTCTTATGGTCCTGTTGTCCGAAATCCCAGAGGTGAGATTTGTTGTGCAGATGAGGGCCTTGATGGTCAATTAACATTTTCCAACGAATTTTGTATTGGGGGTGCTTGTTGTTGTCCTAATTCTGAATGTGAAGATACGCTAGAGTCTGCTTGTGATGATTTGTGTGTGTGGCATCCCAATGAATCGTGTAGTGATGAACCTTGTGTTCTGGGGGGGGAATGCGAGGTGGACGGTGATTGTACGGTGGGTGAACCAGGAGATATTGGTTATATGAGTTGCGAATGCCCAACTGATGGCACGGACCAGGAGTGTTGTTGTAATAGTGGTGTGTGTTGTTATCCAGAAGATCTTTCCTGCACTTGTGCCACGGGAAGTTGTGTTGGAGATGACGATTGTTGCGGCGATGCAATGTGCTGCGGCGGGGCGTGTTGTGGTGGTGAAGATGCAGAGTGCTGCTTCGGGGAGTGTTGTGGTAATGAAATCATTCCGGATTTTGGTACATGCTGTTGTTGTTATTCCAACGACTATGAGGAGTGTATAGATGGCTTGACTGAAGAAGAATGTTACGAAGAGGGCCCCGAATATCAGTATAATACTGGAAAAACCTGTGCGGATCCTGATGATCGATGCGGGGGTGGGGTGATACGCCCTTCCCATTGCTGCGGGACCGCCGAAGTGTGTTGCCCGGGCAATACCGCGTGCTGCGGGCTGTCCTGTTGTTCGCCTGGTTACTGCTGCGCGCCTGACGCACCGGGGGGGAACCTCACTTGTTGTCCTTGCAGTTGCATAGTTGAACAAGGATATTGCGACGCCGACGCCGAGACGGAGAATTGCGGTTGTGGTTGTGAGCCGATGTTTGGTGTGGGTTGCGTGGGAGAATGCACATGTGACGACTTCGGGTCGTGTACGGAAGGCACCGGCAAGATGATGGCGATACCAATAATAGGTGAAGAGAATAGAAATGGGGAAGACTATGGAAGCCCGCGACACATTCGTAGATGTCCCGCAGATATTAATAACGACGGTGTTGTTAATGTACATGATATACTTTTGGTAATTGATTCTTGGGGACAGGAAGGTGGTCCAGCAGATATCACTGGAGATGGGATAGTTGGTGTGAGAGATTTGCTTGAAGTGATAAGTGCATTAGGACCATGCCCCGAATATGAGACTGAATTTTTAACACCTGGACCGGGGTGTGATCCTGATGAACCTGAATGTTTTGTCTATTCTAATCCGGATTATAACGTTTTCGCATGGCCTAGAATGTTCGGTCATCAAATATCAGGAAGCCTTGTAAGGTATCCAGAAGAGGGTGGACTTGGGGGACTTGGTGGAATTACTACGGGGAGTAGACTTAGTATTATAGCCCCTCATAAGATTGGGGATATTAGATATGGTTACGATGGCGCGCTAACAGGCACCAGTTATTTTTATGTTTATCGTCTTAATGAGGATGAACAGTGGGTCCAAGAACAAATAGAATATGTTCTACCGGTGGACCCATATCCCGGGGGGCCACTATACGGGAAATGGGGACATAAGACTGCGTACCCCCCTTGGAACGACCAGACCGGTTCGTTTTACTTCGGCACTCTTGGAGATATTTCTATATCTAATGATACATTAGTTCTTGGGATGGGTCAACCCCCAACGACAAGTGTAACCGATGTATGGCCACTTACTGAATATATTCCGCAGTGTGGTGAAGGTGGAGAAGAGCCAAATCCTCCTCACGATCAATTAACGACTGGATACGTCCTTAATTTTAATAATAATTCGCAAGTGTGGGATGTTGCCGCAAGATTGGTCACACCATGCGACAACAACATCGTGCCTCCGTTCGAGCAATCGGGAACATGCGGGAGTAATTTTTATCCAGATGGAAATAATTTCCGCGGCCTCACCATCTCATCACGGGTTCATGTTGATTCAGAAAAAATAGTGCTTGGATCCGCCTTCCATTCGGACCGAAACCGACTCATCAATTGTGACAATGGCGGCTGCGAGTCGAGGCCTTGGTTTCCTGGTGGGGTTTTTGTATATGAATATGATCATGTGAACAATGTTTGGGGATTACCTGTCGAGGAGTGTATGGATTTTGAACATTCACCCAGCGGGCCCGTATATTATACTCTTCCGAATTATAGGTTACCGGGACCAAGCAATTGGGACGAATATGAGCATAATAATACTGATGAATACTTTGGCTCAGATATTGCTATAGACGGAGATAGAATCCTTGCAAGTTCATCCCCTCATGGTTTCGGAGCCTGGGGCGGCACTGACCAGTCAGTGACATCAAGGAGTGAATTTGTATATCTTTATGAAAAGGTGGCGGGGGAATGGGAAGAAACTCAAATTTTCAATAATCCGCAAGGTCTTAGTGGAGATGCGTTTGGTGGGCTTTGGGATTGGGCCGGTGTGGGAGCAGGTAGTTGGTCGTCGTACTGGAGCCTTGGATCATATTATAACTCAAATTCGCTTGCGATTTATGGAAACTTAATAGCCATCGGGGCCCCATATGATAGGACCAATAGAGGAGAAGGAACTGTATCTGTTTTTCGTAATTCTGATGGAAGAAGTGGATGGAATTTAGAATATGTTATAAAACCTGGCGAATATCTGCCAGCCGGTCGCTTTGGTTGGTCAGTTTCCATTCTGGATGAAAATAATATAGCAATAGGTGCTGAAACCCAGGACATCGATGGGAAACCGACACAAGGCGGCGTTCATGTTTTCTCCTACCGAGAAGGGCCCGGCGGCCCAAGATGGCTTCCGACCAAAACCATTAAATCATATGATGGAGATTCTGACGATAGATTTGGCCAAGGGATGTATGGTTCCGGTGATTTTCTTGCTGTTGGAGCCCCGGGACACTATCAGCATGCGGACAATTTTGACGTTGATAACATTCTACATTATGAGCCAACTGCTCTTGGAAACTTATCTGAGCAAAGCAAGAGATATTTTGGTGCCGTATATCTATACAAGCCATATGATGATAGGTCCGCTAGAGGTGGCAGAGAAAATCCTGATAGTGTGGGGAGTTGGCAAACAGCATTAAACATGGCTAAAACCAAGAGTCCAAAAGCAGCAGATATTATTCTTAAAGAAATGAATAAGAGATTTGGGGATAAAGGTAAAACCACTGCTTACACATCTTTATCTTTTGTTAAACTTCCTGATGGAGTTTGTGTTTGGATGGTATGTGATTCTGGAGAATGTCCGTACCCCGAATGTGATTCGACCTATAGATATGAGATGAGGAATATCTTATGACTTTTCAACACAGATCGAGAATAAAATCAGCAATTGATTATACATTTATTATATCTGATTTGGGTGGATGTTGTATGTCAGATGACGAAACTCCGACTGAATCAACATATCAAGATTGTATTGAAGGTGGTGGACTTTTTATTCAGACTGAATATGATAGTAATGGTGATCCAATCTTGGTGAACCTTGAGTGTCCTTCTTTGTCTACTAGAGGTTGTTGTTGTGCATGCGGCTATGTTGAAAATTTTGATGATTTTTATCGATATCCTGGGTCAAATACTGATGGTTCTGCCAATACTACCACCTGTGAAGATCCCAACAATCAATTAACTTGTTATCAAGGTGGTGTGAAAAATAACGTCACCAGATGTGAATGTGACAGATTAAATGGAAGGTGGAGTCACCACCCATGCGATTACTTCGGTGGCGAGAGGAATTCTATACAATCTTTATGTACAAGGGAGTTTAGAAACAAAGATGTGCGATGGCCAGGTGCATGTTGTGTTAGTGATATATGTCACTCCAAATGTACCTTAGAAGAATGTGCTGACGTAGAACCCCCTCCACACGAAAACACACAATGGCGACCAAATGAAATTTGTGTTAATGATGTATCTATTTATGGGCCCAACGTAACAGATTGTAGTGATGGTGCTTATACACCAATGGGTGTACGAGACATTGCATCTGGATTGTTAATAGTCCGTCAAAGATCCGAGGAGATAGACCGAACTAATACACAAAAAGAAACCAAATCAAAAACAAGTACAAGTACCGTAACATCAAGTTGTGTTTACAAGGATAACGATAATTCAGTCTGTTCTTTACTCGATGAAGGTGCGTGTAATAATAAAAGAGGTATATGGCTTGGGGTGAATTCTGACAATGAATTCTACACATCTGAATCAACAAAGTGTAAAGAAGCATTAGATTTATTTGAAAATGCAGGTAGCATATCAGCATCATATGTAAATGGTTGGGAATTGGGTGATTTAGTATTTGGGGGGAGGTATCTTGGAAAATTTAATGTTAAATCCAACACCTTTGGTTCTGGTAGTATATGTTATGGTAATCCGGAAACCGGACCCGCAAAAGATTATGTTGCTGAAGCAACTAGCAACACAGAAAATAGTAAAAATGAATATGCAGTAATTATAGCCAATCATGATTCATATTCCAATAGGGTTGGTATGGCAAAGAATAGCCGTACTAAAAAACTGTCATCGTCAGTTATTCGCAACAACTCTTCGTGGGACATGGCAGAAAACAATAAATCGTGGGTTAATGACATACAATTTGGATTACGGAAAAAATATGCACAATATTTGAAGTGGGGAGTTCCCTCTCAGGATATATTATCATTTGCATATCGTCAAACACAAGAATTAGAATTTATTACAAACAGCATTATTAAGAACACGCATTATCCATATAATAAAATGAAAAAAGGATATTACTGGACAAATTCATTATATAATAAGAGAGTTAAAAATAAAATATATGCACATGTTCAAAATTTTGATGATGATTCTTTTGTTGCAGTGCAACCAATTTCAGATTTTGCTTTTAGTAGAATCTTTCTTGTAATACCAATAAAATAATATTGATTCTGAACATATATAATATATAATATATCTGTTCAATTTTAGTATGGAGATATGATCGTGAGTGATAAACCACCAGATGATGTTCAATTTCGTAGTGTGCCTGTAGACCCAAATAAACGAGGTATTAAACAGAAACTCAGTATGGTTCAGAGTTTTGCTGTTGCACTTGCATCACGAAATTTTGGCAACAAGAAAATCAACACTCCTATAAAACAACTTCGTGTGTTGAGTTGTTTTGGTAATCAAGATCAAGGTGGAATTCTGCCTCCTTGTGAGCATCTTATAGATAGTGATGTTGGTGAAGGGAAGAATTATTGTGGTGCATGTGGATGTGGCGACAAAAAAACGACATGGCTCGTACAAGAAGCAGATGAATATAGTAAATTGGATTATCCAAAATTAGCATGTCCTTTACAGATGCCTGGTTTTACGAATTATGTTGTTAGCACACCAGACGAAGCAGAAGAACCGGTTACCCGCAAATATTATATTGAAAATGTAGATTATAAAGAAATACGAAAAGTTCCAGTCAAGATTGGTGAACAACCAGCACCTCCACCAAAAGAAGAGATAAAAACTAATTCATAAAACAACTTTACTTCTGATGCTTTTATACATATAAGAAAGACATCAGGAGTTATCTAATGGCAGCACCAACATCTAGGGACGAATTGATAGACTATTCTCTTCGGAAACTAGGCTCTCCAGTGGTAGAAATTAATGTTGATAGACAACAATGTGAAGATCGTTTAGACGAAGCATTGGAGATGTTCTCAGAACGACACTTTGATGGTTCTGAAAAGGCATACTTCAGTTATAAAATTACTCAAACAGACAAAGATAATCTGTATATCAGTACCGATAGTCTGGGTCCAATAAACGGTCCTACAGGAGATGGCCCTACTGGAAAAGACATATTGAGTGTGTCTCGTTTGTTTCAGTTTGGAACTTTTGCAAACATCAACATGTTTGATGTGAGATACCAAATGGCATTGTCTGATTATTTTGGAATCAACCGAGGATTGGGTGCTAACAGTAGTGTAGGTTTAGCCAGGTATGATTCAACTAAAAGATATATTAACATGATTGAAGATTTCTTTCAGCCCGAAAAAATAATTAGATTCAATAAAGTGTCAAATAAAATACATTTAGACATGAATAAATCTGATATTTCTGTTGGTAAATATTTAGTAATTGAAGCATATGTGAAAGTACCTTCTGTTACGTTCTCTCAAATATTTGATGATGTTTGGTTGAAAAAATATACAACTGTTCTCATCAAACGCCAATGGGGACAGAATATGTCTAAATTTGAAGGTATTCAATTGCCGGGTGGTGTTTCTCTTCGGGGTGGGGAAATATATAACGAGGCAAATGAAGAAATTCAGAGACTAGAAGAAGAATTGAAAAATACATATGAACTCCCAATTGATTTTAATGTAGGTTAATTTAATGGCAAGAAATCCGCACTTTAAAGATTACTCAGGCGAACAAAATGCCGTTGAAGATCTCTCCATTGAAATTATTAAATCAATGGGCAGAGACATGGTTTATGTTCCCCGAACTCTAGTTAATAAAGATGAATTGTTTGGTGAAGATACAATCTCTAAATTTGATGATGGATACCAATTAGAAATGTATATTGCAAGTGTTGATGGGTTTGAAGGTGAGGGTGATATTCTGTCTAAGTTTGGGATTGAGATCAAAGATAGAATGGATCTTATTGTTTCACGAAAAAGGTTTGAAGAAACGGTTGGTATTTATGAAAGTATTACTAGACCAAAAGAAGGTGATTTAATATATTTTCCGTTGAGTAAAACCCTTTTTGAAATTAATTTTGTAGAACATGAAAATCCATTTTATCAATTAGGTAAGTTGTTTACATATAGATTATCATGTGAAGTGTTCACCTATAGTCAAGAAGAAATTGACACAGGGTATAGCGATATTGATACTGTTGAAAGTGAAATTAAGAAATTTGCCATTGAGTTTGATCTTGGTACACGGATCAGTGGTGTTGCTGCAACTAATTTCTTTGAGGGCGAATCGGTGTTTCAGGTTTCTGGTGTTACTGGAGATACTGCATTGCTGGCAAATGCAACTGCGACAGCAACCGCAACAGATTGGAGTTCATCTGATACGAAACTTACCCTTACAAATATTGTCGGGACCATATTAACATCAACTGGTCAAACTTTAAGAGGTGCTGTTTCGGGTGCAGAATATGAAATTAATAGCAGCACAACAACAACTCTTATTATTCCGCAAGAACCCCAAGATGATAAACCAGCAGGTGATAATGAATATATTGAATTGTTTAGAGATCAAGATGATATCTTTGACTTCACAGATACGGATCCTTTCAGTGAGGGCAACTTCTGATGTTTACACAATTTTACAACGAATCTATTAGAAAAACTGTAATTGGATTTGGTTCTATTTTTAATGATATCAGAATTGTTCGTAAAAATTCAGATGGTACGACCAAGGAAACCATCCGAGTACCTTTGTCTTATGGTCCAAAAGAAAAGTTCATTCGCAGGATTTCCGAAGATAGTAGTATTTCAGATAATACCCATACGCAAATAACTCTTCCGAGATTGGGTTTTGATATTACAGGATTTGTATATGATCCTATTAGAAGATCAAATAAACTTAGAACAACAAATGCGTCTTCTACTGATGGGTTGGTAGAAAAATGGAACTATGCCGAAGTTCCTTATAATATTTCCTTCGGTTTATATTCATTTACTAGAAATCAAGATGATAATCTTCAGATTGTTGAACAAATCCTTCCTTATTTTAGTCCTGAATTTATAGTCACATTCAAAATAAACGATGTAAATACAAAAGTAGATGTTCCTATTGTGTTAAATTCGGTTAATATGATTGAAGAATATGAAGGCACTTTTGATACAAGAAGAAACATCACAACTACTTTTGAGTTTACTGCAAAGACATATGTGTATGGACCAGAGAAAACTAATCGTATAATTCTTCAATCTGAAATTGATATTCATGGATTTGATACTGCGTTTGATGGATTGGTAGGTGATGCACAGGATCTTCGTATTGGTATAACAGGTGGATTCACTGGTGATGGATATACCGCAAGTGGTCAAATTTATGGTGAGTATTATTATGAGTAACAAAAAAAGTGTTAATGAAAAATTATCAGAAGCATTAGACGTTGAATTTGAAAAAAAAGTAAAGGAAATAGAAGTCAAAAGAAAAGTCATTCGGGTTGAAGTGGATGCCAGCGATAGTAAAAAAGACTATTGGTTGGTCCGAGAAAACATGAAAGAACTTATTTCTACAGGCGAAGATGCAATTGAAGGTATTCTTAAAGTTGCGACTGAAGGGGATTCCCCCCGTGCATATGAAGTCGCTGCTCAAATGATTAAGACGGTTTCCGAAGCAAACAAAGATCTTATTGATTTACATCAAAAAATGAAGGTAATCAACAAAGAAGAAGTCAACATTCATAACACTACTAATAATTCTCTTTATATTGGCTCTACTAAGGAATTGCAAAACCTTATCAATACAGAACGCAGCACCAATAAGAAAAAATTAGAGGGTGTTCATGATGTAGTGATTGATGGTGAGGTAATAGACAATGACGATTAAACAAGAAGGGTATATGGGAAACCCCAACCTCAAGCCAACTGGGGTTGAAGTAGAATATACAAAAGAACAGGTTAAAGAATACATTAAATGTTCTCAAGATCCTGTTTATTTTATACGAAATTATGTGAAGATTGTTTCTTTGGATGAAGGACTTATACCGTTTGATTTATATGATTTTCAAGAAGAAATGGTGAATATCATTCATAATAATCGTTTCTTTATTGGTAAGTTGCCACGGCAGACCGGGAAATCAACGACCATGATTTCTTATCTTCTTCACTACGTTTTATTCAATCAGAGTATGAGTATTGCTGTTCTTGCAAACAAACAGGCTGTGTCAAGAGATATTTTAGGTAGACTTCAACTTGCATATGAATACCTTCCCCTTTGGCTTCAACAAGGTATTATTGCATGGAACAAAGGAAGCATTGAATTAGAAAATGGTTCTAAGATTCTTGCATCTTCTACTTCAGCATCCGCAATTCGTGGTGGGTCATACAATGTAATTTTACTTGATGAATTTGCCCATGTTTCTAGTACCATTGCTGATGAATTCTTCAATTCTGTATATCCTACCATCACATCAGGTAGCGATACTAAAGTGATTATGATTTCAACACCAAATGGGTTAAACATGTTTTATTATTATTGGCAGGGAGCAACCAAGAAACTTGGAGAAGCAGGGAAGAATGATTATGTTCCGTTTGAAGTTCATTGGAGTCAAGTTCCCGGTAGAAATGAAAAATGGAAAGAAGAAATCATTAAAAATACTTCTCAACAGCAATTTGATCAAGAAATGGAATGTTCATTCCTTGGTAGCCAAAATACTTTAATTACTTCTTCTAAACTTAAAATTTTGAATTGGATTGAACCAAAAGAAAAAAATGCAGACGGATTGTGGATATACGAAAAACCTAAAGAAGATAGACATTATTACATAACTGTCGATACTGCGCGAGGACAAGGAAAAGACTATAGTGCATTTCTAGTTGTAGATACCACAGAGTTACCATATAAGATTGTTGCAAAGTATAGGAACAACACAGTATCTCCTATGGTATATCCTACTGTTATATCAACTGTTGCTAAAAATTACAATAATGCATACATCTTGGTTGAAATTAATGACATCGGTGGACAAGTTGCAGATATTCTACATCAAGACTTAGAATATGAAAATGTCATGATGACGGTATATAAAGGTAGAGCAGGTCAAGTTGTGAGTGGTGGTTTCGGTGCTACGGGCAAATCCCAATCTCAGTTGGGTGTTCGGACCACGGGACCAGTCAAGAAACTTGGGTGTTCTGTGTTAAAAAGTCTTATTGAAGAAAATAAGATACTCATAGAGGATGTTGATATTGTGAATGAACTTGTGAGTTTTGTTGCAAAACGTAATTCTTTTGAAGCAGATGATGGTCACACAGATGACTTGGTAATGTGTTTAGTTCTTTTTGCGTGGTTGACAAGGCAGGAATATTTCAAGTCAATCACCGAAACTGATGTGCGAACAGGAATATATAAAGAAGAAATTGAAAAAATGGAAGAAAGTATGATTCCGTTTGGTTTTGTTGTAGATGGAACAGATGAGGAAGATGGAGAGTGGGATGGTGAAGATCGATGGTTTGCTTTTTAATTGTTTCTCAAAATAGCAAAAACTATAAATATCTCTGAACAGTATTCTGCTTATATGCATTAAAATATACTATAATACTCAGAGGAGATATAAAAGATGGCAAGAGCAAACGTCAAAGTTGTTATAGATGATCAAAGTTATGTCATCCCCAATACTGAATCCGGTTCTAGGGTAAGAGGTGGTATGCCTACTACTGGTGGTTTGATTTTAGCAGTAGGATTTACTGCGGAACGAAAATCTGGTGTCATGCAAATTGAAAGTATTTCAGATTGGATGCACCGATTAACTGCAAAAGATCCTATTGGTGGTAATACCCATGATTTATTATATTGGGATGAGACATTTAGTGGGTTTACCAGTAACCATAGTTCAGCAACTAAAGGTGGCACCGGTTCTAGATACCGACTTGGGCCAACTGGTGGATGGAAAACTGAATGGTGGGCAGCACACAATTATCTCCAATATGGTGGCGTGTTAATTGTTGGTGGTACGGGTTCAGAACAACATACAAGTGATGGGTATTCAACTCTTAAAGATAAATCAATTCCACTTGATTTGGTGTTTGCTGCAACCGGTGATAGTAGCGGTGCTATTCAAGCGAGTGTTGGAACAATTGCTTCTTTCAGAGGAGATTGTGTTTCTGTTCTTCCCGACAGAGGTAATGGTGAAGAGGCTATTATTGCAACCCAATCAAATGAAGGTACTGCGGACGAATTCAATGTTACTGTTTTCGGTTCAAAACGTCATTTAGATATTGTACGAGGTACTTCCAATGACTTCATTGTTACTTCTTGTGCAGCAGATGTCGCAGGATGTATTGCAAGAACGGATAGAGATCTAGATCCTTGGTGGTCCCCTGCCGGATTCAGAAGAGGTCAAATTCTTGACGTTGTGAGTCTTATTCATAGTCCAACAGATGCCCAGCAAGATACATTATATGATGCTAAAGTCAACCCTGTTGTTACTTTCCCCGGAGAAGGAACTGTTCTGTTTGGTGATAAAACTGGTAAAGATTCATCAAGTACTCTCAGTCGGATCAACGTTTCCCGACTCTTTATTCATCTCAAGAAGACAATAGGTGCGGCAGCACGAAGTAAGTTGTTTGAAATGAATGACGCAGAAACCAGAGCATCGTTTGTAAATGCAGTTACTCCTTTCCTGAGAAACATTCAGGCAGGAAGAGGAATTTATGACTTCCGAGTTGTTTGTGATGAATCTAATAACCCAGGTGCATTAGTTGATGCGAACCAATTTAATGCAGACATTTTCATTAAACCAACGAAGTCTATCAACTTTATCCGAATAACGTTCACAAATAAAAACACAGATGATGATTTGGGGTGATTAACACAATAAGAATCACACATAATCAATAGAAGGAGTAAATAGAAATGGCCACACAATACGCACAAGATATTCAGACCTTTAAAAAGGGTTTTGATGGAGGTACTCGCCCAAACCGATTCGTTGTTAACGGAGAAATTGGCGGAGATAGTGGAGAAAATATGCCAAATCTTTTGGTAAAAGCCGCATCAATGCCCGCTCAAACATTGGGAACTATTCAAGTTCCTTTTCGGGGTAGAGTAGCAAAACTTCCTGGTGATCGCATTTATCCAGAATGGACTTTTACAGCATTAGATACTAATACTAATGGAGAGTCTAGCAACAGTAAGAATTGGAGGCGATTGTTTGAAGAGTGGCATGCAGGTTTAAATCAACACAAGGAAAATACGGCATTGGAGGCCGAAACGCTTAGTGGTTTACATGAAAAATGGTTTAAAGAGTGGACAGTTACACAATTGGACACACAGGGATTTGAAATTGCAGATAGAACTATTAGACTTGTAAATTGTTGGCCAACGGAAATTGGTGCAATTGATTTGAGTTTTGATACTGCTGATGCTCTCAACGAATATGCAGTAACCTTAGCCTATGATTGGTTGGTCTTAGAAGAAGGCACGGGCGGAGGTAATAATTAGAGATTCCGACAGCAGATAAATAATCAAAACCTTTGATTTGAATTCTTATACATATAGTGATAAACATTCAATGAGAGGGTTTTATTATGCCTATTGATATTTTTGGATTTACTATTGGTAAAAAACGACCCGTTGAGCCAAAAGATTCCAAAAAACAAGAATCTTTCGTGGTTCCTGATAATTATGATGGTACATATACATTAGAAACAGGTGGTGTTTTTGGAACACTAGTTGATTTTAGTGGTGCAGTTAAGAATGAAAATCAACTTATTGCACAGTTCAGAAATGCAGCAATGTTTCCAGAGGTAGATCAGGCAATTGAAGATATTGTTAATGAATCTATCATAATGAATGATGACCGAAAACCAATAAAACTTGACCTTGCTAAAGTGGAAGTGTCACCTGTTATCAAAAACAAAATCTATAAAGAATATGACGGTATTTTAAGATTGCTAGAATTTCACAATAAAGGTCATGATATTTTTAGAAGATGGTACATAGACAGCAAAGTATATTACCACATTATTCTGGATGTTGAACATCCAGAAAAGGGCATCAAAGAACTTCGTGCAATAAATCCAACTAAAATAAAGAAAATAAAGAAAGTAAACAAAGAACAACGAAGAATTGGCAATACTACTATTCCTTTTGTTAAAAGTATAGATGAGTTTTACATTTATACCAACACAGATAGAAATGCTACACTCCCAACACCAACACAAGGAATCAAAATTGCAAAAGATTCCATCTGTTACATTCATTCTGGAGTAATTGATTCTAGAGAAAATAGAGTGGTTGGATATATCCAAAAAGCAGTTCGGCCATTAAACATGCTTCGTCAAATAGAAGATGCAGTGGTGATTTATCGTATATCTCGCGCACCAGAACGAAGAATATTTTATATTGATGTTGGTAATCTTCCAAAGAACAAAGCAGAGCAATATCTTCGTGATATTATGAACCGCTATAGAAACAAACTCACTTATGATTCAACAACGGGTGAAGTAAAAGATGATAGAAATCATCTACACATGCTAGAAGACTTCTGGATGCCTCGTAGAGAAGGAGGCAGAGGAACAGAAATTACTACATTAGATGGTGGTCAAAATCTTGGTGAAATGGATGATGTTAATTATCTTCTCAAGAAACTCTATCGTTCTCTCAACGTTCCGGTATCACGAATGGAACCAGAAACTGGTTTTAATATGGGCAGGTCTGCTGAGATTACTAGAGATGAAGTTAAATTCTTTAAATTTATTGAAAAACTTCGCATGAGATTCTGTGAAATATTTTCGCAATTGTTAAGAACGCAACTTGTTCTTAAGGGAATAATGTCAGAAAGTGATTGGAATCTAATTTCTCCATCTATCCGATATAAATTTAATCAGGATTCATATTTCACTGAGTTGAAAGAAACAGAAATTATTAAAGAAAGACTAGATATATTGACTCAAATGGATGAATATGTCGGTAAATACTATTCTAGTGAGTGGATAAGAAAAAATATACTCCGTCAATCAGAAGAAGATATAAATATAATGGATATACAAATACAAAAGGAAGCAGCGGCAGAACAACCAGCCGAAGACGAACAAACGGAAGAAGGAGAACTTGAATGAATCAAAACATCAATGATATGATTGATTGTATTTTACATAGCAACAAAGAAGATTTTTCTGTTGCATTTAATTCAGAAATTCAAGATAGGATCAACACAAATATTATAGACCAAAATGTTGAAATTTCACAAAACCTCCTAAATGATGATCAATTAACTGATGAGGATGAGGATCAGTCAATTGATGAGGTTAATGAAAAATCTACAACTTATATATTTATTAATTCTTCTGATGCAAAAAAATTCATAAAATCAGCATCTCAAGCAGGAGTTGGTAAAAAAAACTTCAACATAAAAGGAAAAATAGTAACAACTTCTAACGTTGATTTAGACATGGAACAATTGTTACATTTCTTAGCAAAGGACATGAAGGCAAAAGTTAAATAAAGGACACTTATAATGAATATTATTTCATCACTACAAGAAGTCATTACATTCGAACAAACATTATTATTTGAAGCCAAAGATGGTTCAGTTATACATATTGAACCAGAAGATGCATATAATCTGGTTGCAATTCATGACACCATGAATCAAGAAAATCAAGTAAAGATGAGAAACATTTTAGAAGAATCAGAAGATGGTTTTGATAAAATTCTCTCTTTTTGCTACGTTCAAATTAATGAAGGAGATGAAGATGCCGACTAATAACATCATACAACATTTGGTTGATGGTAATTTGTCTGTTGCAAAAACAGAAACCGAAGCACTGCTTTATAGTAAACTCCATGATGTATTAGATCTTGTTACCAAAGAAGTTGCTCCTGAGACATATAAAGAAGCAGTTGGAATGTTCGGGTTAGTTGAAAAAAAGAAGACAAAATTAGACGCTGTTGGTTCTGAGGACGGAGACATTGATAATGATGATGATTCTGATGAATCTGATGATTATTTAAAGAATCGTCGTAACGTTGTGGGTTTCGCAATTCGCAAAAGAAAAGGACAAAAGGAAGAAAAATAAATGAAACTTATCACAGAAATGACAGAAAGTGTCCATTACTTGATAGAAGAAGATTCTGAGGGTAAAAAGAATTATTTCATTCATGGCGTATTTATGCAAGCAGAGCAGAAAAATCGTAATGGTCGCATTTATCCTCTTGGTATCTTAGAAAACGAAATCGGTAGATATAATAAAAATTTTGTTACAAAGAACCGTGCAATGGGTGAATTAAACCACCCACAAGGTCCAACTGTAAATCTTGATCGTGTGTCTCATATGATTAAAGATCTTAAAGTTGAGGGTAATGATATTATCGGTAAGGCTAAACTTCTTGATACTCCCATGGGTAATATTGCAAAGAATTTAGTTACAGAAGGTGCGCAACTTGGTGTTTCTTCTCGCGGCATGGGTTCTTTAGAAGAAAAAGGCGGCGTAAATTATGTTAAAGATGATTTCATGCTTTCGGCGGTGGATATTGTTGCTGACCCATCAGCACCGGGTGCTTTTGTAAATGGTATTATGGAAGGTAAAGAGTGGGTATGGGATAATGGTACAATTAAAGAGAAAGTGATAGACGGGTATCGAGATATAATACAGAAAGCGTCTATTAAAGAATTAGAAGAGAAATCATTGTTTTTGTGGAAAGATTTTCTTTCAAAAATTTAAAATGTATAAATAATGCAGATAGAGAGCCTTATAAAAACTGATCAAAGGAGTTAAAATAATGCCTGAATATTACGAACATGAACTAGTAGAAGCAGGGTCAGAGACTCCAACTCTAGACACAAAATCTGAGGAGGATCCTAAGTTGTATCAAGATGCTGAAGGAAAGCATGCTAAAATTGATACCGATAAGGGCACAGAAGGTAAGGATAAAAAAAATAAGGCTTCTATTGCCGGTAAGGCGCGTGGACCGAGTTCTTTCGAACGTCCAGTTCCTAGTGGTACATCACAAGAACGAATGGAAGAACATCTTTCTGCTCTTTTTGATGGTGAAGATCTTTCGGAAGATTTTCAAAATAAAGCAGTTACAATCTTTGAGGCTGCAATTAATGAGCGAGTTACTGATATTGAAGCAAACCTTATTGAACAATATCAAGACATTCTTGCAGAAAACATCGAAGCAATTGCCGAAGATATTTCTGAAAAATTAGATGACTATCTTGGTTATGTTGTTGAACAATGGATGGAAGAAAATAAACTTGCTGTGGAGAACGGCATCCGAACAGATGTTGCCGAGAATTTCATTGCTGGTTTGAAAGTTCTGTTTGAGAATTGTTACATTGATGTTCCAGAAGAAAAATATGACATAATAAATGAACTCACTCAAAGTAAAGAAGAAATTGAAACCGAATTAAACGAAGCACTTCAAGCAAATATCGATCTTCGCGCAGGACTATTAGAGCAACGATGCGGTAAAATATTTAATGAAGAAACAGACGGTTTAACAGACATGGAAACTGATCGTCTTCAATCGTTAGCAGAAGGTATTGAGTATGATGATGAAGATCAATTCCGTAATAAAATTTCAACTCTACGAGAAAGTTATTTTAGCGATGATGTTCCTGTCCTTACCGAAGAGGGCGAAGGTGATTATCAAGATATAATCAATACTGATGGCCCAATGAACAATTACATGAGCGCAATTTCTAGACACACTTCAGGAAACAAGGTTTCTTGAAAATAAGAATTTTTATACATAAAAAGACATATACATTTCCGAGTCAAAGGAGAATCTAATAATGGATTTCGACACAAATCAAACACCATACGATATGCTTACTGAAAAGTGGTCACCCGTGCTAAACCATCCTGATCTCCCTGAGATTCGGGATAGTTATCGCGCCAAAGTGACTGCTTGCCTTTTAGAAAATGAAGAGCGTGCATTACGAGAGCAGAGCCTTACTGAAATCACCAACCAGATGGGTGCAGGTGGTTTTAGTGTTTCAGCCGCTGCTGATAATGCATCGAGCAATAATCTTGCTGGTTATGATCCAGTTTTAATTAGTCTTGTTCGTCGTGCAATGCCAAATTTAATGGCTTATGATCTCGCTGCTGTACAGCCAATGAGCGCACCTACAGGTCTTATCTTCGCTATGCGTGCAAGATATGACAACCAGAGTGGCGCAGAGGCTCTTTATCAGGAAGCATTTGCCAAGTTCTCTGGTGCTGGTGCAACAGCAACCGGAGCAGCATTCAGTTCAACTGGTGGTATTGATCCCACTAGCAGTCCATCGCTTGATGGTTTCCGTGCAATGCTCACTGCAACTGCTGAAGGTTTATCCAACAGCGGCACCATCTTCAAGGAGATGGCATTCACCATTGAACGAGTCGCTGTGGAAGCAAAGACTCGCGCCCTCAAGGCAGAGTATACGACTGAACTCGCTCAGGACTTGAAAGCCGTTCATGGTCTTGATGCTGAGACTGAACTTGCCAACATTCTTTCTAGTGAAATTCTTACTGAAATCAATCGTGAGTTGATTCGTAGCATCTACACTAGTGCAAGGAATGGTGCCCAGCATGCTGATCTAACAACTGCTGGTACTTATGATCTCAATACTGACTCTGATGGTCGTTGGTCCGCAGAACGTTTCCGTGGACTTATGTTCCAGTTAGAGCGTGAAGCAAATGTAATCGCCAAGCAAACTCGTAGAGGTAAGGGTAACTTTGTTGTCTGTTCCTCAGATGTTGCTTCTGCACTCGCAATGGGTGGTTGGTTACAACTCTCTCCAGCACTCAACACCAGTCTTGATGTTGATGACACCGGTAACACCTTTGTTGGTACACTCAACGGTAAGATGAAGGTTTACATTGATCCTTATACCGCAACTACGAATGATACTCGTTCTACCGATGTAAACTTCGCATGTGTTGGTTATAGGGGTAGTAGCCCATACGATGCTGGACTCTTCTATTGCCCATACGTCCCACTTCAGATGGTGCGTGCAGTTGGTGAGAATACCTTCCAGCCCAAGATTGGATTTAAGACTCGTTACGGAATGGTCGCAAACCCATTCGCCCACGATGATGGTACTACCGTAAGCGTCGGTTCTGGTAAGAATGTCTATTATAGATTAATGACTATTACCAACCTCCACGGTAACACCGCCTGATTAATCTGATAAACTCGTAAAGAATCAAGGGAGTCCTTCGGGACTCCCTTTTCTTTTGTATAAATACTAACATAGGAGATTCTATAATGTCACACGGTTACACAGGTGCAGGACATGGTTATACAGGGCCCGACCTTCCTGATATTACACAAGTAACGAATCCGAGACAACCAGATACAAACAATTACCTTGCATCTAATTATTTTCGATTGGAAATAACTAGACTTCCTACCGTTACTTACTTTTGTCAAACGGCTAGCATCCCAGCATTGAATATAACTCCAGCAGAACAGCCTAGTCCGTTTGGAACATATCCAAAAGTAGTTGGTGGTAGATATAGTTTCGAAGACTTAACAGTAACGTTCATAGTGGATGAACAAATGAAAAACTGGTTAGAAGTTTTCAGATGGATGGAGTCGTTGGGTGCAATGGAAAATTATGATACTATAATAAAACAAAAGGATTTCTTTTCTGATATTTCACTCACAATAATGAATAGTGCGTATAAAGGAAAATACGAAGTTAGGTTTAAGAATGCATTTCCAATATCATTGGCGGGTATTGAATTTAATTCTTCTTCTATGGACAATGAACCAATTATCTCAAGTGCTACCTTTACCTATGATTCTTATAATATTACTGCATTGAATCTTGGGACCGTTTCAACACAGTCATAATAAATCACTTGACAATGAACTATTTTGAGATATAATAAATTTACAATGACACTCGATGACCTTAGAAACATGACAATAAAAGACTTAGTAATGGATGAGACAGAACTTGATGCTGAATCGCTTAAGACTCCTCAACTTCATAACAAGTATCTAATTCTCTTCACCGATGAAAAGTTAATTCTCGGGAAGATGGAATCAGATTTAAATCGTCTTAGGAGAGATAAGTGGCTTTACTATACAGGTAAAATGAGTCAAGAAGAATTAGATAATCGGAATTGGGAACCATTTGATTTTAATATACTCAAAACCGATATTGATAGATTCATGCAAGCAGATGATGATATCATTCATGCTACAAATAAAATATTATTTCAAAGGGAGAAGGTAGACTATCTTGAAAATATAATCAAGATTATCAACAATAGGCAATGGTCTATTAGAGCCGTAATTGATTGGCTTAAGTTTACCAATGGATCATGAGTGATCTAGAAATAAACAGAATTGATTCTGTTAATATTAAAATACAATGTGATCGGGGCACGGCTAAAGAATTGAGCGAATATTTTACGTTCTCTGTTCCAAATTACCAGTATACTCCTGCATATAAAAATAAATTATGGGACGGACAAATACGTTTATATAACATTCATACACAAAAAATCTATACTGGACTGTTGGATTATGTTCTAAAATTTGCTACTGATCGGAATTATACAGTTAAAAATAATTACATAACGGAAACATTAAATATACCAGAAAAGGATATACAACAATATATTAGTGATATAATTAAACCAATGTCTGGTGGGTCTAAAATTAAATCACATATTCATCAAATAGCAGCGATTACGCACGCCATCAACAACAAACGTTGTTTACTTCTCTCGCCAACTGGTAGCGGTAAGTCGTTAATTATCTATATCCTTATCCGTTACTATGAATCTATTATCAATAATAATAAAAAGATTCTAATTGTTGTTCCCACCACGGGATTAGTTTTACAGATGTATAATGATTTTTTAGACTATTCGTCCAAAAATAAATGGGATATACAGGAAAAATGTCATACTATTTTTGCAGGTCAAAATAAACAAACAGAAAAGAAAGTAGTTATATCAACGTGGCAAAGTATATACAAGATGCCAGAAAAATACTTCACTCAATTTGAAGCCGTATTTGGAGATGAATGTCATCTCTTCAAAGCAAAGTCACTCACAAACATTATGAGCAAACTAAAGGATTGTCCCTATCGTATAGGGACTACAGGGACGTTAGACGACTCCCAGACACATAAATTGGTAATAGAGGGGTTGTTTGGTAGAGTATTTAACGTTACAACCACAAAGACTCTCATGGAGAATAAGTTACTCTCTAAACTGAACATTGAGTGTATAAACCTCCAATATAACGTTAATGATATACAAGAAGTGAAACGTGTTTCATATCAAGATGAAATTAAATGGATCATCGGCAATAAGAAACGAAATGACTTTATTATTAATCTTTGTTGTAAAATTAAAGGAAACACACTGCTTTTGTTTAATTATGTGGAACTGCATGGAATTCCTTTATATGAAAGCATTAAAAATATCTGTCCGGATAAGAAGGTGTTCTTGATTCACGGAGGAACAGAAACCGAACAAAGAGAAAAAATACGTCATATTATAGACAAAGAAGAGAACTCTATTCTTGTTGCATCGTATGGTACTTGTTCAACCGGAATTAATATTAAAAATATTCACAACATTATATTCTCATCTCCATCAAAATCTGTAATTCGTGTTTTACAATCAATAGGACGAGGTTTAAGGATATCTGACACAAAAGAATCGGTAAAACTTTACGATATTAGCGATAATTTACAATACAAGAAGTATATAAATCACACTATGAATCATTTTAATAAACGAATTAAGATATATAATAGAGAGAACTTTTCTTTCAATATTGTCAAGATTCGGCTTTAAAGGAGGACGGTAATGAAAAAAACATCGTATAGAATATTAAAATTACGAAGTGGAGAAGAAATCATTGCAAAAATTAACGGACAGACCAAAGATCAAATGATTATTGAAAGGCCCATGATATTTTTACACAGATATATGACAGATCCACATGGAAGAGAAAGGGAACTCACAATTTTAAAAAGTTGGTTATCTCATACTAATGAAATAGAAGCAAAAATTCCCAAAGATCATATTGCTACTTTTCTTGTTCCAGATAATAATGTTATAGATTTGTATAATATGGAAAAAGAAAAAGAAGACACCGAAAATAGACCACCTAAAAGAATTATTGATATAAATGAAAAACTGTCACAAGAAAACAACACAAATAATAATAAAATGATAAACATGATGAAAGAAATGTTTAACGAATATCCAGAACTCTTAGATGAAATGGAAGAAAGACTTAAGTTTGATGAAGAAGATAACAAGGGTGATATTTTTACACCAAACATGAAAAACTTCATCACAATGACATTGTTTCTTCCACCAGAAGCATTAACATCTTTAGTAGATGCTGGACTAATTGACATAGATGATGTACAAAATTTAATAGACACTCTTGGTAATAACAATAATAAATTAAATTACAGAGGTAATGATGAAAAACGACAAAAAGAAGAAGATTTCGGTAACGATTGGACAGATTGGTCACCAAACTTTGAAGATTACTTTAAGTAATTAATATATCTTGTTTACCGCTAACACAGAAAGTATAAACGAAGAAAAGAAAAATGTCAACATAAAAATGAAACATCATGTTGATTTTTTCTGAAACGATGATATGATACATTTAAAGTTATTAGGGATGATATTATATGGTAAAGAAACGAAATAAGGCTAATGATTACGTTAATAATAAAGATTTTTTCAAGGCAATGGTCGCATGGAAAGAGTTGGTAATTGAAGCAGAGTCATGTGGTGATCCTAGACCACCAATTACAAATTATATTGGTGAGTGTTTTCTTAAAATAGCAGAACACTTATCGTATAAACCAAACTTTATAAATTATCCATATAGAGAAGAGATGACAGGAGATGGAATTGAAAACTGCTTAATGTATGCGAATAATTTTAATCCAGAGAAATCAAAGAATCCTTTTTCATATTTCACACAGATCATTTATTATGCATTTCTTAGACGAATAGAAAAAGAGAAAAAACAATCGTATATTAAATATAAAATTTTAGAAAATGCAAACGACGGTGTGCAGAGGAATTGGTTTAAAGAGAATTATTTTGACACTTCTAAAATGCATAATGCAGAAGAACAGAAACAAGCAATATATGATCATTTTCGGTTGAATGAGAATGATATTGAAAAGTTTACACCCAAGAAGAAAAAAAAGAAAAAGAAGAAAAAGAATCTTGATGTATTTTTAGAGGATGATAAGAGTGAAGATAGCCCTACTGAATGATACTCATTGGTCCGCAAGGGGTGATTCTCAGATATTTTTAGATTACTTTATGAAGTTTTTTGATGAAGTGTTTTTCCCTTACATCAAAGAACATAACATAAAGACAATCATCCATGCAGGGGATTTCATGGATCGTCGGAAGTTCGTGAATTTTAATAGTTTGCATCAAGTACGAACAAGGTTCATTGATAAACTCCACAAAAACAATATTGAGATGCATTGCGTTCTTGGGAACCATGATGTCTATTATCGTAACACAAATAGAGTAAATTCACTTCAAGAGTTGTTTTACAACGACATGATAATTTATGAAGAACCACAGGTGGTAAACTTCGATGGTCTGAATATTGCATTGCTTCCGTGGGTAAACAAAGATAATTATGATGAATCCATTAATTTTATTAAGACTGCCAATGCGCCTATTCTCATAGGACATTTAGAACTTGATGGCTACCATGTTATGCGTGGAATTGAATATAAAGGGGGCATGGACCCCAATTTGTTCAGAAGATATGAGAAGGTTCTCTCAGGACATTTCCACTGCCGTCAGGAAAGAGATAATATACATTATCTTGGAACGCAGTATCAGATCACATTTTCTGATCTACATGAACAGAAGGGTTTTCATGTTCTAGACACCGAAACCCGCGAAGTTGAGTTTATTAATAATCCATCTAGGATGTTTCTTGAATTGAATTATAATGACAAAAATAAATTACCTGAATTAGACAAATTAGATTTCACTAACCTCAAAGATACTTATGTTCGTGTGGTTATAGAAAACAAGAACCATCCTTATTTGTTTGAACGGTTTATTGATAAACTCTATGATGTGGGTGTTGCTAAAATCACTATTGTAGAGGAAGCACTGGACATTTTAGATGATGATGAAGAATTGGTTGACTTAGCACAAGATACTGTTACACTTATTAATAATGAGATTGAATTTATTGATGAGGTGAAGGACAAAGCACGGATGAAGAAACTCATCAAAGATTTGTATATGGAGAGTTTAAGTTTATGAATGGTAAGAATCCAAGATTTGAAAAACGAGAAAACTCTGAATATGATATTTCTGAAGAGACAGAAGAGTGGTTAAAGGAAAGGATGAAAACACATTGTTCAGAAGATTATCAGAAATATCGTCCGAAGCATAAAAAGACTCGGAAAGAACGTCGGATTTCCCGCTCCACGAAGAAGAGGAAAAGCGACTAATGGGAATCGTTTTTACACAACTCAGTTGGAGAAATTTTCTTTCAACTGGCAACTACAAAACCACACTAGATCTCACTCGTCACAACAATACACTTGTATCAGGTGAGAATGGTGCGGGTAAGTCAACGATACTCGATGCATTGACATTTGCCTTGTTTGGAAAATCATTTCGTAGAATCAATATTCCTCAACTTCCTAATTCTATCAACGAGAAGAATTGTGAAGTGGAGATTGAGTTTACGATAGGTAAGGATGAGTATCGTGTGTTTCGTTCTCTGAATCCGAAAATGTTTGAGATATACAAGAACAATACACTCATTCCTCAAGATTCAAAATCAAAAGACTATCAAAGGATTCTTGAAGAACAGATTCTCAAGATGACATATAAATCATTTTGTCAGGTAGTGATTCTAGGAAGCAGTAACTACGTTCCATTCATGCAACTCACCGCAGCAGATCGGCGGGACGTTGTTGAAAATTTACTTGATATTGATGTGTTTTCTGTAATGAATACTCTTGTTCGTGCAAGATTTCAGATGACAAAAGAACAGGTAAAGGACATTGACCATAAGATAGAGATTGTTAAGAACAAGGTGGAAGAAAAGGGGAAGACTATAAAGACTCTTGAACGGAAATCTAGTGATTCAATAGAAATTTATAGAAGAGATATTGAAGAAACACAGTCGAAGATTCAAGAAATTAATCACGACATTTTGAAGATGCAGAATAATGTGACTGACTTGTTCAATCAAATACGAGATAAAGAGTCTATCCCAAAAAATCTTATTAAGATGGAAAGTATTGAACAGCAACTTAAGAGCAAGATAAAGACTATTGAAAGTAGTATGAAGTTCTATGAAGATAATGATATGTGTCCATCTTGCAAACAGAACATCCAAGAACACCATAAGGAATGTGTTATTAAGGAAAAGATCGATGAACGAGCAGAAATTGAGAGGGGTGTAGAGGAATTGTTAGTTAAGATTTCGCACCATGAAAAGAGACTGAGCGATATTAATGCTATATTGGATACAATTCAAAATGTAGAGAGAAAAATAACCGAATTACAAAGTGAAGTGGGTGCGTCAAACCAATATATCAGCAAGGTTCAAAAGCAAATAGAGTTTGTACAGAACCAGAATGAAGATACACAGAACGTAAGAGATGAGAGGAATCAGTTGATTGGAGAAGGAAAACAACACATTGAAAAGCGTAAAGAACTCATAGAAGATCGACATTACTATGATATTGCAAGTAGTCTACTGAAAGATAGCGGAATCAAAGCAAAGATTATTAAACATTACTTGCCAATTATGAATAGGTTGATTAACAAGTATCTGTCAGACATGGATTTCTTTTGTCAGTTCAATCTTGATGAGAATTTTAATGAGACAATCAAGAGTCGTCATCGAGATGAATTTACATATTATAGTTTTAGTGAAGGTGAGCGATTGCGTATTGACCTATCGCTCTTACTTGCGTGGCGTGAGATTGCACGAATGAAGAACAGCGTTAACTGTAATTTGTTAATATTAGATGAGGTGTTTGATTCTAGTTTGGATTCAGTTGGCACGGAAGAGTTCCTAAAACTCTTGACAACCTTCGGAAGCCGTGCTAACATATTCGTAATTAGTCATAAGTCAGATACGATGACGGACAAGTTCCAGAATCATATTGTGTTTGAGAAGAAGAATAACTTCAGTAGGATAAAATGATGACAGCAGGACGAAGAATAAACACAACGAGTGTTCATTGGAACACTCCACCAAAATTTACAATACCCATTCGGGAGTTTTTTGGTGGAATTATTGATTTAGACCCATGTTCAAACGAAGAAAGTATAGTGGGTGCCAATACAGAACTATACGAAGGGGGACTGGAGCATGACTGGAATCAGCACGAATCCATTTTTGTGAATCCACCTTACGGAAGAGGTATAAAAGATTGGTTGAGGAAATGTCACGAAACCGACTCGGAGATAATCGCCCTCATTCCTGTAGCGACAAACACAACACACTGGAAAGAGTTCATTTACAAGTCTGATGTTATTTGTTTTCTTTACGACACCAGATTGAAGTTTATGATTGGTGAAAATACAAATAATAAAGGGGCAAGTATGAGTTGTTGTCTTGTGTATTGGGGAGACAGAAAAGAAAAGTTTGTGCAACACTTCTCGAAAAGATATGGAGAATGTTGTGTGGTGATTGAAAAGAAGAATAACTTCAGTAGGATAAAATGATATGGCAAAAATAAAACAAAAAGAATCAACAATCACAATACGAATAAACATTACTGATGAAGAGTTTAAGTATATTGCCAAATCTGCTCACGATCTAGATGTAAGTATTAATGAATGGGTAAAAATACTCATCAAAGAAGTGATAGACGAAGAATAATTTTAATAGGATAAAATGATGGAATTGAAATATGGTGATTATAATTTTGAATAAATAATTGACAACATTTGAGAATTATGGTATCATACTTATATCAACAAATAGCACATAAAGGAAATAGAAATGGCTTGTAAAAAATGTAAATCAAAAAAGAAGAGTGAATTACTTTATATAATGAATCCCAAGTGTGGGTGGTGCAAAAAGGCAGACCCCGTTGTTGATGCGTTGCGGGAAGATGGTTATGAAATAAGAGCATTAGACGTAAACAAACCAGAAGATTTAAAGCGAGCAAATGAAGTTAAAGCAATGTATGATGCGCAATGTGGTACACCATTCTTTATTGACAGCAAGACTGGAAATAAGGTTTGTGGTTATCGGGAGAAAGAAGTATTAGAAAAGTGGGCAAAGGGCGAAGAGGTTCCACAGCCAGCACCCCCAAAATCAAAGGATTTTAAAAATGCGCCAAAAGATTTTAGAAACGCACCAAAAAATGCACCAAATGATGGGATGCAATTACCAGAAAATCAATTGATAAAGTTTGAATATATTTGGATTGATGGTGGGTCACCAGCAAAATTGCGAAGTAAAATTAGATTTGAACAACTTAAGCAAGTTACTAATATTACAAACCAAAACGAACTACTTAAGCATATTCCAGAGTGGTCATTTGACGGATCTAGTACAGGACAAGCGGATGCCGACAATAGTGATTTGATTTTAAAACCGATAAGTGTGGTTCCAAATACAATGGAAAGAGTAAGAATGCCTTCGTTTGCTGTTCTTTGTGAAGTGTTTGACACAGAAGGTAAACCTCACAAAACTAATAAACGTGCAGTTCTTCGGCAAAACATGAAGAAAGAAAATAGTGATATGCAATTTGGAATCGAGCAAGAATATATTATAGTTGATCCGATTTCTGGTCAACCGCATGGGTGGAATAAGTATGATGATACTCCACCGCCGCAGGGAGATTATTATTGTGGTATTGGTTCAGATGTAAACGTGATGCGTGATTTATCAGAATCTCATGCAATGGCGTGCAATTCTGCGGGAATTAAAGTTCATGGTATAAATGCAGAAGTAATGCTTTCACAGTGGGAATATCAACTTAAAGAAACAGGTGCAATTGAAGCAGCAGATAACTTGTGGTTTTCTAGATTTTTTCTTCAGCGTATTGCAGAGAGATTAAATGTTGCAATTTCCTATGATCCAAAATTGATAGAAGACGATGATTGGAATGGATCTGGTGCGCATATTAATTTCTCTACGTCATTCATGAGAGAACGTGCAGATATGCCATATATGACTTTATTGTGTTCGTTCATGGAAAAATATCATAAAGATGCAATTTCCCACTATGGCGTTGGAAATTTCAAGCGTCTGACAGGCAAAAACGAAACTTCCAAATATGATGAGTATACATGGGGAGAAACAGATAGAAGTGTTTCTCTTAGAATCCCCTCTACTACAGTAAAGAATGGGACCGGATATATTGAGGACAGAAGACCAGCAGCAAATATGGATCCATATGAAGCAATATGTCACTTGGCTACTACACTTTCTGAAATTAATGAAGAAATGTTAATTGCTACATAGTTAATGTAAGTGGAGTATAATGTGTGACCACAAAAAATAAATTTTCAATTGGGATGAGTTCAAAATCTAATTTATCATATTACAATTATTTGAAAAATGGGTTGATGATATTATCATCGCATTTAGAAATTCGTTCATATAAACTTGCTCCAAAGGAAAAATATCCGGCATTTGAGAAAGGCAAAGATGTCTATGTCAAGGTGTTTTGGAAGAAAGATCCCATTTACGATTTTGTTGCAGAGCATAGTTTTCTTCTTCAACTTAATACAAACAAAGATGATAAAAAATACATGAGAAAATTTGCAAATCGGAAACTTGAAATGTTTCAAGATGCTCTTGAACGAGGAAAAAAGAAGAATAAAAAATGAATTCTGGGCATGGTAGTGTTTGTAGATATAAACGGATGTTGACCGGTGAGGTTCTCTGTGGAGCAAGCGGAAAACGGTATGAAGTTTAGACAAATAAGCGATGATAATTATACAAATGGCACCTCCCCGCGTGCGGGGTTCCCGCGTCCGGGGGAGTCTATGTGTGCGGGTAATTGTTTGTGTAAATGGATGCCGTGGAATGAAGCAGAACCTGGATCGGTGCCAGGGGGACCCGGGAACTGTGATGATGGTGATAAGACTACGTTATGTAGGAGGGTCGCTACCTGGGAGGAACCGGGGAAGTTTATTTGTCGATGTAATGCACTTAAGCATGTGCCAGTTATTCCTATAATTTGTGAAGAATGTTTGGGAGGGCCCGGTACTGGTAGTATACCTCAACCAGAAACTCCGGAACGAAAATGCATGTGTATGGCCCAATTATTTATTTGGTTGGGACAATTTAATATTGAAGAGAATACACAGGAAGCCATTGATTGTTGTTATATTAGAATTCAGATGCTGCAAGCGTGGATTCAGGAATGTGGTGAATCTGAAGGGTATGATTTTGATTGTATAATTCATAATATGAGGTGCGGTTGTCAGGCAATGGAATGCCATAAAGGTTGTTTTAGTAGCAGTGGTTTAGCGTGGTGTGCAAGAGAAAGATTCATGCGGTGTGTTCGGAGGGATCATGATATGCCTCATCATGTTCCCTTCACATGTGAAAAAGAATTCGAAAAATATTATAAATGCGCTGGAAAATGTGGTAGAATATATGACAGATGTACTGACGATAGTTGTTATGCGCCCCCCGATCCACCGAGCGGCCCGAAAGATCCTACACATAGAAGCGTAACACAAAAAATTAAAGTTAATAGATTTTTGGGTGAACACCAAATTAAGAATCTATATTGGTATGGAGATGTGGTCAATAGTAGAGGAAAATTGTACATTGCAAATAAAGATGAAGTTTTTGGTTTTTCACCGGAGCATGGAAAAGAACGTGGATGGGAACCGTTTTCTTCAACTAGTACGATGAATTTTACCAATTCAGACGTTGCACCAGAGGTTCCAAATGAAGGGGATCACTGGTTTAATAATTCTGCTGGTAAGTTATATATTTACATATCAGATCAAGATACCAGCCAATGGGTTGAATTATAGAAAGGAGTTTTAGTTAAGTGGGTCGCAAAAAACGAAACCGAAATAATAATAATTCATATAATGAGTATGAAGACATTCGAGATATGAATCGTGGTGGGCAAAGAAAATCAAAAAGAAAGAGAAAGAGACACAATGAGAAGAAATATCTTGACGGTGTTGTGAATGGTGAAATTGATCCTGATGCTTATCAGGATTTCATAGAAGCCAGTTGATATTTGAATTTTTGTCTTGTGAAACAAAAACGACAAGGTATAATACAACCTGTTGATGATTGGAGATTATATTATGACAACAACAAATACTGCTTTGACTTTATCAAAGCGAACTCTTGATATTTTTAAGAACTTTGCTTCTATCAACTCAAACATATTGGTAAGACCAGGAAGTGTTATCAAAACAGTTTCTCCTATTAAAAATGTAATGGGTAAGGCAACCCTTGAAGAAACTTTTGATGTTGAGTTTGGAATTTGGGACTTAAATAAATTTTTAGGAACTGTTTCTTTATTTAATAGTCCTGAGTTTGAATTCTATGAAACTTATGTTATTATCCGAGATATTAACAAAAAATCAGAAGTAACTTATTATTATTCTGAACCTTGTTTGTTAACTATAGTTGACAAAGAGATTAATATGCCGGACGCGGTTGTCGAATTTTCATTAACTGATAACACACTCAATGATGTTTTGAGAGCAGCATCTGTTCTTCAGGTTTCAGATATTGCTATCCGTTCTAATGGAGATGAGATGGAAATTGTAGCACTTGAGAAGAATGATTCAACAACAAATAATTACTCAGTAGGTCTTGGACAATTATCGAACAGGGATCATGATTTTAATTTCTACTTCAAGGCAGAAAATTTCAAGATGCTTCCGGGTGATTATGACGTTAGCATTACTGACAAAGTGATCAGTCAATTCAAGAAAGTAAATGATGATGTCACTTATTGGGTTGCACTAGAATCTGATTCATATTATAATGGGTGACACATGAATACATTAATAACTGGTGGAAATGGGTTGGTTGGGTCTGCAATTAAATCAGATTTTAAACCGACAAGATATGATGTAGATTTAATGAATCTGGATTCTATCGTAAATTATCTTACAGAAAATACAATTGATTTTATTATTCATTGTGCTGCAAAGGTTGGTGGAATTAAAGCCAACTCTGAACATCTTGGTGAGTTTTATTATGAGAATATAGTAATGAATACTAATATTCTAGAAGCAGCAAGAATTGCAGGTGTGAAGAAAGTTGTTTCGTTTCTTTCCACCTGCGTCTTTCCTACATACGCAACATATCCATTGACACCAGATCAAATTCATAAAGGGGAACCTCATCCCTCTAATTATGCATATGCATATGCAAAAAGAATGTTAGAGGTACAGAGTAGGGCATACCGCGATCAATATGGGTGCAATTTTGTTACCGTAATACCATGCAACATCTATGGACCACATGACAATTATAATTTAGATTCTGGTCATGTCATCCCCTCCCTCATCCATAAGTGTTATTTAGCAAAACAGAATAATACAAATTTTGAAATTTGGGGAACAGGAAACCCGTATCGTGAATTCATTTATTCAAAGGATGTTGGACATATCGTTGAGTGGGTTTTGATAAACTATGATGATTCTAAACCATTAATTATTTCTCCAGATGAAGAAATTTGTATTGCAACTATTGCACAAGAGATTGCATGGAGAATGGGGTTTGAAGGAAACATTGTGTATAATGGTGAGATGGACGGTCAGTTCCGAAAACCATCGGATAACAGTAAACTAAGATTTTTACTTCCGGATTATAAATTTGTTCCTATTGAGGTTGGATTACAAAAAAGTATTGATTGGTTTGTTGATAATTATAAGGAAGCAAGAAAATGAAGAAAGCATTGATTACTGGCATCAACGGACAAGACGGTTCATATCTTGCAGAGTTTCTTTTAGAGAAAGGATATGAAGTTCATGGTATTCTCAAGAGAAATTCAGTAGCAGAGAACCAGACCGCTCGATTAGATAGTTGCTATGACCAATTAAATTTGTACTATGGTGATATGACAGATTTGTCTTCATTGGTTCACATTCTTCAAAAGGTGCAACCAGATGAAGTGTATAATCTTGCAGCACAGTCTCATGTTCGGATCAGTTTTGATGTGCCGGTTTATACAGCACAAACAGTTGCAGTTGGTGTGTTGAATATGCTTGAAGCATGTCGGATTGTGTGTCCTGATGTGAAAATATACCAAGCATCTTCATCAGAAATGTTTGGTAATTGTATTGATGATGATGGTTATCAGAGAGAAACCACACCAATGCGTCCGGTGAGTCCTTATGGGTGTGCAAAGGTGTTTGCATTTAACATTGGTAGGAATTACCGAAAATCATATGATATGCATGTTAGTAACGGCATTCTATTCAATCATGAGTCTCCCCGCCGTGGTTCTAATTTCGTTACAAGCAAAATCATTCAAGGTGCAATTGCAATCAAAACCGGAGAAGCAACAGAACTTGCATTAGGTAATTTAGAAGCAAGTCGGGATTGGGGACACGCAAAAGATTATGTGAAGGCTATGTGGATGATATTACAGCAAGATGAACCCGATGATTATGTGTGTGCTACAGGTGTGTCACATACTGTCAGAGATTGTTGCGAATATGTTTTCGGTAAACTTGGGATGAATTATATGGATTATGTTACACTAGACGAACGATTTTTGCGACCAGAGGAACTACATGATCTAAAGGGGGATTCTTCTAAAATTAAGACTAGACTTGGATGGAAACTAGAGTATAATTTTGAAGAATTAATGGATGATATGTTGATTAGTGATAAGAATTATCACAAGATAGTGGAGTATGTACACACTCCTTACGATCAAACAAGATAGGAAATAATGATCATAGAAAAGCAAACAAAAGAATATTTGTGGTGTGAAAAATATAGACCACAAAATATTGATGAATGTATTCTTCCAAAATCAATCAAGAAGACATTCAAGCAAATGGTGGATTCTGGTGAGTTGCAAAATCTTCTGCTATCGGGAGGAGCGGGTTGTGGTAAAACTACAATTGCGAAGGCACTATGCAACGAATTAGATACAGATTATATTATGATTAATTGTTCGGAAGATGGGAACATTGATACACTCCGAACTAAGATTCGTAATTTTGCCAGTACGATTTCTATTACAGGCAATAAAAAGGTTGTCATACTTGACGAATTTGATTATTCAAATGCACAGTCAACCCAACCTGCATTGCGTGGTTTCATTGAGGAGTTCAGCAATAACTGCCGATTCATCCTCACATGTAATTTTAAAAATCGTATCATTGAACCTTTACATTCAAGATGCACAACAATCAATTTTTCTGTTCCAAAGAAAGAGAAGCCAAAGTTGGCATCTCAATTTATGGATCGGGTAAAGTATATTCTTGATAACGAGGGAGTTCCACATGAGGAAAAGGTTCTTGTAGAATTAATTATGAAGCACTTTCCTGATTTCCGACGAGTGTTAAATGAATTGCAAAGATATTCGGTTGGTGGAAACATAGACACGGGGATTCTCTCTCAGATTGGGGAGATACATATTAAAGATTTGGTGAGTTATATGAAGAACAAAGACTTCACCAATGCAAGAAAGTGGGCAGTGGAGAATTTGGACAATTCTCCATCAGAATTGTTTAGGAAAGTTTATGATGGTTTATATGAGTATGTCACACCATCTTCTATTCCACAAGCAGTTTTGATTTTAGCCGAATATCAATACAAGTCTGCGTTTGTAGCAGATCAGGAAATTAACTTAGTTGCGTGTATAGTAGAATTAATGATGGGATGTGAATTCAAATGAAAAAATTAGTAGCAGAAGGCGACCACTTAATCCTTGAGAAGATTGATTATGAAGAGGAAAAAGTATCAGAAGGTGGAATCATTTATAAAATGAAGGATTCGTTGGATGGTTCTTTTTGTGAAGCGCGGATAATATCAATGGGGTGTGGTCTTCCTATCTCTAATGGAGATATACCAGAAGTGTCTTACAAAGAGGGAGATGTTATTCTATACGATGCGAGATCTCGCATCGGTATACACAAAGAGTATGACATTATACGAAGAGAGCATGTAATTGCTGTGGCGAACAGTGAAACTAACTGATTATCTAACTGCGATCAATTACAGCAAAGAATCTCTTATGTCTGGCGATGAACAGGCAGAAAAGGATTATGTTCCATATGTGGTAAATAGATGTTTATCATATTTCATTGATACAGTCATTCATGCAAATCAAATGAACCAGTTTCCTCTTCTCGATAAGAGTATACAATTTGATTATTATCTGAATGTAATACGAAAACGGAAAAGGTACAGCAAATGGTTGAAGAATGAAATGGATGATAATTTCAACATAGTGAAGAAATATTATGGATATTCAAATTCAAAGACTAAAGAAGTAATTGACATGTTTACATCAGACGATATTGCTGAAATGAAGGAATACCTGTCTGGTGGTGGCATAAAGAAGTGAATTCCTATATAATGTGTCTAAAAAGGAATAATCGTTATGGAACAAGATGATATTTTTGAGGGTTTAGGTATAGAGATAACCCTTGACACACAAGAAGATTTTCTTAAGGTGAAAGAAACACTTACCCGAATAGGCGTTTCTTCTAGAAAAGAAAACAAATTATACCAGTCATGTCACATCCTCCATAAGAGGGGGAGGTATTCAATCATGCACTTTAAAGAATTATTTGAATTGGATGGATTGGAGTCTAATATGTCTGAAAATGATGTAGGCAGAAGAAATACAATTGCGGTTCTTCTGGAAGAGTGGGGGTTGTTGGATATAATTGACCCTATAGAAGAAGATGAACCCAGAGCAAGTATCAAGCAGATAAAAATTTTATCTTATAAGGATAAAGGTGATTGGGAGTTGATACCAAAGTATCATATTGGTAATAGATAACGTGTGGATTTTTTATTATGAAAATAAAAATAATTAGTTTTTATAGCGACATAGAAGGCACGACCTACTATAGCGATCATGCAAAACGACTGAAGCAAGAATGCGAGTCGTTGAGCGTTCCTTATGACATCCGTGAAAAGAAGTCGTTAGGATCATATCAAGCGAATTGTCTCAGTAAACCTGCTTATATATTAGAAAGATTAGAAGAGTATAATGAACCTTTAGTGTGGATGGACATAGATAGCAGAATTCATAAGACTCTAGATGTGTTTGATACATTTGATGAATTAGTTGATATGGTGTTTGCTACTGCAAACGGCCAAATTTCAGGAATGAAGGCTTCTCCTTTGTACTTTGGAAATACGTCAGAAGCAAAAAGATTTATTGAAACTTGGATACACACAGGAAATGATATTCTTGAAAACAATAAAGGAGTGTTTGATCACGAACCTTTGTTTGCTTTAATTCCTGCATTTGCTAAGAGCATGAAAATAAAATTTGTTGGGCCCGAGTATTGCATATGGCCAGGGCACACAAACGAAAACACTTATATTACAATGGGACTCGCAGATGTGGAGTCAAAGAAAGAATCTTTGAGAAGACTTGGTATGTCTGAAGATATGATTGAGTGGCAGTCAATGGGGAACAAAGCATGAAGTGGGAAATTTATGGTATGCCTTTTTCACCCCATCAGTCTTCATGCTCCAACATGAAACCCAATATGTTTTCTTGGGAAGATGTTCAGGGTGATGTTGAATTGTGGATTGATAGTGCTATTGAAGTCGGAGCAGAAACAGAGAGAAGAAGAGCAAAGAAGTGTGCATGGCTCTGTGAGTCGCGCCGTATCGTTCCATCCTTTTTAAAATCATACACTACGGACGAAGAAGGAAATTTGAAGGTTGATGGTATAACTCCAACATTGCAAAAAATGATAGATGCATATGATGTAATTTTTACATGTGACAAGGAGTTAGTAGAACTTCATGATAAAATTCAGTTTTGTTTTGCTGGTAGCACTTTACCTTGGGTGTGGAAAGAAAATTGGGATATGCACCACAAGGAGCAAAGTATTTCTTTTATATCTTCCAATAAGAATTCAACTAAAGGTCATCAAATGAGACACGATTTATATAACAAGATAAAGGAATTTGGTGATCCGGTCGAGAGGGGCGTGTACCCCAAACATCCAGCAGTTTTTGTTTTTGGTTCAATCACAGGTAAACTTTTTGGAAAAGAAGAAAATTGTCATCTTAAAGGGGGAAGTGATAAATGGCACAACAAATTTAAAGGATTAGAAAGGTTTGCATATTCAATTGTTATAGAAAATGATATATGTTCTTCCTATTTTACAGAAAAACTGACAGATTGTTTTGTTACAGGAACAATTCCCATCTATATGGGCGCACCCGATATTGGTGATTATTTTGATACGAGTGGTATGTTCATAGTCAATAGCGTTGATGAAATCATAAAATTGTTGTACAAACTTAATGAAAAAGTAACGGGCCCCCCTAGAAATATAAAAAGTTCTAATCAAAGTTATGAAGTCCACCCGAGGGGACATACAGAATATTTAGTGAGAATTCCTAACATGAGAACAAATTATCACAAGGTTACCTTTCTAGAATCTCCAGATGATATGCTCTATAGAAAGATATCACAGTTAGATGTTACTAGTCGCAACAAAAAGAAAACAGAAGAGGTTATATTATGAAGTACATCACATTCACAAATAACGGTTCTGTTAGACTTTGTGAAAACTTTTTACTAAGTACAAGAAATGTTGGAATCGAAAAAGATATTGTTGTTCATTGTTTGGATGAAGAATCATACAACACCATAAAAAATAATTACAAGTGTGAAGTGAAGTTTTTTGATCTTGGTTTGGATAAAGGTTTTCATGAATATGGAAGAAACCAATTTAGAAGAATAACAGAAGCAAAAATACAAATAGTGTTGAGTGAATTACAAGAATCTGATTCTTTGGTATATACTGATTGTGATGTTGTTTTTTTAGATGACCCAACAGAATTTATTGTGGATGTTGATGAAAACATAAAAGAAAAAGATACAGAAGTTGATATCTATTTTGCGAGCGATTCCCCCTTTATGGAAATATGCAGTGGATTTATGTATTTAAAAAATAAAAAAAATGTTCGTGAATTGTTTAAAAAGTTTTTTGAAATGAGTTATCAATATGGTAAAATGGGGAGCGAATGTATGTATGACCAAGAAATTACATATGAAATTTTGAAGAACAACGTTCTTGAGAATAACATTAAATGGGCAACGTATCCTACAACTTTCGTTAAAAATGGTCATTTGTATTGGAATGAACCACACAGCAGAACAGGAAACGAAGCAGTTGTACATGTTAACTTTACCATAGGTGAAGAAAATAAGATAAATAGATTGAAGGAAGCGAATCTTTGGTATAATCAAGAGGAAGTTACAATATGAATAAAATACCCGCAACATGTTTACATGCACATTATCTTTTTGAGAATGGAGTTTTGGATTTTGATGAACCTGTTGAAATTCATGTTTGTCGTTTTGGTCCAAATATGCAAAGAATTTCTACAGAAACAGTTCCTAATTATCCCCACTACCAAATTCATTTTGAAGAACCTTCGTCATTTAGAGTTTATGTGAATTCCAATGAGGCATATCATTCTCCAAATAGAGAAAACATTGATGCTGTAATTGTTAATCATAAGCAATATGATCTCATTCTCACCTCAGACAAATCGATTGTCAGGCAATGTTCAAATGCAGTTATGTTTCCATACGGTTCAACTTGGTTAAACAAGGGACATATCGATCATCCAGACGGACTTGGTTTTTTTGATGAAAATTATGTGAAAGATCTTTGGGACAACAAGAAGTTTGAACTTAGTTTTGTCTGTACTAGTCACTATAGATCTTTGGATGGTTATGAATTAAGAAAACATTTATGGATACACAAAGATTGGTTGAAAATTCCATTGAAATTTTATGGTAGCAACAGAATGCCCATACCGGACAATGAAATTGATATGCTACCCAATGACGACAAGAAAAGTCTTTTTAATAGTCAATTTAGTGTTGCAATTGAAAATTGTACAGTTGATGATTATTTTACGGAAAAATTAATAGATTGTTTGGTAACAAAAACAGTTCCAGTTTATTTTGGTTGCAAGAATATTAGTGATTATTTTGATACAAGAGGAATGATTATAATTGAGAGTGACGATGTTCAGGAACTTATTAAGAAGGTAAATAAAACAACTCCTGAAACATATGATACTATGCTTCCTTATATTGAAGAAAATTACAAGAGAGCAACAGAATATGCACGAAGTTATGCAGAAAGAATTAAAGAACAAATAGATGTTGCAATTGAAAATAAAAATAAATCTAAAAAATTATTGTCAATTGGAATTCTTACTCTCGAAGATGAAGAAAGAAAAGCCCTTCTTAATAGACTTCTTTCGTTTTTGAGTATGCATATGTCAAAGGAGAACAAATCTAAAATTGAGATTATTGTTAACAGTGATAATGGCGACAAATCTGTCGGTCAAAAAAGAAATGAAATTTTAGATAGAGCAACTGGTGAATATGTTTGCTTTATCGATGATGACGATCTTGTAGATGAGGAATATTGTGATTTGATCATAAAGACAATAGAGGAAAATGAGGATTTAGATTGTATCGGTTTTGCCGGAATGTACTATGTGGATGAAAACCAAACAATGATATTCAAACATGCAAACAAGTATGGTGGTCATTATAAAGATGGATTTGGCATTCAACACAGACCAGTAAATCATTTGAATCCTGTAAGAACAGAATATGCAAAACAGATACGATTCCCCGAACAAGATTTTGGAGAAGACAGTGATTATTGTGATCGGTTATTAGATTCGGGACTATTGAAGAATGAAGTTGTAATTGATGATAAAATAATGTATCATTATTTTTGGAGTCAGGAAGGATCAAAGACACACACATGAAAAATAATTTTTCAAAAAATATAATTAGTTTTAGTCTGTGGGGAGATAGTCCTTTTTACAATGTTGGTGCAATCCGAAATGCTGAAGCAGCACAGATACATTTTCAAGGTTGGGTCTGTAGATATTACATTGGACCTTCTACACCAAATAGCACTATTGAACAATTGAAGACATATGATAATACAGAAGTTATAATGATGGAAGAAGATGAGGGGTGGGATGGGATGTTTTGGAGGTTTTATGCCATGACAGATCCCGAAGTTGGTGTTATGATTTCAAGAGATGTTGATTGTCGTTTGACCAACAGAGATGCCCATGCAGTAAACGAATGGTTGCAAAGCGGAAAGGCAGTTCATATTATGCGTGATCATCCCATGCATGGTGAACCAATTATGGGAGGAATGTGGGGATGTAGAACAAAAGAACTTTGTAGTATAATTTATAGGATAATATATGAACCTCAAGGTTTAGAAAAACCAAAACATATAAAAGAAGTAATTGCACATTGGTTGATGGCAGAAAAAGTAAAAACATCAGAAGGAGGTTTTGATTGTATTCCGTTGACGTTATATAATAATCATGGAATAGATCAGAAGTTTTTAAGGAATGTTGTGTATAGAACATCATATAAAAATGATACATGGATACATGATAGTTTTCCACAGTATAATGGATGGTCTGGGAGGTTTCAAGAACAAATAGTTCCAGGCACCAAAGAACAAAATACTGGGTTTCCAACAATGAGGTTGGATTGGAATGATTTTATAGGTCAAATTTATTTTGAGGATGACACACCAAATGAAGAATCAGCAGAATATTTAAGACAAAGAGATGAATGCATTTATATGGATTATCCAAAACATGATAAGGAATCAAATGAAAAAAGTGATTAGTTTTAGTTTATGGGGCGATAATCCAACTTATGTTATTGGTGCAGTATTAAATGCCGATATAGCAAAAAAAGAATGGCCAGACTGGATTTGTCGTTATTATGTTGCGCCCACGGTTCCGTCTGGTATAATAGAAGAATTGAATTCAAGGGATAATGTTGAAATTGTTTTTATGGATGAAGACGAATCATGGAACGGAATGTTTTGGAGATTTTATCCCACTTCAGATCCAACTGTAGATGTATCAATTTTTAGAGATACTGATTCTCCGTTGCATATTAGAGACAAGGCAGCAGTAGAAGAATGGATTGCTAGTGATAAAGATGTTCACATTATGAGAGATAACTGTCAACATGGTTGGGTAATCTGTGGTGGACTGTGGGGAACTAAAAGAGGGGGAGTGCCTCGTCTAAAATATATAATAAAAGATTCTGACATGCTAAAAAGGAAGGAATTTAATAAACATGGTGTAGACCAAATATTTTTACAATATGAAATATATCCTTTAATAAAATCAAAAGCATTCGTACACGATGATTGGTTTCCAAACGGATTTGGAGGAGAAGAAAAACATCCATTTCCTATTCCACGATTGCGGGGAGAAGGTTGGTGGGAACAGGAAATTCCAGAATGGCATTCTATAAAAGAAAAACAAACCTGTAGCGATTCAAGTTGTGGGTTATATTGTCCCCCATCTTGGTGTACAAGAACACCATGCCCTGGATGTGGAGAATATCACGACAACGATTATATTGGAAAGGTTCACGATTTAACAAAAGAAGAACTAGAGAAATACTCACATTTAATGGGAGTTAAAATATAATGAGAACATTACAACAAATCGGAGAATCCATTCCTGGAGATGGAGACAAACACAAACACCACTTTCAGGGCACTAGACATCTTGAAAGATATGAACAATATTTTTCCGAATTCAGAGAGGAAGAATGTAACATACTTGAGATTGGAGTTAGTGCAGGTCATTCTTTAAAGGTGTGGGAAACATATTTTCCTAATGCAACAATTTATGGTGTGGACATACAACCGGCATGTGACAGGCACAATACAACAAGAACAAAGATTAAGATTGGAAGTCAAATAGATGACAATTTTATGGAGTCTATAGGGGAAGAAGCAGGAAACTTTAAAATTATTCTTGATGATGGTTCTCATGTTGGCAGTCATATCATACAAACATTAAAAACTATGTGGAAATATTTAGAGCCTGGTGGATATTATATTTTTGAGGATACATTTGTTACTAGAACGGTAAATCCGATAAAGAGATGGCCAGGATATAGAGAGGGCGGATTTGTTGATATTCCAGAAGAAGATTATGAAGAGAATGACAGAGATAACTATGATATAGGAAAGAGCAGACATATTGTTGATGAGTTTATTATGGAAGCACTTGCCGGAATGGACGAAAACATCTACAAATTAAAGGATTTTAATGCTTCACCATTGGGTGATTATCCAATAGAAAGTATGCAGTTCTATTCCAACATACAAATAATAAGAAAGGCAAAGAAAATATGATTGGTGAAACTATTGACAAATGCATTACAGATTATGTGAATATTGTTTTAGAAGAAGGTGGTATGCCAGAACTACCAGATGACTTAGTAGTAACAGATAATATTGGAGAGGTTATAGAAAAGTCTATAATTCTTCATATTAGAACATGGATGCTTGAAGACAAGATAGGTCTTTCTACAACAGATTCAGAAGTTGCTGATTTAAAAAGAAAGATTGATATTTGTTTTAAAAAGAAAAGACCACAATATATTCAAGCAATTAATAGAATGATGGATAATGCAATAGTAAACAAAAAGAGTCTTACAGAGGATAGTGTGAAAAATTATTCTGGACATGCTAATGGATAATCTTATTTTGGGTGAAAATTCTCAACTTGGTTATTTTCTAGATGGTATAAAAGTATCTGCTAGAAATATACCATATGAGTTTATATGCCAAAATAAGTGGAACAGGATATATATTTGTTTTGCCGAACAGAGAACATTTATTGATAATTCTGATTCATTCATGAAAATCAATTTTGATTTGACTAAAGAAGTAGTAGACAGGCTTTACGACCATTGTAAAGAATTTGTATTTTATTCAACAGCAATGTTGTGGAGTGAGAATAGTGGTGAATATAGTTTATCGTGTCTTTATAATTATAAAGAAACAGATTATTTAAATTCAAAAGAAAAAATAACAGAACATTTAAAGGGAATTGATAAGGTAACAATTCACTATCCTTGCAATTTTAATTCTAAACAAAGAAAAGGTGGCTTCCTTTTTTCTTCTCTTTATGATGTTATTATAAACAAAAAGAAAATTCAAGTTAGGTGTTTAGATTTTGAAAAAGAGATAGTTCATACAAGTTATATTGCAGATAGGTCGAAAAATACAGTTGTAGATTCTATTCTTGCGTCAGGATATTCTATTAATGTAAGAGAATTGTTTACTGATATATTAAATGCTTTTGATATGGATATAAAAGAATATATTGAAGAAACAGAGATTGATAACTTTGTAAAGCCAAATAATTATTATTATAATATTGTAGACAAAAATTATTCCAAAGACAAATTAGTTTCTTCGTTCATTGAGGAATTGAAATGATTAAACTGGTAGAAGATACAATAGATTTGAATGATATAAACATTCTTGTCAGGTGGTTGAAAACAAACCCTAGATTAACAAAGGGAAATTTGACGGTTGAGTTTGAAAATTCTTGGTCTAATTTTTTGGGTGTAAAGCATTCGATTTATGTAAATTCTGGCTCTTCTGCAAATCTTGGAATCATATCCGCACTTAAACAATCAAGGATATTAAAAAATAATAGGGTAGTAGTTCCAGCGGTGTCATGGGCAACCACTGTAACTCCAGTGATTCAATGTGGATTAGACCCCATTTTATGTGATTGCAATTTAAACAATTTGGGGGTTGATGTAGAACAATTAGAAAAACTTTTTAAAGAATATGACCCTTCAATTCTTATTATTGTTCATGTTTTGGGATTTCCTTGTGACATGAAGGAAATAAATTTATTATGTGAACAATATGGCGTAATATTAATAGAAGATAGTTGTGAGAGTGTTGGTTCTGTATATGAGGGCAAAATGACAGGAACTTTTGGTTTGTGTAGTTCTTTTTCTTTTTACTTTGGTCACCATATGTCAACAATAGAGGGTGGTATGATATGCACTGATGATGATGAATTGGCCGATGTTATAAGGTCTATACGAAGTCATGGTTGGGATAGAGATTTGCCAATTGAAAAACAAACTGAATTGAGAAAAAAATATGAGGTGGAGGATTTTCAAGCATTATATTCTTTTTATTGGGAGGGGTATAATTTAAGAGCAACAGATTTACAAGCAAGAATAGGATTATCTCAAATAAATAAATTAAATAGTATAATACAGAATAGAAAAGATAATTTTAGTCTTTACCAGAGTTTGATTAAGAATAATTTCTGGAAGCCCAGTGTTAAAGACAAAAATATTTCTAATTTTGCTTATCCTATTATAACACAAAAAAGAGAAGAGTTAGTTTGCAAATTGATGCAAAATAATGTAGAATGTAGACCATTGGTATGTGGTTCTATTGGAAGACAACCGTTTTGGAAGAAAAAATATGGAGAAATTAAATTGAAAAATGCAGACATATTAAATGATTGTGGGTTGTATGTTCCAAACCACCATTCATTATCGATAACAGATATTAATACAATAACTACAATTGTAAACGAGGTGACAAATGGCTGATTTATATATCTACCACCATATGGGTTTAGGTGATATGATTCATATGAATGGTATGGTAAGAAAACTTTTAGCAGATGGAGATTACGAATCTGTTTTTGTTTTTTCTAAGAATCCTTTCAAAGAAATGGTTGAATGGATGTATAGAGATAATCCTAAAATTAAAATAATAGGAGTTGATGAAAAGGATGAACGAGTCCTTCGTGGCGATGAAAAGCATGTAATAGCGGAAATCTTACAAGAAAGGGCGGATGCAACACAAGACATATATCTGAGTGTTGGTCATGAAAAGTATAGAGATTATAGTAATGATATTGGTCCAGTGCCTTGTGATATAATATTTTATGAACTGATTGGTATGCCATATTCTGAGAGATTTGATTCTTGTTATTGGGAAAGGGACATGGAAGAAGAAGAAAGGGTTTATAAGAAATTAACGCCAGAAGGGGAAGATTATATTTTTGTTCATGATGACCCTAGTAGAACAGAACTTGTTGGCGGTTATGCAATAACTAATGAAGAAGTCGGAACAAAATTTAAAATTGTTAGAAATGATATTTCAGAGAGTATTTTTCATTTTGGAAAATTATTAGAAAATGCAAAAGAAATTCATGTAATGGAAAGTTCTTTTAGAGGAATGATGGAATTTTTAAAACCAGGTTTTGTGAAAAATAAAGTTAAACTCTTTATGCATACCTTTAGGGGAGGACCATATTACAATAAGGAATTAGACATATGGCAAGGTACACACCTTCCGTGGATTGCTGTAGGTGAAGATCCCCGTTTGGAGAATTCAAATGAAAATTGATAAGGTGTTATTTTCCACATCGGAAGAATATAGCGGATTTTGGAACATTCAATCCAAGATTTATAAAGAAGCATTAGGAATAGAACCAGTTTGCTTGTTGTATGGTAAAAAAGAAAATACCAACATGACAGAAGAATATGGTAATATAATTGAACGGGAGTTCATAGAGGATCTACCAAAAGTTATTCAAATTACATGGTCTAAATATGATTTTCCTAAAACAGAACCAGATACAACTTGGATGCTTGGTGATATTGATATGATTCCCCTTCAGAAGTTTTATTTTACTGAACACATCAAAGATGCTCCGGACGATGCTGATGTTTATTTACATTTAAACCTTGCAGGAATTTCTCTCCCAAGAAGAGGAACATTAGATGCTTTTCTGAGAGAAGGTTCTGAGGTACATCAAAGAAATCAAGGAAATTATAATACAGGTGCAGATTTAGCAGGACATTATCATGTTTCTAGAGGAAGTAATTTTGAAAAATTGTTTTCTCAGAATCGAACATTTAGAGAGCAAATTGAATATATTACATCAGCACACCGATATGGTTTGGGACCAGCCGGACAGGCACCCAAACCAGAAGGAATAGATGAACTGATGAATGCTGGTAGTTATTATTGGTGCGCAGAGGAAAGTTATTCGTCTGAACAAGTTTTTAATGCTATACAGAATAAGGAAATTTCTTTTCATGGTTATTGCTATCACAATTCAATCAATAGAATTGATAGAAGCACTTGGAATAATGACACCAAAGAATATAATTATGATCCCGAAAGATTGAAGAGTGGTAAGGAAATAGTAGACATTCATTGTGAGCGTCCATATGAAAAACAAGAAGATGCATTAAACAGAATTATAGAATTGTCTGGTATTTTAGAGCCAGCGGGGACAATTAGTGAATAAGATTATTGCAATTTCTGGAAGTTCAGGAGTGGGTAAAACAACCATTTCTCGTCTTATTTCTATTGCTTTGCCAAATGAAAAGGCATTGATATTTAGTGGGGACGATTTACATAAATGGGAACGAGGTGATTCCAACTGGGACACATATACTCATTTAAATCCAGAAGCAAATAATCTTCTATTAGGATATGAACATCTTAAAACATTAAAGAGTAATGATAAAATTGTTCATTGTTCATATGATCACAACACTGGTAAGTTTGGACCGAGTATAAACATCTATCCTGCCAAGTTTATTGTTTATGAAGGTCTTCATGCACTTTATGATGTCAGAGTTCGGGATATGTCTTGGATAAAAATTTTTATTGACACTGCTGAAGATTTAAAAAGAGAATGGAAGATACAAAGAGATACAAAAAAGAGAGGATACACCAAAGAACAAGTTGAAGACACTCTTAAAAGAAGAAGGGATGATGAAAGAAAACACATAGACACTCAAAGAAAATATGCAGATGTTATAATTCGGTTTAAGAAAAATAAAGATGGTAAAGTTGTTTTAACTTATGATATAATTAATTCTAATGCAGAAGAGTTAATGGAAGTGTTGAGTGTTGCTTATGAAAAACATTTTTCGTTTATTGATGTGTGCAATTCCTTATCAAGTGAATTTGATTTAGTACAAAGCAGGGGTGGTAATGTATCATATAAGATAAATGATAAATTGATTATCACATCTTCTGGTTCTCGTATGAAAGAAATCAACATCTTTGGAGGACATTGCATTTGTAATGTACATTTGCTTTCATCATATTTTGATAATGATGATATCTATAGAAGTAAACTATGGAAGTCTAAGTTGTTTGAGTCTAACGAAAGACCATCAATGGAAACAGGGATGCATTATAACCTAGAAAAGAATGTAATACATACACATCCAATATATCTTAACACCATACTTTGTTCTAAAGAAGCAGAGCAAATACTTGGGGTATTGTTCGGTAGTTTGGATTATGAATTTGTTTCATATTCTACTCCGGGTGTAGATTTATCAAACGCAATTGGTAGTTATAGACAGGCTCCAATCTACTTTTTAGAAAACCATGGTTTGGTTGTTTGCGATGTTGATATTCATAATGCATACGAAACAACTAAATATATTAGTGATAAGTGTAAGTCATGGTTAATGAATAATGCAACCAATTTTAAATTTAAATTTAATGGTAACATTGAAGAAGGTGATGAATATCTTTTTCCAGATGCAATTGCATTAAGTGATGAGAATTTAGCAATGAACACATACATGATAGAATTAATGAATGATGTGGGGTTGACCCCAAAATATTTAATGAAGAAAGAAATTGAAAAAATACAGAATATGGAATCTGAAAAGTATAGGAGTCAGTTAGTATGAAAATTATTGTGCCGATGGCAGGAACAGGTCAGAGATTTGTAGATAAAGGATATGTTGATCCTAAACCCATTATTAGGGTAAATGGAAAAAGAATCATTGAATATATTCTGGACATGTTTTCGGATGATGATGAGTTTGTATTTATTTGTAATAATGATCATATAGACAATACAAATTTAGGAGAGATTTTATATGAACTTAAACCAGATTCAAAAATATACTTTATGCCTCAACACAAGTTGGGCCCTGTTCATACAGTTAAAACCATTTATGATGAAATAGATGATGACGAAGAAGTAATCATTTCTTATTGCGATAATCCTTATTTATGGGATAGAGATGATTTTATGAAGTACATCAGAGAGAATGAATTGGACGGTTGTGTTCTTACTCATACTGGATTTCACCCCCACACTCTTGCCAACACTAAGATGGCATTTGTCAAAGATAAAGATGGGCTTCTGGAGGAAATTAAGGAAAAGGAATGTTACACAGACAATCCAATGAATGAACATGCTTCTACTGGTATCTATTATTATCGGAAAGGTTCTTATGTTAAGAAGTATTTCGAGGAGATGGTAGAAAGAGATATTAATTACAATGGTGAATATTATGTAACATTAGTCTATAATCTTTTGGTTGAAGATGGATTGAAAGTAGGATATTATGATACTCCATATGTTACTGTGTTTGGAACACCAGATGAGGTTGAGAATTTTGAGGCATGGGCTACTATCTTGAAAGGAAATCAAGTTAATAGCGAAGAGGATTTAGTGAAGTGTTATAATTATTGGAAAGGATATCATGAAAGTAGTGAGCAAAGAAGAAAACCTGCGGTTCTCTCCAGAAGGTGAACCAAGAAAAATATTTGTAGATATTGATGAAACTATATGCTTCTTTCCTGAAAGAAGAATTTATGAGTTGGCAGAACCTAGTTATGAAAATATAGAAAAGATAAACAAACTTTACGATGAAGGTAATATAATTACTTATTGGACCGCCAGAGGTTCTTCTCAACCAGACAACGAAGAACGGATGAACAAATATAGAGATTTGACAAGGAAACAACTTGATGAATGGGGATGTAAATTTCATAGTTTAGAACTTGGAAATAAACCAAATTTTGATTTATTGATAGACGATAAAGTGAAAAGAATTGAAGAGATATGATTGGTGAGATAGGATTATACTATGCAGATATATGGCCCCAAAAAAAGAATGGTCCTGGTAAAGTTGCAAAAAATCTTATCGCAGGATTAACTTCTTTAGGCGTTGAGGTTCATCATAACACATTATTGAAATATACAGGTGTGTTACAATCTTATCCTTTATTAGAACTTAAAGAAAGTGCTTTAATTGGACCAAATCATTTTGTCCTTCCCAATGAATGTGATCCTCTTGTTTGGAAAAAGAAAAGAAATATTGTAACACCATCAAAATGGATGAAAGACAAGTATATAACCCAATTGGATTCAAAACATAATGTTTATGTTTGGCCAGTGGGCATTGATACTAATCATTTTGTTCCGAGAAAGGGGGACAAAAAAATAGATTGTTTGATATATTATAAACAAGCCCCCCTTTGTCATTCTTGCAATGATCTTTTTTTTCATCCACTCGGAATTTCACGAGGAATTAATTTAAAAAATTTATTACGAAAACTCATAGACAGCAATATTAAATTTAAAGAAATTATATATGGGGAATATAACGAAAAAGAACTTATTGAAATTGCTCAATCTTCACGATTCTGTGTTATGATATCCTGCACCGAAACTCAAGGAATAGCATATCAAGAAATCCTTTCAATGAATATACCGATATATGTTATTGATTATAATATTACTCATCAATTTAAACCTAACGAATGTCCGGGAGCGACATCCGCACCCTACTTCGATGATAGGTGTGGAATTAAACATAAAGATTTGGGCAGATTCGATGAATTTTTAGAGAGACTGGATGAGTTCTCTCCAAGAGAATATATATTAGAGAATCTCACATTAGAAAAATGTGCGAGTGAATATATTTCATTATTGGAGAAATGTAATGAGTAATATTACCTTCATATCTCACAGAGGAAATCTTGACGGACTAAATCCTGAAAGAGAGAACAGCCCTGATTATATCGATGAAGCAATATCAAAAGGATATGATGTAGAAATTGATGTTCGGTTTAAAGATGGTGAATTGTGGTTAGGACATGATAGACCAGAACATGGAGTTTCTTTGGAGTGGTTAATTGAAAGAAAAGAAAATTTATGGATTCATGTAAAAGAATATGAAGCATTAATTCGAATTATAGAAACTGATTTGAGATTCTTTTGTCATGAACAAGATAAATATACATTGACAAGTAATGGTTATATTTGGTCACACGATTTAACAAATAAAATGACAGATAAATGTATTGTTCCTTTGTTGTCTTCTGAATCTGTTGAGGGATACAACCAAAACGGATTTTATGCAGTATGTTCGGATTATATTTACGAATGTGAGGAGAAGTTTAATGTTTGAAAATATAGTTGATTGGATTCGTGAGTATGCAGAGAATCATGGGTTAGAAACTTTAGTAGTTGGTGTTTCAGGTGGTATTGATTCTGCTGTAACTTCTGCACTTTGTGCCAGAACAGGGTTGAGGGTTATAGTCCTCAACATGCCCATTCATCAAAATAAAACTTTAGATTCTAGGTCTGATGACCATATTAATTGGTTAAAAGAAAATTTTATAAATGTCGAATCACAAAAAATTGATTTAACAAAAACTTTTGAAACATTTTCTGATTGTTTTAAAGAGAAGGATAAGAATAATCTTTCATTAGCAAATTCCCGCGCAAGAATAAGAATGACAACACTGTATCAAATATCAGGAGCAAATGCGGGTATCGTTGTTGGTACTGGAAATAAGGTTGAAGATTTTGGTGTAGGATTTTTTACAAAGTATGGAGATGGTGGAGTAGATATAAGTCCCATTGCAGATTTGATGAAAACAGAAGTTTCCGAATTGGCAAAAGAACTTGGAATAAAAAAAGAGATTATTGATGCACCACCAACAGACGGACTTTGGGATGATGGAAGAACAGATGAGGATCAACTTGGTGCATCATATAATGAAATAGAAAAAGCAATGATGTATGCGGAGAAAAATGGTTTAGAAGATTTTTACCCAACAGGTGATGAAAAATTTGATTCAACATTAAATACCTATTTCTCTCATAGGAATAGAAATTTACACAAAATGAATCCTATTCCTATGTTTAAAAAGGAAAAGACATGCTCTGTACAGTAATGGTGCCAACTAGAAAAAGAGTAGAACATCTCAATAAGATGTTGTGTACGGTTTTCACTTCAGTTTCTGACCCAAATTGCATTGAGGTTATTATGAGAGTAGACGAAGATGATACTGAAACACAGGATTATCTCAAAGACAAATTGAACGATAATGTTAAAATGATTATTGGGCCCAGATATAATGGATATGTAGAATTAAATAGATTCTATAATGAAATAGCAGAGCAATCAAAGGGTACTTGGTTGTTTTTGTCTAATGATGATTTATATTTTAATAAAACAGATTGGGATTTAGAATTACAGAAAATAGAAGAAATTCTAGTTTTGAATCCAAAAACTATGCTAAATGGAAATTGGCTACCTAGTGAAACCGGCAATACCTTTCCTATAATGCATAAGAAGATTCAAGAGGTTCTTGGTCATTTTTGCCCTTGTTTTTTAAATGATGCATATACTTCTAAATTAGCAAAATCAGTTGGGCTAGAACAATATGCTCCATTTATAGAAATTATTCACACCAGAAATGATTTAAATGAACACAATGATATCACTGTAAAAGAATCATTAGGAATTCCAAACGGAACATATGAGGCCTGTGAGGAAAGAAATTTACCCATTGATATAAAAAAAATATTAAATTCAGATTTAAAAGGATTAGTAAAATGAAAATAGGATTTATGGGATTAGGAAAATTAGGTTTACCATGCGCCTTGGCAATTGAGGAAAAGGGTCATGAAATTTATGGTTATGATATTGACCGTAGTGTGGAAACCATTTTAGAAACAAAGGAACTTCCTTATAGAGAAGAAGGATCGCCAGAACTTCTACAAAATCACAATATTAACTTTTGTGATGTAGAGAACATGGTGAAGAACTCGGACATTATTTTTGTTCCTATTCAAACACCACACGACCCCTACTTTGAAGGAACTACCAGACTTCCTGATGAAAGAGTAGATTTTGATTACACATATCTCAAGTCTGGACTTAAAGTATTATCAGAAGAAATTGATAAACAAGGCAACGAAAAGATTGTAATCATTATCTCTACAGTTTTACCAGGCACTGTCCGCAGAGAAATTAAGCCAATTCTTAGTAATCTAATTAAGTTGTGCTATAATCCTTTCTTTATTGCGATGGGAACCACAATTAATGACTTCATAAATCCTGAATTTGTTCTCTTTGGTGTTGATGATAAGGATGCATATGAGGCAGCAAAAGAATTCTATGCAACAATTCATGATAGACCAGTTTATGAATGTACTATTGAAGAAGCCGAAATGATTAAGGTTTCATACAATACTTACATCACTATGAAGATTAATCTTGCAAATGTCATTATGGAAGCGGCTCATAAATTGGATAATGTGAATTGCGATAATGTTATGCGTGGTATGTTCCTTGCTAATGAAAGACTTATTAGTACCAAGTATCTTCTTGGTGGAATGGGAGATGGTGGTGGATGTCACCCAAGAGATAACATTGCGTTGTCATGGATGGCACAAGAATTAGATTTGAGTTACGATTGGTATGAAAATCTAATGATTTGTAGAGAACATCAAACAGAATGGCTAGCAGATTTAATTTTAGAAAAGACAGAAGAGACTGGTTTGAATCCTATTATTCTTGGAAAGTGTTTCAAGAAAGAAACAAATCTTACTGTGGGGAGTCCCTCTATTCTTCTCAAAAATATTCTATTAGAAACAATAAATTCGGTTGAAATGTTTGACCCGTGGATTGATGAAGGTGAACCACCACTAGAAAATTCAGCAGTATTCTTTATAGGAACAAATCATGATAAGTTCTTAGATTATAAATTCCCAGAAGGTTCTATTGTAATTGATCCTTGGAGAATGATGCCAGAACAAGATGGTGTGGAGTATGTTTATGTTGGAGACAGCACAAGAAAAAAGTATGCTAAGGCCTAAACCGTCTTATCCTGTATATCCACCATATCATACAGGAATGTATTTAGAAGAACACTTCTTTGATTTTTATCAGAGAAATATTGACCGTTTTAATAAACTAAAACGACAATACATTCCTATCTTTTGGACAAACTGTTATGTGAATGGTGTTCAAGATGGTTGGGGTGAAAGGATTGACATTCTTGACATACAAAGAGAAATCAATACTCTAAATCCTAACCTTTCTTATTTTACAGTTTGCCAACATGATGACGCTCCTATGAATGTTCTTCCTTCCAACAGTATTGTTTTTTCTGCTGGTGGAAATGTAACTGGAAACATGATCGTTCCTATTCCTTTAATATGCGGTCCTCTGGCGAAACAAGAAAAGAAAGAAAAGAAACATCTTGCATCGTTTGTTGGCTCAACAACGCATAATGTTAGAAACAAAATGATAGAATATGTGAAAGATAAAGATGATATATATCTTTCAACAAAGGGGTGGGACCAAAATATTCACATAGACCAATTCATCGACTTTATTAATTCATCACTGGAAAGTAAATTTGTTCTTTGTCCTAGAGGATACGGAGCATCCAGTTTTAGGTTATACGAAGCAATGCAACTTGGAGTGGTTCCCGTATACATCAGTGACAGGTTTTGGCTTCCCTTTACACACGAATTGAATTGGAATGAGTTTTGTGTGTTGATAACAGAACATCACATTGAAAATCTTTACGAAATTTTAGAATCTATAGATGATGAAACATATCAGAAGATGCAAAACAAGATCAAGGAAGTTTACAGTAACTACTTTACAATGGAGGGAATGTGTAGTAAAATACTACAGATGCTAGAATGGGAGTACAACACATGAAATGTTTGGTAACAGGTGGAGCGGGTTTTATAGGCAGCAATTTAATTGAAGAACTTTTGAAAAATAAATATAAAGTTGTTTGTTTAGATATTAATAAAGATGGCTATTGGAACGAAGAAGCAGAAAATCATGTAGGTGATGTTTGTGATTTATCTACAACAGGTTCTATAATGGAAGGTGTTGATTATGTTTTTCATATGGCTGCTGATGTTAAGATAGGAGAATGTGTAGAAAATCCTATACATTGTTATCAGAATAATGTGGTAGGAACTGCTGTTGCTCTTCAAGCAGCCAGATTAAACAATGTAAAAAAGTTTATATTTTCTTCTACCTCTGCAATTTATAAATCGGGTTGGAGAATTTTTGTGGAAGGTGGACCAGAAGAACCTCTGAACCCATATTCTTCTTCTAAAAAATGTGGTGAGGACATGTGTAAGATATACTCTAATTTATATGGACTGAATACAGTATCTTTAAGATATTTTAATGTTTATGGTCCCAGACAACACACAGAAGGTCAATATTCTCCTGTGTTGGGTGTGTTTGCTAGACAGAGAGATGAAAACAAACCATTAACTATTGTAGGAGATGGTGAACAAACAAGAGATTTCGTTCATGTTAAAGATATTGCAAAGGCAAATATATCTGCGGCAGAAAAATGTGATACTACAGGAAAGTATTATAATGTCGGGACAGGTCAAGAATATTCTGTTCAAGAAATAGCAGACATGATATGTCCAATACAGACATACATAGATCAAAGGCCAGGTGAAATTAAATATTCTTGTGCAAGTATTTTAAAAATTAAGAATGATTTTGATTGGGGGCCTAGCATAGAATTGAAAACTTGGTTGGAACAATCATAGAAAGTAATAAATTATGAAAAAGAAAACGCCAAAAGATAAAACGATTACGCTTTGTATGATTGTAAAGAATGAAATCCACATCATCAAAGAGTGTTTGGAGTCAATGCTTCCATATATCGACCGGTATGACATTACCGATACGGGTTCTACAGACGGAACACCAGAACTTATTAAGGAATTTATGGAAGAGAATGGTGTTTCTGGTGAAGTATATCTTTCAGATTGGAAAGGTTTTGGAGATCATTCCGGCAAGATGGGAAGCAGAACCGAATCTCTTAAGAATTGTGATGGGAAGGCAGACTATGCATGGGTTATTGATGCCGATGACTATGTTGAAGGTGACTTCAAATATCCAGAATCCATGAATGCCGATGCCTATAGCCTTAGAATTGGAAGAGAAGATTTTGTTTGGTGGAGAACCCAAATATTTAAGATGGATGTTGATTGGAGATACATTGGTGTTCTTCACGAATATGCAGAATGTAAAGGAAAACCCTCATCACAAACTGATAGGTTGATGGGTGATTATAGGATTAATGCAAGAACTCTTGGTGCAAGAAATGTTGGTATTGATGTAATAGAAAAATATACCAGAGATGCAAAAGAATTAAAAGAAGCAATGAAAGAAGAACCAGATAATGCTAGATATCAGTTTTATCTTGCACAATCATATTTTGATTCACAGCAGTTTGAAAAATCATTAGAAGCATATTTAAAAAGATCAACAATGGGTGGATGGGAAGAGGAGGCATATTATTCTTTATACAGAGTTGCAATGATAAGGGCTATTTTAGAACGACCCTGGATGGAAATTCAACAAGCGTTTTTGGATGCATATGATTTTCGTCCGATTCGGGCAGAGCCTTTGTATCAAATTGCAAGATTATATAGAGAAGTTCATAAAAAACCAAGACTCGGGTTTATATTTGCGCGGATGGCATTAGAAATTCCATACCCACAACAGGACATATTGTTTATAAGTGAGGATGTTTATAAATATCAAGTTTTAGATGAAGTAGGTGCATGTGCTTATTATGCAGGAAAACCGCACATCGGGTATCATGCATGTAAAAAATTAGTAGATGAGAAATTAGTTCCAGATGCACATATGGATAGGGTGTCTGCAAATCTCCATGAATATGAAAAGGTAATACACCAAATGCACGCCCAACAGACTCAAATGGAAATTGATCAACAAGTTCATGAAATGGGAGAAAGGCGAGAGAGAAAGAAAAATAAAATTATAAAGGAAAAGAAAAGCACAAAGACTAAACCCAACAAGGGCAAGAAACGTCAAAAAGTAAAACGATAAACTCAGTGGAGCATATATATTAATATAAACTACGGAGTTATTCTATGACAGCACGGTACGATATAACTGCAAATCAAGGGGAAACTCTTAATCTACATCTTCTATATACCGACACAAACGATTCGGCTATAGATTTGTCTTCATATACTGGAGAAATGAAGGTAAAGAGAACCTTTTTAGGCGATACAAACATACTTCATTTATATAGTGGTAACACTTCAGGTATCACTTCAGGTATGACTGGTTCTGGTGGTACTGGTGGTATTACTGGTGGTTTATTTTTGAATAGAAATGCTGGAAACAGTGGAAGCCAAACGGGTGGTATTTTGCTAATTGCAGGGGCTACTGCGACTTCTTTTTTCCCGACAGGAAAACATTCTTATGACATTGAAATAAAATACACACCAACTGGAGCCATTACCAGATTAACAGAAGGTAGATTTGATGTTCCTGGCGAGGTAACAAGATGAAAATCAAAATCACAAAAAGAGAAATAAAGAAAAAATCAACGAAAGTTGTAAATGTAAAGCATTCTACTTCATTTTCTTATAGAGTATTTTCAATTACACTGAAGCAGGAAGATAAAACTCAGATTATCTTTATATGATGGAGTCTATATCATGAAGAAATTTAATGATTATCTTCGTAAATCAGACGTAGAGAACGAAGATACTAAAGTTTCTCGTAGTTTGCTATCAGAGGCACAAAGACGTAAAGTGTTCAAAAAAAGAACACCAGAGGTTATTAATGAAGCAGTTGAATTATTACCAGAAGAAAACAAAACATCTATTTTAAAGAATATTCGTATTCCCGGTCCCCGAGGAGAAAGGGGAAATGACGGTATTCCCGGCACCAGAGGAATAAAGGGTGAAGTTGGAATTCAAGGCGAGCAGGGGACTCAGGGTGAACAAGGAATTCAAGGCGAGCAGGGGACTCAGGGTGAACAAGGAATTCAAGGCGAACAAGGAGTTCAAAGCGAGCAGGGGGTTCGTGGTGAAGAAGGAATTCAAGGCAAGCAAGGAGTTCAAGGTGATGTTGGACTTCAAGGCGAACAAGGAGTTCAAGGTGATGTTGGACTTCAAGGCGAACAAGGCGAACAAGGAATTCAAGGCGAACGGGGGGAACGGGGCGCAGAAGGAAAACAAGGAAAACAAGGAAAGCAAGGTTTAAAAGGTTTAAAGGGCATAAAAGGTCCAAAAGGTGATAGGGGCGAAAGAGGTGTGCCCGGTACAATAGGTCCACCTGGTCTCAAAGGAATTGATGGTCTGAAAGGCGAACAGGGCAGCAAAGGAGATGTGGGCGAAGATGCTATTGTTGTTGCACAATTCCCATTGAAATATGATAAAGATAAGAAAAGGATTAGAATAGATACAAAAACTCTTGAAAAATTATTCAGTGTTCCTCCAGCACAAGCACAAAATATAGATTGGGTTGCACTTGCAGGTGGTGGTGCTGTTGGTGTACGAGACAGAACAGGTTCTAATAATCTTTACTTATTGAAATCGGTTTCAGACCTAATCTTTAAAGGTAGTGGAGTTGCCTTAGAAAGAAAAGGAAAAGATATAGAATTAACATTCACAGATACAGGAACATATAATGAATCTACTACTCCACCATCAAGCCCATCCGATGGTGATAGATGGCACGAAACAGACTCAGGGAAACTATTTACATATTCTAATGCTCAATCTGTATGGATAGAATTTTGATAAATACTATAAAGAGAAACATATATGCCTATTAATTTTCCATTATCGCCAGAAGTAAATGCTACCTACACTTATGAAACCAAAACATGGAAGTGGAATGGTGATGCATGGGAAAGAAGTGCCGCAACCGAGACTGGCAATGTAGAGGGAAACACCGGCGAGGTTGCATATTACTATGAAAAAGGTTCCAACATTCAGGGTGCAACCAATGTAATTTTCTATGACGACACAAATGAAAGATTAGGTATTGGGACATCTGGCCCAACAGAAGTTTTGGATGTTCGTGGGGGTATTACTGCATCTGGTGGATTATATGTTGGCCAGGGTGCAACCTTTGGTGGCCAAGTTTCTGCTGCTAATTTTATACTTCCTGATGATGGGTTCATTGGTGCTGCTTCGAATGATGATAGACTTGTGTTTGATACTAGTCTTAATACCATTCAAGTCAGATCTCAGACTCTTGAAATACAACAATTACTTGAGCATTTGGGTGATTCAGATACTTATTTAGAATATACAACAGATGATGTCGTATTGGTTGCAGGCGGAAATGAATTTCTTCATGGAACATCTAATTATGCCAATTTCGGTGGAGTTACATTTGGGGGTGGTGGTGCAACATTTGATGCAGTAACTGTTCGTGGTGATATAAAATTTAGTGGTAATTATCACATTAGAAATTCATCTGGTCAATCTATTTTTGACGCAGAAACTGGTACAAATGTTTATATTGGCGACAGCGAAAGTGCGGGCAATGCAACTGATATCCATATCAAGGATACACATTCACAGATTACCTTGAATGCAGCCACCGAAATTGAACTGAACACCCCCATCGTAGAGATTGATGCAAAACTTAGACATAAAAACGATACCAATACATACATAAATTTCCAAACAGACCAAATAACTATGGCCGCAGGTGGAACCGATTATATTAATATCACATCTCAAGGCACAAACTTTGCCGATACTGAAATAGTAAGACCAAAACTTAAAGATTATGCTGAGACTGTAAATGCAATTGGAACTATAACTGATGACACAACCATCGATGTCGAGGATGGTAATGTTCAGACTGTAACTGTTGGTGGTGACTGCGACTTTGATGTGACGAATTGGCCCGCAACTGGTATTGCAGGAACGGTTACTCTCATCATCACAAATGGTGGCGCACATACAACAACATGGGATGCCAATATAAAATGGCCCGGAGATAACGCACCTGCACTCACATCATCTGGTGTGGACATTCTTTCGTTTATGACGATAGATGCAGGAACAACCGTCTATGGATTCGTTGGAGGAATAAATTTCTCATGAGTTTAGGTGCAAGTAGAGCAACAAGTACAAGAGAATATCAACTCTTACAGACTAATGTGATAACTTCTACCGGCAGTCGGGTTTTAAGTATTCCTGCTGGGGTTCGTTATCTTGAAATTGAATGCTGGGGTGGCGGCGGCGGTGGTGGTGGAACAAAGGCAGTGGCAGGAGGCAGAGGATCTAGTTATTACGCTGGAGGCGGAGGTGGAGGAGGAGCATACCTCAAAAAAACATATTATGGTGCCGCAGACATGCGAGCGGGCGATACTCTAAATTTTACCGTTGCTGTAGGAGGAGGTGGTGGTGGTGCAAGCACAGCAGGTTCAGCAGGTGGAAACACAACACTAGACACACATAAAAGAAGTACAACAACCATAACAACATTTTCTTCTGTGAGTGCAGGAGGAGGTGGTGGTGGAGAAAGTGATACCGACTCTGCTGGAGGCGCGGCAGGGACGGCAACCAACGGAGACACAAACACAAACGGAGAAGCGGGTGATGACAAAAGTGGCGACGCAGGCGGCGATGGTGGTGATGGTGCTGACCCAAATGGAGGAGCGGGTGGTGGTGGTTCCCCAGGCCAAGCGTCCGATGCTGAGAATGGAACAGTACCAGGCGGTGGTGGGGGTGGATCAAATGGCGTGCAACTGGGCAGCAACGATGGTGGGGATGGTGCAAATGGTAAAGTTATCGTAAAGTCATACGGATGAAATTAACATTTGACATTCCAGAAGGCACAAACGGTAACTTTTCAATTGAAAAGAGAACAACAGACTTTCTTGCAGGTCGTAGTGTCCCTCAAGACACATATACAGTTTTGGTAGATGATGCAATCGATAATATAATGCAAGACACACCAGACGAATATAACGAACATCAACCATTATGGGATAATGCAACGGGGGATGTTTTGATTGGCGGGCTAGGAATAGGATTTATAATTCAAAAACTAATGGACAATTCAAACGTCAACACTGTGACAATAGTTGAAAAACATCAAGAAGTTATAGATTTGGTCTGGAATAGTTGTCCAAAAGATGATACAATCATCTTAGTTCATGATGATATTGAAACGTGGAACCCAACACAGACTTTTGATTGTGGGTGGTTTGATACTTGGACTACAAAACATCCCAGTATGACAAAAGAAGAGTATGATGAATTTATTATTGGAAAATATACACCACATTGCAATTGGATTGGCGTGTGGGAGCAACTTGGTTGAAAGAATTTCTGTGGGTCAATTTAAAGGATTTATATTATGCTAAAATACTACAAATTGTATAAAGATGTCATTACGCCAGAATTTGCTACTCATGGCGCAGCCTGTTTTGACATTCATGCACATTTTGGAGAGGAGATCGTTTCGTCACGACCGAATCCAAAGGTAGTAGTCTACACAATGGACAACAAGAAGGAAGAACGAGAAGTCAAGATGTGGGCAGGCGAAAAAAGCACATTCTATACTGGCGTTGAACTTCATCCAGCAGAAAGAGTCCTTGTTCCAACGGGACTTATCTTTGACATCCCAGAAGGATACTCTGTTCGCCTCCATTCACGGTCGGGTGTATCTCTCAAGCAGGGATTGATTATGCCAAACAGCGAAGGAATTGTTGATTCTGATTATTATCACCAGACGTTTGTGATGCTCTATAACGCCAGTGCCGACATGGTTCACATCAAACATGGCGAGAGAATTGCGCAGGGAGAATTGGTAAAAACACTTGACTATTCTTTGAAAGAGACTATAATACAACCAGAACAATCTACCAATAGAGTTGGCGGATTTGGTAGTACTGGGAAATTGTAATGGCAAAAAGAGAATCTAAACCTTGGGGTGTTTGGGTAAAGTCTACTCAAACATGGTTGTTAGATGGTCCTAGCAGAAAATCAAGGTTTAAGTTGCGTCGTGACGCAGTAAAAGGAGCAGATGATTTGAACTATGCTTGGAAAGGTAGAAAACATGATTATGAAGCAAGGAAAATACCATGAATCGTAAAGAATTGTTTGAACACCATAAGGCTCTTTGTGGTGAAGCGTTGAGTTTAATGGAAAAGAAAAATCACGATTATGCCGGTAAAGAGGGCGACACTCCGTTTGCAAATTTTACTCGTTCAGAAGAAATGGGAATTTGCAGCACGGAGCAGGGATTCCTTGTGCGAGTTTGCGATAAATTATCACGACTTTCAACGTTCACATCTGCTGGAACTTTGAAGGTAGAGAATGAAAGTTATCATGATGCGGTTGTTGATATTATAAATTATATGGTTTTGTTTAGTGGGTACTTAAAGGACAAGAACAATAATGACTTGGGAAATACGAGTAGGAAATTGTCTGGAAAAACTAAATGAACTCCCTGAAAACTCTATCCATTGCTGTGTGACTTCTCCTCCTTACTTTGCTCTGAGAAATTATCAGAACGACGAACAAATTGGTCAAGAAGAAACACCGGAAGAATTCGTAGAGAATTTGGTTGAAGTTTTTCGTGGTGTGAAGAGAGTCCTTCGTGATGATGGAACTCTTTGGTTAAACATTGGTGACACATACTCCCGTGGCAATAGAGGAAAGGTTGTTCCCCCCGCTGGAGTTGCTGCAACCAAGAACGATGATATTAAGTATGGTGATTTGGAAACGCCAAAACTCAATTCACACCCAGTTATCAAACAGAAAGATTTGATTGGTGTTCCGTGGAGAGTAGCATTTGCCTTGCAAGCAGATGGTTGGTATCTTCGTAGTGAAATTATTTGGCATAAGCCAAACCCAATGCCAGAGAGTGTGAAGGATAGACCAACACGGGCGCACGAACATATTTTCTTACTTAGTAAAAATGAAAAATACTATTACGATGCAGAGTCTATCAAGACTGAAAGTAAGTCATCGGGAACCAGAAAAACTCCTCATAAGAGAACAACTCAAGACTGGGAAGATGGTTCAGGACTTCAAGCACATTCTGGTTTTGATAGGGAATATACTAAAGCAAACAAAAGAGATGTGTGGAGTGTTCCCGTCAAGTCATATCCCGGCGCACACTTTGCAACTTATCCACCAGATTTGATTGAGCCATGTGTTCTTGCTGGGTGTCCGGTTGACGGGATGGTACTTGACCCCTTTAGCGGTGCGGCAACCACGGGCGTTGTTGCATGTCAAAATAATAGAAACTATATTGGTATTGAATTGAACCCAGATTATGTTAAACTATCAGAAGACAGGCTTCACAAGGAGGCAGCACTTGAAAACTTCTTCGCGTGAATTTTATACCAATGTATCAATGAGTGGCAATTATATACTTTACAAGGGTATTAATGTAGATGGAACCCCTTTCAGTGTAAAGGAAAAGTTTCAGCCAACTATGTTTGTTCCTGCACAGAAAAAGACAAAGTTTAGAACACTGGATGGTATTTTTGTAGAATCAATCAAACCAGGAGACATCTTAGATACTAGAGAGTTTATTGCAAAGTATAAGAACGTGCAAGGGTTTGATGTTTATGGAAATAATGATTTTATATATCAATTTATCGGAGAAAATTACAGGGGTGAAGTAGATTACGATTTTTCTAAAATCAAAGTTGCAACCTTGGACATTGAATGCGAATCCGAATATGGTTTCCCCCGTCCACAAGATGCAAACGAAAAAATCAATGCAATCACGATTGATTTTAATGGGTGGAAATATGTTTATGGTTTGGGAGAATTCAATTTGGCATTATCTCCGCATGACGGAAAAATGCGTCAATTCAAATTTGAGGATGAAGCAGAACTTCTTGAGTCGTTCTTGTCAACATGGGAATTGGAATCACCTGATATTATTACAGGATGGAATGTGAGATTCTTTGATATCCCCTATCTTGTCAATCGTATTCGTCAGGTGTTGGGCAAGGGTGAGGAAAAGAGAATGTCGCCTTGGAAGTTTATCAAGGAACGAAACATTAAAAAGATGAACCGCGAAAACCAAACATATGAGTTGGTAGGAGTCGCAACACTTGATTATTATGAACTCTACCAGACATTCACTTATGTTAATCAAGAATCATATCGGCTGGATCATATTGCATTCATAGAATTGGGCGAAAAGAAGTTGTCGTATGATGAGTATGATAGCATGGTAACATTTTATAAGAAAGACTTTGAAAAGTTTATAGAATATAATGTCAAAGATGTTGAACTTGTAATTAAATTAGAAGACAAGATGAAGTTGTTAGAACTTGCAGTATCTCTTGCATATTCTGCAAAGGTAAATTTTGCAGATGTATTTGGACAGGTTCGCACATGGGATTGTATTATTTATCACTATCTCATGGAACACAATATTGTTATTCCACCAAAACGAGTCGGTAAGAAAGACACTCAATACATAGGTGCATATGTGAAGGAACCAATTGTCGGAATGCACGATTGGGTTGTGTCGTTTGATTTGAACAGCCTATACCCACATTTGATTATGCAATACAACATTAGTCCCGAAACAAAAATTGATCAACCACAGGATCATATAATTACAGCGACTGGGATTCTAAATTCAAGACCACTTGCGTTAGAAGCACTTGAACGTCACAAAAAGAATAACATTTCCATTGCAGCAAATGGGACATGTTATACAAAAGAACATCAGGGATTTCTTCCAGCACTTATGGAAAAATTATACAAAGAGCGTAATATATATAAAAAGAAAATGATTGAATGTCAGAAGAAGAGACAAAAAATTGCAAAGTCTAATACCGTTGCAATGGGTAAAGGTGCTGCTTGTGCAAAACTTGATAAGGAAATTGTAAAGTATAATAACTTCCAATTGGTGAGGAAGATTCAACTTAATTCTGCGTATGGTGCAATTGGAAACGAATGGTTCAGATATTATGACGTTGCATTAGCAGAGGCAATTACAACATCGGGACAACTGAGCATCCGATGGATCGCAAATAAACTTAATGAGTTTTTGAACAAAACAATTGGAACGGAGGATTATGATTATGTTGTTGCAAGTGATACAGATAGTGTTTATCTTCGCCTTGGGAATCTTGTGGATAAGGTTTGTGACAATAAATCCGAGCAGGAGGTGGTCGAGTTTCTCGACAAAGCATCCAACGAAATCATCCTCCCATTCATCAAAGAACAATACGACGAACTTGCAGGATTGATGAATGCGTATGAGAACAAGATGGTGATGGATAGAGAGTGTATTGCCGACAAGGGAGTATGGACTGCCAAGAAGCGATATATGATGCGTGTGCATGACTCGGAAGGTGTCCGATATGATCCCCCAAAACAAAAGATCATGGGCATTGAAACTACCCGGAGTTCTACTCCACAGGTGGTTCGTGATTCGTTAAAAGAAGCAATCAACCTCATCTTAACGACAGATGAAGATAGTGTGATTGAATTTATCTCAGATTTTAAAGAGAAGTTTAAGAATTTTACACCGGAGGAAATTGCATTCCCAAGGGGCGTGAATTGTATTAACAAATATTCTGACATGGGAAGCATATACCGAAAATCGACGCCCATTGCAGTGAAGGGAAGTTTACTATATAATCATTATTTGAAAAGGTTGGGATTGAAAAAATATAGAGAAATTATAGACGGAGATAAAATTAAGTTTTTACATTTGGTAAAACCAAATCCGCTGGGTGGGGTTGCGGGGGTAGACCAAGTGATTGCATTCCCGAATAGTCTCCCAAAGGAATTTGAATTGGAAGATTTTATTGATTATGACACTCAGTTTGAAAAATCATTTCTTAAACCAATCAAGCACATTCTTGAGAAGATTGGTTGGAAGTGGGAACATGTGAATACATTGGAAGGGTTTTTTGCATGAATATAGAAATAAAAAAAAATGATGCAAAAGTAGTTGTGAACATCCTAAAGGAAGTGCATAATGAATGGTATAGCGTAACAAAGAAAATGCAAGAAGATAAAAAATGTTCACTAGAAAAATATAACGAACATCTTGATTCTTGTGGAACTCTTGGTATAATAATACAACAAATGGAGAAACAATTATGATTGAAGATTCACACATTGAAAATTTTATTGAACAACTGACCTTTTCTTTTATGAATGAAGGCGAGCAGATGTGGTTCCCTTGGGAATTTGAACCCCCAATTGAACCAAAGCCACGCAAGAGAACTAAGTTACGAAAAAAGAAGAACAAGAAGAATGACTGACTTTTTACAAAATATTATTAAGAGTTCAGGCAATGAATATGCTTCTGTGGTGTCTGATGGAGTTGATGGCTCAGACATTACGGGTTTCGTTGACACTGGATCTTATGCGTTCAATGCCCTGTTGTCCGGTTCCCTATACGGCGGGATTCCCAACAATAAAATCATCGCGCTCGCGGGTGAATCGGCAACAGGCAAAACGTATTTCGCACTTGGGATGGCAAAGAAGTTTCTTGATGACAACCCTGATGGTGTGGTTTTGTATTTCGACACAGAGCAAGCAGTGACAAGTGATATGATTACTGAGCGGGGAATGGATGCATCACGTTTTGCCATATTCCCTGTTGCCACGGTAGAGAACTTCCGACATCAAGCGATTTCTATTGTTGACAAATACATTGAGTCTAAGGACAAGAAGCCAGTAATAGTTGTACTTGACTCGTTGGGAATGTTGTCAACTGAAAAAGAAATGGCAGACACTGCTGAAGGTAAAACTACCCGCGATATGACACGCGCTCAAGTTATCAAAGCAACATTCCGTGTTCTTACTCTTAAATTAGGTAAGGCTGGAATTCCTTTAATAATGACTAATCATACTTACAACATTATTGGTGCGTATGTTCCGATGAAAGAAATGGGCGGTGGTTCTGGTTTGAAGTACGCTGCGTCTACAATTGTTTACCTGTCTAAGAAGAAGGACAAAGAAGGCACGGATGTTATTGGTGGTATTATTAAATGTAAACTTTACAAAGGACGATTGACCAAGGAGAACAAGGAAGTAGAAGTGCAGTTGAATTATGATACTGGATTGAATCCTTATTATGGTCTTGTTCCTATTGCAGTTAAATATGGAATATTCAAGAAAGTGTCAACACGCATTGAACTTCCAGATGGAAAGACAGCATTTGAAAAGTCAATTAACAGTAATCCAGAAAAATATTTCACCGACGAAGTGATGAAACGTCTGGAAGAAGCAGTTGCAACAGAGTTTAAATATGGTAAAATAGAAGAACCAGAAGCGACAGAGCAAGGAGCATCAAAATGAGCAAGCCATATGAATATGATGATAATATGTCAATTGGTTTAGATGAAAATATACCAATTAGAATCACTGAAGGTAAATATAAGGGTCTTGTTTATCGTTATGGTAAGATTAATTTTGCAGAAGATAATAATCTTCTTCGTTGCAATTTTGATTATGATATTATTGAAAACCCAAATGATATTACCGAAGATCAGGATTTGATTAATTTCTTGGGTGAAATTGTAATTGATGTTTTAGAAGATGAAATGAAAGAATTAGGAGAAGATTTTCTTCGATCAAGTAAAGTGAAAAAAGAACGTGAAGTCAATTGAATTTGTTATTTTAGAGAATTTAATATACAATGACGAATATGCTCGTCGCGTCGTTCCATTTCTGAAGAGTGAATATTTTCACAACAAGAAGGAGCGAGTTGTTTTTGAGAACATCCGTAATTTTATTATAGAATATAATAGCCTCCCAACCAAAGAGGCAATTTCTATTAATTTAGACAAAGACAAGAGCATAACAGAAGACGAATATATGGGCATTTCGGAATTGCTAGATAGTCTGAAGAAGAAAGAAACTCTTCCAGAACAAGCGTGGCTACTCAAAGAAACTGAAAAATTTTGCAAAGATAAGGCGGTATACAATGCCATCATGGAATCGATTCACATCATCGACGGTAAATCAGCAACAAAGACGGAGAATGCAATCCCACACATCCTTTCAGACGCTCTCTCAGTCTCCTTTGACACCCACATCGGACACGACTACATTGAAGACTCCGACGAACGATACGAATTCTATCATAGAGTTGAACAAAAAGTCCCATTTGACTTAGATTTCTTCAACACCATCACTGGTGGTGGAACTCCACAAAAAACATTGAACATTGTGATGGCGGGAACTGGCGTTGGTAAATCATTATTTTTGTGTCACCATGCCGCAAATTGCCTCACACAAAACTTGAATGTCCTTTACATTACAATGGAAATGGCAGAAGAAAGAATTGCAGAACGAATTGATGCAAATCTTATGGACATTACAATGGATGATCTAAAAGACCTACCAAAGCAGATGTATGATAGCAAGTTGAACACAAAGACTGCTGGGATAACTGGTAAACTAATCATCAAAGAATATCCAACTGCAACCGCTAATGCGAATCATTTTAGAATTTTATTAGATGAACTTGCAATGAAGAAGAAGTTCAAACCGAATATCATCTTTATTGATTACCTGAACATCTGTGCATCTTCAAGATTGAAGTCTGGTGGTAATATTAACACCTATCAACATGTCAAGTCAATCGCAGAGGAACTTCGCGGAATTGCTGTTGAATATAACGTTCCTGTATGGTCTGCAACTCAAACAAATCGAGCAGGATTTTCAAGCACAGATGTCGGTCTGGAAGACACCTCTGAGTCATTTGGACTTCCTGCCACTGCGGACTTTATGATTGCGTTGATTGCAACTGAAGAATTGGATGAACAAAATCAAATTCTTGTAAAACAATTGAAGAATAGGTATAATACTACGGTTATAAACAGAAAATTTATTCTCGGAATCAATCATGCAAAAATGAAATTATATGATGTAAAGAAAGAACAGCAAGCGGGGTTAGTACAATCTAATCAAACTGAGAAAACAACATTAGGTTCGGGTTTTGGCGGTGAGAGTTTTGATGATAAATTTAAGGTGGCTAAAGAAAAATTCTCAGACTGGAAGGTATAGATGAGTACATTTATAGACAAGAAGTTCATCAATATAATCTCCCCACAACTTGAGAAGTTTGCATGGAAGAAGGACAATCTCGCAAACACACGATGTCCGATCTGTGGAGATTCAACAAAGAACAAGAATAAAGCGAGAGGCTATTTCTATCAAAAAGGGAATGATTTTTTTTATAAATGTCATAACTGTGGGATAGGATTGAACCTATATAATTTTTTGAAAGAGGTTTCACCTTCTCTGTGCAAAGAATATTCATTGGAGAGATATCGTAATGGTGAAAACGGAAAATCAAACTATAAGAAGCCCAAGGAAGAAGATTTGTTCAAATTTAAAGATTCAAAACCAAAATTCAAAAAGAAGGATGATATATTAAAGTCTCTCCATTGCCTCACTGATCTTCCCAACGATCATCCTGTTGTACTCTTCGCAAACATGAGAATTATTCCAAATCAATTCTGGAGGTATCTCTATTTCACAGAGGACTTTGGTTCGTTTATGCAAAAACTGGACCCCGATTGTTTATCAGTTGGAGCAGAGCCACGGTTGGTGATTCCGTTCTTCAACAGCCATGGAGATGTTGTAGGCGCACAGGGTCGTGCAATAAACATGACGGACGAAACAAACGCACGCCAGACACTCAAGTATGTCACAGTCAAAGCAAATAAAGAAATTGAACGATTGTGGTATGGGATGTGGAGAGCCAATCCCAAGAATCGTGTGTATGTGGTAGAAGGACCGATTGATTCTATGTTCTTACAAAATTGCGTTGCAATCGTTGGTGCTGGTGCATTGAGGAATATTCCTGTACGGTTCGCAGACTCAGAGATGACTTGGATAATGGATAATGAAAATAGAAATCGTCAAGTGTGCGCATATATTGAAAAATTGATTGAAATGGGACGAGATGTGTTCATATGGCCAGACAACATCAAAGAGAAGGACATCAATGACCTTGCATATAGAATGTCAACTCGCAAAATACAGAAGATGATTGATGAGAATACGTTCAGTGGTTTAACAGCAACACTGAGATTTCGTGATTGGAGGAAGGTGTGACATATCAACAGGAACTGAATTATTAGCAAGTTATTGGCTATACAACATAAGGTGAGAAGAAAATGAATGAAAAAAAGTTGAAGGAAGCATTGGGTGCAATGTTACAATATGGTTCTATGTGGGGACACCCTAAACACACTAGTAGAAAAGATTGGGATCTTTTATATGAAGTGTATAAAGAATTGAATAATGGAGCAGATTTTGTAAGAGATAAAACTAAGAAAGCAAAATGAAAGTATTAGATTACGGGTATGTTGAGTTGGTTGATTCTATGGGAAGTGATTTAACTGTTGTAAATGCAGCACGGGTGTCATTCTCTACACACAAAGAAGAGTTTGAAGATAAAGATGAGAAACTCATCAAGTATCTTGCAACCCATAATCACTGGACACCGTTCGCACACCCACAAATCATGTTGCGTGTTAAAGCACCTGTTTCTATCCGAACACAACTTTATAAACATAAAATTGGAATGGTTGAGAATGAAGTAAGTCGTAGATATGTTTCTATAGAACCAGAGATATATAATCCCCAATGGAGAACAAAACCAACTGGTGGAGCAAAACAGGGATCAGAAGATTTCATGGCAAGAGAGGGTGCTGCTATTTCATCCATTTCATATGCTAGAGCAACCAACCAGTGTTTGAAGTCCTACTACTATCTCTTGAAACGTGGAGTCGCACCAGAGCAAGCACGGTTCGTTCTCCCGCAGGGAATGTATACTGAATTTTACTGGACAGGTTCTCTTGCAGCATATGCAAGAATTTATAAACTGAGAATTGACCCTCATGCCCAATGGGAAGTGGGGGAGTATGCTAAAGCGATTGGTGAAATTATAGAGCCATTGTTCCCAGTTTCTTGGGTTGCACTAACTAATTGATATAGATATAATAAACCAATAGGAATATAGATCATGAGTTATGTGAGTGAAATTCTACCCGATGAGTTCTTGTCTTTATATAAGATAAAGAAGCCAAATTGGGGTTATAACGGTCTTGGTGAAATCGTTTACAAGAGAACGTACTCCCGCATTAAAGAAAACGGGACGAACGAAGAGTGGTGGGAAACTATCGCTCGTTGCATTAATGGCGCACAAAAGATCGGTGCAGATTACACCGAAAAGGAAGCACAAAGGCTCTATGACTTAGTGTTCAACCTCAAATGTAACTTTGCAGGACGAATGCTCTGGCAACTTGGTACTTCCACTGTTGACCGATTCGGTGGTAATTCTTTGCTCAATTGTTGGTATGTTTCTATTCGTGACATTGATGACTTCTGTTTCATCTTTGAGAACTTGATGCTTGGCGGTGGAGTGGGCTTCTCCATTCGTAGAGAAGATGTACATGAACTCCCCAAGGTGAAAGAGGGAGTCACAATCACACACAAGAAAACTAATGACGCAGATTTTATTGTACCAGACACGCGAGAAGGTTGGGTGAAACTCCTGAAGAAAGTTATGAAGTCTTTCTTTTATACAGGTGAGTCATTTACCTATTCTACTTTGGTGGTTCGTTCAAAGGGAGAGTTAATTAATGGTTTTGGTGGTAAAGCATCTGGACCTAGTATCCTAATTGAAGGTATTGAAAAGATTAGTGGTGTGATAAGAGACAGAGAAGAAAAGAAACTTCGTTCTTTGGATGTTTTGGATATCTGTAATATCATTGGGTCTGTGGTGGTTGCTGGTAATGTTCGTCGTTCTGCCCAAATTGCACTTGGAGATCCAGATGATTATCTGTTCCTTCGTGCAAAGAGATGGGACTTGGGAAATATTCCAAATTGGCGAGCAATGTCCAATAACACAATCTATGCAGATTCATATGACCACATTTCAGATGCTGTGTGGAAGGGTTACGATGGTTCTGGTGAACCTTATGGTTTTTTCAATCTTCCGTTGTCTATGAAAATGGCAAGAGTTGGAGACAAAAAGAAGGACAAATGTGAGGGGGCGAACCCGTGCAGTGAAATCCTTTTAGAATCTTATGAGTGTTGTAATCTTTCTGAGATATATCTTAACAATATTGAGTCAAAGAAAGAATTTAAAGAGTGTGCAAGACTCCTCTACAAAACACAAAAAGCAATCTGTGCATTGCCATTTATTCATGAAAAGACTAACGAAGTTGTACATAGAAATATGAGAATAGGTGTGGGTATTACTGGCATTTGTCAATCTTTTGATAAATTAGAATGGTTGGATGAGTGTTATAATGACTTGAGAGAATATGATAAGGAGTGGTCAAAAAAGAAGGGATATGCCGAGAGTGTTAGACTCACCACAACAAAACCTTCAGGTACTTTATCGCTCTTGTCTGGAAGTAC
>Ga0208684_1000117_pt1 | contig 74323 bp, 69 predicted proteins | sample MalvireepMed_b05_FD_184245 | JGI IMG/M metagenome (GOLD analysis project Ga0208684, IMG submission 184245) | Marine viral communities from the Global Malaspina Expedition - Malaspina viral metaG DeepMed_b05 (SPAdes) (version 2) | ecosystem: Environmental > Aquatic > Marine > Oceanic | place... | reverse complement strand
CGGCTAACTATTGGGAGACATATTATGGCAACCGCGAGCGTAAGACTAGACCAAGATCTAGTTGAGAAAGCTACCATTATGGGCAAAGCACTAAATCGAACTATGCCAAAACAGATTGAGCATTGGGCAAAGATAGGTGAAATGATGGAAGATAATCCCGATTTGCCATACGAATTTGTGAAACAGGCAATTATTTCTAAAGCTGAAAAAGAGGCTGGAAAATTGGAGCCTTACGATTTTGGCTAAAATTACCAATGTTTTACAGACAGCTAATTTTAAGAGAGCAGTAAAGAAGTTACATCAGAATCAGAAAAAAGACTTGGATAAAGCCGTTAAGGAACTAATGGCCGATCCTCTTCTAGGTGAGCAAAAAAAAGGCGACCTAGCCTTTCTTCGCGTGTACAAATTCAAGATGGTCAAGCAGTTAACCTTACTAGGTTACAGCTACGAGGATGGCACTGTAATACTTGAATTGATAGCTCTTGGTTCTCATGAAAACTTTTACCGTGATGTTAAAAAGTTATTATGACCAATTGCGTATAACATTACGCTAAGCGGCGCAGTTGCGTGGGGCATTATGGCGAAGCCGCCCCGCGTGTATGCGTCCCAGCGAACGAAGTGAGTGTGTTGATTGGTTTTTTAGCCCAGCGCACGCAAAACTGCCTTTGGCTCTTTGGCGACCACATTTAACAGCGCTAATGCTGGACCATGAGGAGTTCGGTCGCCTCTCTCCCAATGCCTAAGAGTTGACACACTAATACAAAATTTGGAAGCAAACTCCATTTGTGTTAATCCCAAGCCGTGCCTAATCTTGGCTACATCAACGTGAGGTGGGCGATGTACTTTAGCAGCCACCTTTTTGCCGTCATTAAGATCGATTGCCTCTTGAAGCCCTTGGGCAATACTTTCATATGCATTATTCATAAGCTTTCTCCAATGCTTTCTTTGCTAGAATTTCAACGAGTTTAGCCAATTCATTCCTATCAGCCTTGGACAAATTCGCGCGCTCACTTTTCCCAAACATGGTAAGAAGATATAAAGGAATACGCTCATCGTGATAGTAATAGATAACTCTTACACCACCGCTTTTACCTTTATTGCCTCTACTCCAGTGTAACTTACGAATACCGCCAGTACCTTCCATGATATCTCCCGCTTTTGGGTGCTCAGAAAGATAATCAATTAAGGCTTTACGCTCAGATTCGTAAAGTAATGAATCTGCTCGTTTAATGTATTCAGGTAATTCAGTTATTGTGGTAAGCATAACGCTGATTGTAATCCATTGGATTACTTTGGTCAAAGAGAGAAATAAGGGCTAACACCCGCATAACGGGAAAAAATACGTAGGCTACAATACTAAGCGAAGCGCAAGGAGCCTACGTGTTTTTGTCCCAAGGAGCGCCAGCGACAGAGTCAATGCGTTTGTTAGTTGCCGTAAATTCAATAGGTGTGCTAACATTTGTGTGTACATTTCATAAGGAGTTTACTATGGATACCCGTATTCAGTTTAGAGTAGATGAAGAAACTAAACGGCTAGCTCAGATAATGGCCGAAAGCCAAGGACGCACTTTAAGTGACGCTTGTAGAGAGCTTACGGAAGAACTCGCTGAACAGCAACGAAAAATAATTAATCATGATCAGTGGCTTACTGAAGAGGTTAATGCTGCGTTCAGTAAATTAGAGAGTGGGCAAAGCAAGTTTGTCAGTCATGAAGAAGCGAACTTGGACATGGAAGCTCGAAAAATGAAAATTAGGAATAAAGCCAAAAAATGATCTTATGGGAAAAAAGTTCGTTGGACGATCGTGAGGCTATTTTCGAGTTTTTATACGAATTTAACCCATTAGCAGCAGAAAAAACTGATGCAATAATTGAGAAGAAAGTTGAAAACTTGAACCAGCAACCTTTTATGGGAGTGGAGAGAGAGGATATACCGGGAAGACTGTTAATAATTTCAGAGGTTTCAATGATTGTTTCATATTTCATAAAAGACGACATTATTCACATTCTTCGAGTTTTACACCAAAAGCAAAAATTTCCTGTAGGCAACTAGACACAATGACTCCCCGAGAAATGCTAGCCTCCGCATTTTCGTGGGTTAGTTCAAAAAGCCAGTGCCATAATTAGTTTGTTCAATACTAAATCAATTTGGAGGCTAGCATGAACAAACATAGCATGATTTTTATCGGATTGGATACGCACAAGGAGTTTCACGAGGTTGCCTATTGTGAAGAGCAGCGTGGAGCGACACCAGTTCATTATGGACGTATTCCCTCGTCCAAGGTCAGTGTCAAAAAGCTGCTACGTCAGTTCAAATCCAAATATCCAGGGTCACTAAAGTCTGAAGACCTTACACCCATCTATGTGCCCGAGCCGGAAGATGAGGCTGTGCGGGATTTATCCCGAGCTCGAGAAGCAGCCATGAAAGATTTAAAAGAAGCGAAGTATCAGCTTAAAGCCTTACTTTTGCGCAACAACATACGCTATGAAGGTACTGCCAACTGGTCGAAGAAGCACCTTCGTTGGCTCACGGAATTGATATTGCCTCACCCGGCCCAGCAAATAGTCTTACAAGAACAATTGCAAACCATAGAAGAGCGCATCCGGCGACTGGAAAGGCTCGACAATGAGTTAACCCACCACGTGCACCAGTGGCGTTATTATCCGGTAGTGAAAGCCGTTCAGGCGATGCGAGGCGTTCGATTACTCGTTGCTGTTGGCGTGGTAGCAGAGCTTGGCGATTTAAACCGCTTCGACCATCCCAGAAAACTCATGGCTTATTTGGGCTTGGTACCGAGTGAACAATCATCAGGTGGAAAGCGACACTTAGGAGCCATTACTAAAGCGGGAAATGGTCGAGCAAGGCGTTTACTAATTGAGGGGGCGCATAGCTATCGTTATCCGGCTAATGTCTCTACTGAATTACAGTTGAGGCAGGAAGGCTTACCTAAAGACATCGTCGATATCGCTTGGAAAGCACAGCTGCGTCTTTGCAAACGCTATCAGCGTATGAGTAAAAAGGGTAAACACTACAACTTGATCATTACCGCGATTGCTCGAGAAATGGCTGCATACATCTGGGCTATCGCAAAAGAAGTGGTTCTCACACCAGTTAATCCCAAGCTGAGACTAAGCCGAGTACCTGCATGATAAACGAGTTTGAGCTAACGCATTCGGATCAGGCCGCGGGATGTGGCACAACCTACGAGGGCGTTATGATGGCAACAACCTAACGGTTGTTGAACCACGAGCCTAGACTGATGAGAAAGGCTGAGCGGTCACCGGGCTACGGCGGAACATGTAAGGTCAGCACTGCTCATTCAACGAATGAGTAACCTACGAATACCAGCATAACAACCGACGACATTACTGCCTCATCCGGTGCGTTAGCTCATTTATTTAGAGCAAGAAAACAGCTAATTATGGACCGAAAAAATGTCAGGGAGACACTCGGTTTTTATTGACAAGGGGAGTCATACCAACGCCTCATTAAGAGGCTAAAAATAGTTGGTTAAAATAAGCGACGAAGGAGCAAAAACCAACTGTTTTTTGTCCTTTTAAATGACTTGTTAGCATTACTTTAGAATCCGTTTACAGTTACGTATCAAGGTTTTAATGATTACTGCTAAATCCCCATCTATTTCAGATTCACCATCAAATGCAACTAATGAAATAGGTGGTTTATTGTCTTTCTCTTGAAGTAACAGCTTTCCAAAGCTTTCAGCTACAAGTTGATTATTATTAAATTCAAGCCTTAAAAGTCGTCTTAAACCCGATGCAAGTAGATCAGCTATCTGTACTCCTGAACTAGATTTAGAATCTATAAACTGAATATCATCTCTAATTATTTTTTGAATATCGAAGGCTTCTTGCCCTTCAAGCTCAGGTATTTTTTCAGCTAAGTAATCAGGTATAGTGCCAATGAATTTATTCATTGGCGAATAATCACACCAATCTAATGCTGCTGTTGGATTATCAATTGAGTATGCCTGCAAAAGAGCAGGAACAAACTTTTGAAACGAATCTTCAAAATCAGTAATTTTTAACAGCTCTTTGGCGTCGTATCGCCAACGAAAGTTCTTTAGTGAATTAGGATACCTCTGCACATAAAATGCAATTCCTCTTTGAATAAATGAAGAAAGAAGGACTGCTTGACAGTGAAATTGTACATATAGTTGTTCTGGTAGCCCGCTTAATTGCTTATGCAAGATCTTCATGGCTTCTTTTCCGCCATCATATTTCATTTCACTTTGACCACGAAGAATAGACTCTACATAAGCATTTTTGTGTGAGTTAATTTTATCAAGGGAATTAAAACTAGAATCGGTTGCGGTACAAAACAAAGTGCCATTTAACTGGCTAAGTCTATCAAGGAAATTTATGTATCCATTTTCAGAGATATTTTTAAGCTTAACTTCATTGTCCTGAGAAAATCCTTCGTCTAATTTTAACTTCCTCAACAACTCTGTCAGTTTTCTTTTTTCAAACTCAGGATGAGAATAACAAGCAACTGTGCACCACGAATTTTCAGATGCACCTTTAGAGACAAAAGTTCCTGCTTCATCTATGTAGCTAATCAACGTGCTAAACTCCGTGTAATGCTAACTTTTAAATAAGGGGCGCAGGCATGTGGGGCATAATGGCGAAGCCGCCCTGCATGTATGCGTCCCAGGAGAGCTCTCCAGCGAACGAAGTGAGCGTGTTAATTGGCTTGTTAGCCACGCTTTGCTTACGAAGCACTTTTTTGAAATTTGCGCATAGCTCTGACGGCATTAACAATGGGCAATGTCGCGAAGACAACATAAATAGCTACGAACAGCAAAAGGTTTAAATAAGCTAAATAAGCCAACAACCCAATTAAGATTTGTACTACACCAGATAATAAAAAGCTATTGCCTACGTAATTGCAGAAAGCAGGTAGGTCGGCAATTTTAGAAAAGTCGATGCCGTTAAGTACATCCGCTTTTTGCTTAAAGGTAAGCAGATAGCCAATGATTAAATATATAAAGCCGCTTAAGCAGGATATTGAAAGTATTAGAAAACCTGTATCCATGAAAAATCCTTTTTAGTGGCTAACTTTTAAATAAGGGGCGCAGGCATGTGGAGCATAATGGCGAAGCCGCCCCGCATGTATGCGTCCCAGCGAACGAAGTGAGTGACTTAATTTTTTTGTTAGGTGCGTGCAAATTCAACAACCAATATGAGTACTAGGCTTAGTAACGACAATACATAAAACGTACGCCCAACTTTGTCGGAATTGCTATTGTCCGAGTATTTTTTTGTCGTAGCTTTTTTACCAAAAATGACAATAAAACCAAAGATTGGAGCAATCAAATAAAATAGCCCGATCAAAGGGCTACCAAAGGATAAATCTCTGAATAATTCCTGGCATTCACTATGGCAATTGCCCCTGGCTGAAGCATCTAGAGGTGCTAAAACAAACGTAAAGAAGGCCAAGAAAAGAAAGTATCTGATAGTTAATCCTTTAGCACATAACAATTTAGTGTAAGGAAAAAATCCTTTATGTAAGGTGGAAAATTTCCGTATATCACTTTTTATTTGGAACAGATTATCAAATAAAAACAACACACAAAATAAAAACGAAAGGTTTTTTAGATTGAAAGCCGGAAAATTTCTCTTTTATTTTTACCTATAGCAAAAGACTGAAGTGCTGGTTATAAAAACAGTGCTTCATGCTAATTATAAATAGGCGTCAGGGTGAATCTTGTTAACCTTCCACTCGCCATCTTCTTTAATCAAATCCAAGCTTCGTAGGTCTTCTACTTTATCGCCATTATAGTTGCCGCTTAAAAACACGGTAATCGTTGATTTTTCTGCAAACTCGTTTCTGCCAACCCGTCCCGCGCTTTGAGGGGTAACTGTCACTGTGTCGTATTTTAAATTAAGCAAGTGGCGTTGAACGTTACTATTCGTGTGATATCGGGTGAGTATTCTGGATAATTTTTCGCTAGAAAGCTGTATCGCAGTATCTAAGTTGTCGTCTTCATAAACACTTTTTAGAAATTTTACGGTAGTGTATTCGGGAGTGCTTTCGTCCAGCATGCCGTAGCGGCCAATGCCTTCTTCTTTTTCACCGCAGCCGGATAAAATCAAAACTGTAAAAAGCCCCAAAAGGGCGTACCACATACGCGTTTTCATTTGATATACCTTAATTTAAAGACGTCCGTTTCTTATTGATAGTTTTATATCTTAATGAAGTCAATGTACTGCTCGCTTCAATAAGCTATTGCTTGATTATTCACAATATTTAATGGAAAAGCAAAGTAAGCAATGGGGGGCGTAACGCAAAAGGTAGGATAGGGAAGTCATCTAAGGCTGATTGAGACAAAAAAAGCGAGGCTTCAACAAATGCCTCGCTTTTCTAATTAAAAACATAGCGTTTTTATTGAACTTCTTCTTGCTCGTCAAATGCACCAGCAAATAGCGGGCTACTTAGATAACGTTCGGTACCGCTAGCTAGCAGAACAACCACAACTTTGTCTTTGTTCTCTGGGCGTTCAGCAAAGCGCTTTGCAGCCACAACTGCAGCACCAGAAGAAATACCGGCAAGAATACCTTCGTCGGTCATAAGCTTACGCGCCATGTCCATACATTCATCGTTGGTCACTTGCTCAACTTCGTCAATTAAGTCTAAGTCTAGGTTACCTGGAATGAAACCTGCGCCAATGCCTTGGATTTTGTGTGGTCCAGGCGTGAGTTCTTCACCCGCAAGCGCTTGCGTGATAACCGGTGAGTCCGTTGGTTCTACTGCGATAGACGTAATAGCTTTACCTTGGGTATTTTTTAGGTATCGGCTTACACCGGTAATAGTACCACCCGTACCTACACCTGCTACAAACGCGTCTACTTTACCGTCTGTATCTTCCCAAATCTCAGGGCCAGTGGTTTTTTCGTGAATTGCTGGGTTAGCGGGGTTGTCAAACTGCTGCAGCAATACGTACTTATCTGGATCTGAAGCCACAATTTCTTGTGCAGCAGCAACCGCACCTTTCATGCCTTTAGGCGCTTCTGTTAGCACTAGGTTTGCGCCTAATGCTTTAAGTAGCTTGCGGCGCTCTAGGCTCATGCTGCTAGGCATAGTAAGCGTTAGTTTGTAACCGCGAGAGGCAGCCACAAACGCAAGAGCTATACCTGTGTTACCGCTGGTAGGCTCTACAATCTCTTTACCTTCGGTAAGGACACCGCGCTTTTCAGCATCCCAAATCATGTTCGCACCAATACGGCACTTAACGCTGAAACTTGGGTTGCGCGATTCAATCTTAGCGTACACATTACCTGATGTTACGCGGTTTAGCTTAACTAGTGGCGTGCGGCCAATAGATAGGGAATTGTCGTCAAATACGTTCATTATAAATCCTTACCTCGTTCCTGATTTAAAGGAAACCCCGTCTGTCGTGATCTGTACGACCTTTTTAGTAGTTAATAATTCAGCGCACGTGATAGTTAATAATTCACAGCCTAAATTAGGGGATTTCGTCATACCCCTATATCATTGGTCCCAAACTGTAAAATGCAAAGTGTTTTTTAGCTATATGTTATATCTATGGGCAATCATCTAGGTGCCTTGATAATATAGTAAAAATTGCAAAGACGAAAAATTAAACGGAGTACAACAATAATGGCTTTTAGTGGCACGTCTAATTATATCGCAACCAAAGACTTACAGCTGGCGGTTAACGCTGCCATTACCTTAGAGCGCCCGCTACTTATTAAAGGTGAGCCGGGCACAGGTAAAACCATGCTTGCCGAAGAGCTAGCCGAGAGTTTAGGTACTGAACTCATCCAATGGCATATTAAGTCAACTACGAAAGCGCAGCAGGGCTTGTACGAATACGACGCGGTATCGCGCCTTCGCGATTCCCAATTAGGTGACGACCGCGTTCACGACATCAGTAATTACATTGTAAAAGGTAAGCTGTGGGAAGCATTCAGTGCGGAAAAACGTCCTGTTCTCCTCATCGATGAAATTGATAAAGCCGATATCGAATTTCCTAACGACTTACTGTTAGAGCTCGATAAGATGGAATTCTTCGTTTACGAAACACAAGAGCGTGTAGTCGCGAAGCAGCGTCCTATTGTAATTATCACGTCGAATAATGAAAAAGAGCTGCCAGATGCCTTTTTGCGTCGTTGTTTCTTCCACTATATTCAGTTTCCGAACCCAGATGAAATGCAAGAAATCGTAAATGTGCATTTCCCGGATCTAAAGAAAAAGCTGCTTGATGAAGCGTTGAAAGCCTTTTTCGAAATTCGCGATGTACCTGGCCTCAAGAAGAAGCCTTCTACCTCTGAACTGATAGATTGGTTAAAGCTACTTGTCGCTGAAGATATTCCACCTGAAGCGCTGCATTCAAAAGACGGCAAAGCAGCAATACCGCCACTATACGGTGCTTTACTTAAAAATGAGCAAGACATTCATTTGTTTGAAAAACTGGTCTTTATGGCGCGTCGCTAATGCTTATTCAGTTTTTTTATACACTGCGAAAGTATCAGGTTAAAACCACGCTCCGCGAGTTGCTTGATTTGCTCAAAGCGTTGGAGCACCACGTGGTATACGCCGACATCGAAGCTTTCTACAGCTTGTCTCGTACCATTATGGTGAAAGACGAAACCCAGTACGATAAGTTCGATAGGGCATTTGCTGATTATTTTGAAGGGGTAGAGTCTGTCGATTTGTTCGGTAAAGACATCCCAGAAGAGTGGCTGCGTAAAGAGATTGAAAAAAACTTGAGCCCGGAGGAACGTGAAGCGCTGCGTAAAGCTGGCGGACTTGACGAACTTATGGACACCTTGAGAAAGCGCTTGGAAGAACAAGAAAAGCGCCATCAGGGGGGAAATAAGTGGGTAGGCACTGGCGGTACGTCGCCGTTTGGCGCCTATGGCGACAACCCGGAGGGTGTACGTATAGGTCAGAAAGGAAACCGCAAATTCTCTGCCGCTAAGGTGTGGGATAAGCGAGAGTTTAAAAACTTAAGTTCTGATGTTGAGTTAGGTACGCGCAACATTAAAGTGGCGCTTCGGAAACTGCGTAAATTCGCGCGCACAGGTGCTAGCGAACACTTAGATGTACCTACTACCATTGGCGAAACCGCGAAGAAAGGCGGCCTGCTTGATATTCACATGGCGCCAGAGCGCCACAACGCGGTTAAAGTGTTAATGTTCTTTGATGTAGGCGGTTCAATGGATCCCCACGTTAAGAGTACCCAAGAGCTCTTTTCTGCCGTACAAACCGAATTTAAGTACTTAGAGTACTTTTATTTTCATAACTGTGTATATGAAGAGGTGTGGAAAGACAATTTACGGCGGGAGAAAGAGCGTATTCCTATTTGGGATATCATTCATCGCTACGGTAAAGATTACAAGGTGATATTTGTCGGTGACGCCACTATGGGGCCTTACGAAATAACCTATCCAGGCGGCAGCGTAGAGCATTGGAATGAAGAGCCGGGTAGTGTGTGGATGCAGCGTTTGTTGAATCATTTTAGCAATGCCGTGTGGCTTAATCCGCAACCTGAAAACTATTGGCCTTATTATTCATCTATCAAGATCATCCGAGAGATCATGGAACAGAGAATGTATGGATTAACCCTTGAAGGTCTAACTGAAGCCATAAAAGGGCTAAGTCGTAGCCGTTAGGTATAAACGACAATCGCTGATGGGCACGCGGAATTTGAATTTAGGTGATTATAATATAGCGTTCGTATTACTTGCTGGCGGGCAAAGCGCCCGTTATCAGGGTAATAAGCTGCTATCTACTCATCCCGTTTCTTCATTACCTCTTATTGAGCACAGCGTACGTACGCTCATCAAAGCAAGAGAGACATACCTTACCGCGCCATCAGCTTCTGCTTCTAGGGCTGTGTCTACAAGGGCGTGCAATCAGTCAACGTTACCGGTTCAAAACCAAGTCACTGTTGTTACGGGTAAGTGGCATTCAAGTATAGATGCTCAGTTGAGTCAGCTACCGGTTAACCTTGTATGTAACACGGCGTGGAAAGAGGGGATGGCTTCCAGTATTCGGGAAGGTGTAAAACACGTTCTGTCGATTTCTTCACAAGCCGCGCTAAAAGATAAAACCATTTCTGAAGGTACACTTAAACCAGATTGCCAAAAGGAAGCGGATTGGCCCACTCACGTTTTATTTTCATTGGCAGATTTGCCGTGCCTTGTTGAAAGTGACGTGTTGCGGCTTATCGAAGCATCGCAAAAGAACCCTAATAATATTGTTTGCAGCCAATGGCATATCAGTCGTGAAAAGCCAGGCGTAGCAAACAATTCGGGGGCACGGTTAACGGTACCAGCCATATTCCCTAAAGACATGTTTAACGAGCTACTTTCACTTCGCGGGGATGTGGGCGCTAAGCCAGTTATTAACAAATACTTAAAGGCGGGAAGGGTAACCATGGTGCCTACACCGAATGCGCAATTCGATATAGACACGCCACAGGATTGGTCGCGCATAAGCCGTCTTTTCAGTTTACCCAGTCATAATCTCGCCCAGAGTAAAAAGCCAAAAGACGCTTAGGCAAACAGTAAGCTAAGCTACACGGCGTTTAAACGCGCTGCATTACTAGGGCGTTGAACATAAAGAAGGCGTGCGCCCAACATGATCGCCGCCGCGCTTAAACCTACGATAATACCAATCCAAAAGCCCGCAGCTGCCATTGGCTCTGTAGTTATCCAACTGGTTCTGCCTAAGACTACGCCAGTCGGTAGGCCGATTAACCAGTATGAGACAAAGGTAATGAGAAACATCGCTGTAGTATCCTTATAGCCACGTAATGCATTGGCCGAAATAACCTGTACCGCGTCGGATAGCTGAAATAGGGCGGCGTAGATAAGGAGCGCATTGGCAAGGGTGTAAACCGCGTCGTCACTGGTATAAAGGCCAATGATGAAGCCTTTAGCTAGCAGTGTAAATGTTGCGGTGCACGCGGCAGAGCAAAAACCAATAAAAATGGCGGTGCGAGCTGCAATTTTAGCCTGCCGCTGATTGTTTTGGCCAATTCGGTAGCCTATTCGAATAGCCGCTGCCATACCTATACTCATGGGAAACATAAACATGAGGGCTGAAAAATTAAGTGCAACTTGATGTGCGGCAACGGTTGTTGCGCCAAATGGAGCGAGCAGCAGTGCAACCAGTGAAAATAAGGTCACCTCAAACAGAATGGTCATGGCGATAGGTAACCCAAGTTTAAACGTTCTCGTTATGGTGGCCAAGTTTGGTTTGTATAGCTGCCCGAACAGGTTATATTTTTGCAAAGCTGGCGCAAAGCGTACGTATATCACTGTGGCGACAAGCATGGTGTAAATAACGATGGCTGTTGCAATACCACACCCTGCACCGCCCATTGCGGGTATCGGTCCAGCGCCGTAAATGAATAGATAGTTACCTACTATGTTGGCCATCAGTCCAATGACAGTAATAGTCATTGTTGGCTTGGTTTTGCCTAACCCTTCGCAGTAGTTTCTTAGCCACTGGTAAAGTGCAAAACCGGGCATTGCAAATAACACGTATAGTACGTAGTCCACGGTTATACTGTATAGTTCTGAGGCCATTGGGAATAAAGCAACAATACTTGCTGTAAAGGGAATTAAACCCGCCACCAGTACGCCTACAAAAAAGACCAAGTAGCCTGCCTGTTGACTAGCATCGGCAATGCCATTTAAATTCCGATTTCCTTGTAAACGAGAAATAATAGGGGGCAGCGCTAACGCAATCCCCTGAATAAAACACAGCAAAGGTACGGTAATACTGAAGCCCAGCGCTACGGCTGCCATATCGGTTGCACTGTAACGGCCTGCCATGATGGTATCGCTCACGCCCATTAGCATTTGCGTAATTTGAGCAACCAGTAAAGGCCAAGCTAGTTTTAAAATATCTCTACCTTCTAAAAGAAAGCGTTTTTTATTCACGGCAATGTGTCTCTTAAGTTATCGCTAAGGTGCGAGCAGTGTGTCGGTTTATGTATTAGTGCTCTTGCTTAATAGGTTAAAGCGTGTGGAATTGAATAATGTACGTTAACCCTTCAAGTGCATACTTTATTTAAAAATGAAGAGGCATTACTTGAACCGTATCGCCTTCTTTTAATTCGCTTACTTCCTCAGGTACTATCATCAGGCAGTTTGCAGATGTAATTGACGTCATTACCCCAGAACTCTGCGATTTAAATGGCGTGACTTCCCATTCACCTTGGGCATTTTTAGCCATGGTGGCCCGCTGAAAATCCCGACGGCCTGCACGGCGCTTTAGAGGCGTTGTGATAGTGGCGTTAATAAAGAGCGGCTCGTGGGGCTTTGCTTCTCGTTGCATTTTTTTAATAACGGGCACAACCAGTAACTTTGCGGTGACAAACGACGACACAGGGTTACCAGGTAGGCCACAGAAAAGCGTATTATTTATTTTACCTAAGGCAAAAGGCTTACCTGGTTTAACTGCCACTTTCCAAAAGTCTATGCTGCCTAGCTCTGCAATAATATCTTTAACATAGTCTGCATCGCCTACCGATACGCCGCCGCTACTTACCATGACGTCAACGCGCTTGCTAGCCTCAATGAAAAGTTCCCGTAGCGAAACTTCGTTATCTTCAACAATGCCAAAGTCGATAAGCTCAACGTTTTCCTTTTGCAAAATACTGGCAATGCCTACCCTGTTCGATTCGAAAATTTGAGTGGCGGCGCGGCTTTCGCCCGGTGCAGCTAGTTCAGAGCCTGTAGCGACAACGCCCACGCGCAGCTTTCGGAAAACGTCTATTTTACACTTTCCTTGTGAAGACAGTAGCATGAGGTGCTCGGCGCGCAGTCGAGTGCCCTTATGAACGAGAGTATCACCACAGCCAATATCATTGGCCTTTTTACGAATGTTTTCGTGGGCGATGGGGCGTTTGTTTATCTCCACATTGCCGTTGCACTCAGAGGTATTTTCTACCATAACAACGGCATTGGCGTTGTTCGGAATAGGGGCGCCAGTCATTATTTTAAATGCCTTACCTTTTTGTAGCGGGGTATCGGCTTCCATACCTGCTGTGATAATACCTTGAACTTCGAGTTCATTGCTGCCAGAAAGGTCTTCAACGTTAACGGCGTAGCCGTCCATTGCTGAATTGTCCCAAGGCGGTACATCAAGGGTGGCAACAAGGTCGTGCGCCAAAATGCGATTGTTAGCCTCAAAAATGCTCACTTGCTCTACGTCGTCAATGGCGTACGCCGCGTCTAATGCTTTGGCCAGAGCTTCTTCTAATGAAAGCCATTTTGATGACATACCCGTCACTCCTTGAAATATTTAACACGCGGATATTACAGAAAAAGCCGCGTTATACCAAAGGTTAAAGCGTGAAATAAAAGAAAGCGGGGAGTATTTTCCTTCTTCAGCTTTTGGCCCCCGTGTTTGGGTTTAATTTAAGCGCGCAACGACAGAATGTCGCTAAAGCTATCGAACACCCAGTCAGGCTGGTAGGTCGCAATACTTTCACCGTAATTGTACCCATAGGTAAGGCCTATACTTTTTATATTCGCGGCTTTAGCGGCAAGAATATCATTCTTAGAATCGCCTACCATTACGCATTCAGAGGGTAAAACGCCCAATTTTTCACAGGCATGCATAAGCGGTAAAGGAGAGGGTTTCTTCTCTAAAAGCGTGTCACCGCCAATGGTAATTGAAAACAAGGGCAACAATGAAAACGATGTAAGGATTGGTTCTATAAACTCTGAAGGTTTATTTGTTACTAACGCAAGAGTACAGCCATGCGCTTTAAGAGTTTTGAGTGTGGCGGCAACACCATCGTAAAGCACGGTGCTTTTGGTTTCTAATGTTCTGTAACAGAAAAGAAATTTGTCTAGCGCGATATCAACTTCTACTTGGTTAAAAGCGTGGTTAATTTTTGTATTACCGCTCAAACCTCTTTCAACCAGAACCCGAGCGCCATTGCCCACCCAGTGCCTTACTTTCGCCTCCTCATAGGTTGGCAGGTTGTATTCACTTAGCATCAGGTTCAGGGCTTTCGCTAAATCTGGCACAGAATCTACCAGTGTTCCATCTAGGTCGAATAGAAAGGTATTAATATCTTGCATGAACATATAATAGGAGGGAGTGGTAGGTTAATCATAACACCGCAGTATCCGTACCGCGGTATATTTATCGACCAGTTGGATTATTCAAAATCTTGGTTACTGATCCACAGTACTTGGTAGGGCTTCATTTGTAAAAAGCCGCTGGAAAGTGAAATCTCATCACGGGTAATGAGGTCAATCCAGTTGTCTGTACCTATCAAGTTAATGTCAGAAAGCAAAATAGTTTGCTCTTCGTCACAAATATTGCTGATACAGAAAATACTTTGCTTTCTGTCTAAGCTCTGACGCCAATAGCCGAATATTTGATTGCCCAATTGCAGCGTAAACTGCGTAGCATTAGGGTGGAATGCAGGCTGTGCCTTACGTATGCGGATTAACTGAGAAATACGAGTTAAAACCTTGTGATGTTGAGAGAAAGGAGAATCTAACAAGGCTTCTAGCTCGTTAAAGTCCCAGCGCTTTCTGTTTATCGAGCGGTTCTGGCCAGTGTTAGCGACTTTCTCATAGTCGTTAGAGGTGCCCAGTAAACTATGAATATAGATACCAGGAATACCTTCCATGCCTAACATAATGGCATGTGCACAAATAAAACGGTCGACCTGATACTTGTCAGGCCCCTTTATCGTGCCTTGCAGAGCGTCAAACAGTGTGATGTTAATTTCATACGGTTTTTGCTGACCATGCTCAGAGGCCCGCCAAGATACTTTTCCACCGAAGTGCTGCATGGCGTGAACCAAATCAGATATTTCCTCTTCAGAAAGCAGGCCTTCTGCAGGGCGCAGCCCAATACCATCGTGCGAAGCAATAAAGTTAAAGTATGCCGTGCCGTTTTGTGCAGGAGGCATGCTCATCATCCAACTCTTCAAATAAGTACAATCACCACTTACCAGTGTGTTTACAAGCAGTGGCGGTAATGAAAAGTTATAGATTGCATGGGCTTCATTTGCATTACCAAAATAGGTTAGATTTTCCCTGTTTGGAATATTTGTTTCGGTAATGATAATGATGGATGGGTCAACGTGTTCAATCAGGGTTCTTATTAAACGAATGACTTCGTGAGTTTGAAACAGATTAATGCTGTTTGTGCCCACAATTTTCCATAGAAAGGCAACCGCGTCTAAACGGAATATCTTGGCGCCTTTATCAATGTACAGTTTAATGATATCGATAAACGCTAAAAGCACTTTAGGGTTTCTAAAGTCAAAGTCTACTTGATCGTGACTGAAGGTACACCACACATATTTAGTGCCATCGGCGGTCTCGGTTTCACGCAACAAAGGGGAAACACGAGGGCGGGTCACCAGCGATAAATCGTCAGCCGGATCTGCGGTAAAGAAAAAGTCGGATCCCGGCCCTTCACCTTTAACAAAGTTGTCGAACCAAACGCTGCGCGCAGAGCAGTGGTTTATCACTAAGTCTGTCATTAAGCCATAATCTTTGGCTATGGCTTCGATATCATCCCACGACCCTAATGCTTCGTTTACCGTAGAGTAGTCGATGACAGAAAACCCGTCATCGGAACTATAAGGAAAGAAAGGAAGAATATGCACGTTATTGATTGTGTTCTTACAATAACGATGCATGAACTTATTCAACGTAACAAGAGGGCGCTCATCTTCATCAATCACGCTATCACCATAGGTGATCATGATAATGTCTTCTTCATCCCAATAGTTGTGATGAGATTGAGGTGAAGCTATATCTGTTTGTTGCTGAATACCTATTGTATTCATTAGCTCTGTGGCTAGCGTCTCATAAGAGACGTCTAGCGCTACATCGGCGTAAATGCTTTCTAAATGGTGCTTTACTTTGTCATGGAGGTGCTCCCATGCCATATTACTTACTCCATATATTCTGCAGTGTCAGCTTCAACCGCTTCTAATAAGCGTTCTAAAATATCCGGTACCGCACTAGTAACGCGGTTCCAACTAGGGATAAACGGTGTTTCCATTGGGTTTTCTAAGAAATTTTGTCCCGCTTTCATTATATTGCTGGCAAACATTTCTACCGCTTTTTCCTCGCTGTGAATGTCTAAGTTTAAGCCGTTCATTACCGCGTCATTGTGATAGGTTTCTATAAAGTCTAGCGCAATACGGAAATAGGTAGCTTTTATTGAACGGAACATTTCGTTACTAAAGGTATAGCCTTGAGTCGCGAGCTTTCTAAATATCGCTTTAGTAATGTCGATAGACATTTTAGACAAACCGCCCTGGTCGTTATTTAGCGATAGGTCTTGGTGCTTATGGTCGTAAATGTCACAAATATCAGCCTGGCATAGGCGGTTGTGAGAATAATTTCGATGCATTTCAGAAAGCACACCAATCTCTAATCCCCAATCGCTGGGAATGCGGATATCGTTCAAAACGTCACGTCTGAATGAAAATTCACCGGCCAATGGATAGCGGAAGCTGTCCATGAATTCCAAATATTCGTTATCACCCATTATGCGCTTTAAGGCACGTAGTAAAGGCGTTACTAACAGGCGCGAAACTCGGCCATTAATTTTTCCATTAGCCACACGAGCGTAATAACCTTTACAGAATTCGTAGTTGAACATAGGGTTTGCAACCGGATAAATTAGCTTGGCAAGCAAATCTTTTTCGTAAGTCACAATGTCACAATCGTGCAGCGCTACAGATTCAGCGCGATTAGACGCTAAAACGTAACCCATGCAGTACCATACGTTTCTACCTTTGCCTAACTCTTTAGGGGCTAATCCTTGTGCCTGTAGCTCTTCATCAAGTGCTTTTAGTCGCGGGCCATCGTTCCATAGCACTCTGTGGTGCTGAGGAAGTTTGCCAAAGAATTTAAGTGCGTGCTTGTATTGCTCTTCGTTAGCTCTATCTAAACCGATAACAATTTCTGAAAGATAGGGCACGTTGGTCAGTTCATTCACAATATGCGGAAGAGCTTCGCCTTCAAGTTCGGAAAAAAGAGACGGTAAAATAAGTGCCATCGGGCGCTTTTGTGAAAATTGAAGCAACTCTGCTTCAAGCTCTTCGGTAGGACGACGAGCCAAGTTATGTAACGTAGTAACCACACCATTTTGATAAAAATCAGCCATGTGTCCTCCTGATTATAGGGATAGCAATTGAGTAAGCATTTCGTTCCAGCCTTCAGGGCCAGTTAGGGTGCTGGTGTATACCTCTTCTTTTTGTACTTCAGGTGGAGGATTTACCGGAGATAAAATGCGAATAGGAACGTGTGCAGCTTCAAGCATTGCCACGTCATTTTTACCATCGCCAAGGGCGATAGTGTTAACTTTCGTTAAATACTGTTTCTGGTATTCACTCGCCAGCCATTTAAGCGCTTGGCCTTTATCGCAATTACCAGAGATATGAATAAAGCGACCGCCTTCTAAAGGAAACGCGCCTCGGTCTTTAACAATTTTTAAGAAGCGGTGCTTTTCTTCCTCGCTACCTAGCCACAAAACAGGCTCCCCAAATTGACGCTTGGCCGCGAGGGCTGCAGAACGCTCATCTAAGCCAGTGCATTCTTGGATCTCTTCAATAGACATCTTAGAAAACTGCTTATATTTGCCATCGAACTCACTGCCCATTTTCTCAAGCAGTTTAATCCAGTAGTTTTTATTAGAGATAAATGCTTTACACCAATAGCCATCTATCCAAACGGTACCACTGGGCTTTTGCTTAAAAAATCCGTGGGGAATAAAAATAGCCGCGCCATTTTCAATGATGAATGGGCCATCTAAACCAATGCTTTCCCTTAGTGGCTGAAGCTCGGCAAACGTTTTGCTCGTTGTTGGAACAACCGGGATGTCTTTTTCTTCTAACGCTTTTAAAGCCGGTTTCGCCGCCTCGAATGAGTAGGTATGGTGGTCTAACAGCGTGCCGTCCATATCGGTGAAAACAAGCGTTTTCGTCATTGTTTTACGTCCTGTTTAGTAATCGTTCTTGTTTCATCAAGATAAAACACGGTATCGCTCTTTTTAGGCAGTTGGCGAAGGGCGTGTTCGGTAATCCGTTGGTAATGTTGCACAAAGTTTGCCACTTCTTCATCTGACATCACGCCTGTGCTATTTTTTGCGGCTTTTTTAGCGAGTTTATGTTCTTGCTCTAGTCGCCATTGATACACACAATCAAAACTTGGTGCTTTGAGCATAATACGGTAATCGATTTTGGCAAATAACGTTTGGTAATCGCCTGCAAGTTCGGTGTTGACGAAAGAACGCCAAATACCCAGCGGATCTTCAACTTCCTCTAAGTGATTTATAGGGGGCTTCAGTTCGCTTTGTGACTGTGGTGTAGCCCCTACACACCATCCTTCAAGTATGATGAAGTCAGGTGACGACGCTATTACAGGCCATTGTTCAGTAGGGAAGGGGTTGTCGGTTGCTTTGTCAAAGCGGGGAAGCAAGGTGCGTGACCCCGAATCTAAATTACGCAGGGTGTCTAATGCTAACGGTATATTGTGGGTGCCCGGTACGCCGCGAGTTGCGAGCAATGGGTGTACTTTTATCGCTAGTGCATTGCGCTGTGACTGATCAAAATAAAAGTCATCGATAGATAGCGATACCACCTGTTTGCCGTGAACCGATGATAGATAATATTCAATAAAACTGGTCAGCGTAGATTTTCCTGACCCTTGGCTGCCATTTATTCCAACAATAAATGGTTTGGTTGCACCTTCTTGGTGCTTTAGCAGCTGTTCACATAATGGAGTGAACCATTTTTGTGCAGTCTCTGCGTAACTACTTGGCAATTGATGCGTAGTTAAAAAGCCATGTATATCCATGTTGTCACCTCAATCATTGCAGAATTCGCACATTCAACTGGATTGGGGTAACAACATTTATGCCAATAGGTTGGTAAAGACGCTACGCGAGCAACTACTTCTTGTTCGCGACAATGACGGCCCGTTGTGGTGCAGGGTAACCTTCGATGGTGCGAGTAATATCTTCCGGATCGAGAAAATCTTTCAAAGACTGTGTATCCATCCAAGATGTTGAGCGCTGCTCATCTAACGTAGTATGGTTCACATCAACAACGCGAATATTTTCAAAGCCTAATCGGCTAAGCCAAACGGTGAGGGCGTCGGTACTTGGTAAAAACCAAACGTTTCTCATTTGTGCATATCGCTCACCCGCCATAAGCACTGTAGTTTCATCGCCGTCTACGACCAAGGTTTCTAGTATTAATTCGCCGCCTTTACGAAGCTGATCTTTCAGCTGTTGTAAAAATGCCATGGGGTCTTTTCTGTGGTAAAGCACACCCATTGAAAATACGGTATCAAAGGCTTGCAGAGGCTGCATGTCTTCAATTCCCATTGGCAGAAAATGAATATTGTTAGCAGGCCCATAGCTGTTGCGTATAAACTGTTTGATTGCGTGAAATTGAATAAAGAAAAGTTGTGTAGGGTCTACACCAATAACCCTGTTTGCGCCTTCGCCCAACATGCGCCACATGTGATAGCCGCTACCACAACCGACGTCTAACACGTTTCGCCCTTTTAGGGAGCTAATATGAGGCGCTACTCGGTCCCATTTCCAGTCAGAACGCCATTCCGTATCTATGTGGATACCGTGCACGTGAAAGGGGCCTTTACGCCATGGCATAAACTGCCTTAAAAGCCCTTCGATTTGTTTTTGAGTATACTCATCTACATCGCTTTTAGCGCCGATGGTAACACTTGTCGAAAGGTCTATTTGCTGTGGCGAGGTATTAGGCAATTTGTTAAGTAATCGGCACCATTTATCGAACTCGCCGTGCTTAGCAGTGCGCTGCCAAGTATCCATAAGTGCAGGTAAAGTTTGCAGCCAATGTGCTAATGGGCTGTCAATTAACGACGTGTAGCATTCGTTAAACCAAGTCTGTTCTAGTTTAATCATGGTGTTCTCGATGTGTGCTTTAAGCCGCTAAATCGCGGCGAAGAAATAAATTGAAAGGGCTAGGCTTTAATCGCAACCATTGACGTAAAGTTATAGCATTTGTACCACATAACCACGTCGGCAAAGCCTACTTTCTTTAAGCGAGTTTCATGTTCATTAAATGTATCGGTAAGCATTACTTTTTCAAGTGCTGCGCGCTTTTGGCTCACTTCTAACTCGCTATATCCGTTGTCTCTTTTGAACTGGTGGTGAAGGTCGATAAGTAGTTCATTGCCGGACCGAGTTGGGTGTTTCACCTTTTCCGACAGCACTAAGATGCCGCCAGGGTTTAAACCTTTATAAATACTGGCAAGTAGCCCTTCGCGATCGGAAGGAGGAATAAACTGTAGCGTAAAGTTCATTACTACCATTGAAGCGTTGTTGATATCTACGTCTTGTGCAAGCCCTTGCTCAATACTTATCGGGTTTGGTAGCGTAAATGTCTGCACAACGCGTCTACAGCGTTCAACCATAGCACTTGAGGCATCTACGCCAATAATCTCACACGTATTAGCACTCACTGCTCGTGACACTGATAAACTCGCCGCACCCAAACTACAACCTAAATCGTAAACCATGGAGTTCGGCGTTACTGATGACTTGGCGAGCTCGCCAATGGTATGAACGATGGTCTCATAGCCTGGAACCGATCTTTGAATCATATCGGGAAACACATCAACCACAGACTCATCAAATTTAAAGTCATCTACTTTATTGAGTGCCTTTGCGTAAATATTGTCGTGCTTCTTCACTGCTGTTCTTCAATTGCCTAATTTGGAGCGCAATTTTACCGTCTGATACGCAAATGCCAATGGAAAACGCTAATTTTGTTAAATTTTGAGTGATTTTTGTGGATTAGGGCTTTTCGTCACTAAACGAAAGTATTAATCTATACTCATAATATAATAAGGAAGCAGTAACGCTAATGACGAGAATTCTAGTAGCAGACGATCACCCATTGTTTCGCGAGGCATTAAGCGGCGCGTTGGAACCTTACTTTGAAAATGCGCAAATAATTCAAGCGGGAAGCTTGGACGATGCATTGGAAAAGCTTAATGAGTTTGACGGTGTTGAATTGGTGCTCCTTGACCTAAATATGCCTGGTGGTGAATATTTCAACGGTTTAATCACGCTTCGTGAACAATACCCGAATATTCCGATTGGTGTTGTATCTGGTAGTGACACGGTAGAAGTTGTGGCACAAGTAATGAGTTTAGGGGCGCAAGGTTTTATACCGAAAGTGTCTGAAACGCGTGAAATTGCCCAAGCCATTGTTGATATCATTGGCGGTAAGAAGTGGCTTCCTGAAGGTATGGAAGAAGAACTAGAGAAAGTCGATGACGAGCTTAAAGTGTTGCTCCAACGTTTTCGCGAGTTAACGCCTAAACAAATTCAAGTGCTTTCATATTTGCGTGCGGGTCTAATGAACAAGCAAATTGCACACGAGATGAACGTAACAGAAGCGACAATTAAAGCTCACATAAGCGCAATCTTACGCAAGCTAGAAATTAACACTCGTACTCAAGCGGTATTGTTAATGGATAAGCTTCAACTCAGCTAAACGCGTTTTGTTTGATAAAAACCGGATTATTCATCCGGTTTTTTCGTTTGTAAAATAACCTCACCACTTTCGGTAACAATGCCCAGTCCTTTGTCGGGCACCTGCTCAAACTTCTTCTTTCGCTTCGACAATAATAAAGTAGACGGTCTTTTCGTTTCGGCCTCTGGCAAACGCTGTGTATCAGCCAATTTGGTTAAGTATATGGCCCAATATTCTACATGAGGCGTCGAATAGTCTTTAAAGAAAGCAATGCCTATCTAATCTTGTTCTTGATAGAAGGGGAGCTCTCCCAATAAATGCTGACGGTGCGATGTAGAGGTTTTAAGTGCATACCATACGTCATCTGCTGTTTTGTAGCCGCCGGCTAAGGCCTCTACTTGATTACTCATAGCGTCGCCATAATACTCAGGCAACGTTAATCCAGCATTGCGAATACGTGTATTGGGGCTTCCACCTAGAAAATGTGATACCAGCCCTCTCTGTGCCATGTCTTTAGCTTTTTCTTCAGCAAGTTTTACAAGCGTAGGGTTGCACGTTAACACTTTTCGTTGCTGTTTCGTGTCCTTAGCGATGAGCAATGAAAGCGCTTGTGCTTGTTTGCTATTACCGCAAGGGGACCCATCAGCAAAACTAAGGGGGGCAAATATACAGGCGAGTGGAAGTGTGTAATGAAAAAGGCCGCGAGCGCGGCCTTTACGTTTCAACGTTAAACTAAGCAGCTTTACCACCTCGCTTTTTCGTGGCGCTGGTAGAGTTAACTTTAGCGACCAGTTCTTCGTGGTCAAAGTCATCAACGTTAATAGTACGAAGTCTGCCGGCTTCAGTCTTGCGAAGTAGATTCGCTTCTTCTTCGTTAATCACCTCTTCGGCAAGCGCTTCGTCAGCAAGAGTGTCTAAACGGGTAAATGGAAGTTTAGCTTTCTTATGCTTACAAATGCGTTCGAAGATAGGCTCGCTCGCTAATACATCGTCAAGCGTTTGTTCAAGGTCGCCAAATAGGCTGCCTTCTTCGCGCGTTAGGTACTGCCCATACCCTAAGCGGCTACGTGCAGTGGATGGCGTTTGAAGCATTTTAGCAATGGCATGCTCTGTCTTATCTGAGGGCTTGCCAATACGACGGCCAAACGGTATTACCATAACGCGAAGCGCTGCAGCGATAGCACGGTTGGGGAAGTTCGCTAAGAAGTCGTCAATTGCCGTTTCAATATCGTGCAACGTGGTTTGCATTGCCCAATGTAGAAGCGGTAAATCTTCTTTCAAACGACCCTCTTCGTCAAAGCGTTTAAGCGTTGTGCTGCCCATGTATAGGCCACTTAAAATGTCGCCTAAACGCGCAGATAGACGCTCGCGGCGTTTAAGATCGCCACCCAGTACACCCATAGACACATCGGTAAGTAACGCTAGGTTTGCGCTATACCCTTGAAGAAGTTTGTAATAGCGGGCTGTTTCATCAGTAAACGGTGCACTGCTAAACGCGCCATTGGTTAACGAGAACCAAATACTGCGAACCGTGTTAGCTACAGCAAAGCCGATGTGACCAAATACCGCTTTATCAAACGCTTGTAGTGCTTCTTTTTTATCTTCAATTGAAGCAGCTTCAATTTCTTTAAGTACATAAGGGTGACAGCGCATAGCACCTTGACCAAATATCATCATATTACGGGTAAGAATGTTTGCACCTTCTACCGTAATGGACACTGGCACGCCCTGGTAGCCGCGGCCCAAGTAATTATTTGGGCCAAGCATTACGCCTTTACCGCCGTGAACGTCCATTGCGTCGTTAATGACCTGACGCATTTTTTCGGTAAGGTGGTACTTACAAATTGCAGAGATAACCGACGGCTTCTCGCCAAGGTCTACACCAACCGTTGAGAAACGCGTGACTCCGTCCATTAAGTATGCATTACCGCCAATGCGCGCCAGCATTTCTTCAACCCCCTCCATGTGCCCAACAGGCATACGGAATTGGCGACGAATACGTGCGTATGCACCGGTGGCAAGTGATACTGATTTTGCACCACCAGCAGCTGATGAAGGAAGCGTAATACAGCGACCTACAGACAAGCATTCAACAAGCATACGCCAGCCGCGACCTGCCATTTGCGGGCCACCAATGATGTAGTCGATAGGTACGAAGATATCTTCGCCTTTAATTGGCCCGTTTTGAAATGGCGTATTAAGGGGGAAGTGACGACGCCCAATTTCCAAGCCTTTGGTATCGCGAGGAATAAGTGCGCAGGTGATACCTGGCTCTTTATTATCGCCAAGAAGGCCCTCAGGGTCTTGTAGTTTAAAGGCAAGACCAATAACCGTAGCCACAGGCGCAAGCGTAATGTAACGCTTATTAAACGTTAGGCGCATGCCTAACACTTCTTCACCATTCCATTCGCCTTTACATACCACGCCTACATCCGGGATCGCACCTGCGTCAGAACCCGCTTCAGGGCCTGTTAGTGCAAAACAAGGAATTTCTTCACCCGCAGCAAGGCGAGGTAAGTAGTGGTCTTGTTGCTCTTTTGTTCCATAGTGTTGAAGCAACTCGCCCGGGCCTAATGAGTTAGGTACACCAACGGTGCTTGATAAAACAGCACTTACGCCAGCAAGCTTCTGTAGAACACGTGATTGTGCATACGCAGAAAACGCTAAACCACCATATTCTTTCTTGATGATCATAGCAAAGAACTTATGCTCTTTTAAAAACTGCCAAATTTCAGGAGGAAGGTCCGCATCTTTATGGTTAATCTGCCATTCATCAACCATTGAGCACACTTTGTCACATGGGCCGTCTAAGAATGCTTGCTCTTCTGCAGTAAGGCGACCTTTTGGAATGCGGTGAAGCTTATCCCAGTCAGGTTTACCACTAAAGATATCGCCATCCCACCATACGGTACCAGCGTCGATTGCTTCTTGTTCGGTGCTAGACATTTCTGGCATAACTTTGCGATAAAAGGCTAACAGCTTTTTAGAAATGTACTGTTGTCTGATATTGGCAAGGGTGAAAGGAAGCGTTAAGGCAAGAAACACCACCCAACCTAGCAGGCCAATGTCACCAAATAAGGTGCCCAAAATCATTACACCTGCGCCCATGGCAACTGCTGTTACCAAGCTGGTGCGCTGATAGCTAGCAACCGCTAGTGTCAGTACCACCAATAAAAACCATATAAAATCTGCCATACTTCACTCCTGAAAGGCGTTAAACGTTACACTTATCTGTTTCTCGATACTGTTTTTGCTTAACAAAAAGCACGTTTAGATCGAGGTCAGACCAGCATGCTGTAAACGTATTATTTAATAGGACAAAGATCAAGATTTTTACATGAATAATCTATTAACAACGTAATAAATAATAGAGCGATACACAGCAATACCTATAAGTATAGACGTTACTTATTGAAACCATTTACCACGTGAATTAACTCGCTGAAAAACGTGATTATTTAGCGCGTACCGCCCTGTAGGCAAGCAGCAACATTGTGGGGGGAATAGCGATAAAAAAAGCACGCCATTAGCGTGCTTTTTTGAGGAATTTAACAAAGCGTTAAAAAACTACTGTATTTGAAAAGATTTGAGCTTAATGTCGCCTTGCTCATCGCCTTCTTTAAACTGCTGTAGCCGAACTAATGTGTAGTTCAATGAAGGGGCAAACCACGCGAAGGTTTCTCGTTTTTTCGAGTCCCGTATGAGTTTTACTTTTACAGCTTCAATTTTACCGTAAGGCAGAGAAAGCACTTCTTCATCGATAACTTGTACGCCGTAGTGTCTAAGTTGACCACGGTAATTAACGAAGTCATAGTCCAAAGAGGTCTCGCCTTTTGCTAATTGCTTAGCAAGGTCAATGCGATAAATTTGATTGTCAAATTCACCGTTCCATTTAAAGGTATCCCCATTATCTACGGAGATTTTCCCTTCGCCCTGTTGACTGAACGTGACTTTAAGTTCTTTATCTGGGCCCGTACCCGATCGGTTATAGTAGTATTCAGAAGGTACTACCGTGTTGTCATCCACAAAGAAGATAGAATGCTCACTACGTTCGTCGGACAAAAAAAACTTAGAAACCTTAGAGGTGTAAATCATCGAGTACTGTTGGTTGCCCAATTCAGTAAGCTCTATGTTCGCTTCACCTACATCATCACCCCATTTATAGGCGGTGTACGTGGCCTTGTAAGGCTGAAGGGGCAGTTGCGCGCTAGTATCAGCTTGCGCTTCACATGAAAGCGAAATCGCTAACAGTGCGCCTACCGCGAAAGGCTTAGTCGTTTGCATAACCAGATTCTGGAAGTTCTTGCTCATCTAAAACTGCCTTATTGTTTCGCATTGAAAGCCGACCTGCGCTAAACCAAGAAAGCACAAGAGGGTAGATGCGACGTTCCTGTTCTTGAACACGCTCGGCCAAGTCGCTTGGAGTATCCTCTTCAAATACAGGTACACGACTTTGAATAATAACGGGGCCGCCGTCGAGCTCTGGGGTAACAAAGTGCACACTTACACCGTGCTCTTTGTCACCGTTGTCAATAGCCCGTTGGTGCGTATTCAAACCTTTGTACTTTGGCAACAAAGAGGGATGAATGTTCACTAATTTTCCAGTAAAACTATCAACAAACTCAGGCGTTAAAATTCGCATAAAGCCCGCAAGCACTACGCAGTCGGCACCGAACGCATTAATTTGCGATTTTAGTGCTTCATCATAGGAAGCGCGATCATCATATTCCATATGATCCAAACAAACGGCTTCTATACCTGCTTCTCTCGCTCGTTCAAGGCCATAAGCATTTGGCCGGTTGCTAATAACGCCAGTAATTTGCGCGTTAAGACGGCCTGCTTGTACTGCGTCGATAATAGCCTGCAAATTACTACCGTTCCCGGAAATAAGTACGCAAAGTTTAGTTACACGAGTACTCACGCGTTGATCTCTACTTGTTCTTCGCCATCTTTAGACGCGATATCGCCAATTACCCACGCATTTTCACCGTGTTGTTTTAGAATGTTTACCGCTTGTTCTGTATCGGCATCATCAACTACGATAACTAAGCCAACACCACAGTTAAAGGTGCGGTACATTTCATGGCGGGTAACGTTGCCGTTTTCTTGTAGCCAAGAGAAGACCGCTGGCCATTCCCATGATTTTTCGTCAATGACTACTTTTGCATCCTCAGGTAGAACTCGTGGAATATTTTCCCAGAAACCGCCGCCGGTGATATGAGAAATAGCGCTCACTTGCACTTCTTCTAACAGCGCTAGTACTGACTTCACGTAAATACGTGTAGGCTCTAACAACTGGTCGATGATAGGCTTACCGTTAAGCTCTGCGTTTACATCAGCACCACTCACTTCGATAATTTTTCTTACTAATGAATAGCCATTAGAGTGCGGGCCAGATGAGCCAAGAGCGATAAGTTTCTGACCAGGCTTAACGTTAGTACCGTCAATGACGTTGTCAGCTTCAACGACACCTACACAAAAACCGGCAATGTCGTAGTCGCCGTCGTGGTACATGCCCGGCATTTCAGCAGTTTCACCACCAATCAGTGCACAGCCTGATTGTTCGCAGCCTGCGCCAATACCAGTAACCACTGAAGCAGCAACATCAACATCAAGTTTTCCTGTTGCATAGTAGTCTAAGAAGAATAGGGGCTCTGCGCCTTGTACAATAAGGTCGTTTACACACATTGCGACTAAATCGATGCCTACACCGTCGTGACGGTTAGCATCCATAGCTACTCTTAGTTTTGTACCCACGCCATCCGTACCTGAAACAAGTAGCGGCTTTTTATATTTGGTAGGCAGCTCGCAAAGTGCACCAAATCCACCCAAATTGCCTTTCACTTCAGGTCTATGGGTTTTCTTGGTAACAGATTTTATGCGTTCAACAAGTTGATTACCTGCATCGATATCTACGCCTGCATCTTTGTAACTTAAAGAGGTTTTATTTTCGCTCACGGTTGGGCCCTGAAACTAAGAGGTAGAAAACCGCGGATTCTACCAGCAAGTCGTCACAAGTCCAATTTGTGACGGCTATTTTATGCGCTTTTTGATCTTTTTTATTTTATGGGTGAAATTAAACCGAATATAAAAGACAATAGAAGGCTATCTTTTGGTGAACAACTTACTTAATAAAATGTCTCGCGCTAAGAGTAGAGAAAATAGTGTGCTTGTTTGATGTTTTGTCTGCGTCTTTCGCAACAATAAATCGGCGTAGCAATTCGATGGGTAAGGAATTGATTTTAAAGAGTATGGAGTGTCAATGTTAACCGCAGTAAAGCGTAACACCAAGAAAGCAAATACCAAGGGGCGACGTCTCACACCCGCTATAGGGCTTTCACTAATAGCATTGCTAAACTATTCTGCGTTTACCTTTGCCGCCCAGCGGGTTGTCGTCAGCGAAGCGCAAATTCAAGTAGATGATCAATCTCAACGTACCCAGCAAGCTGCGCTTAAAAAAGCGCTTCGCCAAGTTTTTATAAAGATGTCTGGCAGTACTCATGTTTTAGATAATGCAGGGGTGAGAGCCGCACTTAGTTCTCCTCAATCTTTGCTTCGCTCATACCGGTTTGCCTACGAAAATGGTCAAACTTATTACGTTGCTGAATTCGACCAAGCTAAACTTAACGAGATACTGCAACGCGAAATGCTCCCACTATGGGGTGACAGGCGACCCGAAACTATCGTATGGCTTGTTGAAGAGACCGAAAATGAAACCCGGTCTATTCTCGATGAGTCAGTAAATACAGAACTACAACTGGCGCTTAAAAAAACGGCAAAAGAACGCGGCGTGCCGATAAGCTTACCTTTAATGGACCTTACCGATAACGTAAATATTTCTACGTATGATGTATGGGGGCGCTTTGTTGAGCCTTTGCGTCAGGCTTCTGTACGTTACAATATCGATAATATTATCGGCGCACGTGTTTATCCGAACGACCCTAGTGCCATCCCTGATTTGCCGGAGAACGCGGTGCCTTCTGGTACAGTTGAGTCTTTAGACGATGTGCTTAGCAAAGAAGGTCAGGACACCATGTCGGAAATGGGCGCTGACGCCACTGTCACCGGTGATAGCGCAGAAGGTGAGGCCCAGAGCGAAGTGAATGGCGACGACACAGAGAGCAACGGTAACGTGAGCAATAGCGAGCAAGCGTTTGATGCAGCTCTAAACAACCGTGACGATAGCGCGGTACCATTTACCATGAACGAATTTGCCGATTACGCTAAACGCGCTGATGAAGGAAAATATGCATTAGATTGGGTGTTCGTTGGTGGCGGCAAGGTCAGCTACGGCAGTATTTATGGTGATTCACCACAGGCTTTGGGTAAACAGCTCATTGATGCCTATTCAAATTACTTATCGTCGCTGTATGCTGTTGTTGGAATTGAGGTTTCAGAACGAGAAGTGATTACGGTATCAATTGCAAACATCGGTTCAATAAACAGCTATGCGAGTGCCACAGACTACCTTAATAGCTTAAGTGTCATTGAGAGTGCTACGTTAGTAGAACAATCGGGTACAGTGGCTACTTACTCGTTAACTTTGGTAGGAACGGTTGATGATTTACTTAATAGCATCCAGCTGGAAGGTCGGTTACGTTCAGTTACCGACGCTTACGGGCAAACCGTAAAAGGGCATAGTTTCTATTGGAGCAATTAATTTAACATGCAACTGCCTTTGCCTATAACGTTACCCGTAGACGAAAACTTCGATAGTTTCGTAAATAAGGGTAATGAAGAAGTCGTATCAATTCTCAGGCAAATTGCAGAAGCGTTGCCATATTGGCGAGAGGCCCCCGCATTGGGGCCGTTGTCTTCACTACAGCTTCCCCTTGTTACTTTGCTAGGCAATAGCGCAATTGGTAAGAGCCACTTATTATTTGCTACTTGTCATCAATTGGCGGGTAAGTCTGTAAGCCACCTGTATCTTAATTTAAACGACTACCAGGCGTGGTCGTTAGACATTTTCGAAGGCCTTGAAAACCTTTCACTGATAGCGTTGGACAATATCCACGCCATTGCAGGCAATGTGCAGTGGGAAGAAGCGTTATTTGACCTTTTTAACCGTGTTATTGAGACCAAGCGCGCGTTGATCATTTGCACCAGTCACCTTGGGCCATCGAACCCGGCGTTTACGTTGCCTGACTTGCGCTCGCGATTAGCGTGGGGTGTGATTTACCATGTAAATCAATTAGATGATGGTGGGCGTGAAGAAGCCGTTCGGCTGCGTGCTGAAGAGCGCGGGTTAACCCTTTCGAACCAAGCCTTACAGTTTCTCTTACACCATAGCGAACGAGACTTGAAAAGCTTGATGTCGTTACTTGCAAGGTTAGATGCACGTTCGCTGCAAGAGCAAAAGAGACTATCAGTAGCCATGGTAAAACGTGAACTTAACTTAGGTTAAGAAAACGCCGTCGCTAGAGCCAACGCCTCCACATATACATATTGCAACTAACGCTATCGTCACAAAAATGGCTAAACGCTTGGGCTAGCGACGTGCCCTTGTCACCTTTTAATAAAGGTTTTTTTTCTTGGTATGTTACTTATTACTGCAGGCTTTTTACTGCTGATTTTGCTCGAAACGGGCCTTTTCTTCTTTCATTTCTTCTTTTAGCTTTTTCAAGCCTAACCCTAATTCTCGACCTCGTTTCCTTGCAAAGGCACTACAACCTACGAACATTCCCGTGCATAAAATGATTTCAACCACAGCGTACCAACGTTCTGCCGGCACGGCGTACGCTACGGTGCAACCATGAATGAGATAGAACAAGACAACGAAATTCGCCCAGGCGTGGGTGTAAGGCTTGCCCTTGAGTATGCCCCAATAGGGTAGCAATAAAGGTAAAATATAAAACAGAGCAATAAAAATCGGCGAATACGTATGTGCTTTAGTAAAGGTAAATTGCCATAATGTTATCCAAATAATTAGCCCTGTGTGGCTAAGAAGTGCGAGATAGCGAAAAAAGCGCGTATCTGATGACATGTTAATTCTCCGATGAGATCGTGTTTTTAAATGTAAAACGTAAGTGTTTGCGTTTTTCCAAAGCGTCTTTTTCAGCGTCGTACGTGACAGCGTTACCGTTCTTCTTTTAGCTTTTCAGCCAATCTAGCTAACCGTTTACCTTGGGCAAAACAGAGCGCTCTTTCATCATCACTGAGTTGCTCTGGCGAAGCATGGCTATGATGCGCAACGTGAGTTACCCCATAGGGGCTGCCTCCAGTCATCGTATTGTGCAATTCAGGTTCGCTGTAGGGTAATCCGCATATAACCATGCCGTGATGCATAAGCGGTAGCATCATCGAGAGTAGCGTCGACTCCTGACCACCGTGCATCGATGACGAGGATGTAAACACACAGGCTGGCTTGTTAATTAACGCGCCTTTAAGCCATTGACTGCTCGTAGAATCTAAAAAGTGTTTAACGGACGCGGCCATATTGCCAAAGCGAGTAGGGCTGCCTAATGCTAAACCACTGCATTGCTCTAATTCCTGAGCGGTCACCACGGGTACCTCTGCTGAGGCGTTGTCAGGCGAAGCTTCGCCGTCTGTTTCGCTAATACTTTTCACCGTGCGCACGATCACCGGTACATTTTGAGATGAAACCCCTTGCGCAATAGCATCGGCTAAGCGCTTGGTGCTTCCGTGGCGGCTGTAATAGAGTACGAGAACAGGTTGCACTATAGTATTTCCAACACCGATTCAGGTGGGCGCCCAATTCGCGCACTATCACCTTTTATAACGATAGGGCGTTCGATGAGCTTTGGCGTTGCTTCCATCGCGTTAAACAGGTCGTCATCAGACAGTGTTTCATCGCCTAAATTGGCGTCTTTATATTCGTTTTCCTTTGTACGCATCATCTCTCTAACCGATTCAACGTTAAGTTTTTTAAATATGTCTTTAAGCGCTGAGGCGTTGAGAGGCTCTTTTAAATACTGAACAACCACGGGCGATAACCCTTTTTCTTCTAGCAGCGCTAGTGTCTGTCTGCTTTTAGAACAGCGAGGATTGTGAATTATAGTAATGTCTGTCATAAGCGACCTCATTGCATAGTTTTTTCAATTGGCGCGAACTATTGCGTTTTTGGTTTCTAATATCAAGCAGTTTACCGATAACTGCCAGAAAATTGGCCAATAACTAATGTTTAATGTAATTCAATCCATATGAAATCGCGGTTTCCCGTCGCACTAAATTAGCTTAGAGTAAGCAAAGTGGCATATGAAATGTGTGTGAAATGATTAAATTACGCTGTTACACAACGCAGTGCTAGAGCGCAAATATAGAGGAACGCAATGGGGTTATTAAAAGCAAAGGCCAATACAAACAAACTAAAGCCGCTTTTAACTCTGCTGTTATTAGTGACGGCGGCCATGGGCGGGGTTTTTACGTATCAGCACCTTCAGTATGATTTTGAAACCTTAGAAGGGCGAACATATAGCTGGAGCACACTAAAAGGCCAGTGGGTTGTAGTAAACTATTTCGCTCCTTGGTGCGCACCGTGTTTACGAGAAATGCCGGAACTTGCTAAATTTAATGCATCACTGCCAAGCAATACTAAGCTCTTCGCTGTTAACTACGACCTGAAAACACTCTCTGAGCTAAAAGAGATGACAGAAAAATATAATATTACCATTCCTGTTATAGTGAGTTCACAGAGTACGGCGCTTCCTATGGAGAAACCGCCCTATTTGCCGGCCACTTTTATTATAGGGCCAGAGGGGAAGGTCGTTGACACTATAATGGGTGAATTAACCGCTGCGCATTTAACTCAGCGCCTTCAAGCTTTAAGGCGCGAGTAAATAAAAGAAAGCATTCTACAGGCGTTCTAGCCGTTCTTCTTGATCTCTAAATTGCTTTATTCTTGCTCTAATTCTTTGCTTTATTAAATGATCATCGCCGGCGAAGTTGTAGGCATACTGTAACTCATCTACGGCGCGGTTGTAGGCGCCATAAAGCGCATAGACTTCCGCTTTGCTTTGATGCATTTGTGAAAAGCGCTTTGATTTTTGATACGCCTCACTCATTAACTGATGAGCAATTTGATAATCCTTTTTAACCAGTAAAAAGTCTTTTAACAGCGAAATCGCTTCATCGTAATTTTGAGCATTGATGTAGGCATTCGCTTGGTTAAGTGCTAAAACTTGATTTCTTGGGTTATGCGTAACATGTGGTTTGAGCAAGTTAACCGCTTTAAGTGGCTCGCCAAGCGAAATATAAATGTCTGTCATTGCATCAAGATAAAAGAGGTTGCTGCTGTCACCTGCAATAAGTTCGTCCATGATTTTTTTTGCTTTTTCAGTTTTATCATCGCGCATATACGCCAGTGCCAATCCATAAAGCGACGCTTCTTTACTGCGCTGAACATTTTGTTCGACTGCTGCCTCATAGTATTCCACTGCGTAGTCAGGCTCAAAGGAATAACGCGCTTTTATGCGCGCCTTAGCAAGCTCAAACTGTTTGTTAATGGGCAAATAACGGCGCGGATAATCGCCGGCACGGTTTCTCGCATCTGCGATACGACTTTCTGTTAATGGGTGAGTTAATAAGCGCGCTGGCGGACGTGAAACCATGCGATACTCTTCTGCCATGGTTGAGAAAAAAGACGCTGCGGCGTTGGGATCAAAACCTGCGCGCGCCAACATAGCTATACCAATGCGGTCGGCTTCTTGTTCGTTAGAGCGGGTATAGTCTATTTGTAGCTGAGCGGATGCAGCAGACCCTGCTTGCATAGCCGCGATACCCGCTTCAGGGTTGGCCATAGCAATAAGTACGCCGCCAATGAGTGAAGCTAATGCCAAGGGAGACGAGCGCTGCTGCGCCTGCATGCGCCTGGCAATGTGACGCTGTGTCACGTGAGAGATTTCGTGAGCCAGTACTGAAGCTAATTCACTTTCATTCTCAGCTCGGCGCATAAGCCCCGTGTGAACACCAATATGACCGCCGAAAAAAGCGAAGGCATTAATGGCATCGTTATTCACCCAAAAGAATTCAAAGGGAAACTTTGCATTATCGGCATGAACCACAAGACGATTACCTACGTCCTGCAGATATTCGTCAAGCACGGGATCGGAAATAACGGGGCTTTGACCGCGCATTTGGCGCATAACCGCATCACCGACGATCATTTCCTTGTCTAGCGATATTGCATCTGAGGCAACCACACCAATTTCAGGCAATGCGTTTTTATTACTGTAATTGGCATCTTGCGCTACAGCTGTAATGCTCGAAGTGAGCACGAAGGAGAGGGCAACTAAAGATGCTGAAAACTTTTTTCTCATGAACCTACAATCGTTGTACATGTTTAATAATGCATAATGCTTAGAGCGCTAAGTTGCTAAACAGTTTCAAATTTTATTTTTTTCTTATGTGTATGCGTTTCGAATGGATATAATGCCGAAGTCGATGCACATATACTACGCTTTTTGGTACAAACTCACTTACCGTAGCGTAAATCAACTAATGATAAGAAAACAATCTGTCACTTACTATACTGTAAAAACATCATACCAGTTTGATTTTCAAAGATTCTTAAGTGCTACTTATTGCTAATTGCTAGCGCTATCAACTATGATGCGTGTCCTATTCTTAGTAATTTCTGGGCGTTTTTATGTTTAGCGTTTTTGGTCGATGGTACCGACGCAAATTTTCCGATCCTGATGCAGCAATGCTGCTTATTCTTATTCTTCTGACTACCGCAGTGCTTTTACTGTGGGGCGAATTAATTATGCCAGTACTCGTAGCTGCGGTCATTGCGTATCTACTCGATTGGCCTGTGTGTCGCTTGGTTAATGTTGGGCTTGGGAGAACGATAGCCTGTGGTATTGTCATGGTTGGCTTTATCACTATCACAATTCTAACGCTTGTGGGTTTGGTACCCATAATTTCAAAGCAAAGCGTTAACCTCATTCAGGAAACCCCGCTTATCTGGCAAAAGGCCCAAGAGTGGATTTTAACGCTGCCAGACAAGTACCCAGACTATGTGCAGGTATATCAAATACATCAAATGATGGAAGGGATTAACGAGAAGCTTGTTGAAGTGGGTGAAACCCTGATTTCTGCCTCATTTAGTAACATTGCAAATCTAGCAGCGCTACTTGTATATGTCATTCTGGTACCGTTAATGGTGTTCTTTATGTTAAAAGATAAGCTGTTTTTTTTAGACGGCATCTCCCGTCTTTTGCCTAAAGAGCGTCGTCTTATTACCCAGGTAGGGCATGAAATGAATTCTCAAATTGCGAACTATATTCGCGGTAAGGTTATTGAGATTATTATCGTTGGTGTGGTGAGTTGCGTAACATTTGTACTGATGGATTTACGCTACGCCATTTTACTCGGCGTGCTGGTGGGGTTTTCAGTACTTATTCCTTATATTGGCGCGGCGGTGGTAACGATACCTGTTGCCGTTGTTGCAATGTTTCAGTGGGGGATATCGCCTGAGTTTTGGTATCTCATGATAGCTTACGGCATTATACAAGCCCTTGATGGTAACTTGTTAGTCCCTTTACTTTTCTCTGAAGCCGTAAGCTTGCACCCACTTTATATCATTGTTGCTGTATTGGTCTTTGGCGGCCTTTGGGGGTTCTGGGGGGTATTTTTCGCCATACCGCTGGCAACCTTGGTAAAAGCTGTGGTTACTGCGTGGTCTAGCAACCCTGTGGTAATCCCAGAAGAAGCGAAATAAACGACTTACTGATGAACTAGCCGTGTAACTGCGCTGGGTTGTGGTAGCACAATAGTCGTTATGACTTCAAAGACCCTAAAAGAAAAGCCCCGGAAAGTTTACCTTTTCGGGGCTTTTGATATTTAACGATTCAATTTAAAATTGAAACGCAGTATTAGCTGTTCAAATAGTCCAACACAACCGTGTGATGTTCTTTGGTTTTAAACTTATTAAACACATGCTCAACAACGCCGTTTTCGTCGATAAGAAAAGTGAGGCGATGAATGCCGTCGTACTCTTTGCCCATAAACTTCTTAGGCCCCCACACGCCAAATGCATCCGCCACCGCGTGGTCTTCATCTGACAGCAAGGTGAAGTTGAGGTTTTCTTTCTCAATGAACTTCGGCAAACGCTTTACCGCATCGGGGCTGATACCTAATACAACTACGTTTTTCTCTTTTAGTTCATCGTTTACATCGCGCAAACCTTGTGCCTGAACAGTACAGCCGGGCGTCATTGCTTTAGGGTAAAAATAAACGAGGACTTTTTTACCTGCGTAGTCTGAGAGCGATACGGTTTGATCATCTTGGTTCTGCAATGAGAATTGCGGCGCTTTATCACCAGCTTGTAACGTTTTCATTGGGATCCTTTTTTTGTGTGTCTTGTACTTTACCTGTCACATTTAACGAAGTGAACAGGGCCATTAGATCAGATTCTAAGTCATCTACATTTTCATTCGGCGGAAGCGAAACAACGAATTTACACTGCATGTTGTCTTTGCCCGTGGCTTTATCTTTATACGTGCGCTGCCTGAATGCACTTAACATAGCTTGCCGCTCTGCAAAAAAGCCCGTTACCGCTTTAATCAACCCAGCGGCGTCTTCGCCACTGAATTCGACATTAAAAAGGTGGGCAAGATTTTGCTTTTCATGATGGCTCGTGCGTTTCATCATGGATAATAAATCTAGACGTTGAAACAAAGCGGGTAAAATGCACTCTGCCTTTGTTATAGCGCTTTGCGTACCTTCAATGATCATGGTCAAAGAAAACTCTTTGCCATAGATGGCTTGCCTACTATCAAGAATATTGCACTGGGCTTCAGATACCGTGGTAGCAATTTCGCTCAATATGCCACTGTTGTCTGTACCTAGTATGGTCACGATAAGTTGGTGTTTCGGCATCTACTTCACTTCAATGGTAACGATGTCGGGATGTTAGCACAGAGTTTTTTTTAAAGTCAGCGCCTTTTTCTTGCCTTTGAATAAGATATTGTCAAATTCTTGTCATTTTACATGCGCTATTACTTGTGTTTAAGCACTGACATATTTACCATGTGCGCTCACATTTTGCGGAGAGATTATGTTTACTGGTAGTTACGTAGCACTCGTCACGCCGATGTTCGAAAACGGCGATATTGATTACAAGTCTTTAGAGAAACTTGTGAAGTTTCATGTAGAGCAGGGCACCCACGGTATAGTGTCGGTTGGAACTACTGGTGAGTCAGCAACCCTACCGTTTGATGAGCACATTAACGTGGTCAAAGAAACAGTAGCTATGGCATCGGGCGCGATCCCGGTGATAGCAGGCAGCGGAGCAAACTCTACTGCAGAGGCCATTTTTCTTACTGAGCAACTCGGCTCAACGGGTATCGACGGCTTTTTAAGCGTGGTGCCTTATTATAACAAGCCTCAACAAGCTGGTATGGTTGCGCACTTTAACGCAATTGCAGATGCCAGCGACCTTCCGGTTATTCTTTACAATGTGCCTGGGCGTACAGTTGCAGACATGTTACCTGAAACTGTAGCAGAGCTTGCCACACATAAGAATATAGTTGGTCTTAAAGACGCCACCGGCGATATTGCGCGATTAAAAGCAACACAGCCCCTTGTTCCAGAAGACTTTGTAATTCTTAGTGGTGATGATGGCACTAGCTGTGAGTTTATGTGCGAAGGCGGACATGGCGTTATCTCTGTAACCGCCAATATCGTGCCTAAAGCAATTGCACAAATGTGCGAAACTGCACTGAACAAAGAATTTGATAAGTGTCGTGACATTGATGCGTCTATTAAGCTGCTTCACGACGAACTATTTATAGAGCCAAATCCAGTAATGCCAAAGTGGGCATTATATAAAATGGGCATGATGGAAAGCGCTGTTATGCGATTACCTATGGTTTTACCGGAACTATCAAGCCAAAAACGTATCGAAGAACTACTAAGAAAATACGCATTGATTTCTGGTTAATAAGGAACACAGATGAAAAGAACGCTGGCTATAGCAAGTTCAGTAGCGATGGTTGCACTTGCAGGTTGTTCGAGCCAAATAGATAGAAAGACCGCGTCGGGTAGCTACGAGTACTTAAAAACTAAAGAACACAAAACGCTAGAAGTACCCTCTGAACTAGATGCGCCAACTTTCTCACGGGAATTTGCAGTACCTGAACTAGGTCAAGAAGCGGACAAAAACTTGGTTGGCAAATCGCTTATGGTCCGCTCGCCTGCGTTGGTTCTCCCGCTTGTGACCGGGTCACATGTTGAAGAGGGTAAAAGCTCCGCCACGATTTGGTTTGACCAAGTTGACGACAGTCAACCGCTAAGTCAGGCGATTTGGAATTCCCTTCTAAGCTATTTAGACGAGCAGGGTATTGGTGTAGATAGCTTCAGTCCAGAAGGCAAAGTATTGGTAACCGACTGGATGGTTATCACTAAAGAAATCGATGGCCCTTGGTATAGCTTTGCTGATGAAGAAAGTGAAATTGGCAGGCGCTTCGAGTTCAGCTTGGACGTAAAACCTCACGGTCGCAGTGCGGCTCTCACAGTAGAGCTTAAAGATTACATGCAAACCTTAGGTAACGATGTGGTTGCCGACGTATCTTCAATGGAAGAGCGCCGTGAAGAGGTTGAAGTACTCAACCAAGTTATCGGTCATTATGAATACCAAATTCAATTAGCGGAAACCCGAAGAATTGCGCGTATACGCCAGGGTATTCAAACTGAAATGGGCTTTAATGCTGATGGTGACCCAGCCTACCTCGTTGAAGCGCAGTACGACGTAGCTTGGCCGAGAATGCTTTTAGTTCTTCGTAAGCTTGGTTTTGACGTCAAAGATTTAGATAAATCTAACGGCCTACTATTTGTTACTTACAATGGTGATCAAGGTAGTTGGTGGGATGGTTTATTCACAAGCGATAGCGAATTACTTGAAAAAGGTGATTATCGCTTAAAAGTTGCAAAAGCGGGTGCGAATCGCACGTCTGTTACTTTCATGGACAATGAAAGTGTACCGTTTGAAGCAAATCAGGTTTCCGACCTTTACAGTGCCTTCGCTGAGGTCATGTCAGAAGATAATCTTGATATATAACTGAGACTGAGAATGGAAAAACGCGACGAGCTTTACCGCGGTAAAGCAAAAACTGTTTATTACACTGATGATAGCGATAAATTAATTCTTCACTTTAGGAACGACACTTCGGCGTTCGACGGTGAAAAAATTGAACAGCTTGATCGCAAAGGTGAAGTAAACAACAAGTTTAATCACTTTATTATGACAAAGCTTGAAGAAGCAGGCGTTGCAACGCAAGTTGAAGCCCTGATTTCTGATACTGAGTCGCTGGTTAAAAAGCTCGACATGATCCCTGTTGAGTGTGTGGTGAGGAACTTATCTGCTGGCTCTTTGGTTCGCAGACTAGGTGTGGAAGAAGGCCAAGCGCTTAACCCACCTATTTTCGAGTTTTTCCTTAAAAATGATGCGCTTCATGACCCTATGGTAAATGACTATCACATTCTGTCATTTGGCTGGGCAACACAAGAGCAAATTGCTGAAATGAAGGCGCTTACGTTTAAAGTGAACAACGTTCTAAAAGCATTGTTTGACGATGCGGGTATGTTGCTAGTCGACTATAAACTCGAGTTTGGTGTCGATAAAGATGGCAACATTGTATTAGGCGATGAATTCACGCCCGATGGCTGTCGTTTGTGGGATAAAGAAACCCGTAAAAAAATGGACAAAGACCGCTTCAGACAAGGGCTAGGCTCGGTTGTTGAAACCTACATTGAAGTAGCTGAGCGTTTAGGTTTATCGCTGTAGTTGGTGAACAAAGCGTTATTGATAAAAAGAGGACGTAATACGTCCTCTTTTTTCGTTAAAGCGCGACACTACTTTTTCCACGCCTCGCCCTTTCAATAGAGGCTTATTTTAGCCACTATATCCTTGCGGGTGACGCTGTTGAAGCCAGCGAAAAGCTAATATTCATGCCCAGCATAAGGGAGACGCGCATTGTTAAAACCACTTTTACTGGTAGCAATTGCCATGGTCGCATTTGCGGCAAACTCACTGCTTTGTAGAATGGCCCTTGCCCATACGTCAATTGATCCAGCTAGTTTTACTGCAGTGCGGTTATCAAGCGGGGCATGCGCGCTGCTGTTCCTATCTTTTGTGTTAAAGCACCGGGTTTTAACCACGGGGCCGTATAAGAATCTATGGCAGGGGCTCAAAAATAATGCAAATTTGCTAGGTGGCCTAACATTATTCTTATATGCCTTATGCTTTTCCTACGCTTATGTGTCGATGTCTACAGGTACCGGTGCGCTGTTGTTATTTGGCGCGGTTCAATTAACCATGATTTCTTTTGGGTTAGCGTCTGGTGAACGTTTTAAGTTCCTCCAATGGCTAGGTTTTATTTTAGCTTTTGCGGGGCTGGTTATCCTACTATTACCTAGCGCGTCGGCGCCGCCGCTATTGGCAGGTGTGATTATGGTTGCTGCTGGGATGTCTTGGGGAGTGTATTCTCTATTAGGCAAAAAAAGTTCGTCTGCGCTTTTAGCTACGTCGGGCAATTTTGTTTACGCCACCGTGTTATGTTTTGTGCTTGGCGTTGTCGTTCATTTTATGATTGGCTTTAACCTAGTTTTAGACACCAAGGGGTTGTTATACGCCATAGCCTCTGGCGTAGTAGCGTCAGGCTGTGGCTATGCTATCTGGTATAGTGCATTACCGCTTATAAAGTCGACAACGGCAGCCACCGTTCAGTTAAGTGTTCCAGTACTTGCCACACTAATGGGGTGGGCCGTTCTAGGAGAGCAACTAAGCTTGCAAATTACCATCGCCTCAGTGATGACGTTAGGCGGTATTTATTTGGTAATAAAAAACTGATTTAGCACTGTGTTTTGATGTGGAAAAGGTGTAAAAAAATTCGCTGTGATAGCGACACGCCGTAATAAAGCGGCTGTCTGGGCCAAATAGATTGTAGGCAACGTCCTATGTGTTCACTACTTGTAGACTAAAGAGAAATGTTTTTTTATGCACAAGTAATGTTAACGTTTTCGGACTTTCGAACTATATTTTAGACGGCAGTGTCGAGTAAAGAAAACGTATTAGTGTTAAAAGGAAAGCAAACTTTGGGTCTATCTAATGTCATATCTAATGAGCCTGAGAGGATAGCGACGCTCAAGCGATTGGGTCTGCTGGATACGCCGAAGGATGAGCGCTTCGATAGAATTACACGCTTAGCTAGCAGTGTATTTAACTGTCGTTATTCTTCAATTACGCTAATTGACGCGGACAGACAGTGGTTTAAGTCTGCTGTAAATCTTGAGTTGAGTGAATCGGGTAGAGAAGTCGCGTTTTGCAACCATACTATCTCGCAAGACGATGCATTAATTATCCCAGATACGAAAAAAGATCCGCGCTTTGAACAAAACCCGTTTGTTATTGGTGAACCTTATGTTCGCTTTTACGCAGGTGTAAGCCTTGTTGTGGACGGTCAGGCAGTAGGGGCTTTGTGTGTATTTGATTCAGAGCCACGTATTTTTTCCGCAGACGAAATATTCCAATTAAAAAGTTTAGCGGAGATGGCGCAATCCGAACTATGTAAAAAAGAATACTCAGCGCTGTCGGAGCAACTTGAAGAGTATCAAACTCGGTTGGCACAAACGCAGAAAATTACGAATGTAAGAAGCGCTATATTAGAAAAGGTCGTTAATGCTGAATCGTTACACAGCGTACTGTTTGACATCGTAAATGCTATTGAATCTGAGTATCCAGAAAAAATTTGCAGCATTTTGCTTCTTGAAGATGGGAAGCTCACGAAAGGCGCGGCACCTTCATTGCCTGATTTTTATAACGATGCCATAGATGGTGTAGAAATTGGTGAGGGCGTTGGAGCATGTGGTAACACGGCGGCCACTAACGCGCCAACCATCGTAGAAGACATTAGCACCCATACCTTTTGGCATGACTATAAAGAGATAGCGGCTCGGGCTGGTGTAGCCGCCTGTTGGTCTCAGCCCATTAGAGGTGCCAGCACAGAGGTAATAGGTACATTCGCTATTTATCATCGCTATAAAGCTGTACCCACCCCTGAAGAAGTCGTGCTGATTGAACAATTTGCACATATAGCCAGTATTGCTATTGAACGGGAGCGTGCTAGCGAGCTTATCTGGAAGCAAGCAAACTTCGACACGCTTACGGGCTTACCTAACCGAAACCTGATGCTCGACCACCTCCAGTTAGCTTTAAAAACAGCTGATAGGGAAGGTGACAGAGTGGCAGTCGCTTTTCTCGATTTAGATAATTTTAAGGATATTAATGACACGCTCGGTCATGATGTAGGAGATCAGCTTCTTATTGAATGCGCTGAGCGAATAAAGCAATGTTTAAGAGCCAATGATACCGTTTCCCGGCTAGGTGGAGATGAGTTTGTGGTTATTCTAAACAGTATAGAAACCCTGAGTTCTATCGACATTGTTGTACAGAAAATTCTAGACGTTATTTTAAAGCCATACCTAATAAATGTTGAGAGAGTACATACCAGCGCAAGTTTAGGCGTTACGCTATACCCCGACGACGCTCGTGACATAAAAGGGCTGTTAAAAAACGCGGATCAAGCAATGTACGGGGCTAAAGATCTCGGTAAGAATAGCTATAAATACTATACTCAAGACATGCAAGCGGTTGCCGTCAAGCGCATAACCTTGCTGAACGACCTTCGTTATGCAATTCAAAACGATGAGTTATTCATTGAGTATCAGCCTATCACGTCTTTTAAAAACGGTAAGGCAATCAAAGCAGAAGCGTTACTTAGGTGGCAGCATCCAGAGAAGGGGCGTATTGCGCCAGATGAATTTATTCCCTTAGCGGAAGAGTCGGGCTTAATCATCGAAATCAGCAATTGGGTGTTCGAAGAAGTATGTAAAAATGTGAAGCGCTGGCAAACTCACTATTGTCGTGAATTACAGATATGTATTAATACTTCGCCCAGTCAATATTTTCAGCAAGAAACGAGTATCACTGATTGGCTCACTCGCTTATTGGATGAAAACATTGCGGCACGGTCAATTTTGCTCGAAGTGACAGAAAACCTTCTGATGGAAGCAGATACAAATGTTTCTAAAAAGTTATTTCAATTTAGACAAGCGGGTGTAGATATAGCACTTGATGACTTTGGTACGGGCTACTCGTCGATATCGTATTTGAAAAAGTTGCCTACCGACTACTTAAAAATTGATAAAAGCTTTGTGAAAACGATGACCGACGTTAGTAACGATAAAGTGCTGTGTGAAGCCATTATCGTTATGGCGAAAAAGCTCGGTATCAAAGTGGTTGCTGAAGGTGTCGAAACCCAAGAGCAATATGACATACTCAATAATATGGGCTGTGACTTTGGTCAAGGTTACTTTATTGCTAGGCCGATGAGTAAAACAAATTTTGAAGCTTTTCTGAAAGCTCACTAGCGCGACCTAACGCGCTAGTGAATTGATCACGATATGCCTAGGCTACTACGACAAACTAGCTAGCGCCTTACCTGAATATTGCTCTAACTCGTCTGTTCGGTTCTCTTTAATTTTGTTTGCCCAGTTCGGGTCTTGCAGCAGCGCTCTGCCTACGGCAACCAAATCAAACTCACCCTCCTCTAAACGCTCGAGTAAATCATCTACAGCTCGAGTACTAGAGTCCTGACCTTTAAACGCGCCGAAGAAGTCGTCGTTAAGGCCAACAGAGCCAACGGTGATGGTTGGTTTCCCTGTGATTTTTTTCGTCCATCCAGCAAGGTTAAGGTCGCTTCCATCGAATTCGCTTTCCCAATAACGGCGTTGTGAACAGTGAAATATGTCTACACCAGCGCTACTGAGTGGCATAAGGAATTGCTCTAACTCTTGAGGGGTAGTAGCAAGTCGTGCCGTGTAATCTTGCTGCTTCCACTGAGAGTAACGAAGCACAATAGGAAAGTCAGGGCCGGTGGCGGCGCGTATCGCTTTTATGATCTCTACAGCAAATCGACCACGGTTATCCATACTACCGCCCCAGCTATCAGTGCGTTGGTTCGTGCCTTCCCAGAAGAACTGGTCGATAAGGTAACCATGCGCACCGTGAATCTCGACACCATCCATACCTATAGACTTGGCATCAGCAGCAGCTTGCGCGAAGGCGGCTATCACTGATTCAATGTGTTCTTCAGTCATAGGCTCGGCGCCTTGTTTACCGGGTTTAAACAGCCCTGAAGGCCCCGCACTTGAAAGTTCAGGGTATGGCGCTTTTTCTGCAACCCGTGCCATACCCACGTGCCACAGTTGCGGCATAATTTTCCCACCTACACTGTGAACCTCGTCTACCACATTTTTCCAACCCGTTAACGCCTCTTCGCCATGGAATTGGGGAATATTGGCATCCATTGTTGCGACTTTATCGTTAACTGTGGTGCCCTCGGTAATAATTAGTCCTGTGCCACCTTGCGCACGACGTTTGTAGTACCCTGCCACGTCGCTGGTAGGTACGCCGTTAGGTGAAAACTGACGGGTCATCGGGGCCATAACAATACGGTTGGTCAACGAAAGGTTGCCTTGTGAATAAGGCTTAAACAGTGCGTTTGCTGGCATTTTCTATTCCTGAGTTTTGTTGTGCTTGTATGACCTTCTGCGTTTTGCCCATAGAAACAAAACATGCCGCTTTGGCTTAAGAAGCGCCAAATTGACAAGTAGCCTGATGTTTCAATGGCTTAGTGCCTTACACACCATTAATAACATTGGCAAATTAAAAGGTTCACGTTGTATGCCTGATACTACTGAGGCGGGGGGGTAAGTCAATTTTCTAATGTTGATAGTAAGCCATAAGTAAAATTAAACAATAAAGCCTCATATTGAGAAATTGCGTTCTCTAATCCAAAATTTCAACAATTTCTCTTGTGGCTTGGATGAGTCTCACCACTTTATTTTCAATACGTACCGTAACTGTACCTTCTTTACCTAATGGCACAACAACTCGCGCATGTTTATAAATATCTCTGTCTAGACGCTTTCCGACGGCTAACTTTTTTTCCCAACCCGGCGGTAACTCACCTGTTCGATCATATTTTTTCGCTATACCTGGAGGCAGAGATTTATCCTTGTGCCCATTGTTCGTAGTGGAATTCGCGGGCAAGCTAATTAATGCTAATACTGCGGAAATACTTAGCAATGGTAAAATTTTCATTGTCATCCTCACATAATACATGAAAGCGTTACACTAATTTTATCGTGCAGCAAAGGTGTACTAAGACCAAGAGCCTTGAATCTTATACGCTACAAGCCTTTTTCAAAATTGAAAATTGGCGAACGTAAAATAGCAGCATGATAGTGATACAGCGAAAACTGTACCAGGGTGAACAAGATAAGTTATCAAATGCTTAATAAGCGTGCGTTCGGTTATGTTACGTTTTAAACTTACTGCTAATCAGATAGTTAATAAACAAGAATTGGGGCAGCGCAATGAGTGATATTGTATTTTCGCGTGAGGAAAAAGGCGTATTAGTTGCTAAATTGCAACGATATTTTGATGATGAATTAAGCGTTGAGCTTGGTCAGTTCGACGGCGAGTTTCTTCTGGATTTCATTAGTAAGGAAATGGGCGCATCGTTTTACAACAAAGGGGTAAACGACGCTAGAGCAGTCGTTGCATCGCGCTTACAGGTTATTGATGAAGAGCTATATGCCATCGAAAAAGTGCTGTGAGAGTGATAATAAGCGTGATGAATAAAAAGGTTACAGCGGTACTTTGATTTTTAACGGGCATTTAGCTACACAACAGCAGGGAAGAATTTCATCGTCGTCAATAAAGGCGAGGGGATCAGTGGTGTACTCCACTTCGCCTTCAATCAGCTTTGTTCGGCACGCACCACAAAAGCCTTCACGGCAGTGGTAGTGAATATTGACGCCTGCTGCTTCAAGAGCGCTTAAAATGGTTTTATCAGAGGGGGTATGAATCGCGCCCACATCGACAACATCGATGCGGACGGATTTTTCGTCACTGCTCATTAAGCTGTGGTTTTACAGCTCAAAATCAGCAAAGTCGTCTTCGCTTACCGCAGAATCAATTTGTCCAACAAGGTAAGAGCTAATTTCAGATTCTTGAGGGGCAACTTGAACGTTGTCTGAGTTTAAGTAATTGTTCATCCATGGAAGTGGATTACTGCTAATATCAAACGGAGTGTCCAGGCCAATGGCAGACATACGCTGATTAGCAATATATTCAACATATTGGCAGAGGATTTCTTTGTTTAGGCCAATCATCGAACCGGTTTTAAACAAATAATCCGCCCACTCTTTTTCTTGCTCAACCGCATTCATGAAAATAGCGCGCGCTTCTTCTTTGCACTCTTGTGCAATCTGCGCCATTTCAGGGTCATCTTTACCCTTCGCCCACAGGTTAAGAATGTGCTGTGTTGAAGACAAATGAAGGTTCTCATCGCGTGCAATCAATCGAATGATTTTAGAGTTACCTTCCATTAACTTACGCTCGGCAAAAGCGAAGGTACAGGCAAAAGATACGTAGAAGCGAATGGCTTCAAGTGCATTTACCGAGTTCATGCAAAGGTATAGCTTCTTTTTAAGCTCATACATATTAATCGTGTATGCCGTACCATTAACGGTATGAACACCTTCACCTTGTGTCTGCCAAAGCTGAGTGGCGAAAATGAGGTCATCGTAATACTTAGAAATATCCGCCGCACGGCGCTTAATTTCATCGTTAACCACGATATCTTCAAATATCTCACTTGGGTCTGAAAACAGGTTACGCAAAATATGGGTATACGAGCGCGAGTGAATCGTTTCGAAAAACGACCACGTTTCAACCCAAGTTTCTAACTCGGGTAGTGAGATAATTGGCAAGAACGCAATATTCGGACTACGACCTTGTACCGAGTCTAAAAGGGTCTGGTACTTAAGGTTTGAAATGAATATGTGCTTTTCTGGATCGGTTAATTTCTGAAAATCAACCCGGTCACGAGAAACGTCAACTTCTTCAGGACGCCAAAAAAAGCTTATTTGTTTCTCAATAAGCTTTTCGAAAATGGCATGCTTTTGCTGGTCGTAGCGTGCAACGTTTACGGGGTTACCGAAAAACATCGGCTCGATCAATGGATTTGTACTTTGCTGATTAAACGTAGTGTATTTCATGATGGCCTAACTAAAAACTTAATGATTAACGCGTATTATTGTTTGTGTTCTTGCTGCGAAACGTCAATGGCAAGTGCAGCAATACCTTGTATGCACTTGCCACTTAAACAGGAGCGCGCGGTTTATATCTTACACGCGCCGCCTGCACAATCATCATCTTCCTCTACAACCACTTCTTCTTGACGTGGCATAGGCTCGTTGGCTTTAGCGTCTAGCGCCGAGGTGTCTGATGCACCGTCACGAGTGTTATGATAATAAAGTGTTTTAACACCAAGCTTGTACGTAGTAAGAAGGTCTTTCAGAAGTAATTTCATCGGTACCTTGTTACCTTCGTAACGACTTGGGTCGTAGTTCGTATTCGCTGAGATAGTTTGGTCGATAAACTTCTGCATGATACCCACAAGTTGCAGGTAACCATCGTTTGAAGGGATATCCCAAAGTAGCTCGTATTGCTCTCTTAATGTTTCGTACTCAGGTACTACTTGTTTAAGTACCCCGTCTTTACTCGACTTGATACTGATAAACCCACGTGGTGGCTCGATACCGTTAGTCGCATTTGAAATCTGGGACGATGTCTCTGACGGCATTAGTGCAGATAAGGTGGAGTTACGCAGACCATGCGTCTTAATCTCTTCACGTAGCGCATCCCAATCGTAATGAAGCGGTTCATTACACACGCTATCAAGATCTTTCTTGTAGCTGTCTATTGGCATGATACCTTGCGAGTACGTGGTTTCGTTAAACTTAGGACACGCACCTTTTTCTTTCGCTAGGTTGTTCGACGCTTTCAGTAGATAGTACTGCATTGCTTCAAACGTACGATGAACTAGACCGTTCGCACTGTGATCTGAATACTTAACACCGTTTTTAGCAAGGTAGTACGCAAAGTTAATAACGCCCACACCCAGTGTACGGCGGCCCATAGTTGCATTGTAAGCAGCCGGAACAGGGTAGTCTTGGTAATCAAGTAGGTTATCTAGCGCGCGTACCGCAAGGTCAGCAAGTTCTTCAAACTCATCAACAGATTTAATGGCACCTAAGTTAAACGCAGATAGCGTACAAAGGGCAATTTCGCCGTTTTCATCATTAACGTGCTGAAGTGGCTTAGTCGGTAGTGCAATTTCAAGACACAGGTTGCTTTGACGAACTGGTGCAACTTCAGGGTTAAACGGGCTGTGTGTATTACAATGGTCTACGTTTTGAAGATAGATACGACCGGTGCTCGCACGCTCTTGCATGAACAAGCTAAACAATTCCATGGCTTTAATTTGCTTTTTGCGAATGCTGTCGTCGTTTTCATATTTTACGTACAGTTCTTCGAATTTCTCTTGATCAGCGAAGAACGCATCGTAAAGACCAGGTACATCAGACGGGCTAAATAATGAAATGTAGCCATCTTTCATCATGCGCTGGTACATTAGCTTATTGAACTGAACACCGTAATCTAGGTGACGTACACGGTTTTCTTCAACACCACGATTGTTCTTAAGAACCAACAGCGATTCAACTTCCATATGCCAGATAGGGTAGAACAATGTAGCCGCGCCACCGCGCACACCACCTTGTGAACAGCTTTTTACGGCAGTTTGGAAGTACTTGTAAAATGGGATACAACCGGTGTGGAACGCTTCACCACCGCGAATTGGGCTGCCCAGCGCGCGAATGCGGCCCGCATTTACACCAATACCGGCACGTTGACTTACGTATTTTACGATAGCACTTGCTGTTGCATTGATAGAGTCTAGGCTATCACCGGTTTCAATCAGTACGCATGAACTGAACTGACGGGTTGGCGTGCGCACACCTGCCATGATTGGCGTAGGTAGCGATAGCTTGAATGTTGAAGCAGCATCGTAAAAGCGACGGATATAGTCCATTCGTGTTGCTTTGTCATAATTCGCAAAAAGACACGCTGCCACTAAAATATATAAGAACTGCGCACTTTCGTATATTTCACCTGTAACACGGTTTTGGACCAGATACTTACCTTCTAGCTGCTTCACTGCCGCATAGCTGAAGTTCATATCGCGCCAATGGTCGATGTAAGTGTCCATTTCAGCAAATTCTTCTGGGGTGTAGTCTTCAAGCAAGTGCTTGTCGTACTTACCCATATCAACCATCTTTCCAACGTGTTCAAACAGCGCTGGCGGCTCAAACTGTCCGTAGGCTTTTTTGCGAAGGTGGAAGATAGCTAAACGCGCAGCCAAGTACTGATAATCTGGCGCATCGGTTGAGATCAGGTCAGCCGCTGACTTAATCAGTGTTTCGTGGATCTCGCTGGTATTGATACCGTCATAGAACTGAATTTGTGCCTTTATTTCAACTTGTGAAACAGAAACATTGTTAAGTCCTTTGGCTGCCCATGTAACGACTTTGTGGATCTTTTCTAAGTCGATGGACTCTTTTTCACCGTTGCGTTTGGTGACGAATAAGTTGTTGTTCATGTTACTGGCCGTTTGTCTGTTAGCGCTTGATGCGTGGGCTATGTAATGCCCATTTTCGTTTTAATTTATTTACGTGACGCTGTTATGCTAATTGGCTCACGCCAGGTAACAACACACACGAAAGCGGCCTAAACCGATACTTAAAAAGTATAAAGTAGAGACTGCTTTTTAAATTCTTTTACTGCTTTTATTTTTCAGCGAGATTGATATCGCGTTAATTAAATGAATAACTTCATTTGCTTTTTTGCGCGATCGGGCGATCCCGATTTCTACGGTTGGGATCCCGTGCTGAACTAAACACAAGATAGTGAGGTTTGACCCGTAATGCAACCCAATATCTGGTGGTATTTCAAGCACTCAAGCTGGCATGAAATTTATGTTAGTAACAACTAACTTTTTAGCGTTCTACAAGCGTAAAATATCGGGATTGCAAGCCTTTTAAATAAAATCTTCGCGATAAAAATTAATTTATTCTTAGAATTTTATTTTTAGATAAACACGATATATGGTGTTTAAAATATCATCGCAACCCAATATATAGTGTTAATTTAGTTTTGCGCGACTGTATATAGTAAGTAGTTAACGTCTACATTATTAGACGAAAGATAAAAGCCTTGGGAAATCGGGTCCATATGCAAGCCTGTCATGTCTCTTGGTAAAAGACCGGCTTGATCTGTCATTGCCATAAGCTCTGAAGGCTTAATGAACTTACTGTGATCGTGCGTCCCTTTAGGTACCAATTTAAGTACATATTCAGCGCCCACTATGCCCATTAAGTAGGACTTTATGTTCCTATTTAGCGTAGAAAAGAAAACGTGACCACCCGGTTTAACTAATTTAGCGCAGGCCATAACCACAGATGCAGGGTCTGGTACGTGCTCTAACATTTCCATACAGGTTACTACGTCAAATTTCGCTTCATTCGCTTCTGCAAATGCTTCGGCGGTCGAGCACACATAGTCAACCTTTACGCCCGATTCTAAACCGTGCAATTTAGCTACTTCTAACGAGGCTTCAGCCATATCCAGACCCGTCACCTTAGCGCCCGCTCGCGCCATTGACTCTGCTAAAATACCGCCACCACAGCCAATATCAACCACCTGTTTATCGAAAAGGCCTTCACTATGTTGGTTGATAAAGTCTAAGCGAAGGGGGTTAATAAGGTGCAATGGTTTGAACTCACCCTCTGGATCCCACCAGCGAGAGGCAAGCTCGGAAAACTTGTTTATTTCTTGTTGATCTACATTCGTCATGGCTAAAACAATCCTTAAACTATCTCTTTTTAAGATATCGCAAATTGGGTTTGTGTTTTACTGTTTTTAAACAGAATTAGCCTTTTTATAGGACTGGGTGAGCGAAAAATAATCGCTTGTCTTTTTGTTGATTAATAAGCGTAATTAAGCGCTACATAATTCTGTCATCAAGTGGTACACTCGAAGCACGATTATGACCCACATAATAACAATAGTGCGCGCCCACGCCTCGCTTTAACATTGATGTAAGGTGAGGTAGTGGATAACGCAGAACAAACCAAAATAAAGGGATTAAGCAGTTTATGTCTGATAACGCTAAAGAAATCCTCCCCGTTAATATTGAGGAAGAGTTAAAGAACTCCTACCTCGATTACGCGATGAGCGTTATTGTCGGGCGAGCCTTGCCTGATGTAAGAGATGGCTTGAAGCCAGTGCACCGTCGTGTGCTGTTCGCAATGAACGAACTTAAAAACGACTTTAACAAGCCATACAAAAAATCTGCCCGTGTAGTAGGTGACGTAATTGGTAAATATCACCCTCACGGTGACTCTGCAGTTTACGACACTATTGTTCGTATGGCTCAGCCGTTCTCACTTCGCTACATGCTCGTAGATGGGCAAGGTAACTTCGGCTCTGTCGACGGCGATTCTGCAGCGGCAATGCGTTACACCGAAGTTCGCATGGCTAAAATCGCTCACGAACTTCTTGCCGACTTAGATAAGGAAACCGTTGATTTTGTGCCTAACTATGACGGCACAGAATATATTCCTGAGGTATTACCTACCAAAGTACCAAACCTCCTAGTAAACGGTTCTTCAGGTATCGCAGTTGGTATGGCAACGAACATTCCACCGCATAACCTCACTGAAGTGATTAATGGCTGTGTTGCGCTAATCCAAGACCCATCAATTACGATTGATGACCTGATGACGCATATACCGGGGCCAGATTTCCCAACAGCGGCAATGATCAGCGGTCGTAAAGGCATTGAAGATGCGTACCGCACCGGTCGTGGTAAAATTTACCTTCGCGCTAAGGCGGAAATAGAGACCGATGCAAACGGCAAAGAAACTATTGTTGTTAACGAAATTCCTTACCAGGTAAATAAAGCACGTCTTATCGAAAAGATTGCTGAACTGGTAAAAGAGAAGCGTATAGAAGGTGTTTCTGCACTGCGCGACGAGTCTGATAAAGACGGTATGCGTATTGTTATTGAGGTTAAACGCAACGAATCAGCAGAAGTACTGCTAAATCATTTATATGCCAATACCCAGCTTCAAACGGTATTTGGTATTAATATGGTTGCGTTAGACAACGGTCAGCCAAAAGTATTTAACCTTAAAGAAACCTTAGAATGCTTTATTCTTCACCGCCGTGAAGTGGTTACCCGCCGCACTGTATTTGAACTGCGTAAAGCTCGTGACCGTGCCCACATCCTTGAAGGTTTGGCCATCGCGCTTGCCAACATCGACCCAATTATCGAGTTGATTAAAGCATCACAAAGCCCAGCAGATGCGAAGAAGTCACTTGTTGCGCAAGGTTGGGACTTAGGTGATGTAGCGCAAATGCTGGAGCGCGCCGGTGATGACGCTGCACGCCCTGACTGGTTAATGCCTGAGTTTGGTATTCGCGACGGCAAGTACTACTTAACTGAGCAACAAGCGCAAGCTATTCTTGACCTTCGTTTACACAAGCTAACGGGTCTTGAGCATGAGAAGATCCTTGAAGAATACAAGCAGCTTCTTGAACTTATCGCTGAATTACTTCACATTCTAAATAGCCCTGAGCGTTTGATGGAAGTCATTCAAGAAGAGCTTGAAAAGATACGTGACGAGTTCGGCGACGAGCGTCGTACCGAAATTACCGCTGCAAGTCACGACATAGATATTGAAGACCTTATTGAGCAGGAAGACGTTGTTGTTACGCTTTCTCGCGAAGGCTATGTTAAATATCAGAAGCTGACGGATTACGAAGCGCAACGCCGTGGTGGGCGAGGCAAATCGGCTACTAAGATGAAAGATGAAGATATCATCGAACGACTACTCGTAGCCAATACCCACGATCATATTTTGTGCTTCTCAACCCGTGGTCGCTTATATTGGTTGAAAGTGTATCAATTGCCATTTGCAAGCCGAAATGCGCGCGGTCGTCCAATTGTGAATATTCTTCCATTAGAAGATAACGAGCGTATTACCGCTATTCTTCCAATTAAAGAGTTTGAAGAAGGCAAATATGTACTGATGGCAACAGCCAACGGTACAGTGAAGAAAACCGACCTAAGCCTATATTCTCGCCCACGTTCAAGCGGTATTATTGCCGTAAACCTGAATGAAGGTGATGAGCTTATTGGTGTTGATATCACCCATGGTGACGATGACATCATGCTGTTTTCTGACGCAGGTAAAGTGGTTCGCTTTAACGAAAAGCTTCGCGACAGTGAAACGGGCGAAGTGAAACGCGATCCTGAAACCGGTGAAGAGCTATTAGCACTACGTCCAATGGGACGTACCGCAACCGGTGTTCGCGGTATTCGTCTTCAGGACGGTCAAAAAGTGGTATCACTGATTGTTCCAAAAGGTGATGGACCTGTTTTGACTGCGACGGAAAACGGATTTGGTAAGCGTACGCCACTTGAAGATTACCCAGCGAAGAGCCGTGCAACACAGGGTGTTGTATCAATTAAGGTGTCTGAGCGTAACGGTAAAGTGGTTGGTGCGGTCCAAGTGGACGATACCAATGAAATTATGCTTATTAGTGATCAGGGTACGTTAGTGCGTACTCGTGTTAGCGAAGTGTCAGTAGTAGGTCGAAACACGCAAGGTGTGCGCTTAATACGTACTGTTGAAGGCGAGCATGTTGTAGGTTTACAACGCATTGAAGAAGTAGAAGAGTTACAAGCGTTTGATGAAGACGGTAACTTGATTATTCCTGAAGATGCATCAGAACAAGCAGAAACTGCTGTTCAAGAGCAAGATAACGCCGCAGAAGACGGTGAAGGCTCAACGACAGAAGAGTAGGGATAGCGCGCTCGCGTTAGGTGTAGCGCATTATCAGTGTTCTTTAAAACAAGCGGCTTTTGCCGCTTGTTTACCTAATAGACCACGAAACATTGCAAAAATCGTGCGTTAAATGGTAATTATCTACAGGTGTTGAAAAACGCGATGAAAGAAGTTTTTAACTTTAGTGCGGGCCCGGCAATGCTTCCAAAAGAAGTAATGGAACAGGCTCAGTCAGAATTTACAAATTGGCGCGACTTAGGCTGCTCTGTGATGGAAGTCAGTCACCGCGGCAAAGACTTCATTGAAATAGCAGCGAAAGCGGAACAAGATCTTCGCGATCTTCTCTCTATACCCGCTAACTACCATGTGTTATTCACACATGGTGGCGGCCGGGGCCAGTTTGCCGCCGTACCCCTCAATCTATCGAACCCAAATGATACCAGTCTTCACCTAGTGAGCGGCTCGTGGTCTAAAGGCGCTGTTAGCGAGGCAGAAAAGTACAACAACGCAGTGGTAGTTGGCAACGTATCTGAAAAAGGTGGGCTTCACTACATTGCGCCACCACAACTCACTGATATTGACCAATCTGCGGCCTACTATCACTTCTGTCCAAACGAAACGGTAGACGGCATCGCTTATGACTGGCTGCCAGAGTCTGGCAAAGTACCGCTTGTTTCTGACATGTCTTCTACTATCTTGTCACAACCATTGGATGTGGCTAAGCATGGTGTCATTTACGCTGGCGCACAAAAAAATATCGGTCCGAGTGGTTTGTCTGTAGTAGTTGTACGTGAAGACCTTGTGGGTAAAGCGCGCAAGGAAACCCCTTCAATCTTCGACTATGCACTAGCGGCAAAGTCAGATTCTATGTACAACACGCCGCCTACTTTCTCGTGGTACCTAGCAGGGTTAGTGTTTGAATGGCTAAAAGAGAAGGGCGGTGTTGATGCAATGGCGAAGCGCAATGCCGAGAAGGCTGCACTTTTATATTCTGCTATCGATAGCTCTGACTTCTACTCAAGTAAAGTACACCCAGACAATCGTTCAAAGATGAATGTACCGTTTCATTTAGCTGACCCTGAGCTAGATAGCCTATTTTTGAAACAATCTCAGGAAGCGGGTTTGCTTGCACTGAAGGGGCACCGCTCGGTAGGGGGCATGCGTGCCAGTATTTATAACGCAATGCCAGTAGAAGGTATTGTTGCGCTTGTTGAATTTATGCGCGAATTTGAAAGAGTGAATGGATAAAATGGAGCAGTTAACATTAGACCCGATTGCAAAAGTATCGGGAGAGGTCAATGTACCTGGTTCAAAAAGTCTGTCTAACCGCGCACTACTTCTAGCCGCGTTAGCAGAGGGTGAAACTGAACTGACCAATTTGCTCGATAGCGAAGACATTGAGCATATGCTAAATGCCCTGACTAAGTTGGGAATAAACTATCGTCTTAGTGAAGATAAAACCCAATGTGTGGTACAGGGAAACGGCGGTGCATTTAATGTGGCCGAACCCCTTGAGCTTTTTTTAGGTAATGCCGGAACAGCGATGCGTCCTTTGTGCGCAGCGCTAGCTGCAAGTAATGTAGATACTGTGCTAACCGGTGAGCCGCGCATGGAAGAACGCCCAATTGGTGATTTGGTAGATGCACTGCGTGAGGCACAAGCTGACGTTACCTACTTAAAAAACGAAGGTTATCCACCGCTACAAATTAAGGGCAAGACCTTAAACGGCGGTGAAATGTCGGTGGACGGCAGTGTATCAAGTCAGTTTCTAACTGCGCTTTTAATGGCGGCTCCGCTTTTTTCTGGTGATGTTACTATCCGTATTAAAGGCGAATTAGTGTCTAAACCGTATATCGATATTACGTTAGACACCATGGCAAAGTTTGGCGTGTCGGTAGACAACGACAACTATCAAACGTTTACCGTTTCTGGTGAGGCTAAGTACGTTACGCCCGGTAAATTTATGGTAGAAGGGGATGCATCGTCTGCATCTTACTTCCTTGCAGCGGGCGCTATTAAAGGCGGCACGGTACGCGTAACCGGAATCGGTCAAAATAGCATTCAAGGTGACATTCGCTTTGCAGATGTGCTTGAAGCGATGGGCGCAAAAGTAGTCTGGAACGATGAATATGTGGAAGTCACCGGCGCACCGCTTAAAGGGGTAAATATGGATATGAACCATATTCCTGATGCGGCCATGACCATTGCGACAACAGCGCTGTTTGCCGAAGGTCCAACCACCATGACAAACATCTATAACTGGCGCGTTAAAGAAACCGACCGTTTAGCTGCTATGGCTGCAGAGTTACAAAAGTTAGGGGCTAAGGTGGAAGAGGGCCATGACTACATCACTGTGTGGCCAACTGACTCGCTGAAACACGCAGAAATAGATACGTATAACGACCATCGTATTGCCATGTGCTTTTCGTTAGTTGCGCTTAGCGATACGCCTGTGACGATTAACGACCCAGGTTGTACGCGCAAAACCTTCCCTGACTACTTTACGCGCTTTAAAACATTATATAGCGCGTAAATAAACCGCTTAAATATAATACCCATCGAATAAACTTTGGTCAGTCGATGGGTTGATCTATATCAGCGTTAGCCAAATGTACAATGCCACCTACGCTAGGTGGCATTGCTTATCTTGCACTAAAGCGTATAATTACGCGCGATTTTTTAGTAATTTAAACGATGGAGCAGGTATGCATTCCACACCCGTAGTCACGGTTGACGGTCCTAGTGGTGCTGGCAAAGGTACGCTAAGTAGCTTGTTAGCAAAGAAATTAGGGTGGCACTTTCTAGATAGCGGTGCAATTTACCGCGTATTGGCAGTAGCTGCACTCCACCACGACCTACCGTGTGATGATGAAGAATGTGTTGTTCCTCTAGCAACCGGTCTTGATGTGAGTTTCGAGACGAATGGCGATTCAACGCGCATTATTCTGGAAGGCGAAGATGTCACAGACGATATTCGCACAGAAGAAGTCGGTGCTGTGGCTTCTAAAGTAGCTGCGCTACCGCGTGTACGTGAAGCTTTATTGCGCAGACAGCGCGCTTTTCAACAAGATCCAGGTCTTGTTGCAGATGGCCGCGACATGGGCACGGTAGTATTTCCAGATGCGCCGGTAAAGATTTTTCTTACCGCTAGCGCAGAAGCCCGTGCTGAGCGCCGTTATAGCCAGTTGAAAGCAAAGGGCATGGATGTTAATATTGCGCGCCTTTTAACCGATATCAAGGCAAGAGACGAGCGCGATACTCAACGTGCAGTGGCTCCACTGGTACCGGCACAAGATGCAGTAATTATAGATTCAACGGACTTGGACATTGACCAAGTCTTTGAAAAAGCGATGGATATTATTTCCTCACGCCTTTAATGACGAGAGCTGATCGCATCCAAAGCAGTGTTGCTACAGGAAGTGGCGACTAAATTTAATAACCCCGCGTTATCCGGATAAGAAGCGTGGATATCAACTTAAAAGTTTATTTGAGACTTATGACTGAAAATTTTGCACAACTTTTTGAAGAAAGCTTACAAGAACTAGAAACACGTCCTGGTTCAATTGTAAAAGGTACTGTTGTTTCTATCGACAAAGACATCGTTCTTGTTGATGCAGGCTTGAAATCAGAAAGTGCTATCCCAGCTGACCAATTTAAAAACGCTGAAGGCGAATTAGAAATCGCTATCGGTGACCAAGTAGACGTAGCACTAGATGCAGTTGAAGATGGTTTCGGTGAAACTATCCTTTCTCGCGAAAAAGCGAAGCGTCACGAAGCGTGGGTTGAGCTGGAAAAAGCTTACGATGATAAAGCGACTATTAAAGGCGTTATCAACGGTAAAGTTAAAGGCGGTTTCACTGTTGAAGTTAACAGTGTACGCGCGTTCCTTCCTGGTTCACTAGTTGACGTACGTCCAGTACGTGACACTACACACCTTGAAGGCAAAGAGCTTGAATTTAAAGTTATCAAGCTAGACGCTAAGCGTAACAACGTTGTTGTTTCTCGTCGTGCAGTTATCGAAGCAGAAAGCAGCGCAGAGCGCGAAACGCTTCTTGCTAACCTTGAAGAAGGTCACGAAATCAAGGGTATCGTTAAGAATCTTACCGATTACGGTGCGTTCGTTGACCTTGGTGGCGTAGACGGTCTTCTACACATCACTGATATGGCTTGGAAGCGCGTTAAGCACCCAAGTGAAATCGTGAATGTTGGTGACGAAATCAACGTTAAAGTACTTAAGTTCGACAAAGAGAAGCAGCGCGTTTCTCTTGGTATGAAGCAAATGGGCAACGATCCATGGCAAGAAATTGCGTCTCGTTACCCAGAAGGTACTAAGATCAACGGTCAGGTTACTAACCTAACTGATTACGGTTGCTTCGTAGAAATCGAAGACGGCGTAGAAGGTCTTGTACACGTTTCTGAAATGGACTGGACTAACAAGAACATCCACCCATCTAAAGTTGTTAACCTAGGTGACACTGTAGATGTAATGGTTCTTGAAATTGACGAAGAGCGTCGTCGTATTTCTCTAGGTCTTAAGCAATGTATTGCTAACCCTTGGGAAACATTTGCTGAGTCACACGAAAAAGGTGACAAAGTGTCTGGTAAGATCAAGTCAATTACTGACTTCGGTATCTTCATCGGTCTTGACGGCGGCATCGACGGTCTAGTTCACCTTTCTGACATCAGCTGGAACAAGTCTGGTGAAGACGCGGTTCGCGACTACAAGAAAGGCGACGAAATCTCTGCTGTTGTACTACAAGTCGACCCAGAGCGTGAGCGTATCTCGCTTGGCGTTAAGCAAATCGAAGAAGATCCTTTCAACAAGTATCTGACAGATAACAAGAAAGGTGCTATCGTTACTGGTACAGTAACAGCAGTTGATGCGAAAGGCGTTACTGTAAACCTAGCTGAAGAAGTTGACGGCTACATCCGCGTTGCAGATCTTGCTGTAGAGCGTGTTGAAGACGCAACAGAAGTAGCAAGCGTTGGTGATAGCATCGAAGCGAAGTTTATGGGCGTTGACCGTAAGAACCGCACTGTTAACCTATCTGTTAGAGCGAAAGATCAGGCTGACGAAAAAGAAGCTATCGACAAAGTTAACCAGCAAGAAGATGTTGGTTTCGCTAACGCGATGGCAGAAGCATTTAAAGCTGCTAAAGGCGAATAATGCTTTTGTGGGTGTGCACACGCACACCCTATTCGCGATAGCTGTTTAAACAATAATATTGACAATGAGGTTAAACATGACCAAGTCTGAATTAATTGAACGGCTCGCGGATCAAGCGCGTCATATTCCGGCGAAAGAACTCGAACTGGCAATTAAAGAACTTCTAGAACAAATGGCGCAAACACTTCAAAAGGGTGAGCGTATTGAAATTAGAGGTTTTGGTAGCTTTTCGCTTCACTACCGCGCACCTCGCGTAGGTAGAAACCCTAAAACGGGTGAAACCGTAAAGCTAGATGGTAAGTATGTACCGCACTTTAAGCCTGGTAAGGAACTTCGCGAAAGGGTAGACGCCTCAATCGCATAATGCATTTTTTAAAAGCCGCTGGAAAGCGGCTTTTTTGTATCTAGCATTTGATGTTAGGTAAGCATAAGTGGATAAGTCAGTTCATTATTACGGTGCTATGTTTACGTAATAGTAAATATACTTTTGTTTAATTTTTAATGTCTATTGACCCCGGCTTTAATAGGGTTATATATTACTTGAATAACAAAAAACGGTATTCATGAAGTAATGTCAGCCGGCGATGAACAAGCAATAATAAAACAATACCAGCCGCTCATACGTGCTTTAATTCCTTATGAACAACAAAACAAACTGTTAGAAGGAATTAACAAGTTTTCGAAGCGACTCCCTAGTAGTGTCCGCAAAGTCGTGAAAGAAGAAGTGGTTCGCCTTACTTCATTAACCGATGCCCCCGCGGATAACTCGGCGTTCGCGCAATTCCCTGTGATGAAGTTTAAGCATTTCGGGGTGCAAATGCGCCTTGATAAAGTTGGCGCGCAAATACTCAAAAACGAAACGTCTCTTTACCAAGATAGATACACCGTTGGTGTGTTTGAGTCGGTCATGAACTCCGACTTCTACCAAAACCAAATAAAAAGAGAGCAGTTCAAAAAAATAGTCGATGCCTTTAATGTCGAAAGCCAGTCCTTTACTGACATAGACTTTGGCGACGACATTGCCATTCGACCTAACTTTACGATTTCTTCACCTGACTTTGAGAAAGGCCGTCATTGCTCAATCAGTTCGATGTCACACAAAGGTATTTCTCTTGAAACGAAGAGGCCGCCGAATGCGTCGACCGGAGACATTCTAACGTTCACTGTTCCCGAAGTGAAAGGCTTAACAAAAGAGCCTACCGAAATAAAGCTAGAGTTGGAATCAGTAAAATACAACAAACATCTGGGAAAATATGAGTCATCATTCTCATTTCATGCTGATGTCGATGACACATTCATTGCTACGCTTAAACGCTATGTGGCAATAACTTCTTATAAACAGCCTTTGCAACGAGATTTAGAAATAGAGCGGGCTATGCAAGAGCTAGAGCGAGATCGCATATTAGAAAATAGCCCATGGTTGCCCGTTTTTATCGCGCCAGATAAGAAGTCGCTGAAACCGCTTATCGCGCTTTTTACTAAGGCCAATGTTGAACATAACAACGCAGAAAAGCTCCTGTCGAGTCTTCACGATAAACCCATTTTCGCAACGCTGGTTGAAGAGTTGCATAGGTATAACGAAGCCTATGTATTTCACGGTAACATTAAGACCAAAAGTGGAAACGTTCAAATTACCGCTACACACCGTCAGCTTTTGGAACTAAAGCAGCTAAACGCACTGGTTTATTTACTGGTTAAGAGTGGCGATTTTATTTGTACCCACTGCCGTTTAGAAGGGGTCAATAGAGAAGATAAACAAAAAGCTTTCGCCATTCACGATATTGCCAGCAAGGAATTTGAGCAGCTTGCGCAAATCTCTCATGTCCTTTATTGCAAAGATGTTTCAGCTTACCTCACTAATCTAACGCTTTCGGCTAAGTGTGATTTTAAGCCCCTGTCGAAGACACTTAAGGCTAGTGGAAGTAACTGGCGTATTGACTATGTAATGGAAGAGGACTTGGACAGGCGAAGTGAAACCCGTTATGTCATTGATAAGCCCGCGTCGATAAAAGTAGGGTTACTTTCTTCTCTTGATGCCCGCGTGGCAGATTTAAGTGCCAGCGGTATGAAATTGATCGTACCGCCAAACAGCGAGTTACAAAAAGAAATACGGGTATCGGTACCGGAACTTAAAATAAAGGGCGAAAAATACAAAGTCGTTCATTACCAGGCTGACACCGGCACGGTAAGACTTTGCCTTATGGAAGATACCCGTAAAGGTAAGGTAGGTTCTAATGTCGATCTCATGGTGGAAGAGAACACAGCGTATTTCAAAGTGCGAGATATAGCACGTATTCAGCGTGCTACTCATCGCTATATTTGGGAGCTTGCGGTAAGGCACATGCCTTCGCTGTCGGTACTGTGTGTTATGAACCGGTTTACATTGGACAGGTTGAAAACCGTATATCAAAGCGACACCTCAGACGACCTGTATCCGTTTTCTCGTACTCAAAATATTATCCCTCTGCACGGTTTCTTTGCCGACAAGGCACAGGCAAAGCCTAAGTCTCAAATTCTTGAAGGCATGTTTAAAGAGACGTCAAACCAGGCATTAGTGGTTCATTGCGTGCGAAAGAGTGATAACAGACTAGTTTACATTAAAGAGCGGGATTTTCTGTTTTCTCGCCTACGGACCCAAATAAAAACCCAGTTAGACGAAGGAAAAATACAACTTAGTGCAACCGATGTTACCGCTATTCGTTGTCACGGCGCGATTACGCCACTAACGAAGAAACGGCTTGCTCTGCTCTCTAAAATTGACAAAGCCATGTATGACAAGCTTGAAACCATGCAGGCCGGCTATACACATTGCATATTCATTACTAACATGTCTGCACTGCATCACGACTTAGTTGTCGATAATCTTATCGCAAAACCTAAGCGTCAAGAACTCGAAGGTGAGGGAGCGGCTTAAACGCAAATCCCTCACGCTTTTTGTGTTATCTCTTTTAGCATTTTGCTATTCTTATCAGTAAATCAATAAAAAAGGGTTTAGTGTTGAAAGGGATCCTAGCATTTCTCATTATTTTGGTATTGCTTGCCATAGCGTTTGTGGTTGGTTCTCAAAATGAAGCGCAAGTAACGGTGAATTACTTGATTGCACAAGCAAACTTACGTTTATCTACGGTTATCGCGATTACACTCTCCATTGGCGTGGGTATTGGCATTTTGATCATGCTGGTAAGTTGGCTGCGATTACGCGTACAACTTATGTCAGCTCAATCTAAAATACAGAGTTTGGAACAAGAACACTAATGCTCGAACTGCTGTTTCTTCTTTTGCCTGTTGCGGCAGGATATGGCTGGATAATGGGCCGAAATAGTGTCCGTCAAGCGCAGCGCAAACAGTCGAGCATTCTTTCTAAGCACTATTATAAAGGCTTGAATTTCCTACTGTCAGATCAGCCGGATAAAGCGGTAGACACGTTAATCAAAATGATTAATGTGAATAGCGATACGGTAGAGACCCATATTGCGATGGGAAGCTTCTTTCGCCACCGTGGAGAGATTGACCGCGCGATAAAAGTTCATCAGAACTTAGTAAGCCGAGACGAGCTTCAACCAGCTCAGCGTGAAAACGCGCTAAGAGAGCTCGGTCACGATTACACCCAAGCCGGGTTTCTCGAAAGAGCAGAAAATGCCTTCCTTCAGCTATTAAACAGCGAAAAGCACTACCTCGTTGCCCAACAGCAATTATTCAGCATTTACCAAACCACCAAAGAGTGGGAACGAGCGATAGAGCTTGCCGAGCGTATGGTGCAATGTCATGGCGACAATGACGATGTATGTGAACGTTTAGCGCATTTTTATTGCGAACAGGCAGCGGTCGAGCTTAAAAACGAAAGCCAAGGGGCGGCATTAACCCTTTTGCAAAAAGCGGTAAACGCCGATGAGCATGCCGTTAGGCCGTGGTTAATGCTAGGCGACATAGCCCTTGAGCAAAAACGATTTACTGACGCGAATGCCTATTTCACACAAGTTGCAGAGCGCGATATTAACTGGTTCAGCGAAGCTGTGCCAAGTCTTGAAAAAATCGCGGAAGAAACCGACGACTGGGATAGCTTTCAGAAAAACTTGGAAGCCCATTGGCAAGAGTGCGCCACCTCATACCTTGCTATGGTAGATGTGCTGATGAAGCGTGGTGAAACAGCGCAAGCTGCAGAGTATTTACTTGAGCAGCTGCGCAAAAGGCCTACTATGCGGGGCTTTAAAACGCTAATGGGCCTTTACATCGACCAGTTAACAGATCAAACCACGGCAGACAGCCTGCGTTTGTTAAAAGAGTTAGTAGAAAAGCAAATGTTGCAGCGCCCTAAGTACCGCTGCGGAAGTTGTGGCTTTTCAGGCCGAAAATTATATTGGCTGTGCCCGAGCTGTAAAAAGTGGGGCGTAGTAAAACCTATCAAAGGGCTAGACGGAGAATAACAGAACATGCATGACCCACGCGTTATTGTTGCTTTAGACTATGACAATAAAGACACTGCATTAGCGTTTGTAGATAAATTAGACCCAAGCTTATGCAAGCTAAAAGTGGGCAAAGAGATGTTCACGTTGTTTGGCCCAGAATTCGTAAAAGCGCTTATTGCAAAAGGCTTTGATGTATTTCTGGACCTTAAATTTCACGATATACCTAATACTGTGGCAAAAGCGTGTAAAGCCGCTGCGGAACTTGGTGTGTGGATGGTAAACGTACATGCTTCTGGCGGTCTACCTATGATGCAAGCGGCGAAAGAAGCCATTGCAACAAGCAGTAATCCTCAAACTAAGCTTATTGCGGTTACCGTACTTACCAGCATGGATAATGCGCAATTGGCGGATGTGGTAAGCGGCGTAACACCAGAACAACAAGTACTGCGCTTGGCCGCGCTGACAGAAAAAGCAGGATTAGACGGCATTGTTTGTTCAGCGCAGGAAGCCGGCGCGTTACGCGAAAAGCATAACGACGACTTTCTATTAGTTACGCCAGGTATTCGCCCTGTAGGCGCTGACGCTGGCGACCAAAAACGTGTTATGACACCTCCTGATGCAATGAAAGCGGGCGTGAGCTATTTGGTAATGGGGCGGCCCATTACGAAAGCAGAAGACCCCATTGCGGTTTTAAAAGCGGTGAACGCCTCGCTTAATGGCTGATACCGTCAATGTATTGGTATGTTTAGTGCGCTATAGCTAGATTAGCGGTACGTTTACAAGCAAGGCTTTGTTGATAACGTATCTAAATACAAAACTGTAGGCTAAAACAAAAAAGCTCGGACGAGTCTTCGCTGTCCGAGCTTTTTTATAAATTTAACGTGTTACTTTTTTGGCTTACTCGCCTTTAAGCGCAACGTCAGCAGGTGTGTAGGTTAGACCTAGCTCTTCACCAAGTGCATCAACAACGGCTTTATAGGTTACTTTACCTTCGTGAACATTTAGGCCGTTAAGCAGGTGTTTATCTTCTGCCATCGCTTTCGCTGGGCCTTTGTTAGCAAGGGCTAAGCCGAATGGCAGGGTCGCATTGTTAAGTGCCATTGTAGAAGTACGCGCTACGCCGCCTGGCATGTTCGCTACACAGTAGTGAACAACATCATCTACAATGTAAACTGGGTCTTGGTGCGTAGTGGCCTTAGACGTCTCAAAACAGCCGCCTTGGTCAATGGCAACATCTACAAGCACAGAGCCAGGCTTCATCGCTTTAATTTGCTCACGAGTAAGAAGCTTGGGTGCAGCTGCACCTGGAATAAGTACTGCGCCGACGACAAGATCAGCTTTTGAAGAGTAGTGCTCGATAGCATCAACCGTTGAGTAAACCGTTTTAACTTGGCCGTTAAAGATATCGTCGAGTTGACGTAGGCGAGGAAGTGAACGGTCCAAAATAGTGACGTCTGCACCAAGGCCTAGCGCCATCTTAGCCGCGTTTGTACCTACAACACCGCCACCAATTACCAATACTTTACCTGGTGCAACACCTGGTACGCCACCAAGTAGCGTACCGCTTCCGCCGTGCGCTTTTTCTAAGTAATGCGCGCCCGCTTGTACTGACATACGGCCAGCAACTTCACTCATAGGCGCAAGTAACGGCAGACCATTGCGATCGTCAGTCACAGTTTCATAAGCAATACAGGTCGCTCCTGATTCAACAAGAAGTTGGGTTTGCGTTGGGTCTGGCGCAAGGTGAAGGTACGTGTAAAGCGTTTGGCCTTTTCGAAGCATCTTACATTCATTAGGCTGTGGCTCTTTCACTTTTACAATCATTTCCGCTTCAGCAAACACTTGCTCAGCAGTAGGTGCAATCGCAGCGCCTGCTTCTACATACATTTCATCAGTGAAACCAATGGCATCACCGGCGTTGGTTTCTACCAAAACGCTATGACCGTGGCTAACGAACTCTTTTACAGCCGCTGGCGTTAGGCCAACACGATATTCGTGGTTTTTAATCTCTTTTGGTACACCAACTAACATGTATAGTCCTCAGTTATATAATGAGCTTCTAAGTGGCTCTGGTTGAACTTAGTTTTAGCGATTGAAGGTCGCCTAGACCTATAAATAATTACGCTGAGTATACGGCATAAAAAAACGAACTATCTGCTGAAAATTGAGCGCGCTTGAAATATAATTTGGTAAAATTGCAATATTAAGAAACATAATATGTTGGTAAAGACCCCTAAACACCTTGACCGAATAGACAGGAATATCTTAGTGCAGCTGCAAAAAAACGGTCGTATTTCTAACGTAGAACTGGCTAAAGAAGTAGGTTTGAGCCCAAGTCCTTGTCTTGAAAGAGTGAAGCGATTAGAGGCACAAGGCTACATTAAAGGCTATCACGCGGTGGTTAATCCTGAAATGCTAGGTGCTGCCATGCTGGTATTTGTAGAGATAACATTGACGAAAACCTCAGTCGATATCTTTGCAGAATTTTCTGCTGCGGTGAAACAACACGACGATATACAAGAGTGTCATTTGGTATCGGGTGACTTCGATTTTCTACTAAAAGCGCGCGTTGCTGATATGGGGAGCTATCGAAAATTGTTGGGCGATACGTTATTGCGCTTACCGGGGGTAAGTGAGTCGCGTACGTATGTGGTTATGGAAGAAGTGAAAAGTACGTCGTCTTTACGCATTAATTTGAAGTAATGAAAGCATGGCTCAATCATGTGGTTTTGTGGTAGGCTGTGCAAAAATACAGTGTTTGTGTTTAATCAAGGGAAAAGTGGTTAGCACAAGTGAAAGGGTAGGGGGCAAGGAAACATATTTAACTGTGTACTCAGTCACTTACCAAAAGTAGATAAATAATAACTATGTAGGGATAGCAAGGGGTTCGCTAAGCTCTTTGCTGCGTTTAGCGCAATTGCTTTTAAAAGTAAATGCGATAGAAATTGAAGGTTTTTTAGGGTTATGGCGCGATTAACAGGGGTTCAGCGAGTGTGGGAAGCAGGCATGATTATCGCCTGTGTTTTCGCCTTCTTCTTATTGCTGGCACTAGCATCTTTTCATCCGGGCGACCCAGGTTGGAGTCAAGCGGGATTACAATTAGACGTTCACAACTGGGTTGGTGCAACCGGGGCGTGGGTAGCCGACTTGCTACTCTTTTCATTTGGTTTTCTTGCGTATTTGCTACCTTTTGGTTCAGCTTTTCTAGGTTGGTTCTTGTTCCAACATATCAAAGAGCTCGACGAATTCGACTATCTTACCATTGGCCTTCGTATTATCGGCGGTTTATTGATGGCCCTAGGTGCAACTGGTATCGCAAGTATTAACTTCGATGATATATACAATTTTTCTGCCGGGGGCTTTGTCGGCGACGTTATCAGCTCAGCTTTAGTCCCGTATTTTAATACGGCAGGTACCATATTATTGCTGCTATGCTTTTTCTGTACCGGCTTTACACTACTAACGGGTATAAGCTGGCTCACTATAATCGATAGATTAGGTGAAGGTACATTGTGGCTGGGTCGTAAAACCCTTGCCGCACCGCAAAATTTACTTGCTCTGGAAATGCCGCGCTTAGCGCTTTCGAACAAATCAGCAAGTCAAAACGAGCGAAGTGATAGTGCGGAACTGGATATAACCAGTATGCGTGCTGAACCCTTAGCCTCCAACGAGGGTAAATCTTCGCCGGTCAAAGAAAACGCCCCGGTGCGAAACGAGCCAACGTTCGGCATTGATACCGTTGAAGACGAACCGCCTTTTTATACCTACGATACGCCCGTTAATAGTGACGGTTCAGACAGCACGTCGAATAAGCCAACACAGGAACAAGCAAAGGAAGAGGAACAGCCAGAAAGTAAAAAGTCTGCATTTTCACTATCTGGTATGCGCGACGCTGTATCTGGTAGCCTAAAAGATAAAGTAGGTTTCGGTAAGTCTACCCCAGAGCCCGAGCAAGAGCCTGAAAGCACTGATAGTGCTGACGCTCAACAAGGTGCACAGCAGAGCCCACATATTAACTTCGATGAATTAGAAGAGTTTGACGAAGACTTGCCTTATGAAACAGGTAGCAAGCCTGCAGCGTCTTCAAATAACGTGACGACTGCAGCTGATATAAATGAGCCTCAGCAAGTACCGTCGACACCTGCACCAAGCCAGAATGCTAATGAATTTGCACCGGCGGCTCTAGGGGCAAAGCCTGTAAAAGCAAAAGGTAGTCACGTTGATACCAACCTTCCACCTATGCCTTCCTTCGACTTACTCGAACGCGCTGATAAGCATGAAAACCCCCTTACGCCAGAGGAAATAGAGGGTATTTCTCGCCTTGTTGAAGAAAAGCTTGCTGACTTCAACATTGAAGCAACGGTGGTGGGCGTTTACCCCGGCCCGGTTATTACCCGCTTCGAATTGGATTTAGCGCCTGGGGTAAAAGTAAGCAAGATTACCGGGCTTTCGAAAGATTTGGCCCGAGCAATGTCAGCCATTTCTGTGCGTGTGGTAGAAGTTATTCCTGGTAAATCGGTGATTGGTTTAGAGCTGCCAAACAAAAAGCGGGAAATGGTCCGCTTAAGTGAAGTCATAAGCTGTGATACGTTCCAAGCGAATAAGTCGCCGCTGACGATGGTGTTAGGTTCTGATATCTCAGGTAAGCCTGTGGTGGTTGATTTAGCTAAGATGCCCCACTTATTAGTTGCGGGAACCACTGGTTCAGGTAAGTCGGTTGGGGTCAATGTTATGATCTTAAGCCTACTGTATAAGAGCACGCCTGAAGATGTTCGTATGATCATGATCGACCCGAAAATGCTCGAGCTTTCTGTTTACGAAGGTATCCCTCATTTGCTTGCCGAAGTAGTTACCGACATGAAAGAAGCGGCAAATGCGCTGCGATGGTGTGTAGGGGAGATGGAGCGCCGCTATCGCTTAATGAGCGCACTTGGTGTGCGTAACCTAAAAGGTTACAACGCCAAAGTTGAAGAGGCGATTGCTAACGGCACGCCCATAAAAGATCCGCTTTGGAAGAATGAAGAAAGTATGGACGCAGAAGCGCCTGATTTAGCCAAGCTTCCGGCGATTGTTGTGGTGGTCGATGAATTTGCCGACATGATGATGATTGTGGGTAAAAAGGTAGAAGAACTGATTGCGCGTATTGCACAGAAAGCCCGAGCGGCGGGCATTCACCTTATTTTAGCTACACAGCGTCCTTCTGTTGACGTTATTACCGGCCTGATTAAAGCAAACATTCCAACTCGTTGTGCCTTCCAGGTTTCAAGTAAAATCGACTCTAGAACCATATTAGACCAACAGGGTGCTGAAACCTTGTTAGGTATGGGTGACATGCTATATTTGCCACCGGGAAGCCCAGTGCCAACGCGAGTTCACGGTGCGTTTGTGGATGACCACGAAGTACACGCTGTGGTTGCCGATTGGCAAAAACGTGGCGAGCCAGAGTATATCGAAGAAATTCTAAATGGCGAGGCATCTGCCGAAGTACTTCTGCCGGGTGAGCAGCCAGAAGGCGAAGACCAAGAGTTTGATGCTTTCTATGACGAGGCTGTTGCATTTGTAACCGAAACGCGCCGTGCAAGCGTGTCTAGCGTACAGCGTAAATTTAGAATTGGTTACAACCGCGCTGCGCGATTAGTTGAACAAATGGAAATGAGTGGGGTCGTAAGTGCACAGGGGCACAACGGTAATCGCGAGGTACTCGCACCGCCTCCCCACAAAGATTAACAAACGGATTGAATAAATGAATAAAGCAGTTTCGGTTTATTTAGTAGGTGCGCTAACAACGCTTAGTATTGGGCTTAGTGTTAAAAGTGCCGTTGCGCAAAACACAGCGTCGAGCACCACTACTCAGATGGCAAGCGCTTCACAAAGCGCGCAAAGCCCAAGCATTAACCTTGAGTTAAAAAGTTCGGCCAGAGCATCGCTACAGGCTTTACTTGGTAAAATGAAACAATTTCGCGCAGGCTTCGAGCAAACCGTAGTCGATGCCCAGCAAAACGTAGTGCACGAAGCGCAAGGCACGCTAACAATGACGCGCCCCAATAAGTTGCGCTGGGAAACCACGTTCCCTGACGAAACTTTATTAGTTGCCGATGGTGAAGCGGTTTGGAATGTAGACACCTTTGTAGAGCAGGTCACCGTGCTTTCACAAGACAATGCTGTTAAAGATAACCCCATTGTTTTGCTAACCGCGACCGATGAAGCAACGTGGGCTAAATTTTCGATTAGCGAATTAAAAAGCGCATCGCTATCTGAAGGTGCGGGTAGTAAAGGGGTATTACGCAGTTATCAGATAACGCCTAAAGAGGAAGGCGGTCAAATTGTCACGCTTACTTTAACCTTCAATCAAGATAATGAGCTCGCTTCGCTTAATATGCTAGACGCGCAACAGCAAATCAGCACCTTAGTGTTTAATAATATTGAAACTCGCTTTCCTGTTGCCGCTGATACTTTTTCTGTTGAAATTCCAGATAGCTACATAGTTGATGACCAGCGTTAATCAAGGATTTGCGCCGTTAGCGGCGCGTATGCGCCCTATCACCATAGAGCAGTACAGCGGGCAAGACCATTTGCTAGGCAAGGGTAAACCCCTTCGCAAAATGCTCGAAGCGGGCCACTGTCATTCAATGATTTTGTGGGGGCCGCCCGGCACTGGAAAAACCACCCTTGCAGAACTCATAGCTCAGTACACCAATGCCTCTGTCTTGCGCATTTCCGCCGTTACGTCTGGCGTAAAAGATATCAGAGCCGCCATGGATAAGGCTGAAGACAACGCAAGGTATAACCAGCGAACCCTTTTATTTGTAGACGAAGTTCACAGGTTTAATAAAAGCCAACAAGATGCCTTTCTTCCCTTTGTAGAGTCTGGGGTGGTCACCTTTATTGGCGCAACCACAGAAAATCCGTCGTTCGAATTAAATAAAGCGCTTTTATCTCGAGTACGTGTTTATGTGCTACAAACACTTGAACAACACGCGCTTTCTGAATTAGTCGATAGAGCATTAAGTGATACCGAAAAAGGTCTTGGCGACAGAGCCCTTGGTATTGATGATATAGCAAGAAACGCCCTTATAGATTTAAGCGGTGGTGATGCCCGGCGCCTTCTTACTTATTTAGAACTGGCCGCTGACTTCACAAGTGCTAACGAAATTACCGTTAGCGATATCGAGCATGCGGTAGGCGAGAAAGTTGCCAGTTACGACAATAAAGGCGATACCTTTTACGATTTAATCTCCGCTTTCCATAAGTCGGTAAGAGGCTCAGACCCAGATGCAGCTTTGTATTGGTACGCGAGAATATTAGACGGCGGCGGTGATGCGCTTTACGTCGGAAGACGTCTACTTGCCATTGCCTCAGAAGATATTGGAAACGCAGACCCAAGGGCCATGCAGCTTTGTATAAACGCGTGGGATACATTTCACCGCGTGGGGCCCGCAGAGGGTGAGCGTGCTATCGCACAAGCAGCAGTATATTGTGCATTGGCAGCAAAAAGTAATGCAGTGTATATGGCGTTTAATGAAGCCAAAGCACTAGCGCGCAAAACCTCCGATGCCCCAGTTCCCATGCATTTACGTAATGCGCCCACGTCACTTATGAAAGAGTTAGGCCACGGTGATGGCTATCGTTATGCGCACAATGAACCCAATGCGTTTGCGGCGGGAGAGTCTTACTTTCCGGAAAGTCTTGAAGGAACGCGGCTTTATAACCCCAATGATCGCGGATTAGAAAAAGCCCTTAAAGCTAAACGAGAATTTCTCGACACACTTAATGCGAGAAGTCACAATAAAAGGTAAAGTGCAAACCTGTACAGTGACTTATCGCTAAAACGTGTATTAGTCAAAAAGGGTCACTTCAACAAACAACTCACTTTAAAAAAAATGCGCTAGGGAGTTATTCGTGCCTCAAGGGTTAGCTTTGTACTGTTTTATTGCCGCTGGCGGGGCGACCGGCGCATGTTTACGTTATTTTGTTACTACAAGTGTTGATTCCTTATTTGGAAAACACATGCCGTTTGGTACACTAACGGTGAATGTGGTGGGGTCGTTTGCACTTGCGTTACTTTACGGTGTTATTGAACGCTATGACTTGAGCGACTCTCCATACCGTGCACTTATCGGCGTTGGGCTTTTAGGGGCCTTTACCACATTCTCAACATTTTCCGTTGAAACCTTAACTTTATTAGAAAACGAGCTGTGGCTTAAAGCGGCAGCGAATGTATTTCTTAACGTTGGCGCCTGCTTGCTAGCTGGGTGGCTGGCCATTGAATTAATGAAAGGATAATTAGAAACACATGTTAGATCCAAAGTGTTTGCGAAGCGATATAGAACAAACAGCTAAGCGATTAGCTGCCCGTGGTTTTAACCTCGACGTAGCAGCTTTCAGTTCGCTTGAAGAAAAAAGAAAAACACTTCAGTCCAGAACACAGGATCTGCAAAACGAGCGTAATGTACGAAGTAAATCCATTGGTAAGGCAAAAGCGCAGGGTGAAGATATTGCGCCGCTTTTAGCTGAAGTGGGTAAACTTGGCGACGAGCTTGATGCCGCTAAAGCAGAGCTTAGCGAACTGTTAGAAGAAATTAATACCCTTACGCAAGGCATTCCTAATTTGCCGCATGAGTCGGTACCAGAAGGGAAAGACGAAGACGACAACGTTGAAATTTCCCGTTGGGGTGAGCCGCGTACGTTTGATTTTGAAGTAAAAGATCACGTAGACGTTGCTGAAGGCTTAAACAACGGCCTAGATTTCGCGACCGCGAGTAAGCTAACAGGCAGCCGCTTTGTGGTAATGCGTGGCGACATTGCTCGTTTAAACCGTGCGCTTGCTCAGTTCATGCTAGATACCCATACTCAAGAGCATGGCTATCAGGAAATGTACGTGCCTTATCTTGTCAATGCCGACAGCCTATACGGTACAGGTCAGTTGCCTAAGTTTGGTGAGGATCTATTCCACACTAAGCCAGCAACGGAAGAGGGGCAGGGGCTAAGTCTAATTCCAACGGCGGAAGTACCGCTAACAAACATCGCCCGTGATGAAATTTTAGATGCTAAAACGCTGCCTGTGAAAATGACGGCACACACACCGTGCTTCCGCTCAGAAGCGGGTTCGTACGGTCGTGACACCCGTGGTCTAATTCGTCAGCATCAATTCGACAAGGTAGAACTAGTACAGCTAGTTAAGCCAGAAGATAGCTTCGACGCGCTAGAAGCGCTTACTGGCCATGCGGAAGTTATTCTGCAAAAGCTAGAGCTACCTTACCGCAAAGTGTTGCTATGTACGGGTGACATGGGCTTTGGTGCATGTAAAACCTATGATCTTGAAGTATGGCTACCTGCACAGAATACTTACCGCGAAATCTCTTCATGCTCAAACATGCTGGATTTCCAAGCGCGACGTATGCAGGCAAGGTTCCGCAACCCTGAAACCAATAAACCTGAACTGCTACACACACTGAACGGTTCTGGTTTGGCAGTAGGGCGTACACTTGTTGCTATTTTAGAGAATAACCAACAGGCAGACGGTAGTGTTACTGTACCTAAAGCGCTTGTGCCTTACATGGCTGGTCAGGAAGTTATTAAGGCGTCGTAAGAAGGCTAGATTTCAGGCGAATAAATTTCCCTCGAAGCTTTATATTCGTTCGCTTTACCATATAAAAAATCCGATACCTAGGCTAGGTGTCGGATTTTTTTATGTGTTGAGTGTATAGAAATGTATACGTTAATTTAAGCTTTGCTTAAGTATCTTTCGGAATATCTTTATTAATAAGAAATAAGTAATATTTACAATTGCTTATATATTATAAATAACGAATTAAAAGTTGTTTCAAAATGTAAATGAAGAGAGCTAAACTCCCGCGGCGTAACGTTTTCATGGCATATTTGTCATAATTGACACTTAGCTATGTATCTTATACTTTTGGCTAATGTTGCGCTCGTCGTAACAAGAGTGAAATGTGATTTGTCTTACCTATATTAATAAAAATAGGTCTCATTTATATAATTAGAAAACTTTTAGGATAAATGGAATTAACCGTAAGGAATTTCTGTTTATTCAGAAGGCTAATCTCCAGGGAACAAACATGGAAAACAGAAACACACTAAGTCGATTATCTCAAGGGATCATCGTTGCGCTTGGTTTGGGGGCGACTCCTTATGTTGTCGCTCAAGACACTGCGGAAAATGACGCCGAAACTGTAGAACAGATTTCGGTAGTTGGCTCTCGTATTCGTACTGACTCTTTCGCTAATGACACGCCTATCGACATTATTTCGGTCGCTGATGCGGAAGGCGAAGGCTTAAAAACCCTTGGTGAACTACTTCGCACAAGTACAGCTGCTGCAGGTTCAAGTCAGATTACTGCAGCGCTTACAGTTGGCTATGTAACTGACGGCGGTACTGGTGCAGAAACTGTTGGTCTCCGTGGCCTAGGTGCAAACCGTACACTTATATTGTTAAATGGCCGCCGAGCTGGTCCAGCTGGTACTCGTGGTGGTGTATCAGCATTGACTTAAATAGTATTCCACTTTCAGCTATCGAACGTGTCGAAATACTTAAAGACGGTGCATCTGCGCTTTACGGTTCAGACGCAGTAGCCGGTGTAATTAATATCATCACTAAAAAAGGTGATGAAAAAACGATTAATGTAGATATTAGCCAGCCTATGGAGTCTGGTGGCGAAGATCGTCGAATCAATATTTCATTTGGTGAAGAATATGCTGAAGGCTCGTTCCGCGTAACAGCTGACTACCGTAAGGTATCTATGCTACGTCGTGGTGACCGCGACTATTTTAACTGTACAGAACGTCTACAGTTTGCTGAAGACGGCTCACGCGCAGACCCAATCGATCCTCGCACCGGTGATTATCACTGCAGCGAATCAGGTTATGGTTTGTGGCTTTCGGGTGGAGTTAATGAAGCATACGGTGGCGGCTTAAATGCGGCGTATGACTACGATAACTTTTTCGCGAATAACGGATTCGAAAGTATTAACGATGCTAACGTTGGCTTTACAACCCCAGAGGGTTGGTATCCTGTTTCTTACAACGATGACTATGCCAGTCAAGGTTGGTGGGATTTGAACCACCCATATCTTAATGGTCAAACTGTTGTACCAGAAACCCAAAACGCTTCCATTTATGCAACAGGTGAATATAACCTTACTGATGACGTAGTGGTTTATGGTGAGTTCATTCATAGCCGTCGTACAACAAAAACTAATGACTACCGCCAATTCTGGACCGGTGATATTCCTCGCTTAAGCACTGACGTACTCGACGGTTTCGAAGGCGATGGTACAGTGATGCCAGTTGCTTTAACTAATCACTATGACGTGCTCCAATAGATTCACACACCCAGTTAAGAGATAATTATCTCAACTGGAGTGTATATGAAAACCCGAAAAAGCTACTCGAAAGAATTCAAACTGGATGCGGTGAGTCTGGTTACAGAACAA